>Ga0207658_10002356_pt1 | contig 13888 bp, 14 predicted proteins | sample KBSS33metaG_FD_184322 | JGI IMG/M metagenome (GOLD analysis project Ga0207658, IMG submission 184322) | Switchgrass rhizosphere microbial communities from Kellogg Biological Station, Michigan, USA - KBS S3-3 metaG (SPAdes) (version 2) | ecosystem: Host-associated > Plants > Roots > Rhizosphere...
GCCGTCATCGGCAGTGACGGCATTCGATGTCTCTCACCCTCTCAGTTCACGTTGCCGTGCCTGATGTCTTAAGAGGCGAAGGTCGTGGCGCGACCCCGCACAAGCAGGGGTGGTTGCTGATGACCGACGGCGTGTCGGTTCAGGACTTTCGCCCCTCGTCACCTGCGGTGTATGCGGGGTGTGATGTCCGGGCTGGACTTTTCGCCCCCGAGAAAGGCATCCGTGTGCGATCCGAAACCGCAACGTCGACCTGGAGATCGCTGTGCCCTGCGGAGGGATGTGGAAGGCCTGCATGACCGCAGCGACGGTTCCTCTCTATCTGGACCTCTGGGTGTTCGAGGAGCTGCGCGACGAGCTCACGCCGAGTCACTCTGAGGGCTCTATCCGTCAGCTGGTCAAAGCAGCGCTGACCGACCTTCAAGGCTCTATCAGCCGGGAGGCATTGCCGGAGATGGCGGTGAGGTTGGTGCGCGCTCGCACGGCGCAGAACTAGCGCGCTGAGATTCGGCGTTCTTGCGGCCTCGTCCAGCACCGGCAAGGTTCTTGCCTTTTTGCCAGGCTGCTGGCCTTATCTTGTGGCCGTGCCCTTCACGTTGAGTCACCCTTTCGCCGCCGTACTCCTGAAACGGACCCAGCTACCGATGGTGGCCATGGTCGCCGGAACCGTGGCTCCAGACCTCCCGATGTTCGTGCCCACTATCGGCCGATATTCGGTCTCGCACAGCCTCACGGGCGTGTTCAGCGTTGATTTGCTGTGGAGTGTCGTGATGGTCGCGCTCTGGTACGGGCTCGTCCGTGACGCGCTGGTGGACACTGCACCCGCGGTTGTGCGTGAACGGTTGTCGCCCGCTGCCGCGATCCATGGCAGGCAGATGATTCTGTTACCAGTTGCTGCAGTTGTCGGTTCGCTGACGCACGTCTGTTGGGATGCATTCACACATGACGGACGCTGGGGCATGCGGCACATCGGCTGGCTACGAAATGACCACATTGGGTGGGCCGGGTACCACTGGGCTCAGGCAGTGTCGAGCGTCGTCGGACTTGTCGGGCTAGCGGTGTGGTCCCTGACTGAGCTTCGCCGTCAGCCCCGTCGACCGCACGCGCCGGTGCTGACCGCGTTTGGTCGAGTGCCTTGGCTCATCGCAGGCACGGTCACCATGGTTGCCTCATTAGCAATGGCGACACGCCTCTCTCAGGGCTTGCACGCCGCGGCGATACACGGTGCAGAAGTGGGTCTAGCGGCGCTGGGAGTTGGCCTACTCGTCATGTCGAGTGCATGGCAATGGGCGGTGCGTTTCGGTGACGGCGCGGACACGTACTAGTTCGCGAGTCGGCACCGCACTAAGCGGGACGCCATCTCTGGCAGCGCTTCCCGGGAGATCGAGCCCAGCAGGTCATCAATGGCGTCCGCGACGTAGGACTCCACTTCATGGCGAGTGAACTCCTCGCCAAGGTCGTCGGTGAGTTCGGCGACGAGTTCTTCGAAGATGAGGTCGATGTATTTCTGATCCATGAGTAGATAGGTTTCCTTGACCGTCGGGGTGTGACTACCTCCGCAGGTCCCGAGGAAGGTAGACCGTAAGGCCCCTCTTGGTTGGGCATTCCTTCTTGCTGTTCGGCCGATGGCTGTGACTGGGCAGAGGACCGGTAGTCAGTGACATTGGTCCTGGTGCAGCTGGGTCGGCAGTCGCTACCGGCGGCGTCGTTGCCGGGAGACGGTATCTGCATGGTTGCCTTTGAGGAGATCGATCACGCCCCAAACCGTGCGCCGCTGATAGGTGACTACGAACGGACCTATGCCGAGTTCGACTGGAGTGTTGAACGCAAAGTACTTCCTGGGTTTGCCGACGGTGCTCTCAATATGGCCTACGAGGCTGTAGACCGTCACGCGGACGGGCCGCTCGCAGACGTGGTGGCATTGCGTTGTCTGGGCAAGGGGGAACTGCAGACAGCGTTGACTTACCGCGAGCTGCGAGCGGTCACCAATCAGTTCGCCTGGGTCTTGTTTGAGCTGGGAGTGGGGCGTGGCGCCAGAGTCTGCACGCTGCTCAATCGAGGACCTGAGCTTTACATCGCCGCGTTGGGCACGCTCAAGGCGGGGGGCGTGTACTGTCCGCTTTTTCCGGCCTTTGGTCCTGAACCGGTGCAGGAGCGGTTGGCCCTCGGCGAGATTAACGTCTTGGTCACGACGCGCGAGGCCTATGAACGCAAGGTGGCCGACGCGTGGGCTCGGTTACCGAGCTTGAAATACGTACTCATCGTCGGTGAGGCGCCGCTGCCGGAGAATACCCTGAGTTTTTGGGCACAGATGCGTGGCGCAGATGACACGTTCGCATGTGTCCATACACAGCCGTCTGACCCGGCACTATTGCATTTCACTAGTGGGACGACCGGTAAACCGAAAGGCGCCATTCACGTTCATGAGGCTGTGGTGGCGCATCACGTCACCTCGGAGTTTTCGCTGGATCTACGTCCCGGCGACGTGTATTGGTGCACGGCTGACCCCGGGTGGGTGACTGGCACGTCCTACGGGATTATCGGCCCGCTGACCTGCGGTGTCACCATCGTCACCGATACCGAGGATTTCGATGCGCGCCGGTGGTACGAGATCCTTCAACAGCAACGGGTGAATGTGTGGTACACCGCGCCGACAGCGGTCCGTCTGCTGATGCGTAGCGGCGCCGATCTTGCTCACCACTATGACCTCAGCGCCTTACGTCATGTGGTGAGTGTGGGGGAGCCGCTCAACCCGGAAGCGGTGATATGGGGCAATGAGGCGTTCGGGATGCCGATTCATGACACGTGGTGGCAGACCGAGACCGGCGCCATCATGATCAGCAACTACCCGGGAATGCCGATTCGTCCTGGTTCGATGGGGCGGCCCATTCCAGGGGTCGAGGCGGCAATTCTGCGGCAAGGTGAGGACGGCAGAGCCTCGGTTGTGGAGGGACTCGTGCAGGAAGAAGCCGTCGATCAGGTAGGGGAACTGGCACTGCGCCCCGGATGGCCGTCGATGTTTCGGGGCTACCTCAACGAGGAGACACGCTACGAAAAATGCTTCGCCGACGGTTGGTATCTGACGGGCGATCTAGCTCGTCGCGACAGCGACGGCTACTACTGGTTCGTTGGCCGAGCCGACGACGTCATCAAATCAGCCGGGCATCTGGTTGGACCGTTTGAGGTCGAAAGCGCCCTGATGGAGCACGCCGCGGTGGCGGAGGTTGGTGTGATCGGTAAACCGGATCCGGTCGCTGGTCAGCTTGTGAAAGCGTTCGTCACTTTAAAAGACGGCTATGTCGCCGACGAGTCCTTGCGTCGTGAACTTATTGCGTTCGGACGGCGCAGGCTGGGTGTTCTGGCTCCCAGGGAGATCACCTTCGACCAGCACTTACCGCACACCCGAAGCGGAAAGGTCATGCGCCGCCTTCTTAAAGCACGGGAGTTGGGCCTGCCGGAGGGTGACACATCGACCGTTGAGGCGCCGCTATGACCACGACGAACGTCACCCCGGCCGAGGTGTGGAGCGAAGCAGTCAACGGCTCACGCGACGACGTGCTCATATTTCAGCGCGACCTTCTCCGCGAAATGCTGCGGATTCGCCGGTTTGAGGAGAAGTGCGCCGAACTTTACAGTGCCGGGAAAATTAGGGGATTCATGCACCTCTGCGTAGGTGAGGAGGCCACCGCGGTGGGCGTGTTCCATTCACTGAGTCCGCTAGACGCCGTCGTCTCGACTTACCGTGAGCATGGTCATGCGTTGGCTCGTGGCATAGACATGTCCGTTTTACTGGCGGAGATGTTCGGCAAACAGGCGGGTTGCAGCCGAGGCCGTGGCGGTTCGATGCATCTGTTCTCGGCCGACCTCAGGTTCTATGGCGGTCATGCCATCGTCGGCGGTGGTCTGCCGGTAGCGGTCGGCCTAGCACTAGCGGAGCATATGCAAGGTAGCGACGGCGTAGTGGCCTGCCTCTTCGGAGACGGAGCCTTCGCCGAAGGTGAATTCCACGAAAGTGCCAATCTTGCGGCGTTGTGGAAGCTACCTCTCGTCTTCTTCTGCGAGAACAACCTCTACGCGATGGGAACCTCACTCGCGCGTGAGCACGCGGAGACCGATCTTGCGATGCGCGCTGCCTCTTACGGGATGGTGTCGTGGAGCGTTGATGGCATGGACGTACTTGCCGTCGAGGAGGCCGCTCGCCGCGCGGTGGAGTATGCGCGCGATAGCGGTGAGCCGTGCTTCCTTGAGCTGCGTACCTATCGTTTTCGTGCGCATTCAATGTATGACCCTGATCGTTATCGCGATAAGGCCGAGATTGCCCACTGGCGCGAACGTGATCCCATCACCACGCTGACCGAGCAACTTCGTCAACGGCAAGGGATCGAGGACCAAGACCTCAGGCAGTGGGAGCAAGAGATCGCCGAGGAGATCAAGGCTGCCATTAAGGTGGCGGACTCCGCGCCGACGGAACCGGTGGAGGACCTCACGCGCTTTCTCTACACCGAGGCGCGGGGAGAGCAATGACGGCGACGCCGCAGACAGAGATCATGTATCGCGAGGCCATGCGGGAGGCCATCCGTGAAGCGATGCAGCGCGATGACCGTGTCTTCTTGATGGGAGAGGATGTCGGTCGCTACGGTGGATCGTTCGGGGTCAGCATGGGGCTGCTTGAGCAGTTCGGCCCGGAACGTATTCGTGATACGCCGCTATCGGAGTCTGGATTCGTCGGTGCGGGAATCGGTGCTGCGATAGCGGGCATGCGTCCGATCGTCGAGATCATGACAGTCAACTTCAGCCTGCTGGCGCTTGACCAGATCCTCAACAACGCCGCGACGCTGTCGCACATGTCGGGTGGGCAGATCAATGTTCCGCTTGTGATTCGCATGACGACTGGCGGTGGACGTCAGCTTGGGGCGCAGCATTCACACAGTCTTGAAGGCTGGTACGCGCACATCCCAGGACTGCGCATCCTGACACCGGCGACGATCGAAGACGCTCGCGGCATGCTGTGGCCCGCTCTACAAGACCCAGATCCAGTGCTGATTTTCGAGCATGGCTCGTTATACAACGTCGCTGCCGCGATACCCGATCCTTCGATCGCGGTGGACATTTCCCGAGCAGCTGTGCGCCGAGCCGGAACTGACGTGACTGTCATGGCCTACGGCGGCACCCTTGCTAAAGCGCTCGCTGCCGCCAACGAACTTGCTGAACAAGGCATTAGCGTCGAGGTGATCGATCTTCGAGTGTTGCGACCATTGGACGACGAGACGATATTGGCCTCGGTTCGCAAGACGCACCGAGCCGTCATAGCGGACGAAGGATGGCGCAGCGGCAGCATCTCCGCCGAAATCGCTGCGCGTCTTGTCGAGCATGCTTTCTACGATCTGGATGCACCTATTGAACGGGTCTGTTCCGTCGAGGTGCCGATGCCTTACGCACAGCATCTCGAGCAGGCGGCCTTGCCGCAGCAGAGCGACATCGTTGCGGCTGCGCTACGAACGGTCAGCGTCCATGCCTGAGTTCCGGATGCCTTCACTCGGCGCCGACATGGTGGACGGCACTCTCGTGGAATGGCTCGTCAAGCCAGGCGACACCGTCCATCGTGGCGATGTCGTCGCCGTCGTCGACACCAGCAAGGCGGCCATCGAAGTCGAATGCTTCGACGACGGCATCGTCACTGAACTGCTGGTGCCTGCTGGGACCAAAGTTCCGGTCGGTACGGTCCTAGCTCGCTTGAGCGAGGAAGCTACGGCCACTGAGAGTGCGCCTGTAGACGTGATGGTGACCTCACCACTGGTGCGTCACCTCGCGCAAGAACGTGGGGTGGACCTGCGCGACGTCGTAGCGAGCGGTCAGGGTGGGGTGATCCACCGTGCCGATGTTCTCGCTGTCACGACTGAACATGACAGCGCCGAAAGCCATTCCGAACGCGTCAAGGCGTCGCCGTTGGCCAAACGTATGGCAGCGCGGGCGGGAATAGATCTGCATTCTGTGCAGGGTGCCGCGCCCACTGCGGCAATCGTCGCCGAAGACGTACTGCGTGCCCAGAGCGTCCCATTGCCCGACGTCCATACTGATACGACACCCGCTCCTGAGCGGAGAACCGTCGACGGTACAGCCGACCCGATGAGATCCAGCATCGCGGCCTTGATGTCCTTATCGAATAGGGAGATTCCGCACTACTACCTGGAAAAGTCCGTGGACATGTCGGTTATGCTGGCGTGGCTGACAGAGCACAACCGGGAGCGCCCAGTCGCTGAACGCGTCCTTCCCGCCGCTGTGTTGTGCGCGGCGGTGGCGCGGGCCGCACGAGATGTGCCGCAGATGAACGGGCACTGGATCGACGGCACATTTCATCCGGCCAACGCCGTCCAGCTCGGGATGGTGGTCTCCCTTCGCCGCGGCGGAATTATCGTCCCCATCATCAAAGACGCAGATTCGTTGACTATTCCCGAGGTGATGGCCGCGTTACGCCGTGTCGTAGAACGGGCACGGACGGGCAAACTACGGTCCTCCGATCTTGCGCCACCGTCGATCACCGTCACCAACCTTGGTGATCAAGGTGTGGATAGCGTGCTGGGCGTGATTTACCCACCGCAGGTGGCGTTGGTGGGGACGGGCTCGATCCACGAACGGCCGTGGGCCGTCGAGGGACTACTGGGTGTGCGGCCAGTAGTAACCCTGTCTCTTGCCGCCGATCATCGCGCCAGCGATGGCGCTATCGGAGGTCGTTTCCTCAACAAGATGGAACGAATCCTGCAAAGCCCGGAGGAACTATGACACCGAACGAAGCGCGAACGCTGATTCAGCGGACCCTTGTCGAGGTCGCTCCCGACACAGACATTTCCAAGCTGTCTGACGATGCTGACTATCGACAGCACCTGGAACTGGACTCACTCGACTTTCTTCTTTTCGTCGAGAAACTTAGTGCAGGTACAGGGATCAGGATCGAGGAGTATGACTACCGAGAGCTGTTGTCGGTGAAGAGTGCCAGCGAGTTTCTCGTGGCTCACTCGGCGGATACCGCCCAGACAGAACACCCCGCGTCCTCCTAGGAAGACAAGTCGTCGCAGCATTTGTAGCGCATGGAACAGACAAGAAGTGGCTGGTGCCTGACAACGTTGTCAGGCACCAGCCACTTCCAGTGACGTGCTAGTCAGTACTCACGCTGGAACTCCAGCTGTGGTTGTCTCGACTGTGGTTGTCTCGACGGTGGCCTGCGCCACCGGGACCGGGGCTGCCGGAACTGGGGCGCCGTGGGACGGAAGTGGCTCCCACCGACCGGCAAGCTGCTTGGTAAGGCCAGCCATCGTCGTGTATTCCAACTCAGACAGCGGTAGTCGATGCGGTTCGAAGGGGCCGTGACGGCGGAAGTAGTCCATGGCGATATTCGCTTCTTCGCGTGCACGATCGAAGGACGGATCGGCAAACATATCGCGGGGCCCGAGCAACTTGCCGTTGTGTACCTGATAGCCCAAGGCCACCACGCGCGGAGGTCCATCGAAACGTGCGGGCGTCGAGTGATCGCGCCCCACGGGCATCAACGGTGCGTGATGGGATCCGCGCATGCAACCCGCGACGGCATAAGGGAATGCAAACGGCTCAAGCACTTCCCCGACTGCAGGAAGTCCAGACTGAGCACGCACGATCATCACCGGATCGTCCTTGCCGACGTACTTGCCTGCGATTAGTGATAGACGTTGGGTCGAGGTCGCCGCGGCGGTCAGGTCCAGTCGCTTGGACCGCACCGAATGAATGACGTAACGTGCAGGCGCGCCGATATACATCAGAAGGTCATAGATCTCGCGCGGCGTCTCGAAGATGATGCGCTTGTCCTCATAGAGGTCATAGACCTCGAACAGGAACCCATCATGCATCTTCTCATCGATGACCAGGCCCGCAGTATTGAACGGGTCGGCGAACATCTTGTACAGGGCATAGTTCCACGCACCCGGTTCTGTCTTGTCGGCGAGGAAGCAAATCACCGGCTCGCTAGGGCGTTCGGTGAACTCGAGTTCGGCATACCCCGGACCCATACCGCGAAGATTGCCTGAGAAAGCATTAGAGAGCAGATCTTGACCGGCGCCGTAGAGACCGAGATTTCTGGCCACCTTGGTGGTGCGTTGGAACAACTGCCAGGCGAAGTTATGGATTTGCTCGGCGTCGGCACCGCAACGATGCGTCATGATCAAGGAGATGTCGTCACCGCAGCTGGCGACTTGACCGTCTATCAACAGCCCGATACTGATCGCGTCGGAGACGATGTCCTGAGCGACCTTGAGCATGTCGGGATGGACGCTGCTGTGCCCAACGTAGCCGCCGGTATCGGCCTTGATGATGCTTAACGTCAACATGAGATTCCCTTCAATGTTCTGGGTTTGAGGCCGGGTCGGCTGCGCATGGGGCGACTACACCGTCAGTCCGTGCGCCATTCCTTCAAGCACGGCGATGCGCTCTTCCAAAGGGGGATGGGTATCGAAGAGGTGGCTGTAGAAGCCCTCCCGGCCGTGCAGCGGATTGTTGATAAACATGGCCGCGGTCGCGTGGTTGGTCCGTGCCAGTGGCTGCTCGTCGGCCTGCAAGGCACGCAAGGCACGAAGTAGACCCACTGGGTTTCTGGTGAGTTCGACGCTGCTGGCGTCGGCGAGAGATTCCCGGCGGCGCGAGAGCGCGAGCCGAATCAGCGGACCGAACAGGACGGCGATCGCACCGAATACCAGCCCTGCAGCGATGACGATCACTGTGAACTGGCCACCGTCGCGACCTCGTCCGCGGATCAGTAGGGCGTTGCGCCACAGAATGCTGGCGATGAGACCGGCCATTCCGACCAGGGTCGTGACGATGAGTAGTAGTCGAGTGTCGTAGTTCTTGATATGGCTCAGCTCATGACCGATGACGCCTTCAAGTTCCTCCCGATCCATCAGCGTCAACAAGCCGGTCGTCACCGTGATCGAGGCGTGTGCCGGGCTGAAACCCGTTGCGAAGGCGTTGGGCGATGGATCGTCGATGACATAAACGGCAGGCGTTGGTACGCCGTCGCCCAACGCAAGCGCCTCAACGAGATGACGCAGTTGCGCGTACTGCACAGGGTCTGCTTCGTGAGCGCCTGTCACCGCCAAGATAAGTCGCTGTCCTGAGAGGAAGGAGACAACGATGCCCAGTGCCGCGATCATCGCTGCAACGGTGATGCCGAGAACGACATCGTTGCCGACTGGAGCATCGACGTTACCGCTGACGGCCGCGAGCCAGCCGACAAGGGCTCCGGCTCCCAGCCACACCACTATGAATAACCCGACGTACAGGACAGAGCGTCTCTTGTTACGGGCGATCTGTTCGTACATGGTCTATTCCGTCGGTGTGGCGGTTGCGCTGGTGAAGTCCACCCGAGGTACTTGCTTCGCCTCATTGTCGGCGAGGAAGTATCCGAGTGCGACGAAGCCGAAAGGCCGCGCCAAGACCACCCGTGGGAACGTCTGGATCACGGTGTTGTAGTCACGCGTGCTCGTGTTGTAGTAGCGGCGCGCATACTCAAGCTTGTCCTCGGTTGCGGTCAGTTCCTCCTGCAGCGCAAGGAAGTTCTCCGAGGCGCGTAACGAGGGATAGGCCTCTGCCACGGCGAAAAGTGAACGCAGTGTCGAACCCAGGGCGTTCTCCGCGACGGAGATCTGGTTCGGATCACGCGTTGCACCTGCGGCGATTGCAGCAGAGCGAGCCTGCGTTACCGCGTCGAAAGTGCCGCGTTCGTGCGTGGCGTATCCCTTTACCGTCTCGACCAGGTTGGGAATCAGGTCATGGCGTCGCTCAAGCTCGACTTCGATCTGCGACCACGCCTCGTTGGTCCGGTTGCGACGTCGCACCATGGAGTTGTATGCCCAAGTGCCGATGACGGCGATGACGATCGCCACGACAGCGACAGTGATGATGAAGCCCCACATAATTAACCCCGATCGTTGGTGTAGCTGCTAGTCGTAGTGCCTGTCCGTGTGCCGATTACCGGAGGCTCGGGAGGTGTTTGAACGTCAACGCATGCCGTGGCGGCCTAGTCGTGGTCGCTCTGGTGGCGGCACGTCGGGTGATCACCGTGACGTTGGTCTGCGGCATCACGGTGACGGCCCAGTGCCCGGGAAAATGGCGCCGCAGGTGCGCGGCGGCATGCGCCTTCGTTTTCAGCAGCGCGACAAGCTCCCCGATGGGCAGGTTGCCGTCATCGCGACCATGCCGGTAGGCCGCGTCGGCGTACTGGAATCGGTGCAGGAACTGAGCTGGCTGTAACCAGCTAATTTCGGCCTCCATGAGTGTCCGGCTGGCCGGGGCGGCTGGCTGGCCGCAACCGTTGCTGGTGGCCAGTTCGGCCATGGTTCCCGTGAGGTGCTGTGTCGGGTCGGTCAGCAGCCTGCGCTGTGATGCAGGCGGTAGCTGATCGAACCATCGGGCCATGCGCTGGCCGAGTGTCCCCAGATCGTGTGGTTCGTCGTTCATGTAACTAAGCCTTGGCTATCGAGGTACGTCGTTCTATGGACGGCGGTCATGAAAGTCCTGGCCGAAAGGCCTGCTCTTATGGGGACCTATGGCGGCGATGCATCCGGTCGCCCGGTCGGTTCCACGTGCGGTGCTTCGCTGAATTGGGTCTATGGACTGCCTGCGCTGGGACTTCTGCCCTTGTCCGTCAGTCCTGCGACAGACCAAGGTGGAACAGGCAGGGGCAACGGAGATAGCGGAGACAACGGGGATCATGGCGAAAATCAGGGGCATACGCGTGCTCTTCGCGGCGGCGATTCTGCTTCTTCTCGCTGGGGGAGTGGCACGGTGGCCATTTCATAGTGACGGCGGCGCAGCCTTGCTCTGGTCGGTGGCCACTGTCGCTGGGCTTGTCTACGCGACCATCTCCAGTTTTGTGCTTCTCCGACTCGGGCGCTTCAGTGTCGACGCCATTGCGTTGCTCGCTCTGGTCGGCACTTTGCTGGTAGGCGAGCCGTTCGCTGGTGCCGTAATCACGGTCATGCTGTTCAGCGGGCAGCTCTTTGAGTCGATGGCCAATGCTCGGGCGCATCGTGAACTAAGTCAGCTGATCTCCCGCGCCCCGCGTACCGCGCGACGGAAGACACCCAACGGTATTACCTCCATTGACGCCGACGAGGTGGCGATCGGTGACCTGCTCGTGGTGGGCAGCGGGGAAGTCCTACCGGTGGACGGCCGTCTAAGGACCGCCGCTGTACTCGACGAATCAGCATTGACTGGCGAGGCGTTGCCGGTGGAACACGGCGTTGGGCAGGAGGTACGAAGCGGATGCGTCAACGCGGGGCAACAACTCGAACTCTTCGCTATTGCCACTGCCGCGGACTCGACTTACGCGGGCGTGGTGCGGCTGGTGGAGAAAGCCACCGAGTCGTCGGCACCGTTCGTCCGAGTTGCCGATCGTTTCGCGATCTTCTTTGTACCCACGACGCTGGCACTAGCCGCAGCTGCTTGGGCGATCAGCGGCGACGCGGTTCGTGCTGTCGCCGTCTTGGTAGTGGCGACGCCTTGCCCGTTGCTGATCGCCGCACCTATTGCGTTTGTCTCTGGCATTTCCCGACTAGCCCGTATCGGCGTGATCGTTAAGACCGGCGCAGTTTTAGAGCAGCTCGCGGCTGGGCGGACAGTCCTGTTCGACAAGACCGGCACATTGACCCATGGTCGGCCAGAGCTGGACCGCGTCATCACAGCCGCCGAGTCCATCGATGCGGACGAGCTTCTTCGCTGCGCCGCGGCGCTTGATCAGGTCTCTTCTCATGTGCTTGCCTCCGCGATCGTCACGGCGGCGGCTGAGCGCGGCTTGACACTCCCCACTCCCACAGACGTTGAAGAAGTCCATGGGCATGGATTGCAAGGAGTTGTTGAGGGCCATCGTGTTCGGGTGGGCAAAGCCGCATGGATTGTGGGTAGCGAATTGCCACGTTGGGCCAGGCAGGTGCTGCGCCGTGCAGAATTGGACGGCGCCCTCGCCGTCTTCGTCGCGATAGAGGACGAACCGGCCGGTGCGATCCTGCTTGCCGATCCGATCAGGGCTGACGCACCCCGCATGATCCGGGTCTTAAGGCGTGCCGGGCTGGGTCGTGTCGTCTTACTGACGGGGGATCGCGCCGACATTGCCGAGGTGGTGGGGCGCATCGTCGGCGTCGATGCGGTACTGGCCGATTGCGACCCGTCCGACAAATTGGCAGCAATAGAAAGGGAGACGCAAGCTGCCCCGACCATCATGGTCGGGGACGGCATCAACGATGCCCCGGCGCTTGCCGCCGCTGGCGCGGGTGTCGCCTTGGCCTCTCGTGGGGCCACAGCCTCTTCTGAGAGTGCTGGCGTGGTGCTCACCGTTGATCGTATTGACGTCCTCGCCGAGGCGGTCCTGATCGCCCGCCGCACCAAGCGGATCGCGCTTCAAGCGGTTACTACCGGAATGACACTGTCATTGTTGGCGATGCTGGTCGCCGCCGCAGGTTACTTGCCGCCGGTGAGCGGCGCGCTCTTCCAAGAGGGTATCGATGTGTTGGCGATCATCCTTGCTTTGCGAGCTGTTCTTCCTCGCGAACATCAAGCACCGTTGTCTCAGGAGGACCTCGATATTGTCCTCAGCCTTAAGGGGGAGCACGACGCAATGCGCTCCACCCTTGAGGCCATTCGATCAGTTGCCGATGGCTTGGATGACTCGGCCGTTGACTTGACACCGGTGTGGCAACTGTTGGCGCGGATCGACAACGAAGTACTGCCGCACGAGCGTGCCGATGAGAAGCAACTACTTCCGCTGGTTGCCCACGCACTGGGTGGCACTGAAACGACGGCAGCGTTGAGCCGCACACATGCCGAGATCGAGCACGAGGCACGCCGACTTAGACGAGTTCTAGAGGGCGTGAGTTCGGCAGGCCTTGAGCCTGTAGACATTGTTGAACTGCATCGGATCCTCTACGGCCTCTACGCGATCCTGCGCCTACATAATGCGCAGGAAGACGAGGGAATCAGCAGCTTGATGCCGACGAGATGATGCTTAAAAATTGCTTGTTCTGATCACTCGTCTTGCCCGCTCATGCAGCCAGTGACTCGCACCCCAATAAAAGCGGAACTTTGGGTTGCGTGTCTGTTTGTGGTGGTAACGGTAGTAGATCTGCTGCGCGATGACCGCGAGTCGAAATAGTCCGAACACTTCGTAAAAAGCCCAGTTTTCAGTAGGGAGACCCATCTTATCGCCGTAGTACTCCACGACTTCTTGACGAGTCAGCATGCCCGGCAGGTGCGTGGGCTGTAGGCGGAGCAATGACGCGATCGGCCCTTCGGAGGCCTGGGTCCAATAGGCAAGAGCGCCGCCAAGATCCATTAGGGGATCTCCGATGGTCGCCATCTCCCAGTCAAGGATGCCGAGGACCGCGTTGGGCTCTGCCCATGAACGGTCAGGTGAGAGAACGACATTGTCTAGCCTGAAGTCGTTGTGGATGACGCACGCTTTGACGTCGGAGGGCTGATTTTCGTCAAGCCAGCGCATGATGTGTTCGAATTTCGGGACATTCCAGGTCCGGGCTCTGCGAAATCGTTCCGACCAGCCGGCTACTTGCCGCTCAACGTAACCGTCGCCCTTGCCGAGGCCAACAAGCTGAGCATCGGCAGGATTGACAGAGTGAAGATCGACGAGTCGATCGAGGACGTTGCGACAAAGATCGCCCGCTTGCGCGGAGGTGAGTGAGGTGCCGGGCGGCAGTTCGCGGCGCAAGATGACGCCATCGAGGTGCTTGCCCGCGGGGCGAGCGCCGATGCGTTCGGGCTGCTCGGCCGCCATGCGGCCGAGCTGAAGGGCCAGGCTGCCGCCGTGATCCGCACGTTGCAGCCGGCGGCCGCCGCTGTCACGCTCGTGCTACGCGCAGGC
>Ga0207658_10002363_pt1 | contig 13857 bp, 17 predicted proteins | sample KBSS33metaG_FD_184322 | JGI IMG/M metagenome (GOLD analysis project Ga0207658, IMG submission 184322) | Switchgrass rhizosphere microbial communities from Kellogg Biological Station, Michigan, USA - KBS S3-3 metaG (SPAdes) (version 2) | ecosystem: Host-associated > Plants > Roots > Rhizosphere...
GTGGGGGCCTATGCCACCTTCGTGATCTTCGCCTGGCGGGATCGCGAGGAATATGAAATCGGAGTCGACGAGCTGCGCGCCACCGAGCGGGAGCGTCGCCGCCCACGCGAGGCCTGGCTCGGCCTCGAGCCCAGCGCATGAGCGCTGCTTCTGCGCGACCCGGTGGCGAGCAAGCGCGCCGGTTGCATGATCCGCACAAGCTGGGGCGCTCCGACACCGGCCATGAGCGTGGCGAAGCGACTGGGCACGGCGAAGGCGGACCCGCATCGAAGCGGATCATCACCGGCTATGGGTTCTGGATCTTCCTGCTCAGCGATATCGTCATGTTTTCCGCCTTCTTCGCGGCCTATGCCGTGCTGGCGGCGGAAACCGCCGGCGGCCCATCGGGACGTGACCTGTTCGATCTCTCGAAAGTCGCGATCGAGACGGCGCTCCTGCTGGCGTCGAGCTTCACGTGCGGATTGGCCAGCATCGCCACCCAGCGCCGCGAGATGCTTCAGACACAAGCATGGCTGCTGGTGACCGGCCTTCTCGGCTTCGCCTTTGTCGCGCTGGAGGTCCGCGAGTTTGCCGGGATGATCGAGCATGGCGCCGGGCCGCAGCGCAGCGCGTTTCTTTCCAGTTTCTTCGCGTTGGTCGGCTGCCATGGCCTGCATGTGTCGGTCGGCCTGCTCTGGCTCGGCACGATGATGGCGCAGCTCTGGGTCAAGGATTTTCGCCCAGCGATCCTGCGGCGCCTGCTCTGCTTCAACCTGTTCTGGCATGCGCTCGACATCATCTGGATCGGAATCTTCACGATCGTTTACCTGATAGGATCGGGGCTGTGAGCGAAAGGGATGAAGCAGAACCGGCGGACGCATGGGATGCCGCGCCCGGCGACGAAAATGCCAACGTTCGCGAGCCGGTCGGCGGCGTGCGCGGCTATCTGCTCGGCTTGGCGCTTGCGATGCTGCTCACCGTTGCTTCCTTTTACTTCGCGGGATCAAGCCTCGTGTGGCGGCCGTCCATTCCCATGCTGCTGGCCGTGCTCGCGGTCGCGCAGATGGGTGTGCATCTCGTATTCTTCCTCCACATCACGACGGGTCCGGACAATACCAACAACGTCCTCGCATTGGCATTCGGGATCCTGATCGTGGTGTTGGTGGTGTTCGGCTCGATCTGGATCATGGCGCACCTCAACCACCAAAATATGTCACCGGCAGAGATGATGCAGCACATGCGATGAGCCTGAGCGCCCGTCGCTAAAAGGGAATCCGGCGCTTGCCCATTTCATCCACCACCGCCTTCAACAATGGCGGAAGATTTTCGGTCTCCTCTTCGGACGCGGTCTGCCACGTGTCGATCAGCTCCTCGTCGGTCATCTTGGCGGCTTCGGCGGCGAGCGCATCTTGGTCAGGATCGGGCATAGGTTCTCCGGCCATTCCGGTTCAATTCACCAGGCGATCAATCGATCCATGATCGAGCGGTCGGGAAACGGACGGATGGCAGCGCAGCGCTTTCTTCAGCGGACCAGCGGAACGGCCGCTACGCCCCAGGGCCCGCCGGTCGATGGGATTTTTGCCACTATCCGCATCGTTGCCACATCCACCATGGTGATATCGTCGCCAGGGCCGTTTGCGGTGACGGCGGTCTTGCCATCCGGAGAGAGCGTCAATCCCCACGGACGTTCGCCGACGAGGGCCACCGCCTCGATGGGCTTGGCCTTCGCGCTGTCGGCCGGGTTGATCTTGACGAGCTTCCCTCCACGGCCCGTGGTGACAAGCATCGCGGCGCCCGCAGCGGCGATGCCCATTGGACGATCTTCGGAGGCGAGCTGGATTTTCCGGATCAACTTCCCCTGGTTGTAATCGACGAGCGCGACCGATGAATCGAATTCTCCCGGAATCGCCGCGCGCCCATTTTGAAGGAAGAGCGCGTTGCGCGGACGCTCCCCCACTTTGATGCGGCTGACGACCTCAGGCTTGTTGCCTCGGATCACGGCCACGCTGCCATCTTCTTCTGACGTGGCGAGTATGACTGCTCCATCGCGCGAAACCGCGATACCCTCAGGCTCTCCCCCGACCGAAAGAGTGGAAACGACATTCCCGGCCGTATCAAACACCATCAGCTTGCCGCTATTTTCGCTGGAGACGTAGATGCGCGCGCCATCGGGGCTGATCGCAAGCTGTTCGGGATCGGAAACTCCGCGCAGCGTCTTGATGATCTTGGTGCTAGCGAGGTCGATCACCGCGATGCCGTCGGCCGCTTGATCGGGCGGGGGCAGCGAGGATTCGTCAATGCCAGGACCGCCGATCGGCGACCCGCTCACCGCGACGTAAAGCAGCTTGTGATCGGGGCTGGCGACAAGCCCGCGGGGGCGCTTACCGACCGCGATCCGATTGATCTGGCGGTGACTGGCCGGGTCAATGATGCTGATCTCCCCGGCGCGCTCATTGGTTACATACAGGAGGTAGGGTGAGCCGCCTTCTTGCGGGCTGGCATTGCGCTGCGGTAGGGCGCGCGCGGCCGTTGCCGTGGAGGCCAGCGCGAAAGCCGCGACGGCAAGCAATCCCTGGCGGGCAATGCGTCGCATCATTTCGGTTTGGCGCCATAGCAATAGACCATCATCCTGGTGGGCGGTGACGGGCTCGAACCGCCGACCCTCTCGGTGTAAACGAGATGCTCTACCAACTGAGCTAACCGCCCGGACTGGAAACGCGCTTCTACGGCCATTCTTCGGAATCGCAAGGGTCCATAGGTTCGGGAGAACCCGATTGTCGTGACTGCGTCCGGCGGCGATCTCTGGCGCGCCGGTCTCTGCATGCATCTACAGGCAGAGGCCGGGCTATTCCTCGTCCTCGTCGCCCGGTTCCTCGTCTGCTGATAGCTGTTCGTCTTCGTCATCGTCCAATTGCCGGTCGATTTCCTCCGAGATCAGATCAAGCTGCTCGAAGCTGGCTACCAGCTCCAGAACCTCGCCGTCCTCGTCTTCAATATGCAGTTCATAGCCATCACCGGATGGGGTGATACTGAATAGGCTCAGCGCTTTCGCCATTGGGTCCTCCTTTACGAGCCCCTCCAAGCGAACGGCGCGGAGAGGAGTTCCGGGCCTGTGGCGCCCGGCATGAAAATTCTTAGATGATGATGGGCGTGATGCGCCGGGCTGCAGACAGGAACGCAAATACCGCGTCCGCCGCGTCACTGGATAAGGCGATGAAAATCCGCCTGCGATCGGCCGGATCGGCCATTCGCTCCAGCAACCCTCGCCGCGTCATTTTGCCGATCTCGCGCAACGCCGTCGTGGGCGGAACGGCGGCCGCGATGCAGAGGCTCGATACCGAAACCCTGAGGCCTTCAAGCCGCGCCGCCGCGAGATCGAGCATCATGTCCCATACCGGGTCCTGGAAGAGTTCTCCGCCAAAGAAGCGATCGCGGAGGCGGCGCGCGCGGATCATGGCGCGGATGGTCGCGGCGTCGATCGGCGGCTCGGCGCTCTCGCGATCTGTTTCCGGCTGCGAAAGCGCTGCAAGCGTGCGCGCGATCCGGCCGACTTCCTCACTGAGCTCGCGCAGCTTGACGGGGCGCGCTTCGGTGCTGACATCATTCAGCGATCGGTCTCGCGGCGCCAGCAGCTCGGCAATGGCGGAGGTGAGTGCACCGCGACCGGGCTCGCACAGCAGCTGCACATCGTCATGGTCCGCTATGGCTACCGCGAGGTCGATTCGTTCGCGGGCAATGAGTGCGATGCTGCGAAAGCGATAGGCCTGGGCACCCGCTTCCAGCGCCGCCAGAATGTTTTCTGCCTGCGGCTCGGGCGCGGAACCGATGTCCGCGATCACGCCATCGGGAGCCGCCTGCTCGGCGATCCGGTCGACTGCGTCGGCAAGGCCCAGCGCAGCAGCGATCCGGCCGCCAGCGGCCGAAACCGCTGAAACAATCCAGTCGCGTTGGTATGGATCGTCAGAAAAAAGCAGGATCGAGGGTGCCGGGCGGTAGTCAATGTCCTGAAGATGGTTTCCCAGCGTATGATGATCCGGCATGGGCTCCATCGTCGCTCCTCCTGATCATCATTAGCATCGCTGTCGTTTTAGACAAAGGTGAAGCGGAGATAGCTCCGGAATGGAGCGAATTATTCATAGTGGCTGGTATGTTTCTCACGGATCGAACCGATCGGAACTCTTTTGGGGAAGTTCCGTTGGGACGCTGATCCATTTGGGAGGAAGACATGCCGGGCAAATATTCGCAGCGCAACGATCATGGGCGCCACCGCATCGCGCAGGATGATCCGCTGGCGATCCGCGTGCTCAAGGACGAGCATCATGTCTTTCGCAATCTCTTCGACGATGCCGAAAACGCCAAGGACGATGAACTGCCACGCATCGCCGCAGAGCTTTGCATGCGCCTGGCGGTTCATATGACGATTGAGGAGGAGATCCTCTATCCGGCGCTCAAGCCGGTGATTGGCGAGGACGAGATCAATGAGGGCATCGTCGAACATGCCTCGGCAAAGAATCTGGTGGCGGAGATCGAGCAGCTCAGCGGCAAGGAGGAGCTTTACCGGGCCAAGCTGCACGTTCTCGGCGAGGAGACGATGCACCATGTCGACGAAGAAGATGAGGAGCTGTTCGTCGATGCAACCAAGGCGCACGGCGATGGCAAGATCGATCTGGACGCGCTCGGTGAACGCTTAAGGGCGCGGCAGGCAGAACTTTACCAGCAGATCGAACAGACCGGCGAAATGGGCAAAACCTGCGAGGCTGACGCCGAAGAGGTTGAAACGATCTAAACCGCTTGGTCATCCGCAGCAGCCGATGACCGGGCGGGCATCAATCGATGCTTTTCTTGTCGTCGGCTTTCCCGCGCTGGCGCGAATAGAGCAATGCGGCCGCGACCGCCGCCGAGCCGATCCCGATACCGACTCCGACCCATTTTGCAGCCCTCACGACCTCGGGCTTCTTGAGCGCGCTGACGGCAGCTACCGCGCGGATCGCGGCCGGTCCCTCGCTCGGGGGCGTATCGCTCTCGGCAGCCATCAGTGGGCCATCGCTTTCACGATATCTTCGACCATTTTCTTGGCGTCAGCGAGCAGCATCATGGTGTTGTCCATATAGAAGACGTCATTGTCGACGCCGGCATAACCCACGCCGCCCATGGAGCGTTTCACGAATAGGACGGTCTTGGCTTTTTCGACGTCGAGCACCGGCATGCCGTAAATGGGTGAAGTCTTATCGGTCTTGGCAGCCGGGTTGGTGACGTCGTTGGCGCCGATCACGAAGGCAACGTCAGTCTGCGCGAACTCGGAGTTAATGTCCTCAAGTTCGAACACCTCGTCATAGGGCACGTTCGCCTCAGCCAGCAACACGTTCATATGGCCGGGCATGCGCCCCGCGACAGGGTGGATCGCATATTTGACGGTGACGCCCTCGGCCTTGAGCAGGTCTCCCATCTCGCGCAGCGCGTGCTGTGCCTGCGCGACAGCCATGCCGTAGCCCGGAACGATGATGACCTGCTCGGCCTGCTTCATCAGGAAGGCTGCGTCCTCTGCCGAACCGCGTTTCCATGGCCGCTGCTCCTTGGCCTCGCCGCCGCTGCTCGCTGCCTCGGCCCCGAAGCCGCCTGCGATCACCGAGATGAAACTGCGGTTCATCGCCCGGCACATGATGTAGGAGAGGATCGCACCCGAGGAGCCCACCAGCGCGCCGGTGATGATCATCGCCGTGTTATGTAGCGTGAAGCCCATCGCCGCCGCGGCCCAGCCCGAATAGCTGTTGAGCATCGAGACCACGACCGGCATGTCGGCGCCGCCGATCGGGATGATCAGCAGGAAACCAATCAGAAAGCTGAGCGCCGTGATCGTCCAGAACAGCCACGGAGCATCGCTTGGCATCGGCATCGCATAAAACCAGCCGATCATCAGCAGGATCGCCGCCAGCGTGCCGAGATTGATGACATGCCGCGCGGGCAGCAGGATCGGCTTGCCCGACATGTTGCCGTTCAATTTGAGGAAGGCGATCACCGATCCCGAAAAGGTGATCGCGCCGATCGCGATGCCGAGCCCCATCTCGATCCGGCTGACCGGCAGGATCGTGATGATCGACGGGCCGTAGATCGGCGTGATCCGCTGGGCGATGCCGAATGCCTCGGGGTTGAGATAGGCGGCCGCCGCCACCAGTACCGCCGCCATGCCGACCAGCGAGTGGAAGGCGGCAACGAGCTGCGGCATCGCTGTCATCGCGATCCTTCGTGCGGTGACGAAGCCGATGCCGCCGCCGATGGCTATGGCGCCGAGGATTTCCAAAGAAGTCTCGAGATCGAGCCGGAGATCGAATGGATTGCCCGGCGGCAATGCATACGAACGAAGTGGCACGTGCGTGATCAGCGTGGTGATCACCGCCAGCGCCATGCCGAACATGCCGAAGCGATTACCCCGGCGCGAACTGGTTGGGCTGGACAAGCCCCGCAGCGCGAGGATGAAGCAGACGCCGGAGACCAGATAGGCCAGCGCCGCCCAGGGGTTTACGGGGAGACCTTCATGCATGTTCTTGCCCCCTTAGCCCTTCTTCTCTTTTTTCTTGTACATCGCCAGCATCCGCGCGGTGACGGCGAAACCCCCGAAAATATTGACGCTCGCCAGCACCACCGCGATCAGCCCCAGCCATTTCGAAGTAGCTGAGCCCGCTGCCGCCGAGGCGATCAGCGCGCCGACGATGATCACCGATGAAATCGCGTTGGTCACCGCCATCAGCGGCGTATGCAGCGCCGGCGTCACCGACCACACCACATAATAGCCGACGAACACCGCCAGCACGAAGATCGAAAGGATCGAAATAAAGTCCATTGCCCCGTTCCTTCCAATCAGCCCAGCAGCCGCGCGTTCACGACCTTGCCGTCCTTGGTCAGCCGCACCGCGTCGCCGATTTCCTCGTCGAGCACGGGCGCGCCCTTGTCCTTGTCCCAGAAGGCACTGAGGAAGTTGAACAGGTTGCGCGAGAACAAAGCCGAGGCGTCCGCCGCCATCGTGCCGGCCATGTTCTTGGCGCCGACGATCTTGACGCCATGCTTCTCGACGATCTCGCCCGCGATGCAACCTTCGACATTGCCGCCGCTCTCGGCCGCGAGGTCGACGATCACGCTACCGGGCCGCATCGTCGCGATCTGCGCGTCGCTGATCAGGCGCGGCGCGGCGCGGCCTGGGATCAATGCGGTGGTGATGACGATGTCCTGCTTGGCGATATGCGAAGACACCAGCTCGGCCTGCGCCTTCTGATATTCTTCGCTCATCTCGGTCGCGTAGCCGCCTGAGCCTTCGCCCTCGATGCCCTTCACGCTTTCGACGAAAATCGGCTTCGCGCCCAGCGACTGGATCTGCTCCTTGGTCGCAGACCGCACGTCGGTGGCCGAGACCTGCGCGCCCAGTCGCCGTGCGGTCGCGATCGCCTGGAGCCCCGCAACGCCGACGCCCATGATGAAGGTGCGCGCCGCCGAAACGGTGCCGGCTGCCGTCATCATCATCGGAAAGGCGCGGCCATAATGTTCGGCCGCCGTGATCACGGCTTTATAGCCGGCCAGGTTCGACTGAGAGGAGAGAATATCCATCGACTGCGCGCGGGTAATGCGCGGCATGAACTCCATCGCCAGTGCTTCCAGCCCGGCGGCGGCGTAGGCATCAACCCGCGCGCGCTCGACGAAAGGATTAAGGCCGGCTACCACCCAGGCGCCCGGCTTTACCCCGCCTAGCGTCGCAGGATCGGGTCCCTGAATGCCGAGCACGATATCCGCGCCCGCCAGCGTCGAAGCGCGATCGCCAACCGTCGCCCCCGCATCGGCATAGCCGGCATCGCCATAGGACGCGGCCGCGCCTGCGCCAGCTTCGACTGCCATCTGCGCTCCCAGAGCGGTGAACTTCTTCACCGTCTCCGGTGTCGCGGACACGCGAAGCTCGCCAGGAGCGGTCTCTCTCAAGACCGCAATCTTAACGACCACGCCTTATCTCGCGATCAGGAAGATAACGAAGAATGCGACGAGAAAGCTAAGTAGCGCTCCCCATTTCAGCAGCGCAATGAACCCCGTATAGGTCGCAGCGTGCGCCTGCATGTCCTTCTGCGCGTCGTTGGCAGCCATTGCTTCTCCCCAGTTCAGCTAGCTGGCGGCTCTTAATGCGCGAGGCTCCGCGGCTCAACCCCATTCAATAAACAGGCCCATTCAATAAACAGGATGGTCAGCGGATGAAATGGCTGCCGCCTGACGTTACGATCTCGTGGCCGCAATTAATCCGACTTTTACGCCTTGGGATTACAGCACTGTCTCCAGTTGGGACAGTTGGGATTGATCAATGGCGCATCGCGATGGCCGCTCGCTACTGCTGATCGACGATGAACCTGCGCAGAGCCGCCTGATCGAGGCGATCGCTGCGCGGGCGGGATGGCGCGTGATTCGCGCACGCGACATTGATCAGGCGATGGAGGTCCTGAGCGGCAGGCATGCCCAGTCGGTCGACGTCGTGTTGATCGATCAATGGGCGGCCGACGATAGCGGCGCGACCATGGTGCGCGAGCTGCGCGCCAGCTTCGCGCAACTGCCGCTGATGATTCTAACTGCACAGGATTCCACGGAGCATGCCGTGAAGGCCATGCGCGCCGGCGCGACCGATTTCCTGATCAAGCCGATTGCGCCGGACCGGCTGCTGGCCGCGCTGGAGACGCTACGCGATAGCAGCAATCGCAAGGGAGAGCTGAGGCCGCTCAGCGAAAAGATCGCCTATTCGCTCGCGTTCGACGAAATTGTCGGTTCGGCGCCGGAATTTCGCGCTGCGCTGGCTATCGCCGCCAAGGCTGCGCGCGCGCGCGTGCCCGTTCTGATCGAGGGCGAAAGCGGATCCGGCAAGGAAGTGATCGCGCAGGCGATCCATGCGGCGTCGCCGCGCGGCAAGCGCCCGATGTTCGTTGTCAACTGCGGTGCGATCCCGACCAACCTCGTCGAATCCGAACTGTTCGGCCATGAGAAGGGCGCCTTCACCGGTGCATTCGAGCGCCAGATCGGCCGCTTCGCTCATGCCGAGGGCAGCACCATTTTCCTCGACGAAGTCGGCGAGCTGCCGCTCGATGCGCAAGTGAAACTGCTGCGTGTGCTGCAGTCGGGCGAGATCCAGCCGCTCGGTAGCCGCAATGTTCAGCATATCGACGTGCGGGTGATCGCCGCCACCAATCGTAACCTCGCCGACGATATTTCGGAGGGGCGTTTTCGCGAAGATCTCTATTACCGGCTCAACGTCGTGCCTGTCCTCATCCCGCCGCTCCGCAGGCGCGTGGGCGACATTCCGGCGCTGGCGCGCCACCTGCTTTTGCGGATAGGGCAGCAGCCGGGCATGCGCCGCATCAGCATCACTGATGAGGCGATCCAGCTCTTGTCGAGTTTCGCGTGGCCGGGCAATGTGCGCCAGCTCCACAATGCCTTGTTCCGGGCTGCAATTCTCTCCGAAGGCGATACGCTGACGCCGGCGGATTTCCCGCATGTCGCCGTGGAGGCATCGCATCAGGCGGCAACGCCGCGCTCATTGGGGACGGCGCCGAGCATTGCGGCCGGCGGCATCACGCTGTTCGAACCAAATGGCCATCTGCGCGCGTTGAGCGAGATCGAAGCGGATGTCATCCGCCTTGCCATCGGCCACTATCGGGGCCGCATGAGCGAGGTCGCCCGTCGCCTCGGCATCGGCCGCTCGACGCTTTACCGGAAACTGGCGGAACTCGGCATCAGCGACGTCGCCTGATCCTGCCATTCCTACGCGCTTTAATTTCGCGGCGTCAGCGCTTCGTCACGTAACCCGCGCCAGACCTTTAGCGCCTGCACCGTTTCGGCGACATCATGCACGCGCAGCAGCTGCACACCCTGCTCAGCACCCTTGAGCGCTAAGGCGACTGAACCACCGAGTCTGCGGGAGGAGGGCGCTTCATTGTCGAGCGCGCCGATAATCCGCTTCCGGCTTGCGCCGAGCACGATCGGGCAGCCCAGCCCGTGGAAGAGCGAAAGCCCGTTGAGCAGGGCAAGGCTGTGCGCCATTGTTTTCCCGAAGCCGATGCCGGGATCGATCAGCATGCGGTCACGCGGGACGCCGGCCGCTTCCGCAGCTGCGATGCGCGTCTCCAGCCAATCATAAACCTCGATCAGCACGTCGCCGTAGCGTGGGTCCTTCTGCATGGTTTCAGGTGTGCCCTGATGATGCATGAGCACCACCGGACAGCCGGATCGGGCAACGACGCCCATCGCCTCTTCATCGAAAGTCAAAGCCGAGACGTCATTGACCAGCGCGGCCCCTGCGCCAAGCGCCGCGGTCATGACCGCGGACTTGCGGGTGTCGATCGAGACCGCCACGCCGGCTCGTGCAAGCCTTTCGATCACGGGCTCCACGCGTCCGACTTCGTCCCCTTCCCAAATGGCGGCCGCGCCGGGGCGGGTGGATTCGCCGCCGACATCGATGATGGCGGCGCCGGCGGCCGCCATGGCCACGCCCGCGGCGGCAGCCCCTTCGGGATCGCCGACATGTTTGCCGCCGTCTGAGAAGCTGTCGGGGGTGACATTGAGGATCGCCATCACTTGCGGCTGATCGAAGCGGATCGTGCGTTCGCCGAGCCGGAGGGGAGGGCGAGGCGCGATGATCCGGGCCAGCACGGCTCGTCCGCGATCGTCCAGCACCGCATCCAGATCGCCGACTGGCAGAAGCTGCTGGGAAACGCGCCTGCCATGCTCCACGCGGATCAATTCGACGGCGGAAAACCAGATCAGCCCGCCCGCCAGCCGAAGCACCTGCCCGTCATAACCGAAGGGGGCATCCACGAAACCCGTGGGCCGCAAATAGATGCGCGTGATCATCATCCCTCCGAAAAGCCCAAGCCAATTACACGCCGCCTATGCCGTTTGTCGAACCCACTATGCCGTTGGTCCGCCCCATCCATCGTCCATGGAAGGAAAATGAACGCCGGTCGAAGCAGGCGCGACGGCTTTAAGGCTCGTGAAATATAACGGCTCAACGGCCGCTCCGAAATCGACTGCGACTGAATAGCATTATCTATTTGCCTGGAGGAAAGTCATGAAGCGCCACCTTATTCTTGCGCATGCTCTATTGGCGACCGGAGCGATGCTGGCCGCTTCGGGCGCGCCGGCCGCCGCAGGCACGATCGAGGCTGGCAACAGCGTCGCAGTGCATTTCGGCGATCTTGATCTCAAGACCGATGCAGGGCTGAAGACCCTTTACCGCCGCATCAGCCGTGCCGCCGACGAGGCCTGCGGCACCTATGACGTGCGCGACCTGAACCGCGTGAACGCGGTTCGCGAGTGCCGCAGCTATGCGATGGGCAACGCCAACCACGAGGTCGAGCTGGCAGTCGCCGCCGCGCAGCGTGGCGAGGGCTATGCGAGCGCAGGCTCATCGCTCAAGGTGCGCGCCCGCTAACATCTTGTATTCGCTGGCAACCGCTGGTGATGCGCCTCCGGGGCTCCCTTACCCCGGAGGCGTTTTTATCGCCCGGTCAACAGCTTCGCTCCCGCTAGGTAGGTCCGCCCGATCCGAACTTCGCTGCCGTCCTGGAGCACGGCCTGCCATACGCCGAGGCCGTCGTGACGGAGCTTCGCGATGAAGTCGCGGCGAACGATGGTCGAGCGGTGGAGGCGGATGAACTGCTCCGGATCGAGCCGCCGTTCCAGCTCGCTGATGGTCTGGTGCAGGAGATAGCTGCGCTGACCGATCCATAGCCGCATATAATCGCGCTCGGCCTCGATGCGATCGATTTCGGTTGCGGCGACGCGGATCATTTCCGCGCGATGCGGAATCCAGAATTCGCTTGTCCAACCAGCCTTCGGCTCGGAGCGTTGCTGGTATTTTTGTTGAACGCGGGCGATCGCCTTCGCGAGCCGTTCGGGATTGACGGGCTTGAGCAGGTAATCAACCGCCGCGACATCGAAAGCCGCCACGGCGAACTGATCAAAGGCGGTGCAGAAGATCACCGCGGGGCGCTTGTCGAGCTGCTCCAGCGCGGACGCGACCTCGATCCCCGTCAGTCCCGGCATTGCAATGTCTAGTAGCAGCAGATCCGGTGACAGCGCTGCGACCAGCCGTAGCGCCGCTTCGCCGTCATTGGCGGTGCCGAGCAGGGCAACATCCTCCATGCCTGCGCAGAGAATCTGCAGCCGCTCGACCGCAAGCGGTTCGTCGTCCACAATCAGCGTTCGGAGTGCGCGCTCAGCAGGCATGGATCATCGGCATGGTCAGCGTCACCCTGAAGCCACCACCGGGCAGCGGCCCCCATCGACAGCTGGCGCGATCGCCGAAGCGCGCGGCAAGCCGGTCGCGGACATTGGCGAGCCCGACGCCGGTGCCGTGCTCCTCGGTGCGAAGGCCGCCTGCTTCGCCGTCATTTTCCACCGTCAGCACAAGGCCCCCGGAATCCTCAAGCGCCGAGAGCCGGATCGTGACGGGCTGACGGCTAGGTGCGACGCCATATTTAACGGCATTCTCGACCAGCGGCTGCAGGAGCAACCCCGGCACGCACGCGTTGCGCAGCGTCTCGGGCAGGTCGACCTTGACCAGCAGGCGATCAGGAAAGCGGACACCCTCGATGTCGAGATATAGGCGCTGCAGCTGGATTTCGGCGGAGAGCGGCACGTCCTCGGTGGGATCTCCGCTCAGACTGGTCCGAAAAAAGTTCGAAAGGTTGAGGATCATTCGTTCGGCTTCTTCCCGCTTGTCGGTCATCACGAGCGACGACAGGGAATTCAGCGTGTTGAACAGGAAATGCGGATTCACCTGATAGCGGAGCGCACGCAGTTCAGCCGCCTGCGCCGCTCCACGAAGCTGGGCCGTGCGGCGCTCGAGCATTTGCGCCTCGGCCGCGTAGCACAACGCGAGGTAAAGCGCGGCCCAGGCGATGAAGAAAAAATAGCCATTGGCTGAGTTGTCAGCGATCGCCTGGATGGGCGTCATCTGCTCATCGTCGGAATGGGGTGAGCCCACCTGGATCATCGTTACCTGCGGCGGTTCGGGGGCAGTCGGTGCTTCCGGAACCGTCTGCGATCCTGCCCCCGGAATGATTGGCGGCGTGGGTGGACGCGGCGCCGACCGGACCACCACCTTGGTGAGCTTCTGCTCCTTCTTATGCTTCTCATCGATGTCGTTGAAGGCGTACCAGTTCGCTGTGGAGTAAATGATCGCCGCGGGGATCGCGAGCAACGCCGCCGCCAGCGCCGCCTGCCGCAGGCCGCGATTCTGCCAGGGCCGCAGCAGCCGATAGAAGATCCAGGTCACCGCCATGCTCGCCAGCGCTACAGCGGCGCGACGCCACAGCATTTCGATCTGGTCTCCCGGCCACAAAACGAGCGCACGCAAGGTCACGATCGCGAAATAGAACAGCCAGAATCCGACGATCGACATCAGCACGGGCCGCGGAAGCGCAATCTGCGCGCCGTGCCCTTCTTTTTCAAAATCCATGACCGACTATAACCCGCCCCACCGGCGTCGGCAGCCTTTGCAACGATGTTTATCGAACATCGATGTGAGTTGGTCGAAATCGGAAACAACTGAGCACTCGTCGCGTAACGGTCACAGCGGCCGAATGAGCTTTATGGCGACCGCGATCCATGGGGGGTCGGCAACGATCTGTTGGCGCGATCCGGCCCCGAGCGGAAGGATCAGCAACTTGCCCGCCTCTCGTCCGATCATGCGCCCGAACAGAAACCGTCCCGCCGGTCGCGGAACAAGAACGTCGCGGTTGAGCGCGGTCCCGAAGCTGGCCGGGGGCAGGCGCTCGCACCAGATCTCGTCGCGCGTACGATAGTCGCCGATCCCACCGTCGACGAGAACGGCAACCAGTTCGGGCCTGGCCTCCGCCG
>Ga0207658_10002364_pt1 | contig 13853 bp, 9 predicted proteins | sample KBSS33metaG_FD_184322 | JGI IMG/M metagenome (GOLD analysis project Ga0207658, IMG submission 184322) | Switchgrass rhizosphere microbial communities from Kellogg Biological Station, Michigan, USA - KBS S3-3 metaG (SPAdes) (version 2) | ecosystem: Host-associated > Plants > Roots > Rhizosphere >...
CTCGGTGTTGACGCGACCTGTCTTCTCAGTCTCCATCGCCTGACGGTGACCTCCTTGGCGGTCGCCGAGAGAGTATTGCTTCATCTCGCCGAGGCTGCGCCAGACGGAGAATGTTCCGATAGTAAAAGGGAAACGTAGAAGTAAAGCACCTCTTACGAAGCCTGGTTGTGTTAGTGCATCCCGCTCGGCGACGGCTGAGGCCTTAAGAAACTGCCACATCTTGCGTCCTCGAACCTTGCCCACCGTGTGCGCCACGATCGGAGCGTCACTAGGCACAGGGACCTCCCGCCGAGGCATTTCAGGAAGTCCAGGAAGGGCGCCGATGCTTCGTATCGGTAGCAGCCGTACCCGCCATCCGTCAGCGAAGGCTTTAAGTGAGGAATGACCAGCGAATCGGTCAGCGTATTCGTCGTTGTCCCATGCGGTAATCATGGCCGCGCCGGTGATCGGCAAGAAGGGCAGCTTGCCGCCGCGGAGGTTCGCTGTGAGGTAGATGCGTGCGTAGCGCATTCCTTCGATTGTCTCCGGGTCAGGCTGACGGCGTTGGGCGCGCAAGGCGGCCAAGAACCCTGACTCCACGATGTGTACGCAGACGATCATGCGGTCACCTCCGATAGCTCAGTCGTGACGTCCGAGGGCGTCGGAGTGTCTTTATTCATAGGTATGATCTCCGTCGATTCGGTTGAACTTGGCAACGGCACGTTGTCGCCTGATGTCTTCTCTGCGGGTTCGGCGAGCACCGTCACAGGCATCGCCGGGGAGAGTTCTGCAGGCACCAGTTGGGAGGGGCGTCGACGCCAACGGCGCACAGGCTCGCGTAGCAGCTGGGTCATCGATTCGCGCAGAACCGGCCCCGGGCTGTCCGAATGACGGACCGCAGACATAGCAGCCATCGTCAGCTTGCGGAGCGAAAACACGTCGTCGTAGCGCGTGCGGTGACAGAAGAGGTCGAAGAACGGGGTGAGATCGCCTGACATCTGCCGTATGCGGACAGCTTCTGTCACCGCTGCCGGGATGGCACCGGCTCGGCCGAGATTGGCAGCCAGCCATGAGTGGCCTTCGAAGAAGGCATCCCGGGCCACCCACCACCTGGCAAGGTTTGCGTCGAGGCGTTCCGATCCGTGAGGCAGTCCTTCGATGATGGCCTCAGCAGCATCTTGCGCTTGCTGAAAAGCGTCGCCGATGCCTCGTCCTAGAGCGGGGTCCTTGAAATGACCGGAGTCGCCTACCAAGATCCAGCCCGGCCCGGCGGCTTGCCGGTAGTAGCCCTCGAAACTGCGGATGCCAGCAATTTTTGTGGCGATGCGTGCGTTAGCAAGGCCATCGGCTATCGCATCACACGCGCGCATGTGCGCGAGCAGTCCCTTTTCGGTTTCGGTACGGAAGTACTCGCGCTCATGGCTCTCTGGCGAGACACCAACTAGATACAACCCGTTGTCTCCAGAGCCAGACCACAACATGCGATCACCAAAGCGATGGAACACAAAAGTATCCATGATCGACTCGTCGGCACCTTCGAAGAAGGTGAAGTAGTAGCTGCGTTCGTTGGGAATAATGTTGTATTTTCGAGAACCTACGAGGTTGGCGACCGAGGAATTCCTACCATCGGCACCTACCACGAGCTGGGCGCGAATGTCGTACTCTTTCTCGCCTTCCCGTACACGTACGCCGCAGACTCGTTTGTTGTCGTCCCACAACAAGTCGACAACCTTTGCCCCCATCCGAATATCAGCGCCAACCTCAACAGCGCGCTGGGCGACGATATCGTCGAGTAGGTGTCGGCGGAGAAACACCGATCCGCCAAGATCGTCGAACCGAAGCGGGAAGGGTTGCTTGAAACGCACATCGTTCAGTCGAATATCGGCGATCTGATGAGGACGGATTCCGGTAGCCCGTAGGGCGTCTTCGACACCAAGGCGCCGAAGGAAATCTAGTGCGTCTGCCTCCATCAGATGAGAGGACAGGACCGGCTTGGGAAAGCGTGCCTGCTCAAGGACAGTGACACGTATGCCGGCCAGACTCAGCAACGCCGACAGCGGTGCCCCTGCACATCGCGAGCCCACGATGACTACGTCGGTTACTTCGCTCTGACCTAAGCCTGTCTGACCTATGCCTGTCTGACCTATGCCTGTAGTGCCGGTCCGTCGTACATGTTCCGATGATGGACTTCCCACGATGTTCTCCCAACTTAGGCCTGCGTCAACAGCAGACGACGCGAAGGCAACGAGCTATTTGGACGCACTGGTTGAAGGGCGCGCGCCGGTGGCCTACTAAATGCTGGCCGAGATATAAGGGTCACCTTCGGCAAGATCAGAGCCGTTCTCCTCCAGCTCAGGTGGTATTCCGTCCAAGCGTGCGTTCGGATGCAGATGTCGGTTACTGACAAGGACCACCGCGACGAGCGCTCCGGCAGCAGCGAAGGCCACCCCAAGCGTCATCGCATCATGGAAACCTGTGGTGAACGCGGCCCGGGCATCGGAGACGATCTGAGAACTCAGCGCGGGTGCCGTCTGCGATACCGCGTTGATTGCGCCCGCGCTTACCGCCCGGCCAGCTGAGGTGGCGTCCGCGCCGAGGGCTTGACCTGAAGTGGACTTGGCAAAGTCGTGAATGACGCGGTTCTCAAAGTACGCGCCGCCAATGGCCAGACCGAGTGCTATGCCGGCTTGTTGAAACGTTTCACTGATACCCGAGGCAAGACCCGCCTTTGCCGGTTCCAGGACGCTTACCGATAGTGCCGCACGTACCGGCATGACGATGCCGAATCCGATGCCGACGATGACGAGAGCCGGAATCAACGACGTCCAGTCGTCGGTCGAATCTGACATCAGAGTGAGGAACGCACCGCCTCCGACGCAGCTGCAGGCAACGAACAAGAGGACCCGGAAGGGAACCCGCTTGCACAGTTCGCCGGTAACGGCGCCTAACACGAGCATTGTCACGGTCAGCGGTAGAAGCCTGATTCCCGCTTGCCAGGGTGAGCTACCGAGAATGGACTGTAAATAGCTCGTTGTCAGGAAAATAAAGGGGAACCCACACATATTCACGAGCAAGGTAGCAACACACAGTCCACTGAAGGTCGCGTTCTTGAACATCGCGGGTTCAAACAAGGCACGCTCTTGACGAGATCTCGTAGTCGTTACAAGTACGACTAGCGAACCGAAAGCGATGAGGTACATAAGGTCGTTCGTCGCCGAGAACCAACCATCCGGGTTGCCTCGCGTGATGGCGAGCACGAGTGAGCCCAGCAGGGCGGTGAGTGACACCATGCCGGCGATATCTTGTCGGGCTTCACCGATGGCCTTGGATTCTTTGAGTTTCGTTAGCGCTAACGGGATCATGGCCAGACCGATGGGCACATTCATTAGGAAGATCCAGCGCCAACCAGGCCCGCTGGTCAGCGATCCACCGATCAGCGGGCCTGCGGCCGCCGCGATGCCAGTAGCCGCGCCGTAGGCGGCGAATGCGTTGGCGCGTGCTTTGCCGCGGAACTCCTGACTCAGCAGTGCTGGACCTACCGCATAGAGAACGGCCGCTCCGACTCCCTGTGCTGCGCGGCTGAGGTCGAGCAGGAGCGCGCTGTTGGCGATGCCACACATAAGTGACCCAGCAGTGAAGACTGCCAGTCCAAAAACAAAAACGAACTTGCGCCCATACTTGTCCGCGATCGAGCCGGCGGTGACGAGGAGCGCGGCCAGAGTGACAGCGTAGGCGTCGAATACCCATTGAAGTTCGCTCAATGAAGCATTCAGCGACACCTGCATGCTGGGTAGCGCTACCGCTACGACACTCAGGTCGAGAATCAGCATGAATGCGCAAATACAGGAAAGCACCAAGGTCCACGTTCGAGTGCTACTTGACGTCTCTTGCTTGGTGCTCATGTCGCACTACCCTCTCTTGTGGCGCAAGGCACCGATGCCGTTGTGGCGGATCATGGTTCCGGCCGTGCGCCACCACTGCCGGTCAAGATCAGGTTGCTTGCTGTCGGCGAGACGATGCATCTGATCGGCGTACCACTGCAATTCGATGGCCCCGTCGAGCATCTTGAGATCGGCGAACCGGCCAAAGAAGCGGCGCAAGCCGATCTCCACCGGTGCGCATTCCAGTCGCGCATGCTCGGATGCCAGTACTTCCTTGGGTGCGGCAGGCGTGGTGCAGGTGGGTCGCCCCAGCCCGATCACCTGGCAGGTGTCGGAGGCAACAGCATCAGCCATCGCTGCGTGTGACCGGAAACCGCCGGTGACGGCTAGCGGTACGTCGCCCACAAGTGATCGCGCAGCCTCGGCGTATTCCAAGAAGTACGCTTCACGCGCGAGGGTGCTCGCTGCCTTGACCTTGCCATTCGATTCACCACCCATCATGGCGGGTGCTTCGTAGGTGCCGCCACTGATCTCGATCAAGTCGAGACCTTCGCGAGCAAGCACGCTCATCACTTCACGTGATTCTTCCGGCGTAAACCCGCCGCGTTGAAAATCTGCAGAGTTTAGCTTTATTCCTACGGCGAATTCCTTGCTGACGGCACTGCGAACTCGGCGGACGATCTCCAGCCCGAAACGCATCCTTCGTTCCAGGTCGCCGCCCCACTCGTCGTCGCGTTGGTTGGACAGGGGAGAGAGGAACTGCGAGATCAGGTAGCCGTGCGCACCGTGAATCTGTGCTCCGTCAAAGCCAGCCTTCTCTGCGATGACAGCTGCTGTGACGTAGCGGTCGATGATCTGCTCGATCTCGGCGTGGGGCAGCGCTCGTGGTGTCGTCATCCCGGGAACCTTGAGCTTGATCGCGCTCGGTGCCACCGGACGGGTGCGCGTGGCAAGTGCGTTGGCGTTGCGGCCGGGGTGGTTGATCTGCATCCACAGCCGGCTTCCTCCGCTGCGGGCTGCGTCGGCCCAGCGCGACAGTCCATCGAGCGCGCGTTCGTCTTCGACGACGATGTTTGCCGGTTCGCCGAGGTGGTCTCGGTCTACCATTACCGTTCCGGTAACGATGAGTCCGTAGCCGCCACGACCCCAGCGCCGATAGAGGTTCACAAGGCCGGGGCTCGGGTTGTTTTCCCGATCCGCTAGCGCTTCGCTCAACGCTGCCTTCATGAACCGATTCGCCAGCACCTGCCCACCGGGCAGCGTGAGTGGGTCGCTAAGTCGGGCCGTGCCCGCAACGGCAACGTCGCCGACAGCCAGTTTTTCTGCTTGCGTATTCACAAGGTTTCCCATCTATGGGCAAGTTCGGTGGGCACGTTCGATCGCGGGGGACCTGTTGCCGGATCGTCGCTTTTGCGTTGCGGTGTCACGCTATGCGAAACAGAAATGCAACGTCAACTAAGATGAACATAGTCACACGCAACATAAACTCAGCCCGAAGTTAGGTGCGGCGGGCGCCTGTACGCCACATCAGCCACTGTGTAAAACGCGGCAGATGAGCTGTAATTTTCAGGAGATAGTGCAACTCTGCTGTAGCACGAGTTCCCGCTGTTCCCGTTCAATGGCCCGGAGGATTCCCTCTGCGGCCTGTGCCGGGGTAAGTGTTCGCAGTAGCTTCGCGATGTCGGGGATACGTTCTTCGGCTCCGGGGTTGTGTTCGAAGTACTCGCTGGAGACCTTTCCCGGAATCACTTCGCTAACCCCAATCCCGCTGCCGCGTAGATCCATCCGCAGTGCCTCGGTAAATCCGCGCAGTGCCCACCGTCCTCCCGCGTAGCCGGCGGCTCCAGGCCAGGTCATGCGCGAGATGGGACTGTTGACGTTGACGATCCAGCCGCTATCCCGTTCGATCATCGCTGGCAAGAATGCACGCGTAACAAAGGCCGCAGCTAGGTAGGGAGCCGACGTCATCTCGAGGAACTCGGCAGGCGAGGTCTCTTCCAGGCGAAGAAAGCGTCCAGCGCCTGCGTTGTTCACGATGACATCTGGCTTGCCGACAGTGGCCATCACTTGTTCACAGAGCCGTGCGACTGCTGCCTCGTCTGAGGCATCGGCGGCAAAGGCGTGTGCGCGGGGTAACTCGGCGGCCAGCTCTCGAAGCTTTGCCTCGGTTCGTGCGACCAGCACGGTAGTGGCGCCGCGTGCCGAAGCCGCGCGTGCCGTAGCAGCGCCGATGCCAGCCGATGCTCCAGTGATCACCACGATTCGATCCGCGAGAAGCATGATCGACTCCTTGGGGGCGCAACGATGAGGTGGATTGGCGTGCGGCGATCGGTAGCAGCACGGCGGCGCGTGAGCCTCTAAAGGGTACGCGCACCTCCACTGCAGCTCATGTATTAGATTCGCCACATTAACCTCAGTTGACATGACCTGACGTAGTCGTGTTACCTCAGCACTAGGTGCCGTCGTCAGCACTGGGTGCCGTGGTCGCAGTGAGTCGAACGAGCGCATTGCATAGGTGCCGAAATTTTTCTTAAAGCGTTTAGTTCACAACAACCCTTATTTTTCCGCGCTATGACGCTCTCAATGAGTGCGGCGTGTGGATGACTTCGGGTGTGCATCGACACTCGCTCGGCATGAACTAACTGCCGGTAGAGCAGCTCAGCACGTAGACACGGCACATAGACACAGCACGTAGACCACCAAGGCAACCACTAGTGGATTGGGGTGCGACCAAACAGATGAGTAAAAGAAAAAAGGACCGCGAGATCGGTCACCTCTTTCAGTCCGCGGCGGCAAAAGACGCTGGCGTCCCGATGATGTTCGACGTTGCACTGGGAATTAGGCCAGACCTCGGCCTAGAGTGCACGATCGGCGATATCGCCGCAGTCGTGGAGCAGCTTGCTGCCCAGTTCAACGCCGCCGGGGTATTGCCGGGAGAGCGCGTGCTCGTCTACAAGACGCACAACCCCGACATCATCATGATCACGTGCGCGTTGTCGCGCGCCGGCGCAGTACCCGTCTTGATCTCCCCGATGGTGGAGCGTGAAGCTGCGCAGCAACTCATCGTCCGCGCCGCGCCTACGCATGTCGTCACGGATGCGGACAAGATCGCCGCAGGCGACATCGACCCGAAGGCTGTTGCCGAAATCGGTCCTACCGTCCTACTGACGTCTGGACACTTCGGGTCCCTGACGAACGTCACCGATCTTGCGGCGGCGCCGATACCTGAGCCGCCCTTCGATTCATCGGCGCCCTATATCGTCACGCACACCTCAGGCACGACGGGTCTGCCGAAGATGGTGGAACAGACCGCTGCCGGCCTACAAGAACACGCAAAGATACAGATCCGCTTTGGCCGGGCACTGGGTATCCGTGAGCGTTGGGCGATGTGCATTTCGTTCGTGCATATCAGGACGTACTCAGCGCTGATCCTTGCCGCTACCCGGCGGATGCCGCTGGCACTGATGGCCAATCATGACCTCGATAGCGTCCGAGAAACCTTCAAGCGCTTCAAGCCCGAGTTCATCGAGACCCACCCAAACACCTTCATCGAATGGGAAGCTTTGGCGGCCGAGCCTGAGCGACCGATGAGTTCGGTCAAGTATTTCCTTAATACCTTCGACGCCATCCACATGCGCACGGTGCGCCGAATGCTGGCCGGATCTGATCGGCGATACCCGATTTATTTCCAAGCATATGGACAGAGCGAGTCTGGTCCGATCACCGTGCGGCCCTATACCCGCCTCACGATCAATCATGCCGATGGACGTTGCGTGGGCTATCCGATTCCGGGTATCACCAAGGTTCGCCTGGCGCGTACCGAGGCTGCCGGCCCGCGCCCGATCGAGGTCCGGTCGGCAGGCGTCGCGCGCACTTATGTCGCCGAAGGCGAACGATTTGCGGCCAATCTCAGCGATGGTTGGTGGGCGATGGGTGACGTTGGGCATCGCAGCCGGTGGGGATGTGTGCATCTACTCGATCGCATTGTCGATCAGGTTGACGGCTTGGAGAGCGTGATCGCGATCGAAGACACGCTGATGGACCGTCTTGAACAACTGCGTGAAGTCGTCATCGTCAGTGTTGAACCCGATGTGTTGCAGCCAATCATCTGCACCCGCGGTGACCAGCCGATCGACGCCGCGCAGTGGGCCAAAGCCATCAGTGACCTGCCACCGATGCGTCAGCCAGTGTTGTGCCGGTGGGACGACCTACCCACCACGGCCACGGCGAAGGTTAAACGAATTCAATTGCACGCGATTGTTGCGGAGGGACGTCTTGTGACGGCCGGTCAGCCGGCCCTACTTCAGTAGCTCGCCGGGAGCAGTACGCCGGTACTCAACTAGTCGGCCAAGGGTAGGCCGACAAGACCAGCTAGCAAGCGGTCAACACCTCTGTTTGCCATGCCTCATTGCCATGCCCTTTACAAACATGCCTTTTACCAAGTAGTCAAAGCCAGCACAGACCCAGAAAGGTAAGACATGACCGAGCTTCACGAACACGACGCCGACGAGGTAGTAGACGTCGTCGTCGTCGGCGCTGGACTCGCCGGGATGACCGCAGCGCAGGAGTTGCAGCGAAGCGGCCAGACCGTTCGCGTCCTTGAGGCAGCAGACCACGCCGGTGGCCGAGTTATCGGTGAGTCAATCGGCGATGGAGAGACGATCGAGGTTGGCGGACAGTGGGTCGGCCCCACACAGCTCAGCATCTTGGGGCTTATCGAGCGACTCGGGCTGCAGACGTACCGCACTCGCGTGGCAGGCAACCACGTCTATTACCGCAACGGAGTTGTCTCGCATTACGACGCGACCAATGGCCCGATTCCGCCGGAGTCGGAGAAGGCAGTTGCCGAAATCTACAACTTGCTGCAGGAGATTGATCGCCTGGCCAAAGAAGTACGTCCGGACCGGCCATGGGAGTCCGAGCGTGCGCTGGAATGGGACAACACCACCTTCCAAGAATGGATCACCTCGATTGCTTCGGAAGACGCGGCTCGCGTCATTGCCGAATACGTCACCCGCGGCACTAATACCTGTGAACCCAGTGAACTGCCGTTACTTCATATGCTTTCCTATGTCGCTGCCGCTGGTGACGACAACACGCCCGGCTCCTTGGGCCGCGTCGTCATCACCGAGAACGGCGCATCGCAGTGGCGCGTGGTCGGCGGTTCGCAGCGGGTACCTGAGGGACTCGCTCGTGAACTCGGTGACACGATCGTCTTGTCGAGTCCTGCGCGTTCGATCACCCAGGACGAGCAGGGCGTTGTGGTCCGCACTGAGGACAAGACCTATCGTGCAAAGCGAGTGATTGTGGCGATGGCGCCTAAAGCGTCCGCGGCCATCACCTTTGAACCAGGGCTACCGCAGATCCGAACGGAACTGGTCGAGCGTTTACAGCGCGGTGCACAGATCAAGCTTTCGGTGGTGTACGACAAGCCGTTCTGGAACGAGAAGGGTCTTTCGGGTTACGTCCTTAGCGATAGTGGCCCGGTTCAGAACGTCTGGGACAACACACCGGCCTCCGGTGGCCCTGGCGTTCTTGTCTGCTTTATCAAGGGCGAAGCCGCACGTGCACTTGATACCGAGGACGACGCCGCGGTCCGAAAGATCGCCGTAGACAACCTCGTGACGTATTTCGGTGAAGACGCAGCGAATCCGCGGCAGATTGTCATGAAGCGCTGGCACAACGACCCGTTGATCCAAGGGTGTCCTGGATCGCTTCCGGTGCCTGGGCTGCTGACTACTCACGGCCGGGCCCTTCGCGAATCGGTCGGCCGTGTGCACTGGGCAGGAACGGAGACCGCGACCTATTGGCAGGGATTCATGGATGGTGCGGTCGCCTCCGGAATCGCAACGGCGGCACAAGTGGTCCAGGCCTTGGCTGAAGAGACCTCCTCAAACTAGCGACACATATGGCGACCCGCTGTCGGCCAGGGTACGACATAGCGGCTCGTCTTCCCGCAGCAAAACCTAGGAGAGAACAAGCAATGAAAACATTGATGGATAGAGTCGATCTTCCCGTAAAGGACATACCTAAACGGTGGTACAACGCAGTGCCTGCGTTGCCGAAGGCGCCTGAGAAGTACATCGACAACTCGACCGGTGAGCCGGTAACGCAGGAATACATCGAGCGTCTATGGACCAAATCCATGACGGCGCAGGAGTTCTCGATGGAGCGGTGGATCTCGATCCCTGCCCCGATCCTTGAGGCCTATTCGATGTGGCGTCCAACTCCATTGATTCGTGCCATCGCGTTGGAGCGTTACCTGGACACCCCCGCAGAGATCTGGTTTAAGTACGAGGCTACGTCGCCGACCGGCAGTCACAAGATGAACTCGGCTTTGGCGCAGGCCTACTACGCCAAACGCGAGGGACACACTCGTCTTGTTACGGACACCGGCGCTGGCCAATGGGGTAGTGCACTGGCGATGGCTTGCCGGATGTTCGATCTCGACCTCACGGTTTTCATGGTGCGTTCGAGCTTCCACCAGAAGCCTTACCGTCGTTACCTCATGGAGACCTACGGCGCAAAGGTGTACCCAAGCCCAGGCGTCAACTCCGAGTTCGGTCGCGAGTTGCTGCGTAAGAGCCCGGATCACCCGGGTAGTGAAGCTACAGCTGTCAGCGAAACGTTGGAGATTGTCCGGTCTAACGACGGAGCGCGTATGGCTGTGGGGGCCTTCTCTAACCACTGCTTGCTGCACCAGACCGTTATCGGCCTGGAACTGCGTGAGCAGCTTCGGATGATCGACCGTAAGCCCGACTTCATCGTCGGTTCGGTCGGCTGCGGTTCCAACATGGCAGGTATTTCCTCGCCGTTCATGGAGGACAAGCTCAACGGACAGGACATCACCTTCCTGGCTGTCGAGCCGGAGTCGTGTGCGCCATTGACGCACGGCGAGTACCGATTGGACTTCGCCGATGCGGCAGGGGCCGGGCCGGGCGTGTACACCTACACCCTTGGTCACGACTTCGTTCCGCCGCCGATCCATGCCGGTGGTCTGCGGTACCACGGATGCGCGCCGTTGATCGGACAGATGCGTCACCAGGGAATCCTGGACTCGGTCGCCTACCCGCAGACTCAGATCTTCGAAGCAGGCAAGACGTTTGCCAACCTGCAGGGTTACCTGCCCGCGCCGGAATCGTGCCACCCGATTCGTGCCGTGATCGATCTAGCGAACCAGTGCAAGCAGGAAAAGCGTAAGGCGACGATCGTCTTTTCTTACAGTGGTCATGGCCTACTCGACCTTGAGGCATACTCGCGCTTTAACAACGGCGAACTGCGTGACATCGAGGTCGAGACCTTTGAGTCTGCTGAGCCGGTACTGACATGATGCGCGAATACAAACTCTTCATCGATGGAGAGGATGTAGAGGGCAACGGCTGGACTTATGTGGTCCGGGCGTCGGAATTCATCCGAGACGCCATCCCTGCCTACAACCTCAAGCGTGGACTTGAACTGGGCAAGCACGTTGGTGAGATTCCGTCATCAGTAGCGGCACGATGCGCCTGGGCCAATCGTGAGCTTTGCGCGAGTGCATTGGAGTCTGCCCGTCGGGCCAGTAAGGAATACTCGCGATTGCCTTTCGAAGTGAGGGCGAGCATCGTTCGTCAGTGCAACCGGGAGATTCGCAAGAACTACGAAACCATCATCGAACTGATGATGATCGAAGGTCATCCGCGGCGTCTGGCGGAGTGGGAAACCGACGGCATTCTGTACGGCTGGGACGACGACAAGATCGCCTGGCACAAAGAGCAGTTCGAGGCCTCGCATGTGGTGAATGGGCAACGCACGCAGCTGCTTCGTAAGGCCGATGGAGTCGTGTGCCTCAACCCGCCGCAGAATGCGGCAGGTTCCAACAGTGCACTAGGGCTCTTGGCGCTGCTGGCAGGCAACACGCTGGTCGTCAAAGCACCGCGTTCTTGCCCGCTGAGCGTCATGTACATCTGGCGCGACATCGTGCAAAAGGCATTGGAAGACCACGGTGCGCCGGTGGGGACGCTCAACATCGTCTCGGGTGAAACTCGTGACATCATGCGCGACTGGATCGATAGTCCACTTGTGGACGACATCATGTTTTTCGGTAGTAGCGATGTCGGTCTAGCTATCGGGCAGGAATGTGTTGCGGCCGGGAAGAAGCCTGTGCTTGAACTGGCCGGCAACGATGGGTTCGTCGTCTGGAAGGACGCTGACCTGGATGCTGCCGCGAGGTCGCTCAGCGAGTGCTTCTATGGCTCTGCGCAGATCTGCATGGTGCCTAAGTACGCGTTGATCCATCCAGCGATCGCTGAAGAATTCACCGAGAAACTGATGAAGGTTGTCAGTGATATCAAGCCTGGTTACCCGGAAGACCCGAACACCTTGCTGAGCCCGGTGCTCAAGGCGGATCTGTTCTACGACTTCTTGGCTGAAGCGAAGTCGCTCGGTTCCGAGGTGCTCTGTGGCGGCAATCGGGTCAACGTCGACAACGAACCGGACACGATGGGGCTGTTCTTCGAGCCGACCATTGTGAAGGTGGAAGGTTTGGACAACGCGCGCAAGCTTTCTTGCGTCAACGAAGAGACCTTCTTCCCGCTATTACCGATCGTCGTCGTGGGCGAGAACGAGACTGAAGACCTGCTCGAGACGGTGATCGATTTCCTCAACCAGAACAAGTTCGGACTACGTAACTCGCTCTGGTCTGCCTCTGCGGAGGTGGCTCAGAAGTTCGTCGCGTACGTCAGCAATGGTGGCCAGTTGAAGATCAACGATCCGCATCTTGCGCACTCCTATGTCTCCTCCCATGGCGGTACTGGTCTTTCGGGTGGGACACATGGCGAGATGAATTATCCGGCTATTCGCACCTCCCATCTGCAGGCAGTCGTGTGGGGCCGCGAGGTTCCGGCGCACGTCCGTCCGGACATGACGGTGTAACACGCGGGTTAGTGGGTTCACGTTCATCTGAACGAACGAAGTCAAGGCCGTACCAACTGAAACCTCAGTCGGTGCGGCCTTTGACCTTTACGGCCCCGTAACTACCGGCTCAGCCGGGGTTCGGCGCTCAGTCGCAGAGGGAGCCTCGTCGGATTTTGTGGCTATAGGCCAAAAAGTGTGTCCGGTGTCGGGCGTGTTATGAGTGGCCTGCCCAGCCGCGGCGGTGCCAGAGGCCTTCGTCGGCGGTGAGACCGGTGTCGTAGAGGGCCGGGCCGGGTGATTCCTCAAATGGTTTTTCGTCGTGATCGCGGGCTGTGGGCTGCTGATGGTGTTCGGGGCGGACGAGGCTAGCCGGGCTGGTCGGTTCGATGGCGTGAGTGAACAGCCACCATTCGATCGCGCGTAGTTGATGTTCGGCGGGCATGCCTCGGTGTCGGCGGAGCATGTCGCGTAGTGCAGCGTTGATACCGCCCTCGATCCGGTTGGTGGTCGCGGCGATGCCGAGACCGGCGAGCTCGGGGCGTAGATGGGTGAACAGTTCGTCGCGTTGGACGAGTTTGGTGAGTAGCCGGTAGGCGCGGCGGAGCCGGTCGTGGGTGTACCACCAACGTTGCCCTGGCTTGACCCAGTCCGGTGCTGCGCTGGTACCGATGCGGTTGAGGTAGGTGCGCTGCCGAGTCAGCTCGCCGTAGACGGTGTACCAGCTGTTGAGTTTGGTCAGCCAGTTGATCGCCTGCTCGGCGGTGGCAACGGCGGTGAGCGATTTCGTCAATGCCCATAAGGCTTTTCCTGCGTCGGTACGAGGCCGTGTGGTGAGGTGGGTACGCACGTTGCGTTGGACATGGACCAGGCAACGTTGGATCTTCGTCTCTGGTCAACACTCGGCTACCGCGGGCAAGCAGCCCGCTGCCACCGTCGCAGACCACCACACGAGGCGGTGGGACCTGTTCGAGCAGTACCTTCCAGGCGATGGTCTTCTCCCGGTCGCACCACTGCCACGCGATGACCTTGCCCCACGCTAAAGCAATCAGACAGCACCAGCCCGCCCGTAGGTAGATCCCGTCGATCTGATTGCTTTAGCGT
>Ga0207658_10002371_pt1 | contig 13823 bp, 15 predicted proteins | sample KBSS33metaG_FD_184322 | JGI IMG/M metagenome (GOLD analysis project Ga0207658, IMG submission 184322) | Switchgrass rhizosphere microbial communities from Kellogg Biological Station, Michigan, USA - KBS S3-3 metaG (SPAdes) (version 2) | ecosystem: Host-associated > Plants > Roots > Rhizosphere...
GTGAACCAGGCGCGGGCGGCGTTCGGCCCGATCCATATCCTTTTCAACAACGCCACCGCCGGCGCCATCGCGCCCGAGGCCGGGATCTGGGGAAATACCCCGGAAGTATGGGACCGGGCGCTGGGCGCCAACATCACTGCGATTTTTCATCTCGCCGAACTCGTCCATCCTGACATGGAAGAGCATGAACTGGGCAGCATCATTACCGTCGGCAGCAGCGGCGGTTTCTCGGTCCTCGGCAATTCGATTGCCTACAGTGTCGCCAAGGCGGGAACGGCCATGCTGACCCGATATCTCGCCAAGGCGATGGCGCCGGCGACGCGGGTCAACATGATTTCGGTCGGCGCGATCACGCCGGACGGCGGCGAAAGCGAATCCCTGAAGACCTATTCGCAACTGGACCTCACGCGCCGCAATGCCATTCAGCGTTTCGGCCAAGCGGACGAGGTGGTCGGTGCCGCTTTGCTGCTCGCTTCGTCCGCCTCGTCCTACACGACCGGCAGCACCATTTTCGTCGATGGCGGAAGAATTGGTACGTTGGGGTGAACGCCCGGCCGGCATTGGGCTGCGGTGGAGCGCAAACGACATCTGCAGCGCACTCCAGCCAGAGGAGGACTTTGTGTCGAGTAATACCGACTTTGCTTCAGGTCAGGAACCGACGGCCGGATGTTCCATCCTGATGCAGCCCCCCGGGGAGTCGGGTTTGGCGAAAACCAGGCGTTCTGGATGCATGATGAGGCCGCCGGCATCCAGATCGGTCGTCGAAGGTGCAATGGGAGGATGCTGATGTCGAAGGATCTGCGATTTGATGGAAAAGTCGCGCTTATAACAGGCGGGGGCGTCGGGCTGGGGCGCGCCTATAGCCTGCTCTTGGCCGAACGTGGCGCAAAGGTCGTCGTAAACGGAAATTTCCGGGAATCAGGGGCCGGCCCGGAAATGGATGTCGCCGAAGAGATCCGGTCGGCAGGGGGCGAGGCCATCGGTGTGAACGGCAGCATTTCAGAGGACAGCGTGGCCAGGCGCATAATTGAGCAGGCGGTCGACACCTATGGTCGCCTCGACATTCTGATCAACAATGCCGGTATTGGCGCGATGACGCCCCTTATCTTCGATGCTCCCGGCCCTGACACGGATAGATTGATCGAAAATCATCTGCATGGGCACCTGCGCATGGCCCGCGCCGCATTTCCGCATCTGGTGAAGTCCGGTGCAGGGCGGATCGTCACAACGGGTTCGTCGGTGGCGCTGGGATGGGAAAGTCCGGCAGGATGGGATGGTAGCTACAGTGTGGCGAAGGCATCACTTTTCGGAGCGACCAGGCAGATGGCGGGGGCCGGCGCGCCCCACGGCATCAAGGTCAACATGATCATGCCGTGGTCGGTGACGCCGCTGGTCGAGCGCCACATCGGACATACGCCGTTGGGCCGGTGGATGACGGCGAAGCTTCAGCCTGAGAAGGTCGCCGCGGTGGTTGCTTTTCTCGCGCACCAAAGCTGCCCGGTCACCGGGCAGTTCATTTCGGCAGCCGGGGGGCGCGTCACGCGGATCGTTTTCGCCTCCCCGCCGGGCTACTTCAATCCCGATCTCTCGGTCGAGGATGTACGGGATAACTGGGCCGAGATTTTCGGCGACGTCGACGAAGCGGGCAACATGAGGGGATTTTTCGAAGTCAAGGGCCAACCGACCGAATTCGCCAAGATCAAGGAGTTGGTCGGTGAATAAGCTGGAGACGCCACGAAATGAAAGCGCGGTGCTGTCTGGCCGCGTCGCCATCGTAACCGGTGCGGCGTCCGGTATCGGTCGCGGTGTCGCTGAGCGGTACATACGCGAAGGCGCCATTGTGATCGCAGCCGATGTGAACGAGGCGGGACTGCAGCAGTTGGCTGAAGCTGCAGCCCTTGGTGAGGAAAAGCTTACCGTCCTGCGCTGCGACGTGTCGGACGAGACCCAGATCGATGAAGTGGTCCGGGTAGCCATGGATCGATATGGCCAGATAGACATCCTCGCCAACATCGCTCAGGGCGGCCTAGCCGACCACTGCTATCTTGAGCAAACGACGACGCGAGCCGCGATGAACAGCTTCATTGGCGGTCCACTTCAGTCGATGCTATTTATGCAGAAGTGCCTGCCGGTGATGCGCGAACGCCATTATGGCCGGATTATAAATGTCGGTTCTCATTCGGCATTGATGGGCAGTCCCGGCTTTGCTCCATATGAAATGGCTAAAGGAGCGATACAGGCCTTGACCCGCAATGCATCGCAGGAGTGGGCCGGTTATGGGATTACCACAAACTGCGTTCTCCCGGTTGTGAGGACTCCAGCGTACGACCTTACTGAACAGGGACGTCAGGCGGCACAGGCGCTGGAGGATGCCATTCCGGTCAAGCGGTTTGGCAGTCCGGCGCAAGATTGCGCGCCAACCTTCGTGTTCCTGGCCAGCGAAGAGGCAGGATATATAAACGGGCAGATGATCGGCGTCGACGGCGGCTACCGACTATTCGCATAGTTACCCAACATATTCCGACCGGGTGACAGTTCGCTGCGATCCGGTTTCGTCGGAAAATGATGCCGGTCTCGTTCCACTTGGCTGAATGCGCTCGCAGGAGAGTTTATGGCAATTGATGTTACGGGCGGGTATTCCGAGGAATCGGACTATCCGCTGCTCGAGAGACCAACCAATCTCGAGATGCGCGAAAGCGTGTCCATGTGGATTTCCGATCGAGAAGGGCGCTTTGGCTTTCCGCGGATGGCGGTGGAGGCGGTCGCGGCCGATTGGGAAAATCGTGGGATAGAGGCGAACGTCACCTTCCCCTCAGGCCGCGTCCTGTCCGGGGCGGGTGGATTTGGCGCGCAACCAGTCAAGCAGATAGACGGGCGTTCCGTGTCACTCGGCGGTGGCCCCCTGCGCTTTGAGGTCAAGAAGCCACTTCGCCATTGGGTCATGACTTTTGACGGCACGATGTATGATCGGAATGTTGCGGATCAGGTGCGCGGTTTGGAAGGCGGCGAACCGCGCCGCGCCGTCATCGAGATCGACGCGCGCATGGCGGCTCCGCCATGGAACCCGGGCGAGCGGGCCGGCGATCGCGGCGCAGCGCTTGCGGTGGGAGGCGTCGGAGGACAGCGCCACGAACAGCTCTTCACATGCGTCGGCAGGCTATCGATCGAAGGAGAGCCAACCCAGCATTTCGAAGGAACCGGCCTGAGGATCCGCCGCACCGGCCTACGTTCGCTATCGGAATTCATCGGACATTGCTGGTTGTCTGCGCTGTTTCCCAGCGGAAAGGCCTTCGGCATCATGGCCTTCCCGCCGCGGATATTCGGCGAAGAGCCAAGCTTCAGCGAGGCGTTCATATTCGATGGGTCGAAGAAGCGATACGGCAAGGTTCGGGAAGCGCCGTGGCTGACGCATTTCGATCCGCACGGCGGCGAGTGCAATCTTTCGATCGAACTTGAGGATGGCGAGATCGTGAATATCGAGGGCGTCACACATGATTCACTTTTTCTCCCGGCTGACCGACCCATGCACGGCGACTGGAGTCTGGACGCTCCCTTGCCCATGCCATTTCACCAGGGAGGGGCACGTTATCGGTGGGACGGTGAGGAAACCTACGGGATGATCGAGCGATCCCTGCCGCGTGACCGTTGGAAGGACGCTTGATCCCGTCATTGCCACCAAATCTCGGTCTGGGCATAGAAGATTGAAGCTATCGAGAGACCGCCCTCGAGACCTGTTTATTTATCGTGCTGCGCGACGCCGCGATCAGCTACTCTGCAGCAACAGTGAAAGGGCGCCGAGGCTTGCGGAGCAACCGGCCTGGCCTTGCGCCGGTGTCGGCGTCGTTCCGGCGCGTTATGACGCCATGGACAATTGTTGCAACATATCCTGTTGCATGCTGCAGTAGGCGCCTCCCGCCTGCAGGAAGATCGTGGACGGTGTAGGGGGCCTCAAGCGTCAACGCGTCGAAGTCGATAACGTTAATGTCCGCTCGCATGCCCGGCACTAAAGTGCCGCGGTCGGTAAAACCGAACAGGGCCGCCGTTTCCGCCGATTGCTTGCGGATGACCTGCTCGATAGCGAGGCGAGGGCCCCGCACTCGGTCGCGAGCCCAATGGGTGAGCAGATGGGTGGTGGCCGATGAATCGCACACAAGGCTACAATGCGCCCCGCCGTCTCCCAGCGAGACAATAGTCGACGGATGCGACAACAGCGCGTGCAACGTATCGAAGTTACCCTGAATGTAGTTGAGGATCGGCGCGAAAAGGATCGCGCGTCCGTCCTGCTCCAGCATCAGGTCATAGAAACGTTCTTCGGCGCTGATTCCCAGGCGCTCCGCCTGGACAGAGACGGCATCCTCGGGCAGCGGTTCATAGTTCAGCGGATTACCCAGCGGATAAATCTGGCCGTTTTCGAGCATCTGCGCAAAGAGTAGATGGATATTGTCGGCAACGGCGTCCGAAAGGGGCGGAAGGTTCGATTCTGACAGGATTGCTTGTTTCATCTCCGGCTTCCGGAGCTCGATGACCTGGTCAGCCAGCGGAAGTTCAGCCAGCTTCATATATGTCGGTCGCCGCAAGAACACATGGCGCAAACCGAGGCCAGTCAGCATGCCCACAGGGCGCGATCCGGTCTGAGGGCGGAGATTGGCCCCCGAGCTATTGGCCAGGTCGGTAAGCTCGAGCGCTTCGCGCCAAGCGTTGGGATTGCCGCCATGTTCGCTGATGAGATATGTAATTGTGAGGTTTTCGCGCCGGGACAGCCGACTCATCCAGTCGATCTCCGAGGCAATCGATTTTTCATTTGGCGCGTCGTGACCGGCGGCGCCGACCGCGCCGCCCGGGATCAACTGAAACACCGCACCTCTTCTGCCCAGTTCATGGCCAATCGCGGCCAGTTCATCTTCCTGGGCGCGGGTGCCTGGGACTGGAGTGCCGTCGACCGACTGATGGCCATGGAAGCGCGAGCTTGAAAATCCGACAGCGCCAGCGTCGACCGCTTCACCGGCCAGTCGGGCCATCTGGGCGATGTCCTCGGGTGTCGCCGGTTCGTCCCTGATGCCGCGATCACCCATGACATAGGCGCGCAACGGTCCATGTGTCGCCATAACCGCGACATCCATTGTCCACTCGCGCCCTTGAAGCGTCGCGAGGTACTGCGGGAAAGTTTCCCAGTTCCAGGTGATGCCTTCCCAAAGCGCGATACCGGGGATGTCCTCGACGCCCTCCATCAATTCAATCAACTTCCGATGGCAGTCGGGGCGCACTGGAGCAAACCCGACGCCGCAATTCCCCACGACTACGGTGGTCGTCCCATGACTGAACGAAGGTTCCAATGTGTCGTCCCAAGTGACCTGGCCGTCGTAATGCGTGTGCACGTCGACAAATCCTGGCGTGATCAGCATGCCATTTGCATCAATCGTCTCGGACGCGCTCCCGGAAATGTCTGGCCCAACCGCAACAATCGTGCCGTCGAGTACCGCAACTGACCCGATATAGGCTGGTGAGCCGGTCCCGTCGACGATCCGACCGTCCCGGATCAAAAGATCATAATCAGGCATAAAAAATCCTTATAGGATCATGGTAGTACTTCTGTCCTAAACAGTTTGTCTTTCCTATATTAGGAAAAATCTCAGAGAATATTACCTAGTGACTATGCCTTTACCTTCCTAATCCATTTTCACGTGTAGTACCCTGATCCGTAATAGAGCGATTACCCGCGAGGCGATCTCGCTCCGGACATAATCGGTAACGTGCAGTTGCTGGAGCGCATCATTGGAAGGCACGCCCGATCGCGCTCGAAAGATCGCGGCGGAAGCGCGAGCTTACCCCGGCTTCAGGGGCAAAGTCGAACCCGTGAAAGGCACCGGGGTATACGTGGAGTTCGGTCGGCACCCTTGCTGCGATCAATCGCCGTGCATACTCGACGTCCTCATCGACGAATAAGTCCAACATCCCGACAGCGATGAAGGTCGGCGGCAACCCAGCGAGCGACTGCGCCAGCGCCGGCGAACACCAAGGTGCCCGGCGGGCGGCTTCATTGCCGCCGATCATAGCCTCCCACCCGAAGCGGTTCTGGTCGGCGGTCCAACCCACCCGACCAGCGACCGGGTTTGTGAACGGTGCCGCATCCGTGCCCGTGCGGCAATCAAGCATTGGATAGACCAGAATTTGGGCACATAGTCTCGGCCCGGCTCGATCCCGAGCGGCCAGGGCCAGCGCTGCCGCCAATCCACCACCTGCACTTGGTCCGGTCAATGCTATCCGCGCCGGGTCGATGCCCAGCGCCTGAGCGTGAGCGAAAGTCCAGCACAGGCCGGCGTAACAGTCCTCCAGGGGCCCGGGATACGGCGTTTCGGGCGCCAGCCGATAATCGACCGAGACAACCACGCAATCATGTTCGAGCGCCAGCGCGGCACAGGGGCCGCTAAACCCCTCCGCCGAACCAAGCACAAAACCGCCACCGTGAATGAAGATCAGGCCGGGCCGCTGCGCTGCGCGGGCGGTAGGGGTAAACACCAACAGAGCCACGTCCGGTGCTCCCTTCGCGCCCCGCGCGCTATGGTGGCGAACCTCTACGCCCCCAGCTATTTCATTTGCCACCATCGCTGCCATCAGCTCGCGGTTGGCGGCCAGGGTCTCAGCGCGCAGGTCCATCGCAGGAAGCTGTCCCAGTAGCGGCAAAAGTTCGGGATCGACCAGATGTTGAATATCCATCGGGATATCTACGGCCGTGACGATGCAGGGGCGTTCCGGGGGGTAATCACTGCTCACGATGTCACCTCCTCCCTCCACAATTGTTCCAGCGCCGAACGCCACCTCGTTAAACGCAAGACCTACAAGCTTCGCTGCTCGGCTGCTCTAGTCGAGTGGCAGTCGCTCATGACCTGAGTTACCACGGCCATGCAAAACTGCGTCCCGTGGAGACGATTTCGCATCCGACCGACAACTTCGGCACCATCGTTATGCGAATTGACTATGTGCAGCGCTGGATTTTGTAAGATTACGCTCTTCGGCCGGCACATCGCAATTCAATCCCAAAAGCTGCCGAAACCGAGGTGGGTTTCTTTCAATCATCTCGTCTGTCACCTTCGTCGGCAAATCTGGCTCGGCTTTGAAAAGATACCAGCGAGCAAAGAAGCACAACAGACTCATGCGGAGGCCCGGCGCAAGCCGGGGAAGTGCGCCGTGCCAGACATTGCCTCCCCATATGACGATCGAACCGGCGAGAGCCTCTACCGGTGTAAAAAGGTTGAGATCGGTCGCTTCTGCGGGAGTCGGCGGCCGACACTTCAAATGACTGCCGTCGGTGAAACACGTGCAGCCATTTTCACGATTGTAATCAGTCAGCACCCAGGTAGCATTCGCGACCTGGGCGTAGGGTGCGAAAGGCGCCGGCACGCCGATCAGGTCGGAATGAAGCTCAAGATGCTCACTACTCTGAGACTTCATGACCCCGGCCATGGCGCTGAGTTCACAACTTTCTCCAAGCAGGTAGGATATGAGCGCCAGCATGCTTTCGTTCATCAGCGCCTGCTCGAAGACCCGGCCCTCCGGAAGCACTCCGGGCACCGTCATTCCAGTCCCATGCGCCATGCGGTCTCCGCTTCTCCCGAGACCGGTGCTGAGATCTGCTTCTACGCCATAACGGCGTTTCGCGGCGGACAGAATTTCCTGCCTTAGATCTTGGATTAAGGAAGGCGACCCTACTTGGTGAGGAACAAGGACGGTATACCCCTTCGTATCCAGCTCCCAGGCGTTCTCCTCCAGTCTCAATCGCCGAATCTCGGCGAGGACGCGTCGTTCGCTTGCTTTCGCGACCGCAATCTCATCCGCTGCAGTGAGCGAGAAACCGCCAAACTCTTTTTCCATGGTCCACTCCTCCGTGGTCCTCCCGTGACGCCTATCCCGCTCTCAATGTGAGCCATGTTCTCCAGGCGAATTCTTTGCGGGGTCAAGATGACTAGGCAGGCCCGGCAATTCTTGAATATTTACTCTGAATTGATTGGACGTCTCTTGTCGGAATGAAGGCTTTGGCAAAGCTGTCATCGGCCTGCTCGGTGACGGTAGTCAGGCTGCGCTGATGCGCAGGCTGACTGTCTTCAAAAGAATGCCCTCGGTGGGGGTAGCAGAGGGAGGATCGGCCCAACATGTGAAACGCGCCGTCTTCAGTAAATAGATCGATCCAACGGCCAAATTCTCCGGAGCCCGTAAAATGGTCGGGTTCCGCAGTCGTACGCCGAGCCCGACCTTGGGATGATCGTTCAGGACCGACTTTTGGCATCAGTTTCTCCCAAGCTTCTCTGTTCTAAGCTTGTCACAGAAACGCTAATCAGAAGCTCGCCACGATCACAAGGCAACGATATTGCGCGCCCCGCAAGGATGTCCCGGAATTGAGACATTCGGGATAGACCAACTCGATGCCGATCACATCCGCTGGCCCCTTACGGAGCGATGTGAATCATGTGCATTCGGATGGAAGTGCCAGACCACAAGGAGGCAACGGCGGCTAAACCGGGAAACGACCATCGCCTCAATTTGCCCCTTGCTGCGCGGGGGCCGTCCGTAGATGATGGCACCTATCGGGCGCTTCGGCGGCTGTGGGAGTGAGGCTTGGCGCCGCGTAACGCAGGGGACAGGAACGAGTGACTCAGGCGGGCTGACCGGAGGGGTGTCGATGAAGACGATCACGGCCAATCACACTGAGATGGTGATGGATACCGTGCTTTCGGGGCAGAAGGCCGCGACGTCGACCGTTGCGGCGTCGTGGTGCCGTTCGGCGCTTCATTTCCAGCTCGACCCTTCTCAGAACCGCCGCCGCGAACGCCTGTCGGACCGCGACCTGACCCTCCTGCGTGACAAGAACGGCGAGCTGCTTGCGGTGGCCGACCCGGTGCTATCCTCGCTGTTCAAGAATGTCGAAATGACAGGATGCTGCGTGATTCTGGCCGATGCCGCCGGCATGGTGCTCAGTGCAAGGGCCAACGCTGCGGACATCGAGCACTTCGGTGCGGTAGGGCTTCAGGCGGGTGCGGACTGGAGCGAGGCAGCGGAAGGCACCAACGGGATCGGAACCTGCCTCATCGAGGAGCGGCCCGTCACCATCTATCAGGCCGAGCACTTCGCCACGCGCAATATCGGCTTCAGCTGCATGGATGCTCCGGTATTCGATCCGAACGGTCTTCTGGTGGGCGCGATCGACGTTTCCACCGGCCGCGAAATGCAGAGCGCGTCGGTTGCTGCTCTGGTCGCCGCTCTCGTACGCGACGCGGCCCGTCAGATTGAGCGAAGCTTCTTTTGTCGGCACTTCAGCGACGCACGCATCGTCGACACCTCGGAGGATACGAGCAACGGCTTTTCGCTTCTTGCGTTGGACCAGGACGACCTGGTTATCGGCGCGACACGCGCGGCACGCAAGAAACACGCGATCTCGCAGGCGCAGATTGAGGCCAATCGGCCGATCTGCGACGTGCTGAGCGCGGACCAAACAGCATGTTTCGTGGATGCCGAACGCAAGGTCCTGCGCCAGGCGCTGGCTCGGGCACGTGGGAACCTCTCGGAGGCATCGCGGGCGCTGGGGATCGGGCGCGCGACCTTCTATCGCCGCATGAAGCGTGCGAATTCGCCCCACTAGCCGTCATGCTTGAGCGGGTCGCGCGAGCGAGGGCGGCGGCTTAAGGGCCCCCTAAGCCGCGCCCAATCTGCCGTTGTTCGCCTTCCTTGACACCCGCCTTGCGCACGACGGCGGCGCTGGGCTCGCCGCCCATGAAAGTGTCTCGTCACTGAAACACTTCGCCTGCCGCGGACCGCTCTGCACGTCCTCGCGGCGTTGCTTTCACGGCACCATGGGCCTCATTTACTGTCGGCAAGTGGAGCGGGCCGGGCCGCCAATGTCAGGCGATCTGCTCGTATATGCGCGCCGGCAACGAGGGACAGGGAGAGCGAGCGATGAAACCTGAACTGCCTGCCGAGGTACGGAACGCGTTCGTCTCGATCTTCACCGCCGCCGTGAAACCCGAGCGACTGGACGATTTTCTGGCCGCACTGGAGGACGCGCTGCCTCATTCGGCTCGTGAAGATGGGGTAATCCGCTTCGAGGTATTCCGTAGCCGCGACAATCCTTCGGCTTTCACGATTGTCGACCTTTTTAGGGACCGCAAGGCCTGGGACAGCCACGCCGGTCAGCCGCACGTTGCCCGTCTTGCCGCTGCCTTCGACGGCTGCTTCGAGGGGGAGCCGAACTTGGGCCTTTTCACCCTGCATGAGGGCATCCCCTGCAAGGCCTGACGTGCAAACGGGCCGGGAAAAGCACTGAAGATGAATAACATTCTCCTATGCTCCCAACTCGGTTGCCCTGGCGCCCCATATCGTCTCGGCACAGGGCGGGCCTACCCTACAGGACCGAGCGCGTGACGGTGCAGGGGCGGAACGATCACGGCTTCGGACGAAGCATCGAAACGGGCAGGCGCGGTGCCGCCCGGTTTCCGAGCCATCGTCGGCTGTGGCGCCGCCGATCTCATACTTTCCGGTGCGGCAAAGTCGGAAGGACAAACAGATGAGTATTTTGTTTGGCGGGATCAGGCAACTTGGGATGGTTGTGCGCGACTGCGAAGAGGCAATGCAGCAATGGGGCAAAATGGGCGTCGGTCCGTGGTTCACCATGCGCTTTACAGTCGATGATTACATCTACCGGGGCGAGCCGAGTCCTGCACCGGACATAACTCTGTGCTTTGCCCATTCCGGACCGCTGCAACTCGAACTGATCCAGCAGCATAACGACGTGCCAAGCGGCTGGAAAGAGTTCTTAGCCAGCGGCAAGCAGGGCGCCCAGCACGTCGCAGCCTGGTGTGCCGATCATGCGACCTTCGACGCCAAGCGCGACGAGCTGATCGCGAGGGGCTTCGTCCTAGTCCATGCGGGCGGGTCGCGCGCCGCCGATGCGCGGTTCGCGTATTTTGAATCGTCGGAGCCGGGCGGCCTGCAGTTCGAATTGTCTGAAGCACTGATCCATTCAGGGGAAGAGATGCGACGCACCTGGGAGGAAGCTGCCGAATGTTGGGATGGCAAAGTGCTTATCTCCAATCGCTGAAACACGTCTTCGGTATGTTCGACAAGCACACGTAACGTTCGCGTATTAAGCAAATAGTCAACGATATAATGACTGTAGGTAAGACACTTATGACCGTCGTTTGAAATTTAAGATAATGGGGGTGTTATGAGGGAAGTGACCTACAAGTTCGGGCACTGCACATGCGGCAATTATTCGAACATCGGCATGTCGGGAGATCATCTATACCCTGTGATCAGCTCATGTAATAAATCTCAAACCACTGCTAGAAACGGGAAAGTGTATCGTGTGGCGCGTTCGTTCGCGTCTATTACGGCGGTTATTATCTGTGCGTCAGCCGTTCTTCCGACAGCCAGTCGAGCGCAAGCGGGTGGTCAGGGAACCCCTTCGGAAGGGCCGGTCAGCGCCAAGCCTGAGGTTCAGGAAATCATCGTTACCGCGCAGCGGCGCTTGCAACGCATCCAAGACGTTCCGCTGAGCGTCACCGCTCTGGGCAGCGCGGAAGTCGAGCGCGCCGGCATCAACAATGTATTGGAGCTGACCGCCTCGGTTCCGGGGCTGCGGATGACGAACATGAGCGGGAACACTGCGCCAGCAATCCGCGGCATCACTCAGCTGGCCGGCGGCGCCCCCGGTATCGATCCGAGTGTCGCCACCTATGTCGACGGTGTTTATCAGGCAGGCGAGTTCGCCTTGAAGTTGGATCTGCCGGACATCGCCCGAATCGAGGTGGACAAGGGCCCGCAGGGCACTCTGTTCGGTCGCAATGCGACCGGCGGCGCGATCCAGATCTTCACCCGGGACCCCGAGTTCACCACCAAAGGCATATTCAGCGCCGGCTTCGGCCGCTACAACGACGAAATAGTGAAGGGATTCTTCACGACGCCGCTTGTTCCCGATCTTCTGGCGATCAGCCTCAGCGCGTTCCAACAATCGTCCAGCAGCTATTCTCATAGCATTGTCCCAGGCATAAGAACACGCGGAGTCAGAGCCACGCTCGAGCGCGGAAAAATTCTGTTCACGCCGGCTACCGGGATTCGTCTGCTGCTTGAAGGATATTACGGCAAGCATAAGGACGCCTATCCCGAGTACCAGACACCCTTTAACGGGATTTCGGTGGCCCGGAACATTCCCGGCTCAGTGATCCCGACCAAGCCACGGGACGTCGCTGGTAACCGGGAACTTTTCAACAACCTTACCCAATATGGCGGGAGCCTACACGGATCGTTCGAGACGGGTATCGGCGCGATCACGGTCCTTGGTTCCTATGGCCATTCGGAGGCGCCGAGCCTCACCAATTCCACTGACGCCTTCATCCCCGCGCCCGGAACCGGCATCTTCATTGATGCCTTCTACCCACAGACCACCAAGACGGCCGAAATCGATTTCGCTTCGCGCGATTTCGGCGGCTTCAGTTTTGTCGCCGGGCTATATTATTTCCACGACAGCGCCTCGTTACCACTGACCGTCATCGAGAACCTCGGCCCCAACCATTTCAATTACGCCTTCTCGCTCTTCCCGCGGCAGACCAGCACGGCCGGCGCGATTTTCGGCGAAGCCACCTATCGCGTCACGCCGGAGTTCACCGTAATCGCAGGCGTGCGCTATAGTAAGGAGCGGCGCGAAGTCTTCGGCGGCGCGCTGCTCAGCTTCGATCCGACGCGCCCTTATACCGTAGCACCGGGGCCGCTGCCTAAATACGGCCAGCAGGAGCCGGACGGCGTCAATGAGCGTGTGTCACTAAAGTACAACTTCGCCCCGCGAACCAATGCCTATTTTACCTTCAGCACCGGATTTCGGAGCGGCGTGTTTGACTCAGTGGGCCTGCCCACGAGCTTCACCGGCACGTTCATCCAGCCCCAAGACTGCACGGCGGCGAACGGCTGTTCGTTTCCGGTTTACGTCAAGCCGGAGAAGGTCAAGGCATATGAGGTGGGGCTCAAATCCCGGCCGCTGGATTGGCTGACGCTGAACCTCGCCGCATTCCGCTACAACTACAGCAACCAACAGATCGCCGCCTACCAGAATGTCAATGGCGTCCCGCTGGCAGTCTTGCAGAACGCGGCGCGGTCCAGGATCACAGGCGGCGAGGTAAATTTTGACGCCCTGTTGGCCGACGCGTTCAGCCTGCACGGCGGCGTTTCGGTGCTGCATGCGGTTTTCAGCAAATTTCCCGGCGCGGTCGATAACGTGCCGGCGCCTAATAATGCCGGAACCATCCAGCAACCGGTTGATGCAACAGGCCGGCATTTGCCATTTTCACCGAACTTCACCGCATCGCTGACTGCTATCTACACCAAAGCGCTGCAGATGGGGAAGATAACCCTTTCCGCCGATATATATTATACTGACAAGTTCTATTTCGACGTAGCAAATCGATACAAACAACCTTCTTATGCCACCTTAGGGCTGCGGGCATCGTTCCAGCCAGAATCCCTGCAAGGATTGACGATAGATTTATGGGGTAAGAACCTTACGAACAAAACGATTATTCAAGGCGCATTCATCAATACCAACACCGTGGGTTATGCCTACGAGCCACCGGTTACCTACGGCGCGACCTTGAAATTCGAATTTTAGCCGGTGCCGGGGAAAAAATAGGATACCAAGGCAGATGCGGGCGCGCATCAGGGTTAATGGGCAATAGGCCTGCGATGCAGTCCAAGATCCTGAAGACGATGCAGGCGCGCCAGGCCGCCTGGGCGCAGGAAACCAGCCCGCCCAAGCCGAGTGACGCTGCGGCCTGAGTGCTTATCGT
>Ga0207658_10002375_pt1 | contig 13805 bp, 9 predicted proteins | sample KBSS33metaG_FD_184322 | JGI IMG/M metagenome (GOLD analysis project Ga0207658, IMG submission 184322) | Switchgrass rhizosphere microbial communities from Kellogg Biological Station, Michigan, USA - KBS S3-3 metaG (SPAdes) (version 2) | ecosystem: Host-associated > Plants > Roots > Rhizosphere >...
ACCTCATGCTTGCCCTTGGCGCGATATGCCTTCACCGCGGCGCCATGCGAACGCAGCAGATGATGCGAGGCGATCGGCGCCTCGAAACGATTGCGATGGCCCGGCGCAAGCGCGCCGTGCAGATAGCCGCCGTCGGTGACGACCCACGGCTCGTTGAGCGTCGCCCATTTCTTCACGCGGCCGTCGAGCTTGCGATAGCAGACCGCGGCGTATTCGGCGAACCAGTCCGCGATGTCGGGGTTGAGCCAGCCGCCGCGATCATCGAGTGCGGCCGGAAGATCCCAGTGATACAGCGTCGCGAGCGGCTCGATGCCGTTTTCGAGCAGCGTATCGACGAGGCGGTCATAGAAGCCGAGGCCGCCTGCGTTCACGCGTCCCTTGCCTTCGGGCAGCACACGCGCCCAGGCGATGCTGAAGCGATAGGCCTTGAGGCCGAGATCGCGCATCAGCTTCACATCGTCGCGGAAGCGGCGGTAGTGATCGCAAGCCACGTCGCCCGTATCGCCGTCCTTGACCATGCCCGGCGTGCGTACGAAACGGTGCCAGATGCTCGGCCCGGCGCCATCGGCCAGGGGCGATCCTTCGATCTGATACGCGGAAGTCGCGCTACCCCACAGAAAACCCTTGGGAAATTCCCCGGTCTGGTCCATTCAGATATCCCATGCCCGCGTCTGGCGGCGAGCCGATGAAAACGTTTACATTGGAGCCGTGCAGGATAGCCGATCATATTGGCATTTGGCACTCTGGTCCTGGTTCTGACGGACGAGCAGCGTCCGAGGCGTCCCCAACAGGAGATCGATCGAACATGGCGGCAGTGCGGCTCGATGCGGTGCGCAAGGTCTACGACAACGGATACGTCGCCGTGGCCGGCGCGAGTTTCGATGTGGCGCACGGCGAGCTTCTGGTGCTGGTCGGGCCCTCGGGCTGCGGCAAATCCACGCTGCTGCGCATGATCGCCGGGCTCGAATCGATCACCGCCGGCACGCTGGCGATCGGCGATCGCGTCGTCAACGACATCCCACCGCGCGATCGCGATATCGCGATGGTGTTTCAGAATTACGCGCTCTACCCGCACATGACGGTGGCCGAGAATCTCGCGTTCGGGCTCACGCTGCGCGACACGGCGCGCGAGGAGATCGACCGGCGCGTGCACGAAGCGGCCGATATGCTCGATCTCAATCGCATGCTGCCGCTTAAGCCCGCGCAGCTCTCCGGCGGCCAGCGCCAGCGCGTCGCGCTCGGCCGCGCGCTGGTGCGTAAACCTGCGGTGTTCCTGCTCGACGAGCCGCTGTCGAATCTCGATGCGAAGCTGCGCCTCTCGACACGCGTCGAGATCGCCAAGCTCCATCGCAAGCTCGATACGACGATGATCTACGTCACGCACGATCAGATCGAAGCGATGACGCTCGGCCATCGCATCGTCGTGATGAAGGATGGCGAGATCCAGCAGATCGATACGCCGATGAATCTTTACGAAAAGCCCGCGAACGTGTTCGTTGCGGGCTTTCTTGGAAGTCCCGCGATGAATTTCTTCCGCGGTCGGATCGTTGCGGACAATGGCCTGCGTCTCGTCATCGGTTCGACCTCGCTGCCGCTGCCGCCCGCCTACGGCGCGCAGGATTTCTCGCGCCAGCTCGACCGCGAGATCGTCATCGGTTTGCGTCCGGAGGATCTGGTGCTGTCCGAGCGCGCGGACGATCCGGCGACGCTCGCGGCGCGGCTCGAAGTGATCGAGCCGGTCGGCAACGAGGTTTTCTTGAATCTTCGCTACGCCGATCAGCCCATCGTGGTGCGCACGCCGCCGCAGGCGTTGCCGGAGATCGGATCGACGCTGCCGCTGACACTCAGGGTTTCAGGTCTGCATCTGTTCGATGCCGGGACGGAGCGGCGCATCGAGTAATCGCGCCAACTCGTGGCGCGCAAACCCATTATTGCGCCGCTTCGCGGCAATCTTCGCAAACGCCGTGTACTTCAAGCGTCTGCGCGCGCGCCTTGAATCCGTGCTCGCGCGCCTGCTCGCCGAGGAGCTTGGACACGCGCTCATCGCAGATCTCGACGGCGCCCGAGCAGACGTCGCAGATCAGGAACGGAACCTGATGCGCTTCGTTCGGATGATGGCAGCTGACGAACGCGTTCACCGATTCGAGCTTGTGGATGAAGCGGTTCTCGAGCAGGAAATCGAGCGCGCGATACACCGTCGGCGGCGCGGCGCCGCTGTGGCCGTCGCGGAGCTGATCCAGAAGATCGTAAGCCTTGACCGGCTTTTCCGATTCGGCAATCAGCTCGAGCACGCGAAGGCGAAGCGGCGTGAGCCTGAGGCCGCGCAGCTCGCACGCGCTCTCGACCGCGCCGATGAATGCTTTCGCATCGTGGCGGTGCTGGTGGCGGCCGTGGCGCTGGTGTGCGGGCGTTTGCATGCGATTTCCGGTGATTCCGACGTCATCTTAACGCCGGGAGCGGCGATCGTCATCGAATCCACTGCGAAAAATGGGGCCGGCGATGTCGCGATCAACTACCAGCCGCGCGAACGATCCTGAGCCTTGAGCCGCGAGCGCGAGGACAATCCGGCGTATTTGCGGAAATCGATGCCGCAAAAACGGCAGACCTTGGCGTCCGAGCGATTGCGCCGGCCGCATTCGGGGCACTCGACCAAGCTCGATTTGGAGAGCGCGATGACGAGCCAGCCGATCGGCCCGAGCGCCGCGCCCCAAATGAGCCCGGCGATCCAGCGTCCTTTCGCCCAGCCGATCAGCGCGCCGACGAGCGCGCAGGCGATCGTGATGCCGATCGCCCACTCCCACATCACCGGATCAAGCAGCGTTGCGACGCACTGGTTCAAGAGCGCCTGCACCGCTTCGGGGTCGGTCGTGTCGATAGCGGCGAGCGCACCGAAGGTGCATTCCAGAGCCATGGCGTGCTCGCTCAATCGATGCGCTTGAGTGCGGCGTCGATGCGCCGCAACGCTTCCTCGCGGCCGGCGAGAAAAGCAGTGTGGTCGATCGACGGCGAGACTTGCGTGCCGGTCAACGCGACGCGAAGCGGCTGCGCGACCTTGCCCATGCCCTCGCCGATCGCCGCAGCGGATTCCTCGATCGCCGTATGCACGGTTGCGACCGACCAGTCCGCGAGCGCGGCGAAGCGCGCGTGCACCGCTTCGAGCGCGGCGCGTGCGGTCGGCGTCTTCAAGTGCTTGGCAACCGCGGCTTCGTCGTAAGTTTCCAGCGGCGCGTACCAGACGCGCGCGCTATTGGCCATGTCCCTCAGCGTCTTCACGCGATCGCGGAGCGCAACGATCACATCGACCGGATCGGGCCCTTTCGTGGGATCAATACCGGCTTCGCGGAGGTGCCACTCGAAATGCGGCGCGATCTCCAAGGGATCGTCGTTCTTGAGGTACTGCTGGTTCAGCCAGGACAGCTTCTCGACATCGAAGCGCGAAGCGGATTTGTTGACGTCGGCGACGTCGAACAGCTGGATCATCTCCTCGCGCGAGAAGATTTCCTGATCGCCGTGCGACCAGCCGAGCCGCACGAGATAGTTGAGCAGCGCATGCGGAAGGAAGCCGTCGTCGCGATATTGCATCACGCCGACCGCGCCGTGGCGCTTGCTGAGCTTCTGCCCGTCCGGCCCGAGAATCATCGGCAGGTGCGCGAACTCCGGCACCGCGGCGCCGAGCGCGTGATAGATATTGATCTGCCGCGGCGTGTTGTTGACGTGATCGTCGCCGCGAATGACTTCGCCGATCTTCATGTCGATGTCGTCGACGACGACGGCGAAGTTGTAAGTCGGAAAGCCATCGGAGCGGATCAGCACGAGATCGTCGAGCTCCTCGTTGCTCCACTCGACGCGGCCCTTGACCTTGTCGTCGAACACGACGCTGCCGGAGAGAGGATTCTTGAAGCGCAGCACGCGGTTCGGATCGTCGCGGAAGGGCTCGTTGCGCTCGCGGTAATGACCGTTGTAGCGAGGCTTCAGGCCCTTCGCCATCGCCTCGTTGCGCATCGCCTCGATCTCGTCCTTGGACTCGTAGGCGTAGTACGCCTTGCCGGCCTTCAGAAGATCCTCGGCCACCTGGCGATAGCGATCCATGCGCAGCGTCTGGTAGTACGGACCTTCATCGGCATCGAGGCCGAGCCAGTGCATGCCGTCGAGGATCGCCTGCACGGCTTCCTGCGTGGAGCGCTCGCGATCGGTGTCCTCGATGCGCAGGATGAACTCGCCGCCGCGATGCCGCGCTTCGAGCCAGCAGTAGAGCGCGGTGCGCGCGCCACCGATGTGCAGGTAGCCGGTGGGACTCGGAGCGAAGCGGGTACGGACGGTCATTGCGGCGGGGACGGAAAACGGCGCGCAAGTTTAGCGTATCCGGCCCCGTTCCCAACGAACGGTCATGCGTCTCGGGCAGAATACGAACGTCTTTCTTTACAAATTCCGGATCGATTCATGACCTTCCGTCCAGCCCTGCCCTCGGTGGCGCTCGCCATCGCTGTCGTCGCCGCCGTCGCGGCGTGCGCGCCGACGCGTCCCTCGCCACCGTCCGCCAATGTCCCGCGCACCGCCATCGGCGATGGCGCGCGTGCCGAGCTTGCGATCCTCGAATCGACCGACATCCATTCGAACATCCTGAGCTACGACTACTACAAGCTCGCCGAGGATCCGTCGATCGGCTTCGAGCGCATGGCGACGCTGGTCAAGGCGGCAAGGAAGGAATTTCCGAACACGCTCCTCTTCGACGCTGGCGATACGATCCAGGGCACCGCGCTTGCCGACTACCAGGCGCTGGTCAAACCGATCGGCTGCGACGAGGAGCTCGCGATCTACCGCGCGATGGACGCGCTCGGCTACGACGGCGGCACGATCGGCAATCACGAGTTCAACTACGGGCTCAAATTCCTCGCGCAAGTGACCGACGACGGCTCGATGAACGTCGACGGCGTCGTCAAGCAGCGCTGCAAGGGACCGAACTATCCGCTCGCGCTCGCGAACGTGTTCAGCACGCGCGACAACAAACCGATCTATGCGCCGTACGGCTGGACCGACAAGACCGTCAAGATCAAAGATGCAACCGGCCGCGAGACGGAAACGACGATTCGCATCGGCTTCATCGGCTTCACGCCGCCGCCGATCCTGCAGTGGGACCGGCGCAATCTCGATGGCAAGGTCTACACGAAAGGACTCGTTGAAGCCGCGCGCGAATTCGTGCCGGAGCTTCGCAAGCAGAACGTCGATCTCGTCGTCGCGATCTCGCACGGCGGGCTCGATGCGTCGCCGTACGGCGACACGATGGAAAACGCGAACTGGTATCTCGCGCAGGAACCGGGCATCGATGTGCTGCTGCTCGGCCATTCGCACACGGCGTTTCCCGATCCCGGCAATCCGAAATCGCGATTCAGCGGGATGGCCGGCGTCGACAACGAGCGCGGCTTCGTGCACGGCAAACCGGCCGTGATGGGAAATTACTGGGGCAAGAGCCTCGGCGTCGTCGATCTTGCGCTGGTACGCCGCGACGGACGCTGGACGATCGATCCGTCCGCGACCCATTCGGAAGTCCGCGACATCAAGAACAAGGACGGCAGCTTCGTAGCGTCCGATCCCGAGATCGCCGCGCTGGTGAAGCCGGTGCACGAAGCGACGATCGCCTACGTGTCGACGCCGATCGGCGACAGCGATTTCGCGATGACGACGTATTTCGCGAAAGTCGGCGAAGTTACGGCGCTGCAGCCCGTCAACACCGCGCAGCGCGAATACGTGGAGCGCTATATCCCGAAGAATCTTCCGCAACTGGCCGGAATTCCGGTGCTCTCGGCCGCATCGCCGTTCAAGGGCGGCTTCGGCGGGCCGAGCGATTACACCGATATCGCAGCCGGCCCGCTCGCGATCCACAACGCGGCCGATCTTTATCTTTATCCGAACACGTTGACCGCGGTGAAGATCGACGGCGCTGGTGTGAAAGCGTGGCTGGAGCGCGCGGCGGAGCAGTTCAATCGCATTGATCCTGCAAAACACGATGCGCAGGAGCTGATCAACCGCAAGACGCCGAGCTACAACTTCGATGTGATCCAGGGCGGCATCACGTACGCGATCGACATCACGCAACCGGAAGGCCATCGCATCAGCGACCTGCGCTACCACGGAAAACCCATCGTCGATACGCAGCCTTTCATCGTCGTAACGAACAACTATCGCGCGAGCGGCGGCGGCCATTTTCCGGGGCTCGACGGGTCGAACATCGTGCTGTCGGCGCCCGACGCGAATCGCGACGTGCTGATCGACTGGGTGCGCGAGCACAAGCATCTGACGCGCGCGGCAGACGGCGATGCGCGCAATTGGCGATTCGTCGCGGCGAAGATCGCGGGGCCCGTTGTCTTCACGTCGGCGTCGGGCAAGCTCGACGTCGCGCGGGCAGCAGGCATTGCCGGAGTCAGCCTCGTCAAGGACAACGGCGACGGCACGTCCACGTACGCGATCGATCTCGCTGCAAAGCAGCACCCACATCGGCAACCGCCGAGGTAAAGTCGGGCTCGTCCAGAACCGGAGCATCGCCATGTCGCGTACGCCGCTCGTGTTGTCGATCGCCTTGCTGCTCGCTGCCTGCTCGCCTTCACCACCGCCTCCGGCCGAAACGACGAAAGCCCCCGCGGCGGAACCGGCCGCTCCGAGTGCCGACGAGCAATTCGCCGATCTCTCCAAGCGCTGGCTGGACGGCGCGATGAAGCTGAGCCCGGTCACCGCAACGCAGATCGGCGATCATCGCTTCGACAGCGAGATCGACGATTTCAGCGCCGAAGGCCGCAAGAAAGGCGTCGATTTCTCGAAGAGCCTCCTCGCCGAGCTCGAAAAGCTCGATCGCAGCACGCTCTCGCGCGAAAACCAGGTCGACTACGCGATCCTGCGCAATCAGCTCCGCTCGGACGTTTGGACGGCGGAGACACTGCAAGGCTGGGCCTGGGATCCGACGATATACAGCCAGATTGCCGGCGGCACGCTCTACACGCTGATGGCGCGCGACTTCGCGCCGATGCCCGAGCGCCTGCGCTCGGCGACGGCGCGCATGGAGAAACTGCCGACGCTCTTCGCGCAAATGCACGCGAATCTCGATCCGGCGCGCGTGCCGAAGATTCACGCGGAAACCGTAGCTAAGCAGAACAAGGGCGTGCTCAGCATCATCGATGAGCTGATCGTGCCGCACGCGAACGAGCTCGCCGATGCCGAACGCAAGAAGCTCGACGATGCGATCGCGGGCTTGCGCAAGGCCGTCGACGACAACCAGAAGTGGCTCGACGAGCAGCTCGTGCCGAACGCGAAAGGCGATTTCCGCATCGGCGGTACGCTTTACGACGCCAAGCTCGCGTTCGCGCTGAACTCGCCGCTGACGCGGCAGGAAATCCGCAAGCGTGCTGAAGCCGCGCTCGCGAGCACGCGCGCGGAGATGTACGAGATTGCGCGCAGGGTGCTCGCCGGCAAGCCGAAAGCGCCGCCGCTGCCCGAGAAGCCGAACGATGCGCAGCAGCAGAAAGCGATCCAGGCAGCGCTCGAGCTCGCGTACGCGGATCGTCCCGCGCGCGACAAAGTGATGCCGACCGCCGAGGCCGCGCTCGCCAAGGCGACCGACTTCGTGCGCGCGAAGAATTTCATTACGATGCCCGATGCGCCGGTCAAGATCATTCCGATGCCGGAATTCCAGCGTGGCGTCGCGCTCGCGTATTGCGATTCGCCCGGTCCGCTCGACAAGAATCTCGACACGTTCTATGCCGTGTCGCCGATTCCGGACGACTGGACGAAGCAGCAGGTCGATTCGTTCCTGCGTGAATACAACACGCGCTCGATCGAGGAGCTCACAATCCACGAAGCGATGCCAGGTCATTATCTGCAGCTCTGGCACTCGAACAAATATCCCTCGACGCTGCGCGCGGTGCTGTCTTCGGGTTCGTTCGTCGAAGGCTGGGCCGTCTACACCGAAAAGCTGATGGTCGAGCAAGGCTATCTCGACAACGATCCGCTCTATCGGCTGGTCCATCTCAAATGGGATCTTCGCGCGATCGCCAACGCGATCCTCGATCAGGCGATCCATGTCGACGGCATGAGCCGCGAAGATGCGATGAATCTCATGACCGAGAAAACGTTCCAGCAAGAGCGCGAAGCCGCCGGCAAATGGATACGCGCGCAGCTGACCTCATCGCAGCTGCCGACGTATTTCGTCGGCTGGCAGGAACATCTGGACCTTCGCGCCGAAGCCGAGAAGCGCGAGAGCGACAAGTTCGACCTCAAGCGCTATCACGACACCGTGCTTTCGTTCGGCTCGCCGCCGGTGCGTTATGCGCGCGCGTTGATGTTCAACGAGGCGATCGAATGAGCGCCGCCGTCAATCGAACGTGCCTTTGAATAGCGCGTCGAGCTGAAAAACCGTCACGATGTTGCTGCGCGGGCGTCCCATGATCAGACGATCGTGGGACGCATCGTACGCGTAGCTGATATTGCCGCCGTCATCCGCGCTGCCGATGATGCTGTTGTCGCTCGTCAGATATCCGCTCAGATTTCCGGTTGCGCGCGCGAGCGTGACGGCCGCGTAGATGCCGTCCCAGCTAAAGTTCGGTATGACGTAGGTATTGTTGGCGTAACTTATCGCTCCGCGGGCGCCGAGAGAATTGTTGCTGGAGATTCCGACCAGCGAGTTCTCGTCCGAGACGATCGCGGATGTGCTGCGCCTGCCGTCGCACCATGTGATCGCACCGGCAGCGGTCGCGGTGCCGTTCCAGTTCGGGCTCGCGATCACGTATGAGCCGTTGAGCAGCGGCACGATCTGGCTCGGTAGACCCGAGCCGACCATGTCGCCAGTGTGCGTGCCGACGACGGAATTTCCGGTCGATACCGTCCCGACCGCCCCGACGGCCCCATCGCCCCACGTGACGGCGCCGGCGTCGGAGATCGAACCGTTGTCCCAGTTCGGGCTTGCCACGACGTAGTTGCCGTTGCTGAGCGCGAACACGGCGCCATCGGCGAGATCGCCCTCTGCGCTGCCCACCAGCGCATTGGCCGTCGACGTATCGCCGACGAGCCCGGTCGCTCCATTTGCCCAGATCACGGCGCCGACGTTCGGAGTAGCGCCGTTGCTGCGCGAAGGATCGAAGACGACATAGTTGCCGTTGGCGAGCGCAGTGACGCCGCCGGTGCCGAGAAATTCGTTCGGCTGGCTTCCGATTAGAGAATTGCCGGCGGTCACCGGTCCGACGCTTCCCGTCGCCCCATTGCCCCAGGTCACCGCACCGGCGAACTGATTCGCAGCGCTGCTCCAGCTCATGCTGGATACGACGTAGTTGCCGTTCGCGAGCGCAACGGTCCCGCCGGAGCCGATTTCATCCCCGGCAATGCCGACCAGTGAGGTCGCATCGCCAATGTCGCCGACGCGGCCGACCGTGCCATCGGCCCAGGTGACCGCACCGGCATTGGAGATCGCGCCGTTGCTCCAGGCCGGCATCGTGACGACGTAGTTGCCGTTCGTCAGAGCCGTGACCGTGAAAGCGCCCGTTCCGTCGCCTGCCGACGCGCCGACGAGCGAATTCTGCTCCGACACGACGCCCGACGTTCCCGTGATGCCGTTGCCCCACGTCGCCGCGCCGGCGTTCGGGTTCTGGCCGCGATCCCAGCCGGGCGAAGGCACGACGTAGTTCCCGTTGCGAAGCGCGACAACGCCGTTGTTTCCGACGAAATCGTTCGGCGTGGCGCCGACCAGCGAATTCGACGCCGACACCGCGCCGACGATGGGCGCGCCTCCCGGCGCGAAAGTCACCGCTCCCGCGCTGATCGTCGCGCCGTTGTTCCACGAAGGGCTCGCGACCACGTAGTTGCCGTTGGACAGCTCGACGACGACGCCCGAGCCGACGCAATCGCCGCTCTGGGTTCCTACCAGCGAATTCGCCGCCGATATCACGCCGCGGATGCCGGCGCCGCCCGGTGCCCACGTCACCGCGCCGAGGCATCCCGTCGAATCGTCGGGACGCCAGCTCGGATTGAGGACGACGTAGTTCCCGTTCGAGAGCGCAACGACATTCGGCTGTTGGAATTCCGGAGGCGCGCACGTCGCCGAACCTTGCGCCACACCCACCAGCGAATTGCTCGGCGAAACGCTGCCTTCGAGGCCGGTGTTGCCGTCGACCCAGGTGAACGCACCGGCCGAGAGCACGCCGTCGTTGCTCCAGCACGGGCTCGAGACGACAAAGTTGCCGTTGCGTAGAGGTGTGATGCCGCCGCTGCCAACGAGATCTCCGGGCGTCGATCCGGATAGCGAGCTGACGAGCGTCCCGTCAGGTCGATACAGATGCACGACGCCGGCTCCGGTCGGCGTTCCGCCTTCGAGGTCCGTGACGACGATGTTGCCGTTGGCGAGGAAAGCGACCGAATACCCGAAGCCGACGCTGCCTTCGGGCCCGTGGACATCGAACTGGATGGCGAATGCGAGGCTCGGAACGAGCATCGCATTCGTCACGACGAAACGACGGCAAAAGTCGAGCATGCGGCCCCCGGGTTGAGCGAGACGAGTCACTTTTAGTGCAAACCGCATTGCAAAGTAAATCGCCCGGGAAGCAAATAGTGCAATTCTCAACTCGTCGGCGGATCGGAGTTCAGCACTTCGATATTGTGCGGCGAGCCGTCCGAGACGATCGACGCGTCGGTGACGAGCAGCACGACGCCGGGTTTCAAGAGCGGCATCACCTCTGCCAGAAAATCCGTCGGCACGACGATGCGGCCGACGGTTTCCGCGTCGAGCTCGCGGTTCGCTTCGTCGGCGTGGCCCGGAATCCCGATCGTGATCCATTTCGGCATGCGCACACCCGGAAGGCCCGGATATTCGCCGTCCATGTAGCCTTCGGCAACGATGTACGCGTGCGTTCCCGTGACCGCCGGGTTCGCGCGCACGACAACGCGCGTGCGTCCGATCTCGACGCCGTTACGATAAACGACGAGCCGCTCGTCGCTGCGGCTCAGCACTGCCGAGATCGGACCTTCGCTTGCAGCGTCGGGATTCCAGCGATACGCCTCGCCGTACGTCAGCGGCGACATCGCGATTTCCTTGCCGGTGCGCGGCTCGATCGGGCTGATCGCGCGCGGATGCACGACGCTCGCCGGCGAAGCACCCTCCTCGGACACGACGACGACCATGCCCATGTTGGTCGACTCGAACAGAAGGCTCGCGAACTTCGACGGCAGATGCACGCAGCCGTGCGATTCCGGATAACCCGGCAAGCCGCCGGCGTGCAATGCGATGCCGTCCCACGTCAGCCGCTGCTGATACGGCATCGGCGCATCGTTGTATTTCTTCGAGCGGTGATCGATGTCTTTCTCTAGGATCGTGAAGACGCCGGTCGGCGTGCGGTGTCCCGGCTTGCCGGTGCTCACCGTCGATACCGCGATCAGAATTCCGTTGCGATAGACGTACGCGCGCTGCTCGGTCAGCGAGACGATCACCGCCATCGGACCCAACGCCTTGCTGTCGCCGCCCCAGATCCACTGACCGGGTTTGAGATTGGCCGGCGACGTATCGGCGGGACTCGATTCGCGCGCGCCCCAGAACGGCACGCCCGCGACGGCGCTGCCCGCGAACGCGAGGCACGCGATGAAGACCAGAATGCGCGACATGAATCCCTCCCCAGGATGTCGTCGTGCGCGCTACGCCGGCCCGTCGTTCCCCTCGGCGTCGTGACGCGCGATACGCGCGGCCGGACACTTCAGAAGCGCCGAGCGCGCGAGCCAATCTTGATCCGGATAATACGAAAACACGAACTGCCCGTCCTTGAGCACATCGATGATCGGCCGCGCGATCGCACTGCGCAATGCAGGGCAACCCCAGCTGCGACCGAGACGTCCCTGCCGCTGTCCCGCCGCGGGATCGACGTACGCCGCACCGTGCATCACGATCGCGCGCGACATCGCCGCATCGTTAATGCCGTGCTCGAGGCCATCCATGCGTAGCGAATAGCCGTTATGACCGATGTAGGTATCGCGAGTCAGGAACAAGCCGAGACTCGATGCATGCGTGCCGTCGTCGTTCGAGAACTTTGTCGGCACGTCGCCGCCGGAACCCTGCCCGTGCGCGACGACTTCTTCATACAGAAGTTTCTGCGACGCCATGTCGAACACCCAGAGCCGCGGGCGCAGCGACGAGCGACTGTAGTCGATGACCGCGAGCCGCGACGCATCGGCACCGATGCCCTCGCCTTGCGCGCAGTGCATCGCGTCGAGCGCGAGCTCGAGAACGCGCGGGTCGGCCGACGGCGCAAGCTTTGAAAGACGCGCGGCGTCGAACGCGGTCGTCGAAGACTTCGGTGCGGTGCGAGCCGGCATCGTCGCAGCGGCCGGCGCAAGAAAGACCGCCAAAACAGCGGCGATCGGCACCGCGAAGCGCCGTGAAAGGACATCCGTCATAGAACGTAGGGTACTGGAAGATAGCGGGTAGCGCATTCTGGCGGCGCGAATGTGAATCGATCGCCACCCGCTGAGTGGTTTGCTCTAGAAATTGCAGGCTGGAGGCGGCGGGCCGAAGCGTACGAGATCGATCGAACCCGTGCGCCCGTTGTTCTCGCCGCCAGTGAACGCGTAATCGATCGTCAGGGCACTGCAGCTTCGGAACGTCAATTTCGCCGTACCGACGTGCGTCGTCGTTATCGATGACGAGCCATCGAATGTTCCGCCGGTGCCGGCATAGAGATCGACGTGGTCGATCGTTGTCGAGCCGGGCACGAGGTTGTTGTTCTGCAGCGTGTACCAGCGCTGGCTGACCGATGGATCGCCGCTCGCACCGTTCGGCGCGAACGTGTACCACGTGCCGAACATCACGTTCTGCCGCGTGCTGATGTCGAACGCGAATCCCTGACCCGCCGTGGCAGGGTCGTACCACGCGCCGGACAGCAACGACGTCGAGCCGGGCATGCCGTTGTCGCCGTTCTGTCCGCAGGTCGTAGCGAGATTGAGACGTGTGAGCGCGATCGCGTGATCGATCGCGCGCCCATCGTTGAAGTGGTAGTGAAGCATGCCGTTCGCGCAATCGGTGAACGCAAGCGAGACGCTGCCGACGATGTTTCCACCGACGACCGGCGGCGCATCGAAATTGCCGCCTTCGGTCTCGTAAAGCGGCATCGTCGAGTAGAACGAATTGGCGAGCGCATCACCTTGAAACGTGTACCAATGCTGCCGTTCCAGCGGCGTGTCCGCATAGCCATAGGTCATCCAGCCGCCGAACACGACACCGTGGCCGGCACCGGCAAGATCAGGCAATACGTGGATCACTATGCCCTGCCCGCTCGTGTCGACGTCGTACCACGCGCCGGTCAAGCCGAACTGATCGAGATTGGCATAGCGCGCTGAGCACCCGCTGTACCACGGCGAATTCCCGGTCGATACATCCCAGACCGGCGAGTCCGTGCGCGCCAGCTGGTTCGGACACAACGACGACTTCCCGGCAGTGGAACCTAACGGAGGAAACATCGGCGGCGGCGCAGGCACTCCGCCGCTCAGCCGATTGAAGGCGACGTCGAAGTAGCCGAGATTCGCGAGTCCCGAAAGATCGGGAATCGTGCCGGTCAGCCGATTGTTGCTGACATTGAACTCGGAAAGGCTGGCGAGCCCGTCGAACGATGGCAGCGATCCGGTCAGCTGGTTGTTGCTCACGTTGAAGACGTAGAGGTACGGCGCGCTCGCCAACGATGGGATCGAGCCGGTGAGCGCGTTGTTGTCGGCAATGAACGTTGACACGCTGAAAGACGGAATCGGTCCGCTCAAGCGATTGGAGCCGACCGAAAACGTGACCATCGTCG
>Ga0207658_10002382_pt1 | contig 13772 bp, 9 predicted proteins | sample KBSS33metaG_FD_184322 | JGI IMG/M metagenome (GOLD analysis project Ga0207658, IMG submission 184322) | Switchgrass rhizosphere microbial communities from Kellogg Biological Station, Michigan, USA - KBS S3-3 metaG (SPAdes) (version 2) | ecosystem: Host-associated > Plants > Roots > Rhizosphere >...
GAGCAGGCCAAGGAGCGCGGCGAGCAGGTCAGCGCGCCCACACCTATGGCGTTCGATCGGCCCACGCAGGAACGCCGCGCGAAGAAGGCAGAGAAGGAACTGGCCGAACTCGGCCGCGTGAATCCCTTGGCGCTGGAGGAGTTCGCCGCGCTCGAGGAGCGCTACAACTTCCTTTCCACTCAGCTGGAGGATGTCAAGGGTGCGCGTAAGGACCTGATGGACGTCATCGCCGACGTCGACGAGCGCATCCTGCGGGTCTTCACCGAGGCTTACGCCGACGTGGAGGCCGAGTTCAGTCAGGTGTTCCAAACACTGTTCCCCGGCGGCGAGGGTCGGCTGCTGCTGACCAACCCCGGCGACATGCTCACCACCGGTATCGAGGTCGAGGCCCGCCCGCCGGGCAAGAAGGTCAAGCGGTTGTCGCTGCTGTCCGGCGGTGAGAAGTCACTGACCGCGGTGGCGATGCTGGTGGCGATCTTCCGGGCGCGCCCGTCACCGTTCTATGTCATGGACGAGGTCGAGGCCGCGCTGGACGACGTGAACCTGCGCCGCCTGATCAGCCTGTTCGAGCAGCTGCGGGAGAAGTCGCAGCTGATCGTCATCACCCACCAGAAGCCGACCATGGAGGTCGCCGACGCGCTGTACGGCGTCACCATGCAGGGTGACGGCATCACCCAGGTGATCTCGCAGCGCATGCGCGGCCAGGAGTTGGTCTCCAACACCTGACACAATGTTCGCGTGTCGGAAGGTCTCTGGATCGCGATAGCGGTCGTCGCAGTTCTCGTTGTCACCGCCCTGGTGGTTGGATTCGTCCGCTACCGGCGAAGCCGTATTTCGCTGTCAGCGCCGGAGGAAACTCCCAAGCTGGATCGTTCGGGCGGCTACACGGCGTCGTCGGGCATCACGTTCAGCAGTTCCGACACTGCGGAGAAGCTACCGACCGTCGGTGACGACGCCGAGATTCCGCGCGATTCGCGCAAACGCACCATCGCCGATGTCCAGCTGCCCGAGCCGGCAGTCGTGGCCGAACCGGACGTGCCGGAAGTGGCCGCCGAGCCGGAGCCGACCCTTGCGCCCGAACCCGAGCCGACCGTTGCGCCCGAGCCCGAGGCCGCCCTTGAACCCGAGCCGGAACCTCAGCCCGGGCCGGCGGCCGAGGCCGCCCCGCGCGACGAGATCGCACCCACCGCAGGCCGGCTGGAGCGCCTGCGCGGCCGCCTCGCCAAGTCGCAGACCACGCTGGGCCGCAGCATGCTGGGCCTGCTGGGCGGCGGCGACCTGGATGAGGACTCCTGGGAGGCGATCGAAGACACCCTACTGGTCGCCGATCTGGGTCCGGTCACCACGGAATCGGTCGTCACCGCGCTGCGTAGCCGGATGGCCGCCGCCAACGTGCGGACCGAGGCCGACGCCCGCGCCGTGCTGCGCGAGGTGCTGATCAACGAACTGAGGACCGACCTGGACCGGTCGATCAAGGCGCTGCCGCACGCGGACAAGCCGTCAGTGCTGCTGGTGGTCGGCGTCAACGGCGCCGGCAAGACCACCACCGTCGGCAAGCTGGCTCGCGTGCTGGTGGCCGACGGGCGCCGTGTCGTGCTCGGCGCGGCCGACACCTTCCGTGCGGCCGCCGCCGATCAGTTGCAGAGCTGGGGCTCCCGTGTCGGCGCCGACACCGTGCGCGGCCCTGAGGGCGCGGACCCGGCCTCCGTGGCGTTCGACGCTGTCGACAAGGGCATCGCAGCGGGCGCTGACGTCGTCGTGGTCGACACGGCGGGCCGGCTGCATACCAAGACCGGCCTGATGGATGAGCTCGGCAAGGTCAAGCGCGTGGTCGAGAAGCGCGCCAAGGTCGACGAGGTGCTGCTGGTCCTCGACGCCACCATCGGTCAGAACAGTCTGCCGCAGGCCCGCGTCTTCGCCGAGGTCGTCGACATCACCGGCGTGGTGCTCACCAAGCTCGACGGAACCGCCAAGGGCGGCATCGTGTTCCGGGTGCAGCAGGAGCTCGGCGTGCCGGTCAAGCTCGTCGGCCTCGGCGAGGGGCCCGACGACCTGGCGCCCTTCGAGCCCGCGGCCTTCGTCGACGCCCTCCTGGGGTAACTGACCTCCGACGAGCAGTCACCTATGCACCCCGAAACTTCGGCGTCTCGGGGTGCATAGGTGACTGCTCGGGGAGTGCTCACAAGGGACGCCCGGGGCGATGAAGAGGGCCTTAACCGGGCCGAAACGTAACTGGCCGATCCGTTCACATATGCGAAACGCCCGCGCGCCGTCGGCGAAACAACCGATGCGCAAAGTTCTGGCCTAGGTCATCGGCGTCTGCCCGTGACATAGGTGAAGGAGGAAGCGGCCAGTGGATGGATTCCCTATCTTGGGCACGCCGGACACCGGTGACACAGCATGGATGTTGGCGAGCTCAGCGCTCGTGCTGCTGATGACACCGGGTCTGGCGTTCTTCTACGGCGGCATGGTGCGCCGTAAGGGCGTGCTCAACATGATCATGATGAGCGTCAGCGCCATGGGCGTCGTCACCGTGTTGTGGGTGCTGTTCGGCTACTCGATGGCATTCGGCAACGACACGTGGAACTTCGTCGGCGATCCCACTCAATATTGGGGACTCAAGGGCCTGATCGGCGGTAACTCGCTGGTGCCGCACCTGGCGGCGGGAGCCACCGCAGCGGTCAAGATTCCACTCGCGGGGACCATCCCGCAGCTGGTCTTCGTGGCGTTCCAGTTGATGTTCGCGATCATCACCGTCGCCCTGATTTCCGGCGCCGTCGCTGACCGCCTCAAGTTCGGCGGCTGGCTGCTGTTCGCCGGTCTGTGGGCCACCTTCGTCTACTTCCCGGTCGCCCACTGGGTGTTCGCGTTCGACGGCATCACCGGCGAGCACGGCGGCTGGATTGCCAACCACCTCAAGGCAATCGACTTCGCCGGTGGTACCGCGGTGCACATCAACTCCGGTACCGCGGGCCTGGTGCTGGCGATCATCCTTGGTAAGCGTGCCGGCTGGCCCACCACCCCGATGCGGCCGCACAACCTGCCGTTCGTCATGCTGGGCGCCGGGCTGCTGTGGTTCGGCTGGTACGGCTTCAACGCCGGCTCGGCGCTGAACTCCGATGGTGTCGCCGCGTCGACGTTCATCACCACCACTGTGGCCACCGCGGCGGCGATGCTGTTCTGGCTGCTGACGGAAAAGATTCGCGATGGGCACGCCACCTCCCTCGGCGCGGCATCGGGCATCGTGGCCGGCCTGGTGGCCATCACCCCGTCCTGCTCGTCGGTCAACGTGCTCGGCGCGCTGGCGATCGGTGCGGGCGCCGGTGTGGTCTGTGCGCTGGCGGTCGGCCTGAAGTTCAAGCTGGGCTTCGACGACGCGCTCGACGTCGTGGGCGTCCACCTGGTCGGTGGTCTGTTCGGCACCCTGATGGTCGGCCTGGTGGCCGCTCCTGAGGCTCCTGCCGCGGTCAAGGGACTGTTCTACGGCGGCGGATTCGACCAGCTGTGGCGTCAGGCCGTCGGCGCGTTCGCGGTGCTTGCGTACTCGGCGATCGGTACCGCTATCTTGGCCTTGATCGTCAAGTACACCATCGGCCTGCGCCTCGACAGCGAGGACGAGGCAAACGGTATCGACGAGGCCGAACACGCGGAAACCGCTTATGAATTCGCGTGATCGGGAAGGATTTACGGTGACATCCACGGGTATCGCGGTTATTTGGAAGGAATTGCTCACATGAAGTTGATCACGGCGATCGTCAAGCCGTTCACGCTCGAAGACGTCAAGACCGGTCTGGAGCAAATGGGAATCCTCGGGATGACCGTCAGCGAGGTGCAGGGCTACGGGCGCCAGAAGGGCCACACCGAGGTCTACCGCGGCGCTGAGTACTCGGTGGACTTCGTGCCCAAGGTGCGGGTCGAGGTCATCGTCGACGACGCGTCGGTCGACAAGGTCGTGGATGTCATCGTGCAGGCTGCGCGGACCGGCAAGATCGGTGACGGCAAGGTGTGGGTGACCTCCGTCGAGACCGTGGTGCGGGTCCGCACGGGTGAACGGGGCAGCGACGCCATCTGACGGCGGCTGACTACCAGATGACAAAGCAGACACCAGATTCCGCTGCCGGAGCCGACGACACTTCGGTTTCGCAGGCTTCGGCAGCGGGATCACCCCGTCCGGCGAGCGACCTGAGTGCTGCCGTCGAGCAGCTGCTTGCCGGCGGCGCGCGCCGCCTCGACTCGGCGGCACTGCGAGAGGCCCTGGTTGATCTGTATGAATTCTGGCTTACCGCAAAAGCAACCGAGATCGGCATCACCGAGACCAGTGGGTTCGCCATCGTGGCGACCGGCGGCCTCGGACGGCGGGAAATGCTGCCGTACTCGGACCTGGATTTGATGCTGTTGCACGACGACCTACCGCAGGACGTCGTGACCGAGGTCGCCGAAGCGCTGTGGTACCCGTTGTGGGACGCCAACATTCATCTCGACCACAGCGTCCGCACCGTGCCGCAGGCACTCAAGACGGCGGCCGGTGACACCTCTGCCGGCCTGGCCATGCTCGACGCCCGTCACATTGCCGGCGATTCGGATCTGTCGTCCCTGCTGGTGGGCGGCGCCCGGCGGCAGTGGCGGACCGGGATCACGTCCCGTTTCACCGAATTGATCGAGCACGCCGCGGCCCGGTGGGAACGTTCCGGTCAGATCGCGCATCGCGCCGAACCGGATCTGAAGAGTGGCCGCGGCGGCCTGCGTGATGTGCAGCTGCTCAACGCGCTGGCCATGGCGCAGTTGGCCGACGTGTACCCGAGTCGTTCGGTGGCCTCGCCGATCGGCACCCTGGGAGACGCGCATCTGGCGCTGCTCAACGTCCGGACCGAGCTCCATCGCGTCTCTCACAAGGGTCGCGAGATGGTGCTCGCCCAGTACGCCGACGAGGTCGGCGCCGCGTTGGGCATCGGTGACCGCTTCGACCTGGCGCGCATGATCAGCGATGCCGCCCGCACCATCACCTTCTACGTGGACGCCGGGGTGCGTACCGCGGGTAATGCCTTGCCGCGCAGAGGCTTCGCGGCACTCAAACGGCCGATCCGGCGTCCACTGGACGAGGGCGTGCTGGAGTTCGGCGGCGAGGTCATCCTGGCGCGCGACGCCAAGCCGCAGCGCGACCCCGGCCTGATACTGCGCGTAGCGGCCGCGGCGGCGACCAACGGACTGCCCATCGCGGCCTCGACGCTGGCGCGGCTCGTCGAGTCGGCGCCCGAACTGCGGGCCCCCTGGCCGCGAGAAGCGCTCAACGACCTGCTGGTGATGCTGGCAGCCGGGCCGGGCGCGGTGGCCACCGTGGAGGCCCTCGACCGGACCGGATTGTGGGGTCGGCTGTTCCCGGAGTGGGGCGCGATCCGCGACCTGCCGCCACGCGACGTCGTGCATATCTGGACCGTCGACCGCCACCTGATCGAAACCGTTTCCCGGGCAAGCGCTTTCACGACCCGGGTGGACCGGCCTGATCTGCTGGTGCTGGGTGCGCTGCTGCACGACATCGGCAAGGGTCGGGGCGGCGATCACAGTGTGATCGGCGCCGAACTGGCCAACCAGATCGGTATCCGGCTGGGCCTGTGGCCTGCCGACATCGAGGTGCTGGTCAAGATGGTGCGCTATCATCTGCTGCTGCCGGAGACCGCCACTCGTCGAGACCTGCAGGACCCCAACACCATTGCGTCGGTGGTCGACGCGCTCGGCGGCGACGGGCTGCTTTTGGAGCTGCTGCACGCGCTGGCCGAGGCGGATTCGCTCGCTACCGGCCCCGGCGTCTGGGGCGATTGGAAGGCCTCCCTGATCGGCGATCTGGTCCGGCGATGCCGGTTGGTAATGGCGGGGGAGAGCCTGCCGCACCCCGATCCCATTGACCCGCAACTACTTTCGCGGGCGAATCAAAGCGGTGTCCACGTGGAACTCACCGCGGCGGACAGTGCGCACCTGTTCAACGTCACGATGCTCGCTCCGGACCGGCGCGGGCTGCTGTCCAAAGCCGCCGGGGTACTGGCCCTGCACTCGCTGCGGGTGCATTCGGCGTCGGTCAACAGCCACGACGGGCTGGCGATCAACACGTTCGTGGTGTCGCCGCACTTCGGCTCTCCGCCCGCTGCCGAACTGCTGCGTCAGCAGTTCATCCTGGCGCTCGACGGCGATCTCGACGTGATCGCCGCGCTGGAGCAGCGGGACGACGAAACGCCGGCCCTGACCCGGCGGGCCGGTGAGATTCCGGCAGCCGTCCCCGGCTACCACACGATCGCGCCGCCCCGCGTGCGATGGTTCGAGGGCTCCTCGGCCGGTGAGCTGGTGGTCCAGATTCGCAGCACGGACCGGCCCGGCCTGCTCGCCCGGCTGGCCGCGGTGGTCGAGCGCAAGGGCGTGGACGTGTCCTGGGCCAAGGTGACGACGCTGGGTGCGACCGTCGTCGACGCCTTCGGTCTGCGGGTTCCGGAGGCCTTCACGGCCGCCGAGGCCCGGACAGCGCTCGAGCAGGACCTGTACGCAGTGCTGCCGGCCCCGCTGCCGGTCAAGCCGGCGTCGGCGGCCAGCTGAGAACTGGTCAGCTGGCGCTGACCCGCACCCACGTGTTGTTGACCGCCGCTGTCCCGGTGAACGCATCCACCACGTCCGGATCGTGCAGGTCGTTCACGTTGGCTCCGGACAGCGTGTTGGCATGACGCCAGCCGGTGTTCCTGTGGCCCCAGCCGTGGGGCACCGCAACGGTGCCCGACCGGATGTCGTCGCTGACGTCCAGCGGCAGCTCGATGGAACCGACTGCGGACGTGACCCGAACCATGTCGCTCTGGGCAAGCCGGCGCGCATCGGCATCGGAGGGATGCATCAGCACCGTGCACTTGTTGGACCCACCGGTCATCGACGGCACGTTGTGCAGCCACGAGTTGTTGCTGCGCAGTTGCCGCCGCCCGATGAGCTGCAGGTCGAACTCGCGGTCCGGCTCCCTGGTGGTCGTATTGAGCAGGCGGCCGGCGGCTTCGATGAACTCGGCCGGCGCCAGCGCAACCTTGCGGTCGCGGGTGGCGATCACCTTGCGCAGCCGCGGCTCTAGCGGGCCCAGGTCGAGGCCACCAGCACTGGACCGCAAGTCGTCCATCGTCTTTCCCTTGCGACCCTTGCGAATCCGGCCATAGGGTCCGGTCGCCAGCGCCACGGCGGCCATCCGAAGTGGGTTGGCGAATTCGATCAGCCGGTTACGCAGCGGGGCCGTCAGCTGTCGCAGCGGAGCCGGCAGCAGCTCGAAGGTCAGGCGGCTGAGAATCTCCCAGTCCTCCAGCGCGCCGGCCGGCGGGACGAAGGACCGGTGTTGATAGCGAACGTTGTTGCGCACACTGAAGACCGTCGTCAGCAACCCGACGTCCTCGCGTTCCAGCGGCGACACCGGCGGCAGGATGAAATCCGCATGACGGGTGGTCTCGGTGACGTACATGTCCACTGCCACATACAGTTCCAGCGATGCGAGCGCCTCGGCCAGCCGGCCCTTCTGCGGGATCGACGACACGGGGTTGCCCGCGTAGGTGATCATGGCCCGGACCTGTCCGTCGCCGGGCGTGAGGATTTCGTCGGCCATCGTGACGGCGGGCAGTTCCGACCGGAACGACTGGTAACGACCGGACCTGTCGGTCCACGCGCCGTGTCCCACCGGGATGTGTTTGGCCACTCTCGGCAGGTCTGCGATCGGTGTCGAGAACATGGTGCCGCCCGCGCGGTCGAGGTTGCCGGTGACGGTGTTGAGGACCATGACCAGCCAGCTCACCAGGGTTCCGGTCTCCTGCTGGCAGATGCCGATCCGGGCATAGATGGCAGCCGATTCGGCGGCAGCGTGCTCACGGGCAAGGGTGCGGATCGTCTCGGCAGCCACCCCGGCGCGCTGGGCGACGGCTTCCGGTGAGGCATCGGCGACCAAGCGCGCGAGATCGTCCAGACCGGTCGACATGTGTGCGAGAGCAGCTGTATCGCAGAGGTTTTCGTTGATCAGCACGTGCAGCATGGCGAGGAGGAGGTATGCGTCGCCGCCGGGGCGCACCGACACATGCTGGTCGGCCATCCGGGCGGTCTCGGTCCGGCGGGGATCGATGACGACGACTTTGCCGCCGCGTTCTCGAATCGCTTTGATGCGGCGCTTGGCGCCGGGCATGATCGACAGCGATCCGTTCGATACCGCAGGGTTGGCGCCGATGATCACCAGCCGCTGGGTGCGGTCGATGTCGGTGATCGGGAGCAGCAGGTTGGATCCGAATACTCTCCAGGCCGCGTACTCGTGGGGCATCTGATCGATCGACGATGCCGAGAAGAAGTTCGGAGTCAGCAGGGCCGCCCGCAGCATCAGTCCGTATGCGGCACCCGAGCTGTGCGCGGCGGGGTTGCCGAGGTACATGCCCACGGCCCGCGACCCGTGTTCGCTGCGGATGCGTCGCAGCCGGGTTCCGATCTCGGCGAACGCCTCGTCCCAACCGATCGGCTCGAAGTTGGTGCCGACGCGCCGCATAGGGGTCCGCAACCGGTCCGGATCGTTGTGGAGGGCGCCCATGGCGGTGGCTTTGGGGCAGATATAGCCCTTCGAGAAGACGTCGTCGGGATTGCCCTCGATCCGGCTGACCTTGCCGTCGGTGACCGTCACGTGGATTCCGCAGTGGGCCTCACACAGAGTGCATTGGCTGACGTGCGTGATTCCCGAGGCGTCGTCCGTAGCGCCGCGGACGCCGGGCAGGGGCATGTCGATCGCTGTCATCAGGCCTCCGAGACGTTCTGGTTACGTGCGTGACCAGATTAACCTCGACGGTGCGCTCCAGGCCAGAGCCTGCCGACCGTTAGTCTTGTCGGGTGTTTGAATCCCTGTCAGACCGGTTGACCGGTGCGCTGTCGGGTCTGCGCGGCAAGGGCCGGCTGACCGACGCCGATATCGACGCCACCGCCCGCGAAATCCGCCTGGCTCTGCTCGAGGCCGACGTGTCGCTGCCGGTGACGCGTGAATTCATCGGCCGGATCAAGGACCGCGCCAAGGGCGCCGAAGTCTCCGGTGCGCTGAACCCGGCGCAGCAGGTCGTCAAGATCGTCAACGAGGAGCTCGTCGGGATCCTCGGCGGTGAGACGCGTCAGCTCGCGTTCGCGAAGACCCCACCGACGGTCATCATGCTGGCCGGTCTGCAAGGTTCCGGTAAGACCACCCTCGCCGGCAAGCTGTCGAAATGGCTTGCCGAGCAAGGACATACACCCCTGTTGGTGGCCTGCGACCTGCAGCGTCCCGGCGCAGTCAACCAGCTGCAGATCGTCGGCGAGCGGGCCGGCGTCAGCGTCTTCGCGCCGCACCCGGGAGTCTCGCCCGACGGCGTGACCATCGACCAGATGACCACCGGCGACCCGGTGTCGGTTGCCGCCGCGGGCCTCGCCGAGGCCAAGGCCAAGCACTTCGACGTCGTGATCGTCGACACCGCCGGCCGTCTCGGTATCGACGAGGAACTGATGGCCCAGGCCGCCGCGATCCGCGACGCCGTCAAGCCTGACGAGACACTGTTCGTCCTCGACGCGATGATCGGTCAGGACGCCGTCACCACGGCCAACGCCTTCCGCGAGGGCGTCGGCTTCACCGGTGTCGTGCTGACCAAGCTGGACGGCGACGCCCGCGGTGGTGCGGCGCTGTCTGTGCGTGAGGTCACCGGCGCGCCGATCCTGTTCGCCTCCGCCGGCGAGAAGCTGGAAGACTTCGACGTCTTCCACCCCGACCGCATGGCGTCGCGCATCCTGGGCATGGGCGACGTGCTCACCCTGATCGAGCAGGCCGAGCAGGTCTTCGACCAGAAGAAGGCCGAAGAAGCCGCGGCCAAGATCGGTTCGGGCGAGCTCACGCTGGAGGACTTCCTCGAGCAGATGCTGATGATCCGCAAGATGGGTCCGATCGGAAACCTGCTGGGCATGCTGCCCGGCGCCGGGCAGATGAAGGACGCGCTGGCCGCCGTCGACGACAGCCACCTGGACCGGATTCAGGCCATCATCCGCGGTATGACCCCTGCCGAGCGGTCCGACCCGAAGATCATCAACGCCTCCCGGCGACTGCGCATCGCGAACGGCTCCGGCGTCACCGTCGCCGAGGTCAACCAGCTGGTCGACCGCTTCTTCGAGGCCCGCAAGATGATGTCGCAGATGGCCGGCCAGATGGGAATGCCGTTCGGTCGCAAGAGCTCTCGCAAGGCTGCCAAGGGTAAGAACAAGCAGGCGGGCAAGGGTAGGAAGGGCGGTCGGGGTCCGACGGCGCCGAAGGCGGCCGCCAACCCGTTCGGCCTGGACCCGAGCGCGCTGCCAGGTGGCTTCCCGGACCTGTCGAACATGCCGCAGGGGCTCAACGAATTGCCGCCGGGCCTCGCCGACTTCGATCTGTCGCAGCTGAAGTTCCCGAAGAAATAGCCGTCGTGCCAGCGGCTTCTCCCGTCGCTTCGCTCGCCCCGCGGCTGCACATTCGCGGTCGGGGCCTGCCCGACGGCGAAGAGGTGCAGTGGTGGATACATCACGGCGTGCTGTCGGCTGAGCCGATCGCGAGTGCCGAGACGATCTTCGACGGTGGCTGGATCATCCCTGGCCTGGTCGATGCGCACTGCCACGTCGGCATCGGGCCGGGCGGCCCCGTCGAACCCGACGAGGCCGAGCGGCAGGCCGAGACCGAGCGCCAGGCCGGTGCGCTGCTGTTGCGTGACGCCGGATCACCGGTGGACACCCGCGACTTCGACGACCGTGACGACCTGCCGCGGATCATCCGGGCGGGACGACACCTGGCGCGGCCGAAGCGATACCTGCCCGGCTTGCCGATCGACATCGAAGATGAGTCTCAGCTGCCGCAGTATGTCGCCGAGCAGGCCCGCCGGGGCGATGGCTGGGTGAAGCTCGTCGGCGACTGGATCGACCGGGGAGTGGGTGACCTGGCGCCGCTGTGGTCCGACGACGTCCTCAAGGCCGCCATCGACGCCGCGCATGCCAACGGTGCCCGGGTCACGGCGCACGTGTTCGGCGAGGAGGCGCTGCCGGGATTGATCAACGCCGGTATCGACTGCATCGAGCACGGCACCGGGATCACCGACGACGTCATCGAGTTGATGCTCGCGAACGGCACCGCGCTCGTGCCGACGCTGATCAACATCGAGAATTTCCCCGGGATCGCGGAGAAAGCGGCCAAGTTCCCGGCGTACGCCAAGCACATGCGCGATCTGTATGCGACGTGCCCGCAGCGGGTCGGTGCCGCTCATGAAGCCGGGGTGCCCATCTATGCGGGCACCGACGCCGGCGGCATGATCGCCCACGGCCGCATCGCCGACGAGGTCGCCGCGCTCGGCCGGGTGGGCATGAGCCCGACGGACGCGCTCGGAGCCGCGAGCTGGGACGCACGAAAATGGTTGGGGCGGCCGGCACTGGAGCACGGCGCGTCGGCCGATCTCGTCTGCTACGCCGACGATCCGCGGTTGCCGGGCGTGCTCGACCATCCCACGTTGGTGATCCTGCGCGGGCGGGTCTACTGACTCAGGCGTATTGGCTGAAGCCCCAGTCGAACAACTGCCGCGCCTGAGGATAGAGATCGCCGGTGCCGTACATCTGCACCACGACCAGCCGGTGGTTGCCGCGTTGCGCGGCGCCGGCGTACGTCTTGCGAGCCCGGTCGGTGTAGCCGGTCTTGCCGGCGAAATCGCCCGGATAGCCGGTCAACAGCTCATTCTGGCTGGTGAGGGTCCGCCCCGGGAACTGCGCGGAGGTCTGCCGGAAAATCTCGGCGATCACGGGATAGGTCAGCGCCGCTCGGTAGATCACCGCGAGATCGCGCGGTGTGGTGATCGATTCCCAACCGGGTCCGTCGAGTCCGGACGGGGAGCCCGCCCGGGTGCTGCGAGCCCCGAGCGCCAAGGCCTTGCGGTTCATGGCGGCAACAGTGGCGCGTTGCCCGCCGAGCATGTCCGCCAGCATGTTCGCGGCGTCATTGCCCGACACCATGAGCAGTCCATCCAAGAGCTGCCGCGCGGAGTACACCTGGCCGGGTTTGAGCCCGACGCAAGAGCACTCGACCTTGGTGTGCGAGTCATTGGCGCGGCCCAGGGCATCCGGCCGCAGGTTGTCCAGGACCACCATGGCCAGCAGTGGCTTGATGGTGCTCGCCGGCGCGTACGAGCCGTTGGGATCCTGCGACGCCAGTACCTGCCCGGTATCGAGGTCGGCGACCAGCCACGCTTTCGCAGGGCCGTTCGCCAGGGCTTGTGCGCCCGTGGGCTGCCCGGTGGGTTCGGCTACGGCCCGATTGTCGGCACCGCCGAGGGCGGCGATCGGGGCCGCCAATGCCGTACTGAGGGCCAGCACGGCGGCCGTGAACAGTCTGCGCACGAGCGCCGACGCTACGGACGCCGGGATGCGATCCGCTCGCGCGGAGATTCCGGTCGGGTATCGGTTACCCGGGTGCTTCCCGTCGCTTCGCTCGCCTAGAGCGAGCCGACGCTGGCCGAGTGGTCCTGCGCGAAGCCCCAGTCCAGCAGCTGCGCGGCCTGGTCCCAGTAGGTCGGGCCACCCTCGTGCACCATGCCGTACATCATCGCGATCACCAGTCGGCGGCCACCGCGGTCGGCGGCGGCCACGTACGTCTTCTTGGCGGCGTCGGTGAACCCGGTCTTGCCGCCGATGGTCCCGGGGTAGCGCTGCAACAGCTGGTTCTCGTTGACGATCTCCTCGTTGCCGTTCTTGCCCGGGAACGTCGCCGCGGGCTGCGCGGTGATCTGCGCGAAGTAGGGGTTGCCCATGGCCGCGCGGAAGATGATCGCCAGGTCGCGGGGTGTGGTCCAGCCCGAACCGCCGGCGCCGTCCAGACCGGACGGCGTGGCGGCATGGGTGTCGACGGCGCCGATGGCGGCGGCCTTTGCGTTCATCTTGGCGACCGCCGCGTCGTAGCCGCCGATCATGTCCGCCAAGGCGTTGGCGGCGTCGTTTCCCGAGGCCAGCAGGACTGCGTCCAGCAGCTGACGGGCGGTGTAGACGTGGCCGGGGACGATCCCGGCGCAGTTGCACTCCACCTGGGTGTCGGCGACGGTGCCGACCACGGTCGCGTCCAGGTTCGGCAGCTCGCTGAGCGCCGTCAGCGCCAGCAGCGTCTTGATGGTGCTGGCGGGCGGATGCCGCAGGTCGATGTCTTGCCCGGCGAGGATCTGGCCCGAGTCCATGTCGGCGACGATCCAGGCCGGGGCCGGGCCCGCGGGGATCGGCCTGGTGCCGGCCGGCTGGATGTCGGGGTCGGCTGCCGCGATCGGCGGCGTGACCAGGAACACGAGCGTCGTGGCCGCCGTGACGGCGGTTGCGAACCTTCCCATGGAGCCAGCAGCCTACTGGCCGAACCTGGACGGTGTCGTCTCAGCGACGGTCCGGTGGTGTTCAATCGGACCATGCTGAGTCTGGAAGAGATCTCGGACCGTCTGGAAATCCAACAGCTGTTGGTCGCCTACTCGACGGCCATCGACACCCGCCAATTCGATGATCTGGCACAGGTTTTCACGCCCGATGCCTACATCGACTACCGGGCGATGGGGGGCATCGACGGACGTTTCCCCGAGGTCAAGGAATGGCTGGCGCAGGTGCTGCCCAATTTCCCGGCCTATGCGCACATGCTCGGCAACTTCGACGTCACCATCACCGGTGACACCGCGAAGTCACGCACCATCTGCTTCAACCCGATGGTGCTGCCCACCTCGGCAGTGGACGCCCAGTCCCAGATG
>Ga0207658_10002383_pt1 | contig 13771 bp, 10 predicted proteins | sample KBSS33metaG_FD_184322 | JGI IMG/M metagenome (GOLD analysis project Ga0207658, IMG submission 184322) | Switchgrass rhizosphere microbial communities from Kellogg Biological Station, Michigan, USA - KBS S3-3 metaG (SPAdes) (version 2) | ecosystem: Host-associated > Plants > Roots > Rhizosphere...
AGGATCGCGCCGTCCATCTGCGCCGCCCCGGTGATCATGTTCTTCACATAGTCGGCGTGACCAGGGCAGTCGACGTGGGCGTAGTGACGGTTCTGCGTCTCGTACTCCACGTGCGCCGTGTTGATCGTGATCCCGCGCGCCTTCTCTTCCGGCGCCGCATCGATGTCCGCGTAATTCTTCGCGGTCGCACCGCCCGTCTTCGCCAGAACGATCGTGATCGCCGCCGTCAGCGTCGTCTTGCCGTGGTCAACGTGGCCGATCGTGCCAATGTTGCAGTGCGGCTTGTTGCGTTCAAACTTTTCCTTGGCCATCGGGGTCCTGCCGGCGTTGCTTAAACCAATGTCTTAAAGAGCGTTTGGAGCGGGTAGCGGGAATCGAACCCGCATCCTCAGCTTGGAAGGCTGCTGCACTACCATTGTGCTATACCCGCCCATCCAAGGCGGCTCTTTGGCGCCCGTACTCTCACTCCTGCGCGTGGTGGGGGAAGTAGGACTCGAACCTACGAAGCCATTACAGCAGCGGATTTACAGTCCGCCCCCTTTGCCACTCGGGACATTCCCCCAGCGCGCATGGAACCGCCTCGGGACCTGAAACGAAGCTTCCGCCGGGACCGGTGCGAAGTGCTATGGAGCGCGCCGCAACAGGTCCGCAACCGGAGATCCCGCCCGGGGGCCCCAATTTGGAGCGCGTCTTATAGTGGCCTCGCATGCCGAACGCAACGACGCCCGAAAGGGGCGAAAGCCGCATTCTCACGGCCGCTTCCACAGGCGTGCTGAGGCGGCCTCGGAGGACTGGATATGGGGGTGGCACGCCGTCGAGGCGGCGCTTGCCAACCCCGCCCGCGGCGAGCCTCAGCGCCTCGTCGCCACCCCCGACCGGGCCCGCCAGATCGAGCAGCGATTCGGCCGGTTGAAGGGCGTGGAGGTCGCCGACAACGCGCAGATCGCGCAGCAGCTGCCGCAAGGCGCGGTGCATCAGGGCGTCGCTCTGAAGGCCGCGGCGCTGGAGCCCGCGGCCGTGGAGGACTTCGCGGCCGAGCCGGGGGCGGTCCTGCTGATGCTCGACCAGGTGACCGACCCGCAGAACGTCGGCGCCATCCTGCGCTCCGCCGCCGCCTTCGGCGCCCGCGGCGTGATCATGCAGGAGCGGCATGCGCCGCGCTTCACCGGCGCGCTCGCCAAGGCCGCCGCCGGCGCGGTCGAGCGCATCCCCGTGGCGCGTGTGGTCAATCTGTCCCGCGCGCTGGAGAGCCTGGCCGATCGCGGCTGGCGGGCCGTCGGCCTGACCGGCGACGCCGAGCGCGACCTTGCGCAGGCGCTGGACGGAACCCCCGTGGTGCTGGTGCTGGGCTCGGAGGGCGAAGGGCTTCGCCGGCTGGTCGCCGAGCATTGCGACGAGCTCGCGCGGATCCCCATGCCGGGAGGCTTCGAAAGCCTGAACGTGTCCGCCGCCGCAGCCGTGGCGCTCTATGAGGCGTCCCGCGGGCGCTGAGTCATTGCGGAGCCAGGCCAACTGACGCATGTGACGCCGATGCTCGAAAACCTGCTTTCGCCCGGGGCCATCGGCGCCCTCTTCCAGGTGCTGATGATCGACCTGGTGCTGGCCGGCGACAACGCCGTCGCCGTGGGGGTCGTGGCGGCCGGCCTCCCGGCCAAGGACCGCAAGCGCGCGATCTTCTGGGGTCTGGTCGTCGCGGTGGTGACGCGGATTGGATTTGCACTAGTCACCACCCAGCTGATGGGGATCATCGGCCTGCTGCTGGCGGGCGGTATCCTGCTGCTTTGGGTCTGCTGGAAGATGTGGCGCGAGATGCGCGCCCAGGCCGCCGCCGACGAGGCGCGGGCCGAAGCGGTGCTCGACTCCGACCCGGCGACCGAGCCCAAGGCCGCGCCGGCCAAGACCTTCCGCGGCGCCCTGCTGCAGATCCTGATCGCCGACGTCTCCATGTCGCTCGACAACGTGCTGGCCGTCGCCGGCGCGGCCCGGGAGCATCCGGTGGTGCTGGTCTTCGGGCTGGTGGTGTCGATCGCGCTGATGGGCGTCGCGGCGACCTGGATCGCGCGCCTGCTGCACCGCTATCGCTGGATCGGCTACGTCGGCCTGCTGATCGTCCTCTACGTCGCCCTGCACATGATGTGGCAAGGCCACCGCGACCTGGTTCGCGACCTGGGCTGGACCGAGGAATACAATCGCCACGCCCCAGCGGTGCTCGACATCGGGCCGGAAGCCGCGCCGAAGGCGCATTGATGTCCCCTATCGCCGCGGAGGATCTGGCCCTCGCTGCACGGGTTCGTGCTACAAGATCGCGAGTGGGCGCCTACAAGCCCGACCGTGCGGAGCAAGCATGACGGTCTCGATGTGCCGCGCCTGTGGGAACTTCTGCCGCGTTCAGGTGGAGGTCGAGGACGGCCGCCTCACCAAGGTCTCAGGCGATCCCTCGGACCCGGTGTACAAGGGCTTCTCCTGCATTCGCGGCATCAGCCAGCCCGCCTTCTACAACCACCCTGACCGGCTGCTGCATTCCATGAAGCGCCAGGCCGACGGCAGCTATGCGCCGATCCCGGCTTCGCAGGCGCTGGACGAGATCGCCGCCCGCCTGGCCGAGATCCGCGACCACCACGGCGTTCGCGCGGTGGCCAACTACTGGGGGATGATGTCCGTGAACAATGCGGGCACCATTCCCTTCGCCGAAGCCTTCATGCGCGCCTTCGGCTCTCCGATGACGTTCAACGCCGCCACCATCGACAAGCCCGGACGCGCCATCGCCCAGGCCATGCACGGGGTCTGGCAGGCGCCGCGCCCCGTCTACGAGGATCCCGAGGCCATTCTGCTCATCGGCCTCAATCCGCTGACCAGCTTCCAGGCCATGCCGATGGGCAACCCGGGCCGCTGGTACCTGGAGCATCTGGCCGCCGGCATGAAGCTGATCGTGATCGATCCGCGCCGCTCCGACATCGCCCGGCGGGCCACCATCCATCTGCAGAACCGCCCTGGAACCGACGCGGCCGTCATCGGCGCCATGATCCGCATCATCATCGAAGAGGGCCTCTACGACCGCGAGTTCATCGCCGAAAACGTGGACGGCCTCGACGCCATGCGCGCCGCCGTCGCGGCGTTCGATCCGCGCCGCTCGGCGGAATTTGCGGGGCTCGAGGCGGACGACCTGATCGCGGCGGCGCGGATCCTCGGCTCCGCCCGCCGTGGCGGCGCGATCTCCGGTACCGGGCCTTCCTTGTCGGGCTCCAGCACGGTGATCGAATACCTTGCGCTCTGCCTCGATACGCTGTGCGGCCGCTATCAGCGCGCGGGCGATCTCGTGCGCGCGCCGGGCGTGCTGCTGACCGAGCGGCCGGCGATCGCACAGGCCATTCCGCCCCGTCCCGCCTACGGGTTCGGCGAGACCATGCGCGCCACGGGCTTCCGGGCTTCGGCCATGGGGATGCCCACCGGCGTCCTCGCCGACGAGATCCTGCTGGACGACGACGAGCGGCCGCGTGCGCTGATCAGCTGCGGCGGCAATCCCGCCAACGCCTGGCCCGACGAAGGCAAGGCCGTCGCGGCGCTGCAATCGCTCGACCTGCTGGTCCAGATCGATCCCTGGATGTCGTCCACCGCGCGCCTCGCCCACTATGTGATCGCGCCGAAGCTGGCTTACGAAACCCCGGCCTCGACCGCCCGCCGCGAGAACTCCGCGCGCTTCGCCACACCCAACTACGCCTACGAGGAATCGTTCGCCCAGTACTTCCCGACTCTGCTGCAACCCCCGCCCGGCTCCGATCTCATCGAGGAATGGCAAGCCTATCTCGGGCTCGCCCAGCGGCTCGGCCTGACGCTCGAGCTCCCGGCGGGAGATGGCCAGACGGTCACCTTCGGGCCGGGGGATCACCCCACCTCGGACGATCTGGTCGAATTCTTCTCGCGGGGATCGCGGGTCCCGCTCGCCGAAGTGAAGCAGCATCCGGACGGCGCCTTCTTCCCCGGCGAACCGCTTTACGTGAAGCCCAAGACGCCCGGCTGGACCGGCAAGCTGGACATCGGCAACCCCGACGTGATGGCGGACCTGACGGCCGTGGGCGAAAGCCTCGGATCGCCCGCGCCCGCGACGCCGGACTACCCCTTCCGCCTGCTCTGCCGGCGCGTCATGGCGACCTTCAACTCGAGCTTCCACGACGTCTCCACCTTGCGGGGCCGGCCCTACAATCCCGTCTACATGCATCCCGACGACATGGAGACTCTGGCGCTCGCGCCCGGGCAGATGGTGGAGATCGAATCGCGCAGCGCCAGCGTCCGAGCGGTGGTCGAGTCGGACGCGCACCTGCGGCGAGGCACGATTTCGGTCGTCCACGGCTACGGCAAATGCGACGACGAGGCGGATCCGCGCGCCGCCGGATTCAACGTGAACCGGTTGCTCGGGGGGACCTACGAGCGCTATTCCGGTCAACCGCTGATGAGCAACGTGCCGGTGGCGGTGCGCGGCCTGGCGCCGGCGGCCTGATCTTGCGATGTCATCTGGATAAGCCGGGTGAGCGCCCGCAGATCAGGGACCCAGGCCGGCGTGCCCGACGTCCGCTGAGGGTGGGGAGTTGAAGTTGCGATGGAAGTGCAACTCACGAGCAGATTTTCGAACTGTCTCCTGCCACCCGGCTCAGCTGAAAACAGATCGGCGCGGTGACGCCGGAGCATCCTGCCCCCTGGTCAGTTCTTACGGCGCAAGACAACGTTAGCGCCGTCGATGAACTCAAAATCCTGCCTCTTCGCGAGAAATTCGTCGGTCGCGGCACGGCATCCTCCGTAATCATGGTAATCGTCGAGCACGATCACCCCGCCGGATCCAATCTTTTGTGACACCGATTCAAGGCAGTACTTCACAGGATCGTACCAGTCGCAGTCGATATGCGCGAAGGCGATCTCCTTTGCCCCATAAAGAGGCCAAGTGTCTTCAAACAATCCCTTAACAAGTTGTATTCGGTCGCCATCCACGGGGATGCCAAACCGATCGAATGCTCCGCTAACTTCCTCAAGGAGATTCTTCTGGTATCCGTAATAAATGTCTCCACCAATTCCTTCAGATTTTCCGGCTGCAATGACCTCATAGCGCTCCTTTGACTTCTCGTCATCTTTATCGGAGCTTGGAGGCGGAATCATGCCAAAGATGTCGAATCCCGCGAACCGTCGGTCGTGCGCCACCGCATGCTCCGCCAGGAGGATGGCGGAGCCCCCCATCGCAACGCCGAATTCGAGCACGTCTCCACTCGCAGCCCGAAGTGCTCCCTTAGCCCAGCGCTCGAGCCTCCGCAGCCGCTCAGGACCGAGATAAGTAATCCGCTCAGCGCGAGCTCGCTTGGCCGTCGCGGAGAGCAGGCGCGCGTCGACCGCCCGTAGAATCTTCCTGATGAACCGCATTCTGGGTCTCCAGCCATCACGGTACCGTCGCACGAGCGGCCCTGTACGAAGCGCGCACCTTAAGCCTTGCCGCTACACGCACAGGTCGTCAACGTCCGCTCGGGTCGGGAGCCGTCATTGGCTCACGCCCGACAAGCCGCTATGTCGGTTAGACACCCATCACCTAAGCCATGGGATCTCACGGGTGGTCACAGGACGCCCGGTCGCGGGCCTATTCCGCTTCCGCCCCGCCGAAGCGCTCGCGCCATTCGACGACCTGAGCGTCCTCGACCTTGCGGAAGAGCACGTCCGGGGCCTTCACCATCCGCCCGGGCTCGAGGATGGCGAGCGTCCCCTCCCCGTCCAGCGAGGGCCAGCGGCCCGGGAAGGGCTCGCCGACCGCGAGGGCGATCTTCTCCGCGGCGAACGGGATGAAGGGCTCGCTGGCCTTGGCGAACAGGGCCACCAGGTTGAGCCCGTAGCGCACGGCGACCGCCGCCCGCTCAGGATCGGCCTTGATCGCCGTCCAGGGCGCGGCCTCGGTCAGGTACTGGTTGCCCAGCACCCACAGCTGGCGCAGCGCGCTCGCCGACTTGCGGAACTCGCGGTCCTCCATGAAGCCGGTGAGCTCGCGCAGCTTGGCCAGCACCTCGGCCTCGAGTTTCGTCCCCAGCTCGCCCGGTTGACCCCCCTCTGGAACGACGCCGCCGAACCGGCTTTCGGTGAATTTCAGGATGCGATTGACGAAATTGCCCAGCACGTCGGCCAGATCGGCGTTCACCTGCGCCTGGAACGGCTCCCAGGCGAAGGTGGAGTCGGACGTCTCCGGCGTGTTGGCGATCACCCACCAGCGCCAATAGTCGGCGGGCAGCAGCTCCAGCGCATGGTCCATGAAGACGCCGCGCTTCTGCGACGTGGAGAACTTTCCGCCGTAGTAGTCGAGCCAGTTGAAGCCCTTCAGTTCGTCGACCAGCTTCCACGGCGCGCGCTCGACCGTCGTCCAGCGGCCGTCGGCCTCGCGCCGTTCGTTGACGCCGATCAGGGTGCAGGGAAAGCCCACCGTGTGGAACGGCACATTGTCCTTGCCCATGAACTCCACATAGGTGACGTCGCGGGCCGCATCCCCGCGCCACCAGCGCTGCCACTCGGCGTCATCGCCGCCTGCCCGGCCCTCGTCCTGGGCGCGTCGGTCGGCCCACTCCCAGGTGGCGGCGATGTATTCGATCGGCGCGTCGAACCAGACGTAGAAGACCTTGCCCGCCAGCCCCTCGATGTCTGGCAGCGCGCCATCCGGGTTCGCCCCCCACTCGAAGGCGTTCACCGGCACGCCCCATTCGAGGTCGCGGGTGATCCCGCGGTCCTGCAGCCCCTCGTCCAGCCACTTCAGCGCGATCGAGGTGACCAGATGCGGCCAGTGCGGGCGCTTGGCTTCGATCCAGGCGCGCAGCTTCTCGGCGAACAGGCTCTGGCGCAGGAATAGGTGCTTGGAGCCGCGGATCTCGATATCCGCCGAGCCCGAGACCGCCGAGCGCGGATGCAGCAGGTCGGCCGGGTCGAGCACGCGGGTGCAGTTCTCGCACTGGTCGCCGCGGGCGGCCTCGTACCCGCAGTGCGGACAGGTCCCGATCACATAGCGGTCCGGTAGGAACCGCTTGTCGGCGTTGGAGTAGACCTGCTGGGTGACCCGCTCCTCGATGAACCCTTGCTCCCACAGCGTCTGGGCGAAGCGCTGGGTAAGCCGATGATTGTGCGGTGAGGACGAGCGGCCGAAGTGGTCCCAGGAGAGGCCGAAGCGCCGACCGAGGTCGTGCTGGATGTCGTGCTGCTCGGCGCAGAAGCTGGCCGGGTCCTTGCCAGCCTCGGCGGCGGCGAGCTCGGTCGGCGTGCCGTGCTCGTCGGTGGCGCAGATATAGAGCGTCTCGCGGCCGCGGGCCCGCTGGAAGCGGGCGTAGACGTCGGCCGGCAACATCGAGCCCGCCAGGGTCCCCAGGTGCTTGATCCCGTTGATGTAGGGGAGCGCCGACGTGATCAGGATGCGGGACATGGGGGAGAGATCGGGGCCTGGGTCTGAACGGGAGACCGGGGCTTATAGCCGTCGCGCCGCGCGGGGTAAAACGACTCAGGAAGGCTTCTGCTGCAGGAAGCCCCAATAGGTGTCCGGCCCGGCCGGAACCGTGAAGTTCAGGTCGAGCACGCGGATTTCGGGAAAGCCGGTCCGCCGGATCAGCTCCAGCCACATGCTCTTGCCGAGCACGCTGTAGTGGTTGGGGTTGGTCTGGTGGCGGCAGGCGGTGTCGGGCGCGGGGACCTCCACATAGAGCACGCCCCCCGGCTTCAACACGCGGCTGAGCTCGGCAAGGGTGAAGAACGGAAATATGCTGTGCTCCAGCGCATGGCGGCACCAGACGAGATCGAAGCTCGCGTCGGGGAAATCGAGAAAGGCCAGGTCCATCTCCTGCACCGCGAGCCCCTTGGCCCTGCAGACCTCCGCATCGGGCCCAAGCGTGACGCCCAGCGGATCGAGGCCCGCTTCGCGGAACAGCTCCAGCGCCACACCCTGGCCGCAGCCGACGTCCAGCAGTCGCGCGCCCGGCGTCGGCGGATAGCTCCTGCACAGTTCGGCGAACACCTTGCGGATGATGGCGGTATGGGTCGCGCTGGGCGGCTCGGGATAGATGTCGCCGTGCAGCCCCTGCAGGAAGGCGTCGAGCCGCCGATAACGATCCGCGAGACTTCCGCCTGGAGTCGTGGTCTGCATCGCGATGGGGTAACGGGACGCTACGCCCGGCACAAGACGCGGCGGGCCGACGGGAGCGGAGTTTGCGGCGCAAGGTCGTGATGAACTGGGGCGTGTCCAGCGCCTACGGCTGGGGCGTCTATGGCCGGAACCTGGCGCTGGCCTGGGCGCAGGACCCGGACCTGGACCTGGTCGGGGCCTGGCCGGTGGTGGACGAGCTGTTCCTCGACCCGGTGCGGCGCGGCGCCCTCGCTCCATTCCTGACCGGATCCGAACGCTTCCAGGCGCAGTTGAAGGCCTTCGACGGAGGCGAGGTCTCGATGCAGGCCCCGCTGCTGGGCTGCCTCATGCCGGACTTCGCGATGATGCGCACGCCGCGGGGCGTCACGCTTCGCGGCGCCCCCACGATCGGCGTCACCTTCTTCGATTCGGCCCGGCACTCGGCGGAGGCGATCGGCACGGCTGCGACCTACCCGCTGATCGTCACCGGCTCGCGATGGAACGAGCAGGTGCTCCGCGCTCATGGCCTGACCAATGTGCGCACCATACTGCAAGGCGTCGATCCAAGCCTGTTCCACCCGGCGCCGCGGGTGAGCTTCACCGGCGGCCGGTTCCTGGTGTTCAGCGGCGGCAAGCTCGAACTGCGCAAGAGTCAGGACATCGCCGTCGCGGCCTTCCGCAAATTCTCTGAGCGGCGTCCGGACGCCGTGCTGGTCAGCGCCTGGCACAGTCCCTGGCCGAAGCTCGCCACCACCCTGGACGCGTCCGGCCTGGCGGCCCCCGTGGCTTTCACCGCCGACGGCAAGCTCGACCCGACCGCCTGGGCGGCGGCCAACGGCATCCCGCCCGAGCGCTTCATCGACGCCCGCCTCACGCCCAATCCGCTCATGCCGCAACTGCTCCGTCAGATGGACGTCGGGTTGTTTCCCAACCGAAGCGAGGGCGGCACCAATCTCGTGGCCATGGAATGCATGGCGTGCGGCGTGCCGACGATCCTCTCGGCCAACACCGGCCACCTCGACCTGATCGAAGAGGACAACTGCTTCGTCCTGACCCGCCAGGGGGTGGTCGACACGCCGGCCGGGGCGCCGCTCGGGGATACGCCGGGCTGGGGCGAAAGCGATGTGGATGAAGCCGTGGAACTGCTCGAACGGGCCTACCGCGATCGCGACGACGCCCAGCGGCGCGGCGAGCGCGGCGCGCGGACCTTGAGCCGGCTCTCCTGGAGCCGGACCGCAGCAGAGCTCAAGGCGGCGCTCTTGGAGGCCTGCCCGCCTTAGGCGCTCAGGGAAACGGTCCCTTGAACACCACCACAGCGCCCAGCCCAATCAGCACGAAGCCGACGACGTGGTTGGTGGTCAGCCGCTCGCCCAGCCAGGTCACTGAGAAGACGGCGAACACGGCGAGCGTGATCACCTCCTGCATCGCCTTGAGCTCCGCCGGCTCGTAGACGTGCCGCCCCAAGCGGTTGGCGGGGACGGCCAGGCAGTATTCGAAGAAGGCGATGCTCCAGCCGATCAGGACGATGAGCCACAGCGGCCGGTGCTCGACCTTCAGCTGGCCGTACCAGGCGAACGTCATGAAGACATTGGAGGCGATCAACATCAGCACCGGCGCGATCGCTTGCCAATTGGCGGGCATAGGGAGCTGTCTCCACGCGCTTGAGAGCGAGGCCGCGGAGCGTGCGATCGAAGCGGCCGGCCTCAGCCCGTCGGTTCGGGACTCATCCCCATGAGCTCGTGGAAGGCTTCTTGGCTTACGTCCTGGCGTGCGATCAACAGGCTGCAGGGAACATAGTCCGAGAGATAGGCGCCGCTCGGCCCGGACCACCAGCGCTGCAGCACGTTCTGCCTGCGATGTCCGACCACGACCAGATCTGCCTTCACCTCACGCGCGTAGGCGGCGATCTCCTGGGCCGGCTCGCCGCGGACCAGCCGGCCCTTCGCCGGCATGAAGCGGGAAAGTGCGCGAATCGCCTCCTCGAGCAGGGTCTTGTAGGTGTCGTCCTGGTAGACGATCGCGCCGGCGTAGGCGCCTTCCGCGACGCGCATCCCCGCCGTCTCGGGTACGACCGCCAGGATGAAGAGCTCTGCGTCGTACTTGCGCACCAGCAGCGCGCCTTCGCGTAACGCCGTGCGGCCTTCGCGCGACCCGTCGTAAGCAACGATAATCTTCTTGTACACGCCCGGTTCCTCCGCCGGCTGGTCGCCGCACCCTACGTCAACTCCAACATTAATGCACTTCATCCCTTCACGGGTCCCGCAGCCAGGCTCTTACTTCGCAATAGATCGAACGAAGGCCATCAATCGAGAAGATTGAAGTAGACGCAAAGACACGTCATCGAAGTTTCGTAGTTTGGACCGCAAACGCGCAATTCGCGGAAGTTGGCGCAGCGGAGACATGCGTCTCCAGCGGGCAATACGGATTTCTGGATTGTTATCTGTTGACCCGATGCGGAAAATGCGGCGCGCGCGCCTTGCGGGCGGACCCTGCGGATGCTTTGTGCTGCCCCAGCTACGTTAAAAGCCGTCACACTTTCGACCGAGACGTTCATGCCGCCAAAGTTACTGGCCGTTTTCGCGGTGGCCCTGTTGCTGTTCGCCGCCGGCTGCCGCCGTAACGAGCCGGCGCGTACGCCTTCGACCCCGGAGGCGGGTTACATCGTCCTCAGCGCCGCTCCGGCGCACATCGAGATCGAGCTTCCGGGGCGGACCACCGCCGTCGAGACCTCGGAGGTGCGGCCTCAGGTGTCCGGCGTGCTGCTCGCCAGGCGGTTCACCGAGGGCTCGATCGTGCGCCAGGGACAGACCCTCTACGAGATCGACCCCAGCCTCTACCGCGCCGCGATGGCGCAGGCTCAAGCCAACCTCGCCAACGCCGAAGCCAGCCGCGCCGCGGCCCAGGCGCGCGCCGACCGCTATAAGCCGCTGGCGGCGATCGAGGCGGTCAGCCAGCAGGACTACACCGACGCCCTGGCCCAGGCGCGGCAGTCGGCGGCCCAGGTCCAGCAGGCGCACGCCGCGCTGCAGACGTCGCGAATAAACCTCGGCTTCACGCGCGTCCCAGCCCCGATCACCGGCCGGGTGGGGCGCTCTATCGTCACCACGGGCGCGCTGGTCACCAGCGGCCAGGCCAACGCGCTCACCACCATCACCCGGCTCGACCCGATGCTGGTGGACATCCAGCAATCCAGCGCCGACCTGCTGGCCCTGCGCCGCCGGTTCGCGTCAGGCGGCGCGCAAACCTCGGGAACGGCGGTCCAGCTGCTTCTGGAGGACGGCAGCGTCTATCCCCTGCAGGGGCGGGTGGAGTTCGCCGAGCCGATCGTCGACCCGGCGACCGGCGCGGTGACGCTGCGCGCGCGTTTCCCCAATCCGCAAGGCGTGCTGCTGCCGGGCATGTATGTCCGCGCCCGGTTCGTTCAGGGCGTCGTGCCCGACGCCATCCTCGTGCCGCAGCAGGCGGTTACGCGCAGCCCGCGCGGTGAAGCCACCGTCCTGGTGGTGGGCCCGGAGGACCGCGCCACGCTCCGCAAGATCGCGGCCGAACGCACCATCGGCGACAAGTGGCTCGTCACCCAGGGGCTCGCCGCGGGCGACAAGGTGATCACCGAGGGCCTCGGCAAGGTGAAGCCGGGCCAGCGCGTTCGTCCGGTCCCGGCCGGCGCGCCGCCGAGCCGCCCCGGCGCGCGCCCGGCATGATCTCGCGCTTCTTCATCGATCGCCCGGTCTTCGCCTGGGTGATCGCCATTGTGATCATGCTGGCCGGCGTGGGCGGACTGAGCACCCTGTCGGTGGAACAGTATCCCGACGTGGCGCCGACCAACGTGCAGATCCGCGCCACCTATCCCGGCGCGTCGGCCGAGGTGCTGGAAGCGAGCGTCACCCAGGTGATCGAGCAGCAGCTCACCGGCTTGCCCGGCATGCTCTACTTCTCTTCGGACTCCGCTTCATCGGGCAATGTGTCGATCCAGGTGACCTTCGAGAAAGGGATCAACCCGGACATCGCCCAGGTGCAGGTGCAGAACAAGGTCCAGCAGGCCTTGCCGCGGTTGCCCCAGGACGTGCAGCGACAGGGCGTCACGGTCACCAAGTCCAATCCCGACTTCCTGGCGGTTCTCACGCTCTACGACGAGACCGATCGCAGCACCAGCGCCGATCTCGCCGACTACGTCGCCACCAATTTGCGCGACGAGATCGCCCGCCTCCCCGGCGTCGGCGAGGTCAATCTGCTGGGATCGCAGTACGCCATGCGCATCTGGCTGGACCCGTTCAAGCTGGCGAGCTTCGGCCTGACCCCGGCCGACGTGGTCTCGGCCCTGCAGGCCCAGAACACCCAGGTGGCGGCCGGCGAATTGGGCGCCCTGCCCTCCTCTACAGAGCAGCAGCTCAGCGCGACGGTGACCGCCCAGTCGCGGCTGACCCGTCCGGAGGAGTTCCGCCAGATCGTCCTGAAGACGCAGAGCGACGGCTCGAACGTGACGCTCGCCCAGGTCGCGCGCGTGGAGCTCGGCAGCGAAAGCTACGCCGTTTTCGGCCGTATGAACCGCCACCCGGGCGTCGGCCTGCTGATCTACCTGGCGCCCGGAGCCGATGCGCTGAAGACCTCGGAACTTCTGCACGCCAAGGTCGACGAGCTCGCCAGGGACTTCCCGTCCGGCTACCGCCACGCCTATCCCAACCAGGCCGCGCCCTACATCGAAGCCTCCATCGAGGAGGTGGTGAAGACGCTCGCGGAAGCGATCGTCCTGGTGGTGATCGTAATGTTCGTCTTCCTGCAGAGCTGGAGGGCGACGCTGATCCCGGCCATCGCCGTGCCGGTGGTGCTGCTCGGGACCCTGGGCGTGCTCGCCGTGGCCGGCCTCAGCATCAACACCCTGACCTTGTTCGGCATGGTGCTGGCCATCGGCATGCTGGTCGACGACGCCATCGTGGTGGTCGAAAACGTCGAGCGGGTGATGCACGAGAACCCGCAGATGTCCGCGCGGGAGGCCACGATCATCTCCATGGGCCAGGTCCAGACGGCCCTCATCGCGATTGCGCTGGTGCTCTCCGCCGTCTTCCTGCCGATGGCCTTCTTCGGCGGAACCGTGGGCGTCATCTATCAGCAGTTCTCGATCACCCTGATCGCGTCGATGGTGCTGTCGGTGATCGTGGCCATCGTCCTCACGCCGGCGCTGGCGGCCACCCTGCTGAAGCCGCCGTCCGAGGAGCGTCACGACAGCAATCCGGTCGACCGCGCCCTCGCCCGCTTCGGGGCGCGTTTCAACGCCTGGTTCGACCGCATGGCGACGCGGTATCGAGGCTCCGTCAGCACAGTAATCGCCCGGACGAAGGTGGCCCTGCTCGTCTTCGCGGGCCTATGCGTGCTGCTGGCCGGCGTCTTCTCGATGCTGCCCTCCAGCTTCCTGCCGCAAGAAGACCAGGCCCGAGGCCAGTTGATCTTCACCTTGCCAGCAGGCGCGACGGCCCAGCGCACCGTGGCGGCGGCCAAGGCGATCGAGGATTATTATCTGGCCCACGAGTCGAAGAACCTCTCCGGAGTCTTCACGGTGATCGGCAACAACCAGACTGGAATCTCCCAGAACAACGGCTCCGGTTACGTGAGCCTCAAGCCCTGGGACGAACGCACAGGAGCGCAGAATTCAGCCCA
>Ga0207658_10002386_pt1 | contig 13768 bp, 11 predicted proteins | sample KBSS33metaG_FD_184322 | JGI IMG/M metagenome (GOLD analysis project Ga0207658, IMG submission 184322) | Switchgrass rhizosphere microbial communities from Kellogg Biological Station, Michigan, USA - KBS S3-3 metaG (SPAdes) (version 2) | ecosystem: Host-associated > Plants > Roots > Rhizosphere...
CGTATCCCACAGTCATTCTATTTCGTGCGGCCGGCGGCCCCTATGTGGTGGCTCTTGTCGCCGCGTGCTCGGCCTTGCCGATTGGCCTGATGACTATGCCTCAGAGTCGGCAGTCGGCGATAGTCCCCTTTGTTGCGGGCGCATTTGTATATTTGGCCGTCTACCTCGTACTCGGCTGGGGCTTCGGCTATCTGCCGCGAGCTTCGAACCAAACAAGCGAACCAGTACCGAATGAGCGTTGGACGATGCGGACGGCGCGGATGGCGCGTGTGGTCGACATGCTCGCTGGCCGACGTAGGGGTTCAAGAAGCGGGATGCCCCCGACGAGCTCCCCGAACCGCCATACCTCTCGCCATTGGTGGTCACGTCCGTCTGACGGTGCAGGTCGGGATCCCCTAAACAGCCGTGAACTGCGTTGCCGAGAGGAGCGTACGTCGCATTGAGGTCGATCGATGCCCAACGGTAATCAAGGTTCGACCGCGCAGTGCGGCCGTGTACCTCAAGCTCGGCGCACCTGGCCGGCGTTGGATAGTGGTTGTGACCGAACCGCGCCGGCGCCGTCTCGACCACGCCGAGCCTTCCGAATGCCCTGATCATGAGAATCCTATTTGACGCGCACTGGTGGGTCGACGGGCCACGTTCGGGTCGAAATGTGTTGCGGGGATTGATTGCCGGTTGGTCGTGCGCGTTCCCTGATGACGAATTGGACCTGCGTACTCAGCGTCGCCATATTTCAATACTGCGAGCAGATGCCCAACAGGCGAAGCTCAAAGTCGAAGTCAGCCACTACCCGAGGTGGGCGCGCTACCATGCCGTAGCTGTTGCCACAATCGCAGCGCGTAGCGACAGATACGATGCTGTATTGACGCAGAATTTCTGTCCGCCGTTGTCGACGGCTCCCAGGGTGGTGCTCGTACATGATGCTCTCTTCGTCACGAATCCAGAGTGGTTTACGAAGGCGGAGTTGCTCTACCTGAGTGGAATACGCCCATCGCTCCGGTGGGCCAACAACATCCTGACTACGTCCGATTCGGAGACGGCTCGGATTGGCGCTGTGTGGCCTGAATTGCGGACTCGACTCGTGAAAGTTGGCCTGGGCGTGCCTGACGGAGTACTTCAAGCCCAACCGAGGCGGCCATCGAGTCTCTCCGGCGAGGTACCGTTTGTTCTGGCGGTTGGACGGCTTAATGTGCGCAAGAACTTGGCCGGACTGATCGAAGCGTTCATTGACATCGCCCGCGACGATCCGAAGCCACACCTGTTCATCGCTGGGAGCGTTGACGGAGCGTACGCGCCAATTGTGGTTCCGGATGAGGTGAGTGCGCGGGTACACTTCTTGGGGCACGTCACCGATGACGAACTTCGATGGCTTTATGAAAATTGCGACCTATTCGTGTGTCCCTCGCTGGACGAAGGCTACGGGTTACCCCTCATCGAGGCGAATATTCTCGGCGCGCGGGTGATTGCGAGTGACATTCCGGTATTTCGAGAGTTAGCCATTGCCGTTGCATACTTCGACCCAAGGTCAATAGCCGAGATGGCCGCTGCCATCCGCCAGGGTCTGGATACGGTCGGTTCGACCGTGGCGGGACACTTGACGTGGGATGGCGTGGTAAAGAACATTCGTGCGGCGATAGCGAAGTGAAGTCGCTGGTCAAACCCGTCGAATCCACAGCGAACCGGGCTCCCAAAAATCAGTCCGCTTTCCGAATACGGGACAAGACTCCGCTAGCTCAGTCGGGTGGTGGTGCTTGAGAAAGTTCAGAGCTGCAACGACCTCATATTGACTATTGAAGCTCAAGAAAGCCTCTACCAGATACTGCTCATTCCAAAATCGCATCTCCTGGTTCAGCCAAGCTGGCCAGTAATCCTTGGGCGTCCGGATGTCGTGAATGTGTACGAAGACGCCAGGGTTCAATATCGGCAGCAGTTCTAAGTACTCGAACAGCACGTCGCCCTGCGGCCGGATCATATGGGATGAGTCGATGAACAAGATGTCGTTCGCCTCGAGCTCCGCGAAAACCGAGAGGTCTACCCGCTCCACGGGAGTGCGAATAAGTTCGATGTCCAATTTCTTCAGCCAAGCATTCTCGTATGGCTCAATACAGATGTGTCTGCACTTGTACGATGAATCATCGGCCTCGTTGGCCATGATGGCGTTCCGGGCCATCAGTGTCGAATGGCCGCTTCCAATTTCGATGATGCGCCCTGGTTTGGCATGGCGAATGATGTTGTAGAAGATCTCTGCATCGCCGGGTCCGAATGCATTATTGTCGTAGTAGAAGCTCAATTCGGATTCGCGATTCATCGGAAACGCGACCAGTTCGTCATTGTATGAGAAGTTCTTCAAGAGTTCGAGCTGACCACTGACGTTTAGATCGACCGCAGTGAGTTCCCGGTCCTCTTCCAAGGGGCGGCGCAGCGTATTCGTCTCGAACAGGGGCTCGTAGTAGTGATTCCGTATTGGATACACGCCCAGTGCCCTGAAGAGTCTCCGGGCCCGCGGTAGGCGACCAATTCCGAGGCGACGCACGAACTTCAGTGCCAGTCCGGCTAGAAGGACGATTGGCAAGACGGCGATGTCGATCAGTGGTGCCATGAATTCGACAAGCTTGCGCACGGTGGCCCTTCCTGCCGATCAGTGTGGCGTTCCAGCCGGTACAGCATTGGAAATGTGGTCCAGCTTATCGCTATTGCGCGGCGACCACGGAGTTTCTGCATCACCAGCGCCGCATGAAAACCAGCGCGTGACCTAGGGGGTTAGTGCTTGAAGGGGCCTCCCAGACCCGCAAAACGCCAAGGCGGAGATCTGCATCAGAGGAACTCAGCCGAGCGGCGCGAGTGATGAACCGAGCCGAGATTTGGCGCACTCATTTCGACTGCGGCGGAGCAAACAGGAGGCGACACCGCGCTGATCGGGCGAGCGGTGGATCGTGAGCCGATCTGGCTACGCGCAAGTAAGTTCGACGGCCAGGTATGGGGCCAATGGTGTTGCCCCGAGCCAGCCGGGCAGATGATTCATATAGAGGCGAGCGGCCGGCACCAACCACCCAGCACGCGCGGCACCTACGTGCGCAAATTCGAAGTAGTTCGCCATGTTGAGAGGTCGAATCTTGCGTACGCCGGCAGCGCGGGCCATTCGCCGAACTTCGCCGAACGACATCAGCGGGTGCGGACCCCATATTGCATGCGGGTATAGGTGGGTGCGCTCGAAAAGGCGGTGGCCGAAGGCTGTTGCCGACCAATCAAAGGGAGTGGTTGACCAATCATGAGCAGGATCGATCGGGAACAGCTTGTTCGGAGCCGCAATTATTGCTCGGCCGCCCGGCCTGAGAACCCGCATCATTTCACTGATGTAGCGCATGCGATCAGCTTCGCGCGCTGCCGGTAGGTCCGGTTCACCGATGTGCTCAATTACGCCGATAGACCAGACCAGGTCGAACATGTCGGACTCGAACGGAAGGTCAAGCGCAGATCCGGCCACGACGCGCTCAGGGTCCACCCCGGCGGATTGCCAGCCTGGAAGATTGCTTGGGAGGTCGACGCCCCACACGTCGATGGTCGGAAACAACTCGGCGATAACCTTGCCGATGGATCCGGTTCCGCAGCCGATGTCTAGAGCGTTGCGGTCTTCCGGCCTCAGCTGGCGTGCGAGCCAGCGTTCGGCGCGCTCGGCCCCGCGATCTATCTGGTCTGCCAAATAGTCTTCGGACGGAACAATCGCAATTGTTGAAGAACGCGGCATTAAATTGAGATAGCCTCCATCGAGAACCGGGTACGTGGCCGAACAGGACTGGCAGTCGGCCCCCGTCTCGTGATGGTCAAAGCTTCCGTGGCATTCGGGGCAGGCTATGGGACTCACGAGCGGGAGCCTTTCGGCCGTACCTTCATAGCTCATTGCTGAAGTATGTCATGCACCTATCCTCTGGATAGTCAGTTCGAATGTGTGAATCTCCTGGAGAATCCCGGAGACTTCACCTCGGAAACGGGGGTTCGGGAATGCATTCGGACGCGACAGGAAATGGACCGCAGGTTGCCGGACACCCGCGGACGGAGACTCCTGAACCCGACCGTCAGTATGCAATCGTGTTGCAGCAGTGAAAGATAGCTGGCGCCGAGCGTCGGAGTCAGATCGGCTGTCGCGAGGCCACGGGCTCGCCGGCAGCGGCCGGCCGGCATCGGTAGATCATGATCATTGGCCTGGACGGGGCAGGACTTACGCGGCGACATCTTGACATCTCAAGAGGTGTCGACGAACGCCGAGCTGATCGGGGAGACACGTTGATGTGCAGAGCGGCGATCGACGACGTATCGCTACATCATCTGCCGGCGCGCCCGAAAACTAAGTAGCACAGGGCAAATTGCGTTGGCTGGACCGGTAAATTGTTGCCCTGAAGCGTCCGGCGGTGGACCCGTAAACGAATTTGTCGCGGACGGAAATTTTGGGTGATCAGCCCTTTTCATTGTGATTTACTGGCAGGGTGTCGACGACTTCACCGGCGTTGCTACTTGACTGCCCCGCATGCGGCGGGCAGGCCTCCCACGCTTGGACTGCGCCTGCGGGTGAAGACGGACTTGGTCGATTCGGAGTCGCAATCTGCGCAACATGCGGCACTGGGTTAACTGAAGGAGACTTTCCCGTCGACGCTGAACTCTACGAGAAGGGTTCTTATGCCCCGGAACGGGCACGCGGGTCGGGTTTGGCTGCGCCGATTCTTCGGCAGTTCGATAGGCGCCGGCTGCAGTTCATCAGTTCGCGGTACAAAGCACCCGCACGTGTAATCGATGCAGGCTGCGGCCGCGGCCGTTTTGTCGCGGCGGCAGCTGCGGCTGGGTTCGAGGCCGCAGGTGTTGAACCCAGCGAACGCGGCTCAATCGGGGCTCATGAGATGTACGGGATCGAACTGATCAGGGCCGAAATCGATACGGCACCTATCGAGCCCGGGTCATGCGACGTGGTTACGTTGTGGCATGTCCTCGAGCACGTTAGTGATCCCGGCCAGACCGTAGACGTGCTGAAGAAGTGGCTCAGGCCTGGGGGCGGGCTTCTCATCGGCGTTCCCAACTTCGACAGCGTGCAGGCGAGGGTGGCCCGCACTCGGTGGTACCACCTGGACTTGCCCCGGCACCGGACCCACTTCACCGAAACTGGGCTCCGTACTTTGCTCGCCCGTCACGGACTTGTCGTTGTGCAGTCGGACCATCAGATGATGGAGCACAACTGGTTCGGTATGTGGCAGACGGCAGTCAGCCGCTTCACCAGGCGACCCAGCTATCTATTTCATCTGCTCAAGCGAAACGCACCCGTCAAGTCCGTGGACTTGGTCGTAACGCTGTTGGCACTGCCGTTCATTCCGGTCGCGATCCTCGCCGAAATCGTCAGTGGGGCGCGCCGATCCGGGGGATCCATCGCTGTGTTGGCGATCAAGCCTGACTCCGCCGGCGCCAATTGAATTGGCGTTCGAACTGAGCCGCGTCCGGAGTCAGAACAGGATGTGACCCAATCCAACATCTAGGTTAGTCGGTCCTCTCGGTGTATTCGGTTGCGTGGATAGACTTTTGGGAGCCGGCCCAGGCTGAATTCAGCGTGCATGAACGGCTGTTCGAAACGTTCAGATCATGCGAGTGGAACGCCTGCTGCAGTGATAGTTTCGGCGACCGCCGTGGCGATCTTGCTGGCGTATGGCGGTGCCATGTGCGTCTCGTCGACTCGCGCGGGCGTAGTACCTACGAAACTGGGGCATCGCTGACTCAGACTGCAGAACCACGGCCGCGAGTCGATCCATACTCCGCCCAGCGAGGCGGCCAACTTCTGCTCGGCCTCGGCTCTCGAATACCAAAGCGGCAAGATTCGTCCCACGCAGCTAGATGGTCTACTCGATACCTTGCTGAAACAGTCTTTGATCGCCATGTGACCTGCGGGCGGCGCTAGCAGCACGATTTTCTTGGTACTGCTCTTGAATCGCTCGATGATGTGATTGATCGAATCTGACCATTCCTGAGCCGACATGTCCCGGGATGCGCCGGCGATTCGGTCGGACATGTACGCGTTGGAGATGATCACCGCATCTGGCTTGACGTTATTGATGAGGTCAACGGCGGCCTCTTTTCGGGCAGGGCAGTCGGAAATCGCACCTATCCGGGCCAGCGGGTCCTGAGTGAAAGCGCAGGTTTGCATGGTCTGGTTGAAGACCTGTAAACGACCATCTGAACTCAAGGCCAGTTCACGAAAGATCTCCGCGTAGCCGACTCCGACGGAGTCCCCGACGAGAACAATCTTCAGCGGCGCTGATGCTGACCCGTAGTGGCAGAGCTCAGGCGGCGCGACGGCCGTGCCAGTACATGCGGCGACCTCAGGCGTTGCCATATGTTGGTCTTGTCCTCCCACAAACAACGATTCCATCGATGGATTCAGAGCGGGCCATTCGGTGGCTTTCAAGGCATCTGCAATCTCGCCTTGCAAGACCGTGTTCACCGGACCCAAAGCCATGGCCGGAAGGGTGGCGGCTCCCTTGTCGTCCGCGGTCATGTCCACTACTGCACCACTGATATTGTCAGCGTCTGCTGTCGGCGGTGGTTGGGTCAACCACGCGATGCCGGCAATAGCCAGAAGGCTTGCCGCACACAGTGACGCGTATTGTGTCGACTTTGCCGGTGAGTACTTCTGCTTGCGTATTGCCTCCGCGAAGGCGCGAACCTTGTCGGGATTGGCGCGGCGCAGGGGATTTTCGATCAGGTGGTACGAGGCAATCGACAGGCTGAAAGACAGGGCGACTGCGGCAACATAGAACGAGCCGCTCGCATCCATCGTCGCGCCGAGCAGAACGATTACCGGCCAGTGGACCAGATACAGGGAGTACGAAATATCGCCGACGTAGCCTGATACCGGACTTCGTAAGAACGCCTGGTACTCCGGCTCCTGCCCAACTCCCGCAGCGATTACCAATGCCGCACCGATGACAGGCGGCAGTGCGCCCGCTGCCGGAAAGTAGGGCATGGTCTCGCTGACAAATACCAAACTCAGACCGATAAGGACCAGGCCGGCCCACGACAATACTGGCTTCAGATTTCGCGGAATCTTGGCGAGCAAACCGACCGCCGTTGCCAGCAATGCACCTACACCTAATTCCCACACCCGGGCGAAAGTGTCGAAGTAAGCCGATGGCGGCGACTGCACGGCCTCGTGCAGTGCCCACATCAGTGACATTGCGATGATCGCGGCCATTACTGTTCCCGCAATCATGCTCCGTCGTGAATGCGACCAGTTCTTGCGCACGATCACGACGCCGATGATGAAGATCAGTGCGGGCCAGACGAAATAAAACTGTTCTTCAATAGACAGCGACCAGTAGTGCTGAATCGGCGATACGGTCGCCGCCGCAGCTTGGAAATAGTCGGTGCCGATGCGCAGGAAGTGCCAGTTCGCTCCAAAGAAGGCTGCCCATAAGGCGTCGACTCCGATCTGACGCGATCGAAACGGCAGAAACACGATCGTCGACAGGAGGTATGTCAGAACCAGAACAACCGTGGCCGCTGGGACGATCCGGCGAACACGGTTCCAGTAGAATTGTCTAAACGACAGGCGCCCGGTCTCTTCTGCGTTACGTAGCAGGTTGCCAGTAATGAGAAAACCGGAAATCACGAAGAACACATCGACGCCCACAAACCCCCCGGCGGGCCAGTGCCATAGGTGGTTGGCAAAGACGCTGAGCACGGCAACCATCCGCAGGCCCTGTATGTCGAGCCGCTGGTGTGCTCGTTCTGCTTCTCTGCGACGCTTCCGAACTTTGCGCCCATATCGAGCTGACAGGTTCATCGGCGGGCTCCATATCGGTGGACGGCATCGGTGTTGGATGAGCGTGCCCCGGATACCGAATCGACTCGAATGTCGCACGGTTCTGGCGCGTCGACGGAGTTCGTGTGCTCAGTCTTTGCGAGCTGTACCGCCAGTCCGGCAAAGATGAAGATCAGGCTTTCGTATTGGGTTAGCAGGGCGACGGTCAAAAATAGTGGCACTTGCCCTGCCAACGCTATCTCCGGGGCAGACGCGCGGCCGGCCAGGACCCGAACGACAACAACAAGTAGTGGAAATACGATGATTCCGGTGATTATCCAGCCCCAATTCACGCCGATATAGAGCAGTGCGCTGTCGATCGAATCTGTCAGCGCTGTCCCATTGAAGAAATCTGGCGAACGTCCGAACCATTGAATTTTGGGCAGGTAGAGCTCGTACAAGTAGCTACGGAAATAGGCGCTACCCTGTTCCTCTGCTGAGGTGCCGGCGGCCCACTGCTCGAAGGCAGGTAAGACTTGTGGCCCAATCAGGAGTGCAGTGGCGGCCGCGGTCAGTATCGCCAGGATCCGATTGGCTTGCTGTCTTGCTGTGTATGCCATGGTCAGGCCCGCAGTTAGGGCTGCGGCCAACATTGCGCTTCGGCTTCCGCTGGTGGCGATCCCGGCGCCGACTGCCATGAACATCATGATCTTCCACGTATTTCGAAATGATGCGCGGGCGATCAGCGGTATCGACAGCGACAGAGAGCCGCCAAGTGCGATGGCGTGACCAAACGCCCAGGTGCTGCGGTCGCTTCCGCCGCGTGTCTGTATCTGGTGCCAGGTCTGGAATTCATTGGATTTTGAGTTCCAGTCAACGGTCCAACTGACGAATGGATGCCAGGAAAGGAGAAGCTCAATCACGGCCAAACAACCCACGACCGCGAGCATCAGACTTATCGCATCAACTGTGAACTGAATACCTGCGGCGGGCGCCAGTATTCTGATCGCAAAGTATGGAATGATCCACCGCACGACGATTTCGGCGAGCATTCCCTGATTGATGTTGTCGACTGCGAGGGCTGCCACGCCCACAATCAAGATGAGGTAGCCGTCGAAGATGTGGAACTGGATGCGGTGGCCACCCAAGGTGACGGCAATGAACGCCAGCAATGCGACCAGGCAGTGGATCGGAATTGTGGCAACGAATCGAATGCTGATCCAAATCGGCACCATTGTGATGGTCAGCAACCACGCGATGAGCGCGAATTCTGGACCGGTTATCACCCTAGACGAAAGTGCGCGCATTCTGCTTTGCACTCCTATCGTATTGCCGTAACCCGTCCCATACTCCGCAGACGGCTGAACGTGTTTTGAGGAGGCGCTCCTCGTGCTCAAGCGCTGCCATGGCGATCAACCGGAAGGATTCCACCCCGCCGCTACCGGCCAGCAGTTGTCTTCTGGGCACTCCTGTGTCCCGCGCGTACACGAAGCGGTTCCGTGCTGACCAGTAGTAAGTAGTCGTCGAGATCGCTTGCCGCGCGCGACCGCCAGACGATGCGCCACCTGCGTGCCACAGGCGCGCAGTGGGCACCACGCCGAGGCGCAGCCCCATCTGGTGAGCCTTCCATGAGAGAAACGTGTCTTCCCAATAGAGGAAGTAGCTGTCGGGGAACCCGCCGAGACGGCGAAATGTCGCCGCGCTCAACATCAGCGCCGCTCCCGTGATGAAATCCGTTTCGAAAACGTCGTCCCTGGCGTCGCGCAGCGGCAACCTGTAGTCCAGGTGTTGCACACGGATCGAGTCTCGATCGATCGATCCGCCGCAGTACCAAATCCACGTGTCTGGCGACTCGCCGCTGAATATGAGCGGTGAGATGACCGAGAACCTTCCGACGTCTATTTCCCTTTCAAGTCGCTCCAAGCAGCCGGTGTCGAGCCGGGTGTCTGGGTTCAGCAGCCATAGAATGTCCGTTGCTCCGATGTCGGTTCTGCCGGCAAGAAGATTCATTCCGGCGCCGAAGCCGATGTTCTCTTTGCTTAGTTGCATGGTCACGAACTGCGCGTCTCGCAGGTTGGATCGAAGCAATTCCCGATTCGATTCGGTGGACGAATTATCGAGAATGTGGACGGCCAACCTACGCCCGCGCGGAGTTCTGCGGGGCAAGTCACGAACCAGGGCAGATGTCAGTTCTGGGGTGTTGAAGTGCACGATCAGAACGTGCAAAGCGCCGTCCGGTATCCCGCTGGCGTTCATGGTTCGCCCTGTCTTCCTGCCGCCGAGGCCTTGTCAATGCCCCGAGTCAGGCGAAGCCGTCATCGGCGGTAATGTCGGTTGGCCGTCCTCCAGAGCCCATACCTTGTCGAAGTCGAAGACTTCGCCGGCGGGTGTTCGAGTTGGATACTCGCGCCAGAATCCGAAGGTGCCGAGGGGGATTGGCACGACGAGGGGTTTCGATACGGAAAGTCCTGGGCCTGCGACGGTTACATGGTCACCTGTGCAGCTAAGCGCGAACCTATACGGACGGTCGCGCTCCAGAGGAGGCGCAAACCCGCCGGTTGCCACCGTCTTGAATCGGCCGTTGGCCAGTCGGCTCTTTACTTGCCACGTGGTGCGATCAGCTACCAACAGCACCACGTTGTCGGCGACATTGCCGTCCCCGGCCATGCCGATGGCCATTGAGGTACCACTGCTGGCATCGTTGCGTCGATGGAACGTCCCCTCGGCACCGATCGTGCGGACAGGAGCGCGAAATTGGCGCAGCGCCATTACATCGCTCTTCCCGTCGTAGGTGAAGTGCCCGTCTATCAGGTATCCATCTGTCGCAGGAGGCAATGGCGAGTCGCCTATCGGTGCGCCGCGTAACTGCCATCCGTTGTCCAGCTGGCTCGTTGCAACTGGCCGGTCGAAATCGTCGATGAACGATGCCTCGATAGGTATGGAGTCTGGGGTTGTGCTGCCAGACTCCATTGTTCGGCTCGTGGGTGCTGGAAGGGGCAGCTCTCGCGACTCGTACCGCGGAGGCTCGGAGGTGCATGCGGTGAGCGCCAACAGGACACCGACCAGACCCCAGCTTTTCTTGATGGCGTCGGCTGCGTGCCGCAATGTGAAGCCGCCCGCCGATGCGTCGATGTTCCGGAGAATCATTGCATGACTACGTTCTACGTACGCTGTGAATGTCAGCTCGAACGGCGGTAGCCGTAGTAGTAGTAACCGCCGCCGTAAGCCGAACGATCACGTTGGGGCGTCATCGTGAGTACCGTGCCGAGCAGCGTGGCACCGACATTCCGAAGGGCGTCGGTGGCGTTCTTCAGCTGATCGCGCTTCGTCTGACCGTATCGTCCAAGTAGTAGTGCACCGTCTGCATTAGCGGCGAGTAGAGCAGCGTCAGTGACAGCGAGTAACGGGCATGAATCCACGATCACATAGTCGAACTTGCCACGAACCTCCTCGAGGAGGTTTTTCGCTGCGTGCGACGCGAGTAGCTCGCTCGGATTCGGAGGCGTTGCTCCGGCCGCCAACACGGTGAGACCGGAGAACGGTGTCTCCTGCAAGGCATCGCCAAGGGATACCGCGCCGCTGAGAACCGTGCTCAAGCCCACTGCGCCGTCCACGTTGAGATACTTGTTTGCGACCGGACGGCGCATGTCTCCGTCGATCAGCAATACATTGTTCTCGACTTCCACCAGGGCGAGAGCTATGTTGATCGCCGTTATCGACTTACCGTCATTGGGGATGGAACTCGTGATCACGATTACCCGAGGAGGATTATCCACCGAGAGGAAACTGAGATTTGTCCGCAGTTTTCTGAATGACTCTGCAATACGGGAGTTTTCGTTACCGAACGAGATTGCCGGTGCTGATCGTCGAGCCTTGTCCACCGGGATTTCACCGACGATCGCCGCTCCGGTGATGTCGGCCAGGTCCTCCGGCTTCTTCACGGTCTTGTCGAGCATGCTTCGGCCGAGAGCGAATGCGATGCCGAGCAATATGCCGGCTACCAAACCCAATCCGAGATTCTGCGTCAGATTTGGCACCGTCGGAACCGCAGCGGCCACGGCGGATTGCTCAATCACCACCCGGGTATCGGGAAGGCTGCCATCTGCCGGAGTTTCGAGTTCCCGAACCATCTTGACGAACTCGTCCGAGAGCGTATTCGCTATGTCGCGCGCACGAATTGGGGAGGGGTCGAGGACGTCCACGTCGATCAGGACGGTGCCTGTTTTCGACCGTGCGCTGATTTCCTTACGCAATGCCTGCGTGGACATATCAAGATGGAGTGCATTTACAGTGCGCTGGGCGAGCGCCTCGCCCGTGAGGAGAATCGTGTACGAACTGATTCTTTCTTGCGAAAGCAAATTGCCTTGATAGGTGTCCGATAGCGAACTGCCTGCGTAGGTCGAGACGAACAGCCGCGTCGATGATTTATAGAGTGGGGTTGTGATCGCAGTAATGACGATTGCGGCCAGCAGGGCCATGACGACCGTTGCGCAGACCGTTATCCACCTCAGCCGCAATATCTTCAGAAAACTCTGCAGATCCATGCCGCTCACTCCTTGTGATTGTCTGGCGCGGTAATCGTCTGGCGCGTCTGCCTCGTACGATGGCAGTTGCGCGTCGCAGTCAGCCTCCGTACGTCCCTCAACGCGTGTGTCGGTACCTAATGTATGTCAAGCTGCTCGGCAAATTAGCGGAACCGTCATTATTTCTGCGGGCACGCTGGAACTTCGACGGTGGGCGCAGTTGTGGTGAGTAGAGGCTGAGCCGGCACCTGGGCTACGCCAGGACCTGTGGGTTCTGAGAGTCGAAAGGTCAGCTCGCCCGATTGCCTCGGCGGAATCGCTACCTGCACTTCGAAGGTCGGGTGCCCTCGATCCGTTCCCGTAAACGCGGGAATCTCTTGGCCATTGGAGAATGCTCCGACCAATGCTGCTCCCTTGGTGGCAACAAGCCGGACCGACGTCAGCATGGAGCCCGTCGGCAAGGTTATCGGGACGTTTCGATTGAGGTTGAGGCCTGCGGAGCCCGCCACATAGTCGGGTAGCGGTGTATCCGGTACCACGCTTTGCAGTCTCACGGTGACCGTGGTGTTGCGGGTGGCGCCGGCACACCCCTCGGCCCTGTAGGTGACGTCCTGCCGCAGGTAGTAATCAACTTTGTTGCCTGCGAGGTTGTTGAGGACGACTGCGGCATAGGGCGATGCATCGTCTGGAATTGTGTGGGCGAGCGGCGTCTGCTCCAACAGCTTCTGTTCTTCGGGATCAGCGCTCCAGATCGCGATCCGCCGCTCACTGACCGCTCTACCCAGAGCGTCGAGTAGCCGGCGGGGAGAGTCCACTGCGCCGGTCATCTTCTTGACGACAGCATTTGCAATGACCTGGAGATACTGCTTGCGTGCGGTCTGGTCAGTCGGGAAGCGCAGGTACGCAGTGGATTCGGTCAGCTCGACAACGTTTTCTTGATTGATGACTTCGCCGTCCTGCATAGTGATCGGTCCGGTCGCTCCGAGTACGTAGCTCAAAGCGACCGGGTCCAGTGCGATGACGCCGTCGACTTCCTGGCCGGATTGCTGGGCCCACATGGAACGCCAGATCTGTGCTGTGTACGGAAAGTGCGAGCTGAGGTTGCTATTGCGCCAGTCGGTACTTGGATTCGTGTAGCCGTACTCCCCGCTGAACTCGGGCCCAAGGTCCAGCGGCTTGAACGGCCCCGTCAGTTCGGTGTTGGGCCCCAGCGCATTTACGGTCGGCACCCCGTGGTCGAATCGAAGAATCCCGAAACCGCCGAGTATTCCGCCGGTGCCCCTGGCTTCGGCGTTGGTTTGAAACCCCATGAAGTAGGTCCGAGGTCCATCGACGCCCAGCAGAGCCGGGGCAAGTTTGGCGGTGAGGGTGGCCTTGTCCAGGAGGTCGGAGATTTTGATCGTTTGCGCTTGGAGCTCCGAGCGGGCGTTCCGCAAGGCGGACAGGTACGTCGGCTCAGTGATTGCGGCGG
>Ga0207658_10002389_pt1 | contig 13764 bp, 5 predicted proteins | sample KBSS33metaG_FD_184322 | JGI IMG/M metagenome (GOLD analysis project Ga0207658, IMG submission 184322) | Switchgrass rhizosphere microbial communities from Kellogg Biological Station, Michigan, USA - KBS S3-3 metaG (SPAdes) (version 2) | ecosystem: Host-associated > Plants > Roots > Rhizosphere >...
AGGAGCTACTTGGTAATAGCGCAGCGTAGGAGGCCCAAATGCGTGCAGTTGTGATGTACGAGTCGATGTTCGGCAACACCAAATCGGTGGCTCAGGCTATCGCTGAGGGACTTGAGTGGCGGTACGAAGTCGAACTCATGGCTGTTGCCAAAGCTGGCGCTATGTCGTTGACGGGCGTGGATCTGCTCGTCGTTGGCGGCCCAACCCATGCCTGGGGAATGAGTCGACCCTCCACGCGTCGTGGAGCTGCTGACCAGGCAGAGAAGTCAAATGGCCGTCTCGTGCTTGAAGACGGTGCGGCAGGCGTCGGATTGCGGGAGTGGATCGCGAACATGGGGTCAAGCGACTGCGTCGTCGCGACATTCGATACCAGGGTTCATCTGCCGGTGGCACTCTCCGGTCGGGCCAGCACTAAGTTTGCCAGCGCGCTACGGCGCCACGGTTGTCACCTCGCCACGGAACCGGAGAGTTTCTTCGTCACTCGTGACAACGAACTAGTACCGGGCGAGATTCAGCGGGCCTTGTCGTGGGGGCGCGAACTCGCCGCGATCAATCTTGCGCGAGTCTGGTGAACGAATGAATCACCTTTAAAATAAGGCTATTTCGGTTGGGTTCGTGGGTTACTAGCGAGAACGAAGAGGGCATCCGCGGCGCCCTTCGGGCCCTCCGCCATATCGAAGGACTCCTTAATCGATCGTGCCTTCGCGGTGTAGGACGGGTCGCTGAGTACGGTCAGCAACGCTTGCCGAATGTCGTTTTCTTGCGCGCGGTCGAAACGAAGGCGTATACCCGCCCCGGCATTGACGACCTGCTCGGCGATGATCGGTTGATCGTCACGAATCGGTGCCACGATCAACGGCACGCCGTTGCTGAGGCTTTCGCACACTGTGTTGTGTCCGCCGTGGCACAGCACCACGGCCGCCTTTTCGATGATCTCCAGTTGAGGAACGCGGGCAGCGATGAGGATGTCGGTGGAGAGCGCCCCTACTGCGCTGGCGTGCTCAATGGCATTGCCGGGATCGACGATGACCGCCTGAATGCGATCCACGAGCGGAAGACAAGCTTGCGTTGCTGCTCGCAGGAATCGCTCACTTACTGGGGCGTTCGCTGTGCCTAAGGTAATGAACACCAATGGGCGACCATCCAGGCGCGACAAGTCGAAGGTTCCTGCTCCATGGCGGTCGCCGATCGCCGGCCCGACGTAGTGGATCAGCTCCTCACCCACCTGCACAGTGGGTTCGCCCGCCAGTTCCTTGCTCGTGAAGGCCAGCACGAGGTAGGGCGAGAAACGTAAATCGTGGTGGTCTTCGGCGAGCCCGTGGCGTTGCCGAAGCTCGGCTTGCAGCCCGTCTATCCATGCGGCGACCTTTGGCATCTGTCCCACTGGATCGGACAACTCTGACGACGTCGATGCCGAGGTGGCCCAAGGTAGTCCACGTAGCCCTGCCGCGATCGGGCCTGCCATTGCCTGCTGGTCGCAGATCAGTGCGTCCGGTGAGAAGTCATCTATGGCAGCGAGCACGCCCGGCACCATCGCGTCAGCCAGCGGTACGAGGTACTGCTCCCACAGGTACTTGAGAGCTGCGAAGCCACGCAGATCGGTAGGTCGTTTGTCTACGTCGAATGGCTCGGAGTCGCCTGCTGGGTACACGCGTTCGCCGCCGCACAGCTTCGTCACCTCGGGCGCCGGTCCCACCCATGCGACTTCGTGCCCGCGCGAGATCAACTCTGCCGCTACAGGCCGGAGCGGATTGATATGACCTGTAAGCGGCGGGACGACGATCAGGAAACGGCTCACACACTCTCCGTGGCGTGTCGGGAGATCCAGGAGATGAGCAGTTCACGCACCTCTCGGTGCTGCTCCACCAAGACTGAATGACCTTGTCCGTCAAAGACATATTTCTCGCCACGAGGTAGTAGCGAGGTTAGGGCGTCCAAGTCATCGGCCTGGTAGCCGTGGCTGCCCAGCAGTGACAACACCGGGCAGGTGATCTCGCTGACCTGCTCGATCGTCATGATCGGCCCAAGCGGAACCTCTTCGGCCATCGACGTCGAGGTGATGCGCTGCCCGGCTAGGCGCGCGAGACGGCGATGGTGCGCGCTGAAGTTCGCTTCGATCCAGTCGTAGCTGTCCTCGATCTGCAGGAACTCCATCGTCGCGGCGAGGATGTTCTTCATCTTCTCCGCCCACGCCGCGGTGGGTGGCTCCGATTCGATGCAGACGATGCTGCGGACGAGTTCTGGGTGTTGCCAGGCCACCGCATAGGCGATGGTGCCGCCGAAGCTATTACCGACGAGGTGAACTGGTTCCTTGATCCCTAGCTGCGTAAGCAGATCGACTAAGTCGTCGACGAAGTCCTGCAACCGATAGCCTCGGTCCGGTCGGTCGGTCTTGCCATGACCACGCAGGTCATAGCTGATGACGTTGATGCCGGCGGCGGCTACCGGTGGCGCCAACGTGAGATAAAAACTCGCCAGCGAGTCGGTACCCAAGCCGTGTATGAACACGACATGCTGCGGCTCGCTGTGTTCAGCCTGAGCGGCTGCGGGCAGAAGCTGATAGTTCGTGTTCAGCCCGTTAACAATCATGGAGGGCACGGATCAGGACCCTTCTGAACCTGCGAGTGCCACTTCCTGCGCGTGGACGTACGCCGCGATGTCGCCGACCGTCATATCGATGACGTCGTCGAGATCCTTCTCCGCGAGGTACTGGGCGAGGTTGACGTGGGAGCCGAAGCTCTCCGTCAGGATGCCGGCGAAGGTCACCAGGTCGATGCTCTCCAGCTGCAGGTCTTCGTGGAATCGGGTCTGCGGCGTGATCTCGACGCCGAGGAGGTCGGCTCCGCCGATCATCTCGTCCAAAAGGCTCGCGACCCGAGAGAATGTCGCCTCGTCGCTTACCTGGTTGTTCGTCATGTCGCTTGCTCCTGCATGGCTTCGGTGTGTGTAAAGGGCGTTACTAGGGTCTGGATCAGTAGGGTCTTTGGTCTTACGTCCACGCAATAACGTAGTCGTGACCCCGGTCGTGCGTCACGGCGAAGTGCACCGTGTGCTCAGCGTGCGGGCCAGCCGTGACGACTGTGGCCGCGGTAGGCGAGATATCTGTCACGGCGAAGTCCTTGGGACGCCCGCCGAGGCCGGTGCCGAGGCTCTTGGCAACAGCTTCCTTTGCGGCCCAAATCCTAATGAACCACTCGGGACGACCCATCGGGCTACCGTCGGTACCCATTAGGTCATCGTCGGAACGACCCATCTGGCCATCGTTGCACAGATGCTCTAGAAGGGCGCGTTCTTGCTCACTAAGGGCGATCTGCTCAGCGGCGGGCACGTCGACGACCTGCTGTACATCGATGCCAGGTGGTCGATCACCGGCGCCGCGGGCGATCGCCACGCCGATCGTGCCGCTATGGGCTAACGAAACGGAGATATCGGGCAGGACGCGTCCGCCGTGGCCACGCACCATCGGCTGGCCGCTGGCGGCGTTGCTGACCAGCACCTCCGACGGGAAGACCTCAGGGATGCCGATATCTGCCAGGTAGGCCCGGACGGCGTCCTTGACGGCCATCCGTCCTAGTAGCCAATGCCGGCGTCCACGTGGCGAGACGTTATTGAAGGTCTCCCGCTCAGGCGAGTTGAGGTAGATGCCGGCGTAGATGTCGCGGGTCGCGACGCCAGGCCACCCATCCTCGACCATGCTCCAGCCACCGGGCTGGCGCTGCGACATCGCGTTGCGCTCCGGCCAGGCATACATCTGGTGCCCGTTGCGGTCGCACTCGAAGCGGTGGTCTTTCCAATCGGTGATCTCTGACCAGACGGTGCCGTCGGCGTTGATCAGCAGGCCGTCCATCTCGATCGTCGATTCCTCCGGTGTGCGGAGTTTGACGTAGCACTCCAGTGCCGCGCCGATCGGTGGGTGCGGGGCGTAGAGGTCGATACGTTTGATGGAGCGCGGGAAGGCGAGCAGGCCATCGTCGTTTTGCATATGCAGCCAAGCGCCCAACAGCTGACCCACGTTGTCCAGCAACGAACCTGGGGCGCTGGGGGTGGTTACCTCGCCACGCATGTGCCAACGCCCAACACCATGGAACTTGGTGAGGCCCTGGTACTGCGGTCCGTGGAACATGTTCCGTAGCGAATACAGCTCCGGCGCGCTGAAATGCGGCGGCTCTTCGGGCTCGTCGAGTGACCAGCGCTCTCGCTCCGTCTCCAGTCGTTGCTGTGCGAGCGGCGCAGGTGGGTAGGTGGCGGCCAGTTCCAGGGTCATGGCCGAGTAGTCACCTAATGCCACGGTGACGAGATCGCCCTCACGCTGCAGGCTTACCTGCACCGTTGTCGCCGGGGCAGCGAGCAACCACCGAGAGAAGGTGGCGTCGTGCGCAGCGACCACCACCCAGTCGGGCCAGGTTTGTTCGGTGAGACGGACAGCAAGATCCACCATTGACGTCGCCGCCAGCACGGGACGGAAGTCCGCGTCGTCGCTCCAGCCTGGAGGCTGACGGTAGAACTGGTGGTCGCGCAGGTAAGGCATCGTCTCGAGGGAGACCACGATCTCCAGCGTGCGCTGGTCGCTACCGCTGTCTACCACCGCGGGAGGGGCGGGTGGAGTGTCGATCGGTGCGACCGTCACGACGGGCTGTGCAGGTGCGTGCGCAGCGGCAGCGGCCGCCGTGGCGACAGCGCGGGCGGCCTCACGAGTCTCGTTCAGCAGCGCGGCGAATTCAGCGGCGACTGATCCGGGAAGCCCTTCTGGCAGCGGCACCGCCTCGTCGAGAATCTGCTGGGCCGCAACGGGGGCGGTGGCGGCGACTGGTGCGGAGAGGTGATGTTCGAGCATGCCCGCTGCAGAGGAGTGCGCCAGTGAAAACAGTGGTGTCGACGTGCGAATCGGCATGCCGCGACCTGGTTTGGGTGCGGTAGCAGCCACCGCGAGTGGTGCGGTCTCGGTTCGGGCAGGTGCGGCATCGGCTCCACCGAGTGCGGCGAAGTTCGGTGTCGCTCCTTCGACCCACAGTGCGGTCGCCACCCGGCGTAATTGGGCCATGCCGCTACGCGCCGTAGAGTTGGCGTTGATCACCAGATGATCGGAGTTGGTGAGTGTGTCACTGATGTAGGTACTCAGTTGCCCGGCACCGAGCTGGATGAAGACCTGGTAGCCGCTGGCATACATCCGTTCGATGACTTGGCGGAACAGCACCGGTTTGATGAGGTGATCGATATAGAGCTGGCGGATCGAGGCCTCATCGGAGGGGTACGGCTGCACGGTGGTCGCTGACCACACCTCCGCATTGCCTTGTTGCAAAGGCAATTCGTGGGCGACCTGAGTGAAGAAGTCCAGGTACGGCGCGATCATCGGGGTGTGGAACCCGGACTTGAACGGAAGGATCTTCGCGACGACTCCTGCTGCCCGTGCGGTCTCCACGACCTGCTGGGCGTCGGTGGCGACACCGCAGACGATGGTCTGCCGCGGGGCGTTGTCATGCGAAATTACGACGTTGGGCAGATCCGCAATGAGGTCCAACGCCTGTGCCGAAGGGCACCCCAGCACCACGAAATCCACGTCAGGCAGGTCAAAGCGCAGCGGCCAGTACTCATTGAACAGTTGCTCGCGCGTCACCGCGTACATGTCGGCGAGGATCATCGCTGTCCATTCGCCAACGCTGTGCCCGGCATACCCATCGGGGCGCACGCCGATGGCGGCCAGCGCGTCGTGGAGCAGTAGTCCGATCTTGGTGACGCTGGTCGCCGAGGAGCGGATATCTACCGTTGATAGTGCGGGCATCGGCAGCCCAAAATGTGTGGCGACGTCTTCACACTGCGGCGCGAAATCGCCTTCCAAACCTGGAGAAACGAACGCGATCCGTGCCGGGTGGTCGCCGCTGAGTAGCGGCGCTGCAGTGAACCAAATGTCGTTGCGTCCGCGCCACGAGATGCCTTCGTTCAGGCACTTCTTGACGACGTTACGGACCACGGTGAGGCGCTTGGCATTGAGACCACCAGCGCCGAGGCGAATAGGACCTTCGCCAATAACAGGGTTAGCAAGGATCTCTTCGTCACTGCGTTCCAGCAGCGCCAGCATCTGCTCGGGTGTCTGCGCGGCGAAACGCAAGATCACCTCGTCGTCTTCGCTAGGCGTGGACGGCGAGGCCACTGTCAGGGCAGCTGACGTGGCAGTGGCGGGCGGCTCCTCAACGATGACGTGTGCGTTGATTCCGCCGAAGCCGAAGGAGTTCACTCCGCCGCGGCGTACCTCACCGTCAGCCGGCTGCGGCCAGGGCTGCGCCTGCGCGAGGGGATGGAACCGTGTCTGGCTCATCGCCGGATGCGGGTTCTCACAATGCAAGGTCGGTAGCAGCGTCTTGTTATGCAAGGCCAGTGCAACCTTGACCAGGCCTGCGATTCCCGATGCCGGCATCGTGTGGCCGATCATCGACTTCACCGAACCGATCACCGCATCCGATCCGTCCGGACCGCCAAAGACCTTCGCCAAGGTGCCGAGTTCGGTGACGTCACCGACACGCGTCGCCGTGGCATGCGCCTCGATCATGCCGATAGATCCAGGCTGTTGGGGGTCCAAGCCGGCCTTGTCCCATGCCCGGCGGATCGCTAGCTCCTGCCCTTGTGGGGCAGGGTTAAACAAGCTGGTGGCACGGCCGTCGCTTGACGTCGCGACACTGCGGATAACCGCGTAGATCCGGTTGCCATCACGTTGGGCGTCGGCGAGGCGTTTCAGCACGACGACTCCGGTGCCTTCACCGATGAGCAGACCATCCGCCTCCGCCGAGAGCGGACGACTCATCTGGGTATGTGAAAGTGCGCCGAGTTGAGTAAAGGTCGCCCAGAGGGTGTCGTCGTTGCAGTGATGGACACCGCCGACCAGTACGGCGTCGCAGCGTCTGGTCGCGAGCTCGTCCACAGCGTGTTCGACGGCGATGAGCGACGAGGCGCAGGCGGCGTCGATGGTGTACGCCGGGCCATGCAGATCAAGGCGATTGGCTACGCGCGAGGCAGTGAGGTTCGGCACCAAGCCGATGGTCGACTCAGCGCTCATCGGGGGAAGCGAATCGAGCAGGGCGGTACGGACTCGTTCCAGCTCCTCTTCGCTAATGGAGGGGAGAACATCCCGTAAAAGACGGGTCGTCTGACGTATTCCGCGCACGCGCTGATCGAAACGCTGCAGGTTCGGTGCCAGGTATCCGCCACGGCCGAGGATGACAGCGACCCGATCCCGATCACCCAGCGACTCAAGGCCACCTGCATCGGCGACCGCGGCCGCGGCCACTTTCAACGTGATCAGCTGGTCGGCCTCGATCCCTTCCACCGAGCTTGGCATCACGCCGAAGGAGGCGACGTCGACGACCACGTCGCCGACGAATCCGCCTCGTTGGCAATACGTCTGGTCCATCTGCGGCGGTGTGGTCGTCGGCAGCCCGGGCGTGGACGGTGGCGGAAAGAAGCTTTGGCCGTCAGGATCGGAGTCGCGCCGGTAGTCCGGTACCTCCGTGATGCAGTCCTTGGCCGTGACCAGGTTCTGCCAATAGGTCTGCAGGTCCGGTGCTCCAGGCAAGATCACCGACATGCCGACGATCGCTACCGGCTCGGGAGCGGGCATCGAAGAGGTTGCCTGGGCGGTCACCAGAGAGATTCTGCTGCGTAAAGCACCGAGCGCACCTGAGGCGAGCCGTAGGCGAGTTCGTACATCAGACTCGCGGTGGACTGCTCAGGATCGATCAGGCCGATGGCCCGACGCTCGTATTCACGCGCCAGTTCCGGCGACACCATGCCACCGTGCTCCTCCGACGGCGCCCACGGGCCCCAGTGCACAGTGAGGGCACGGTTGCCGGTGCGGGCGGCCCAACCGGCACCGAGTGACTCGATCGCGTCGTTGGCCGCCGCGTAGTCGGTCTGCCCACGGTTACCTAGCAGTGCCGCGATGCTGCCGAAGAACACGACAAAGCCGGGTGGGGTGCTGAGCTGGCTCAAGGCGTCGAGTAGTACGCGCGCGCCGTCCACCTTGGTGGAGAAGACACGGCGGAACGTCTCATCGTCCTTCTCCAGCATCAACTTGTCTTCGATGATCCCGGCGGCGTAGACGACTCCGTCGATGCGGCCGTACTGCGCGTTGAGGTCCTTGACGACCTGCTGTACGGCGGCAGTGTCACGAACGTCGAGCGTGCGGTAGTTAGCGACCCCGCCGGCCTCTTCGATCTGACGAAGCGTCTGGGCGACCTCGCGCTGAGCGAGGATGGTCTTTACCGCAGGCTCGATCTCCGGCAGCGACTTACCCGCGCGGGCAAGTGCTGCACGCAGCTCCTGGGGCGTGTGGGCGCCACGGGTCGTGTCGTCCTCGACGACGCCGTTCAACGCGGTACGCCCGGCCAGCTCAATGTGGCAGCCGCTGGCCAACGCAAGCGTCGTCGCAAAGCGCGCGGTGATTCCCCGGGCGCCGCCGATCAGCAACACGACTGACTCACGTCCTAGGCCCATCGCGCGGGCCTCGACCTCACCGATGCCACCCGGGCCGCCACCCGCGGTAGCGAGGGAGCCCAGCGGCTCGGCCTGCAGGTCGAGAGTCACGCGGTAACCGCCGTCACGCTGGACGATAACGGGACCACCGTCGGTGCCCAGCTCGTCGGCAAGAACACCAGCAATGTCGAAGGCGCCAGCATGTGCCGAGGTCTCGACAAGTTTCGTCGGGATCGTCTCGTGCTCCTTGGCGACCGAGCGCATGAGGCCACGAAGACCCGCCGCCTGCTCGGGAGCAACGAAGCCCGCGTACGGTGCCGCGACAAGAATCCGGCTGACGCCGGCCTTGATGGCATCGCGGATCGAAGAGAAGACCGACGGTGCAACCGGCTCCTCAGCGCTGCCCATCGGGAAGAGGTTCACCAAGGTGGCGCCGGTGAGGTCGGTGCCCTGAGGCACCGTGCCGCCGGGAGCAAGCAGGGTTGCCGCGCCCCGACGAGACAGCTCTGTCAGGACCGCATCGGCGAGTTCCTGCTGCGAGGCCTCGGCGATGACTAGTGCCCGCTGCCCGGCCAACGAAGTCGGCAGTACCGCCTCGGCCGGAACTACGCGAGACAGAAAGCGCACGGGGGTCTCGCCACGAGTAAGCGCCTGCGCGGGCGGGGTTGTAGGTGCGACCGCCGCCGGCGTGAGCGTGACGGGCGCGGCCGTGACGGGCTCAACAGCAACTGCTGCCTGCACCGCTACGACTACAGGCTCCGCTACGGCTGCTCCTGCACCGGTGCGCTCGTTGATCCATGCGGTGATAGCGCTCGCTGTACGGAGGCGGCTGAGCTCGTCCTGCGCCTTGTCGGCGTCGGCGCTGCCGTCAAGGTTGAGCTTGAGCGTGGTGATGAGGGTGCCGGCGATTTCGGTGCGTTTGATCGAGTCGATGGAGAGGTCTGCTTCGAGGTCCAGGTCGGGCTCGATCATGTCGGCCGGGTAGCCGGTGCGGTCGGCGATGACATTGATGACACTGCTCAAGACGTCCGCTGGCGGCGAGGACACCACTGCAGCGTTCACCACAGCGCTTATCACCGTGGCAGCCGCCGGTGCAGTGGCTGGTGTGGTGGTGGCTGGTGTGGTGGTGGCTGGTGCGGTGACGACCGACGCCGCGCCCGTACCGGAGGTCGTGTGTTCGTTGATCCACGCGGTGATGGCGTTGGCGGTGCGGCGACGGCTTAGCTCGTCTTGTGCGTTGTCGTCAACGTTGAGCTTGAGGGTGGTGATGAGGGTGCCGGCGATTTCGGTGCGTTTGATCGAGTCGATGGAGAGGTCTGCTTCGAGGTCCAGGTCGGCTTCGATCATGTCGGCCGGGTAGCCGGTGCGGTCGGCGATCACGTCAATGACGGCCGCAAGGACATCGACCGTCGGGGTGGTGGCTGGAGCTGCGGCGGCGATTGCGATCGCCGGTGTGGGCGTCGTCGCTACCGCAACGGCACTCACCGACGGAGCCGGTGCAGCCGCGGGCATACGTTCGTTGATCCACGCGGTGATGGCGTTGGCGGTGCGGAGGCGGCTTAGCTCGTCTTGTGCGTTGTCGTCAACGTTGAGCTTGAGGGTGGTGATGAGGGTGCCGGCGATTTCGGTGCGTTTGATGGAGTCGATGGAGAGGTCTGCTTCGAGGTCCAGGTCGGCTTCGATCATGTCGGCCGGGTAACCGGTGCGGTCACTGATGATGTCAATGACCGCTGCGAGAACATCCACGCCCGCGGCTGCCACAGGCGCAGGCGCGGGTGCAGTGACGACGACCGACTCAACTGGCGCGGTGGGTACGGCAGGTGTGACCGCCGCGGCCGGCTGTACTGCGACCACAGGAGCTGGTGGCGTGACGTAGGAGACCGGTTGCGACACATACGCCGGCGCAGCGGGAGCGACAGGCGCTTGCGCTGCGTAGGCCACTGGCGTCGCCCCGAAGTAACCGAGCAAGACGTCGCGCTGTGCCGCGATCAGATCGCGCTGGGCTCGCAAAAACTCGATAGTGACCTGCTCGCGTTCGGACAACACGGCAGGTACGGGGGTGGCACCCACGGCGCCAGGGTTGCTGCTCTGCGACATTGTCGTCCTCGGTACTCGTCGTGCCGGCAGCAAGCCGCCGGGAAGGTAACTGCCATCTGCGCGGCGGACCATCTGGCCGTCCACCACCCAAGCGGCTTTCTTCGGTCGTGGCGCGTCGGCGTTGACAGCGCTGGCGCGCCCGCGGAAGAGCCACTCTGTGCGTACATCGGCACCGGCAACGGCGAGCTTGGCGACAGCGTGGAGCAGGTCGCGGATCGCGGAACCGGACTGCTGGTCGATCGTAATCGAGGTGTACGGACGGTCACCCAGGATCGCCTTGACCAGACCGCTCAGTACTGACCCCGGCCCGACCTCGACGAATGTGCGAGCTCCGGCGGCGTACATGTCTTCGATCTGTTCGACGAAGCGCACGGGTGCGGCGATCTGCGCTGCCAGCTCTTCGATGACAGTGAATTCATCGGAGTATGCCGCGGCGCGACGATTCGACCAGACCGGAATCTTCGGCTTGCCGATGGGCTGGCTAGCGAGATATTCGCCGAACTCGTCACCGGCGGCGGCGACCACATGGCTGTGGAATGCGCAGGCTACCGGGATTCGCTTAGCCGTCAGTCCACGTTCGCGCAGCGCGTCAACTGCGCGCTCTACCGAAGCGACCGGACCCGAGATGACCGCTTGCGTAGGGGAGTTGTGGTTAGCCACTACGACGTCGTTTGCGCCGATGGCGGCCAACGCTGCTGTGACATCGACCTTGCTGCCGATGACCGCAGCCATGGTGCCGGGGTCCTCGCCTCCTGCGGTGGCGATCGCTTCGGCACGCTTGCGGCTCATCGCCAGCAAGGTCGCAGTGTCGAAGGCTCCAGCGGTCGCCAGCGCAACGAGTTCGCCGTAGCTGTGACCAGCGAGCATGTCGGGAACCAGAGCGAGCTGGTCTAGGACCTCAGTCAGCGCTGACTCCACCATGCCAAGGGCAGGCTGGGCCATCCGCGTGTCGCGTAGCGCAGCGTTCTGTGCGTCGGCGACCTCGCTGCTAAAGGCATGAGCCGGGTAAATGGCCTTTGCCGTGGTCTCGTCCAAGTCGAGGATGTCGTGCAGTGCCGGGAACGCGGTGAACAAACCGCCGAGCATGCCCGTGCGCTGGCTGCCCTGGCCTGGGTAAAGGTAGGCAAGCTTGCCTGTCTCGCTCGCGGTAGGCGTGAACCATGTCTTACCGTCAGCGGCCTCACCGGCCAGAGCAGAGGTCAGAATTCGAACCAAGTCCTCGGACGAACTCGCTACGGCGGCGAACTGCACCGCATCGTTGGACCGGTCCGACCAGGCTGAGGCGGTGGCGGCAAGGTCACGCAGTGGGACGGAGTCATCAGAGGCTAATGCCAGTAGCTCGCGCATCCGCCCCTTCGCTGCCTCGGCGTCGCGGCCACGGAACAGCAACAGTTCGCTGTCCCAGTCACGCACCGAATGGCGGGTGATCGCCGCTGCGGGCGAGGACTCAAGGACAGCGTGGAAGTTGATGCCGCCGAAGCCGAAGGCGCTGACGCCGGCGATGCGACGCTGTCGTGCCGTGGTCCACGGACGAGCCACGGTGCTAAACGAGAACGGCGATCCGTCTTCGGACCATTCGCTGTTGGGGGCCTTGAGATTGAGCGTCGGCGGAACGATGCCGTAGTTCAACGCCAGCGAGGCCTTGATCAGACCGGCGAGGCCAGCGGCGCACTTGGTGTGGCCGACTTGGCTCTTTACCGAGCCCAGAGCTGTCGTGCCGTCCTCGGCGCCCTGCTCCCGGAAGAACTTGGTGAGGGTCTTTAGCTCGGTGCCATCGCCGACGACCGTGCCGGTGCCGTGGGCCTCGACCAGGCCGACGTCGAGGGGGGAGATGCCCGCCGCGTCGTAGGCACGTTCCAGTGCGCGGTACTGGCCTTCAGGGCGCGGGGCGGTGAGACCCAGCGCCTTGCCATCACTAGCCGCACCGACGCCCTTGACGACGGCGTAGATCTGGTCACCGTCACGCAGCGCGTCATCAAGACGTTTGAGCACGATGCAGGCGGCACCTTCGCCGAGAGCGATGCCGTCGGCGGAGCTGTCGAACGGACGGCAGCGCCCGGTCGGCGACAACGCACCGGCCGAGGTGAACATGAGGTAGTCGTTGATGCCGTTGTGTAGATCGACCGCGCCACAGAGCATGAGGTCACTCGTGCCCTGCATCAGTTCCTTGCAGGCTGCGTCGAGAGCGCCGAGCGACGTTCCGCAGGCGGCGTCGACGGTGTAGTTGATGCCGCCGAGGTTAAGACGGTTAGCAATACGGCCCGAGATGACGTTCGCGAGCGTGCCGGGGAAGGAGTCCTCGGTGAAGACCGGTAGCTGTTCCTCGATCTCCGGGGGAATCTCACCGATGTAGGCGGGAAGTACGGCGCGTAACGTCCCGGCGTTGGCAAGGTCGCCACCGGCTTCGGCGCCGAAGATGACACCGGCGCGTTCGCGGTCGAAGCTGCGCTTGTCGTAGCCGGCGTCCGCGAGTGCCCGAGCAGCCATCTCCAACGACAACAGCTGCGCGGGGTCGATACTCGCCAGCGAGGACGGCGGGATGCCGTAGGACGTCGCGTCGAAAGGAATCGGTGGCAGGAAGCCACCCCACTTCGAGATCGTCTTGCCCTCGGCGGCGTTGCCGCCCTCGGCGTAGTACAGCGAGGAGTCCCAACGCTGGGCCGGTACCTCGGTGACGGCGTCAAGCCCACGCAGGATGTTGGCCCAGAAGGTGTCGAGGTCTGCCGCACCCGGGTATACGCATGCCATACCGATGATGGCGACGTCCAGTGGGCCGCGCGAGGCAGGCTTCGTCTTCGGCGTCAGCGCAGCGTGTGCGTCGAGCACCGCTTGTGCTCCGCTGGTGACATCGTCGTGCAGTGCGGCGACGCTGGTGGCCGCGTGGCGGAGCACCGCAACCTGCCCTGCCATGTACATGCCGGTGGCGAGCTGCTCAGCGGTGTCGACCTCGATGAGATCGTCGCCGACACGCTTGATGCCCTTGCTGGCGACGCGAAGGCGACCGGTGTTGAGTTCTTCGAGTTCCTGCCAGCGCTGCTGGGCTGGAACATCGGAGGCTTCTAGACGTACCCGTGCCGCTTCGAACTCATCGACGTATCCGCCGAACAAGCAGCGTGTCTGATGTCCTGGCGCAGTCTCGACGGTCGCCGTTGCGGTGGCCGCGATCGCCTGCTCCTGGAACGTGTCGGTGATAGCCCCATGCTC
>Ga0207658_10002392_pt1 | contig 13758 bp, 10 predicted proteins | sample KBSS33metaG_FD_184322 | JGI IMG/M metagenome (GOLD analysis project Ga0207658, IMG submission 184322) | Switchgrass rhizosphere microbial communities from Kellogg Biological Station, Michigan, USA - KBS S3-3 metaG (SPAdes) (version 2) | ecosystem: Host-associated > Plants > Roots > Rhizosphere...
TGTCATTATGAGCGAGTCCGAGGGCTGGCGAGTTCAGGGCGCCGGCAAGGGGGAGAATCAAGAATGCGCGCTATCCACGCCCGCGCCGCGTTGCTCGGCACCGTTGCCGCCGCGGCATTTATCGCCACGCCGGCCATTGCTCAGGATGCACCTGCCGCGCCGCCACCGGCTGCCGCCGCCAACAATGACGGCCAGGACAGCGCGACCGGTCAGATCGTCATCACCGCCCGGCGCACCGAGGAAAAGCTGCAGCGCGTCCCGGCGTCGGTTTCGGCGTTCAATGCCCGCGCGCTCGACCGCATCCAGGCGCAGGACACGACCGGCCTGCAGGGCGCGGTGCCGAACCTCAATATCGTCGCCGGGCGCGGCTCGTCCAACGCGACCAACATCTTCATTCGCGGTATCGGCCAACCCGACGCGTTGCAGACGTTCGATCCGGCCGTCGGCGTCTATGTCGACGACGTTTACCTCTCGCGCATCCGCGGCAGCCAACTCGACCTGCTCGATCTCGACCGCATTGAAGTGCTGCGCGGGCCGCAGGGCACGCTGTACGGCAAAAACACGATCGGCGGTGCAATCAAGTTCGTCACCCGGCGGCCCGACGATACGCTCCGCGCCAGCGCATCGCTCGCGGGCGGGAGCTACGACCAACTCGAGGCGAAGGGCACGCTGTCCGGCCCGATTTCGCAGGGCTTCGATATTGGCGTTTCGGTCCTCGGATCGCGGCGCGACGGGTTCGTCGAGGACGCGGCGGACGATCGTGAATACAACAACAAGAAGACGGTTGCTGGCCGCGTCGCGGTCGCGCTCAATCCGACGTCTAAGGTTCGGGTCGATCTGACCGCCGACTACCAGCACGACAACGCCGCACTGAATGTCGGCCGGCCGGTCAACGACCTCCTAAGTGCCTTCGGCCTAACGCTGCCCGTCAGTAATGCCGTCGGCACTGGAAGTTACCACTGGACCGGCCGCACGACACCTGGCCTGCCCAACTCCACAAAGCTTACCCATTACGGGTTTGCGGGAACGGCGGCGGTCGATTTAACGGACGCGCTGACGGTGAAATCAATCACCGCCTATCGAAACCTTAAGACACGCGATTTCGTCGACATCGACGCGTCGGAATGGCAACTCGGCGACGTCTTTGTGGGCGTCAACCAGAAGCAGTTCAGCCAGGAATTCCAGCTCGCCTACACCGGCCGGCGTCTAAGCGCCGTAGGGGGACTTTATTATCTGAACGAGCACATCACCTCGCACCAGGAAGCATATGCGAACGACTTTCTGCGTTTCAGCCTGGTGTTGCCACCGTTCACCTTTACGCGCTTCATCGACGATGATCTGAGGACGAAGAGTTACGCGGGCTACGCCAACGCTACCTATGAGGTCGTTCCCAATGTCCGGCTGTCCGCAGGCATTCGCTATACGCACGAAACCAAAGACTACGACCGCCTGACCGCGATCACGTCGACCTTTGCGCCATTTCCCCCGTTCCCTTTCGCGCCGCCGAGAGGAAAATGGAGCGATTGGTCGCCGATGGCCAGCGTCGATTGGCAGGCTACGCCGACGACAATGCTCTACGCGCGCGTTGCCAAGGGCTTCAAATCGGGCGGGTTTAATGGCCGCGCCAATTCGCCGACCGAAGCGACCGAATATGCGCCGGAGAAGGTCTGGTCGTACGAGGGCGGGTTCAAGACAACGATCGCCAACCAGTTGCGTCTGAACGGTGCAGTGTTCCACAGTGACTACAAAGACTTCCAGGCGCGCGTCGCGGGCACGGTGGATGACCCGAACTCGCCGATCGACATTGCGGTTTTGTCGGTCATCAACGCCGGCAAACTCAGGATCCGCGGCGCCGAGCTCGAGGCCGCCTGGACACCAGTGACCGGATTGCTGATCGACGGTCAGCTCGGCTACCTCGACGCCAAATACAGGGTGTTTGATGACGCCCGGTTCACCAACTTCGGCGGCAGCCGCGCCTTTCAGACGCCGGCGTTCGCGCCCAAGTGGACGCTGCGGCTCGGCGCGCAATATGCATTCAACCTGAATTCCGCCGGTTCGATCACGGTCGGCGGACAAACTCGCTACCGCTCGCGTCAGGCGCTGGCCGTCGACAACACATTCTTCAACACGGACACGAAGATCGAAGGGCTGTTTCAGAATGGCTATTGGATCCACGACGCGCGGATCGTGTGGGAGGATCAATCGAAGAAATACTCGGTCGGCATCTACGGCTACAATCTGGCCAAGAAAGCGTACAAGACCGACGCCCAGGAATTCTCCAGCGTCGGCAACATCCGCACGGTTTATTACGGCGCACCGCGCACCGTCACCCTCCGCTTGACGGCGCGCTACTGAGCCGCTGGCGGCGGTGGGGCTTGCTGGTCCGCCGCCGCCGTGCCAGCCTCGCATCGATGGCCTTCGCGCAACCCACGCTCACCGCGCCGCGGGCGCGCATCGTCCTCGCGCTGTTGCTGCTCGCCTACATCTTCAATTTCCTCGATCGACAGATCCTTGGGATCCTTGCGCCGGCGATCAAGGCCGACCTGCACCTTAGCGACACCGAGTTCGGAGCGATCGGCGGACTGGCCTTCGCTTTGCTCTACGCGGTACTCGGCGTGCCGCTTGCTTATCTTGCCGACCGCACCAGCCGCAGCGCGGTCGTCGCCGGCTCGCTGGCGGTGTGGAGCGGCTTCACCGCATTGTGCGGGGTCGCCACCGGATATTGGCAGCTGTTCCTGTTCCGCCTCGGAGTCGGCATCGGTGAGGCCGGCGGGGTCGCCCCGTCCTATGCCCTCATCGCCGATTACTTCCCGTCCGCGCGCCGCGCCCGCGCGCTCGCGATCTTCTCGCTCGGCGTGCCGATCGGCCTCGGTAGCGGCTCATTTATCGGCGCCTATCTCGCAGAATGGTTTGGCTGGCGCTCAGCGTTCCTGATCATGGGTATCGCCGGCATCTTACTTGCCCCACTCATCAAATACGCCGTCCGCGATTTGCCCCGCCCCGCCCCGGTCACCGACGCCGTGCCGCTGATGCAGGTCTTCCCAATCGTCGCGCGCAAGCCGACCTTTTGGCTGATGGCGTTCGCCGCCTCGATGAGCTCGCTGTGCGGTTATGGCCTCGCGGTGTGGACACCGTCGGTGCTCATCCGCAGCTACCATCTCGACCTAATTACGACCGGCAACTTCCTTGCGTCGCTGCTGATCATCGGCGGCTGCACCGGGGTATTCATGGGCGGCTGGCTCGCCGACCGGCTCGGCGCAATGGACAAGGGATGGTATGCGAAGCTGCCGACGATCGCCTGGCTGATCACCGCGCCGACCTTCGCTTTGGGCCTGATGGTGCCGAGCCTGTGGCTCGCCTGGCCGCTGCTGCTGATCCCCAACGCGCTCAACATCCTCTGGCTCGGCCCGGTCGTGACCGCGGTTCAGCACCTGGTCCCGCAGCCGATGCGCGCGACCGCCTCGGCCAGCTTCCTGTTCATCAACAATCTGATCGGGCTCGGCGTCGGGCCGCTGCTGATCGGCGGTATTTCTGATGCGCTGAAGTCAACCTACGGCGCCGAGTCCCTCCGTTACGCAGCGGTCGGCTGCACCGCTTTCTACCTCGTCGCGGCGCTGCTCATGTTGTTCGCGATCAAGCGCCTGCGCACCGACTGGGTCGCCGACTAGTCTTGACTTTCAACGCCCTATCCGCTTGAGGGCTGCACGTCCGGCGGGCCTCAGGCTCGCCGTTGCTATTTGGGATAACGGCGGCTCCCTCAAGTCCGCCTGGCTGGAGCTACCTGACACGGGCTCCCGACGAACGGAGACGACCCATGCGCCATCGTGTTGGCCATCGTAAACTGCAGCGCACCTCGAGCCACCGCATCGCCTTGTTTCGCAACATGGCCGCCGCGCTGATCAAGCACGAGCAGATTACCACTACCCTCGCCAAGGCCAAGGAGCTTCGCCCGTACGTCGAGAAGCTGGTCACGCTGGCCAAGAAGGGCGGTCTGTCGAACCGCCGCCTCGCCCAGTCTCGGCTGATGGACGACGCTCAGCTTATTAAGCTGTTCGACGTCATCGCCAAGCGCTATTCCGGCCGCAGCGGCGGCTACACCCGGGTGGTCAAGGCCGGCATCCGCGCCTCCGACGCGGCGCCGATCGCGATCATCGAATTCGTCGACCGCGACGTTTCCGCCAAGGGCCAGGATTCGGGCCCGGTGATGGTCGAGGATGAGCTCGAAACGGCATAGCCGACATCGCTTCAACGCACTTGAGTACAAGCGGACGTCGCGCGTAGCGTGCGGCGTCCGTTTTCGTCTCAGGGGATAATTCGATGCGTCGGAGCCTGCTCGCTGTCTTACTTTCGACCGTCGTTGCCTTGACCGCCCCGGACATCGCCGCGGCGCAGGCGGCGACCGCGCCGGCGATCGCCTACCCGCAAACGCGGCGCGTCGATCTGGTCGAACCGCAGTTCGGCGTGCCCGTCGCCGATCCTTATCGCTGGCTCGAAAACGACGTGCGCAATGACACCGAGGTGCGTGCCTGGGTCGATGCCCAGAACAAGGTGACCAACGCCTTCCTCGCCACTTTGCCGGGCCGCGACGCGCTCGAGAAGCGCATTACTCAGCTCTACGATTACGAGCGGTTTGCCGCGCCGCGGAAACAGGGCGGGCGGTATTTCTACACGCGTAACAGCGGGCTGCAGAACCAGTCGGCGCTATTCGTTCGCGACAGCGTCGGCGGCGAGGGCCGCGTCCTGATCGATCCGAATCCGTGGTCCAAGGACGGCGCGACAGCGCTCGCCGAGTGGACTCCGAGCGACGACGGCAAATTGCTCGCCTACGCGATCCAGGATGGCGGCACCGACTGGCGCACGGTCAAGGTCATGAACGTCGCCACCGGCAAGATCATGCCGGACGAACTCAAATGGCTGAAATACGGCGGCAACGTCAGCTGGGCGAAGGATGGGCGCGGCTTCTATTATTCGCGCTACCCCGAGCCGGTGGCCAACGCCACGTTTCAGAACGCCACGCTTAATCATCGCGTTTATTTCCACCGGCTCGGAACCGCCCAGTCCGCCGACCGGCTGGTCTATGCGACCCCCGCTAACCCCAAGCTCAGCCATTACGCGCAGGTCACCGATGACGGACACTGGCTGGTCATTTCCACCAGCCTCGCGGGCAACGAGAACGACGTCCATGTCATCGATCTGCGCAAGTCGGGATCCAAACCGGTCGCCCTGTTCACTGGGCTCAAGAACCAGTGGAATTACATCGGCAACAAAGGAACGCGCTTCTTCTTCGCGACCGACAAGAGCGCTCCGCTGCAGCGGGTGGCGGCGCTGAACGTCGGGCGCGCACGCAGTATGCCGGTGACTGTCATCCCTGAAGCGAAGGATGCGCTGGACGGGGTCAGCCTGATCGGGGGCAAGCTGATCGCCAGCTACCTGGTCGATGCCAGGAGTGAAGTGCGCGTTTTTGGACTGGACGGCCGGCGGCTGTCGACCATTGCGTTGCCTGGGCTGGGCACGGCGGCCGGTTTCTCGGGCAAGGGTTCCGATCCCGAGACCTTCTTCGCCTACACCAGTTTCAATCAGCCGACGAGCGTCTATCGATACGATGCGGCCACCGGACAAGCGACCGTCTGGGCCGCGCCCAAGCTGGCGTTCAGTCCCGATGATTACGCGGTCGAGCAGCGCTTCTACGCATCAAAGGACGGCATTCGAGTGCCGATGTTTATCGTCCATCGCAAGGACTTGACCGGCCCCGCGCCGACAGTGCTCTACGGCTACGGCGGTTTCGACATTTCCTTGACCCCGGCTTATTCCGCGACACGGCTGGCTTGGCTCGAAAAGGGCGGTGTCTATGTCGTCGCCAACCTCCGCGGGGGCGGCGAATATGGCAAAGCCTGGCACGACGCCGGCCGCCTGACCCACAAGCAGAATGTGTTCGACGACTTCATCGCCGCTGGCGAATATCTGAAGGCGCAGCACATCACCTCGCCGCACGGGCTGGCGATCAACGGCGGCTCCAACGGTGGCTTGTTGATCGGCGCCGTGGTCAACCAGCGCCCCGATTTGTTCGATGCCGCGAGCCCCGCGGTCGGCGTGATGGACATGCTGCGCTTCGACCGTTTCACCGCCGGCCGCTATTGGGTCGACGATTACGGCCACCCCGACAAGGAAGCGGATTTCCGGACACTGCTGGCTTATTCACCGTACCACAACCTCACGCCCGGCGTGCGTTATCCGCCGATGCTGGTGACGACCGCCGACACCGACGATCGGGTCGTACCGGGCCACAGCTTCAAATATATTTCGGCGCTCCAGGCGGACGATCCCAACGGCGCGCCGCACCTCATTCGGATCGAAACCCGGGCCGGTCACGGATCGGGCAAACCGACCAGCAAGATCATCGCGGAAGCCGCCGACGTTTACGCCTTCCTCGGCCACTTCACTGGGCTTGATCTCGGCCAGTAACCCCCTGGCCCGCAACGGCTTTCGTTAATCATTCTGAACGAAAGGCAATGATTGGGTTCACCCATCGTGCAGCCCCAGATCGATAGGAAACTGACTGGATCGCGGCGCATATTGCCGGCGAGTCGTTTTGTAATGAGGAGTGGGGCCATGAAGGCTTTGACGAAAATTTTGGCGGGCGGCGCTCTTGTGGCCGCATTGGTCAGCGCGGCTCCCGCCAGCGCGCAATACTACCCCGGTTACGGCTACGGCAACGGCGGTAATGTCATCGGGCAGGTGCTCAGCCAGGTGCTTGGCGGTGGCGTCGGTTATGGCGGTTACGGCTACGGCGCCGGCAACCAGCAGGCCGCGGTCAGTCAGTGCGCGGCAGCCGTTCAGCAGCGCCTGGGTGGCGGTTACGGCGGCGGCTATGCGCAGTACGGCGGCTATGGCTACAACGGCTATAATGGCGGTGGCGGCCGGGTTCTCGGCATCAGCCGGGTCGAGCCGCGCTCCGGTGGCGGTGTCACCGTTCGCGGGGTCGCTTCGAGCGGCGCTTATGCCGGTTACGGTTACGGCTACAACGGCGGTGGCTACAATGGGCAGGGCCAGGCCGACCTGACGTTCAAGTGCAAGGCCGATTATCGCGGCTTCGTGACCAGCGTCAGCTTCGACCGGGTCAATGGATCGTCGGGCTATGGCTATTCGCCCTACGGCCAGGACTATTCGCAGTACGGCTACCGCCGCTACTAGACCAAGTAATCGTGTCTAAGCTCACGAGATTGATGCGTCGGGACCCACGTGGTTCCGGCGCATTTTTTTCGCCTTTGCCAAGGTAATTCGTCGCGCATGTGAAACGATTCCCGGGAATCATGCGTATTCACCCGTGGCAAGGCTTGTTGGAAGGAGTGGGATTATGAGGACCAGATTTCTGATCGGCGCGATGGGTGTCGCAGTTTTGGGAGCGGCGGCGCCCGCAATGGCGCAATATTACCCGCCCAACCGTGGTGGCGTCGTCGGCGCCATCATCGACAGCTACCGCTACGGCCAATATCCGTACGGCAATTACGGCTATAACCGATATGGCAATTCGCAGTACGGGATCGACCGTTGCGCGCGGGCCGTGGAACAGCGTCTCGGCGGCTACGGCAATTGGGGTTACAACGGCCGCGGTTACAACCGGATTCGCAACTCCGGCCGGGTTGAGGGCATCACCCGGGTCGAGCGCAAGAGCTACGGATTCAAGGTCAGCGGCGTCGCCAGTTCCGGCTGGGGCGGTTACCAAGGGTATAATCAGCGCGGTTACGGGACCTATGGCTATCAGGCCGGGGCGGACCTTAGCTGGACATGCAAGGTCTACCGGTCCGGCCAGATTCGCGACATCGACGTCAGACGCCGCGCGTACAACTGGCGCGGCTATTAAGCCGCGTTAGAGGACCGGGCGGCCGTCGATATTGCCCGGCGGCGTGTAGCGGCAGATCAGCCAGTCGTAATTCAGATCCGCATGCACCGCGCAGCCGACGCGGGTCGTCGCGCGCCAGATGATCTGGGTGTAATGGGCGACGTCGGACCAGCGGCCGGTGCGGCTGACGTTGGGGAAGGTGCCGGGGACATAATTGTGCCTCTCGCTGACCCAGTAAGCGACCATCTGTTCTGGCGTACGACCGCCGCGGCTGCTCTGCAGCAGGTTCTCGTGCGGACAGTTGCGGCCGAGGCGCTCGGCGTGAATCGGCCGCCCGAGATGGGTCAGTGTCGGCCCGTAGGCCGCCGCCGCGGCGGCCAGTTCGCGATCCCAAACCAGCGGCGGAACACCGGCCTCAGCACGCGCCTGGTTGTGCGCCGCCAGCAATCGCGTCGCGAGTTCATCGGGCGGGGTGAAACGCGGACCGTGCCCCGAGCTTGCATCGACAGCTGGGCAATCTTGATAAGCGTGGGCCGGTGCCCGTTTGCACGGCGGTTGCGGTGCGCGGGCCTGTCCCGGGCAGTTGAGCGGCGCCTGCGCCAGGGCTTGTTGCCACAGAGCTTCGATCGTCGCGGCATATTGCGCAGGCTCGTCGGCCGACGCGGTGCCCCGTACCGCGTTTGCGCGCTGCTTCGCGACGCGCGTCACAATTGCGAGCTTGGCGCGCTCGGCCCGCATGCCCGCCAGGTCGCAGTTCATCGCGCGCTCGTAATGCGTCCGGAAGGCGGCTTCCGCGTCGGGCCACAGCTGCTCGAAGCCGGGCGGCAAAGGTGCCGATAGGGCAGGCGGTACCGCCGGAGTTTGCGTCTGCGCCGCTAATGGAAATGCGAGAACCGCCAGCGCCGCCCAGAGCCCGATCGCCGTCTGCCGCTTGCTTGGCCGCCCCATGCCGCCATCATAGGCGGACGCCGGCAATATGGACAGCGGCGGCACGCGTCCCTATCGGCCCGCCATGACGGTCCAGCCAATTGAATCCATCCTCATCGTCGACTTCGGCAGCCAGGTCACTCAGCTGATCGCGCGGCGCGTCCGCGAAGCCGGCGTCTATTGCGAGATCGCGCCGTTCAACTCGGCCGAGGACGCGTTCAATCGCCTCCAGCCGAAAGGCGTGATCTTCTCCGGCGGGCCGGCCTCGGTCACGGATCACGGCAGCCCGGCGGCCCCGCAGGTGCTGTTCGACAGTGGGCTTCCGTTGCTCGCCATTTGCTACGGCCAGCAGACGCTGCATCAGCAGCTTGGCGGCACGGTCGTCACCTCCGACCAGAAGGAATTCGGCCGCGCATTCATCGACATCGTCGCCCCGTCGAGCCTGTTCGATGGCCTGTGGAACGTGGGCGACAAGCATCAGGTATGGATGAGCCACGGCGATCGGGTCGAGGCGCTCGCGCCGGGGTTCGAGGTCGTCGCCCGCTCGGAAGGTGCGCCGTTCGCCATCGCCACCAACGAGGCGGCCAAGCGCTACAGCCTGATGTTCCATCCCGAGGTGGTGCACACGCCCGACGGCGGCAAATTGCTCGCCAATTTCGTGCACCATGTCTGCGGTTGCGCCGCCGACTGGAGCATGGCCGGCTTCCGCGACGCGAAGATCGCCGACATCCGCGCTCAGGTCGGCAAGGGCCGCGTGATCTGCGGGCTGTCGGGCGGCGTCGACAGCGCGGTTGCCGCGGTGCTGATCCACGAAGCGATCGGCGAGCAGCTCACCTGCGTGTTCGTCGATCATGGCCTGATGCGTCAGGGCGAAGCCGAGCAGGTCGTGTCGCTGTTCCGCAATTCGTACAACATCCCATTGGTCCACGTGGACGCAAGCGAGGACTTCCTCGGCGGGCTCGCCGGGGTCACCGACCCCGAAGCCAAGCGCAAGTTTATCGGCGCGGAGTTCATCAGTGTGTTCGAGGCCGAAGCGAAGAAGATCGGCGGCGCCGACTTCCTCGCCCAAGGCACGCTCTACCCCGACGTGATCGAAAGCGTCAGCTTCACCGGCGGCCCGTCGGTGACGATCAAGAGCCACCACAATGTCGGCGGCCTGCCCGAGCGGATGAACATGCAATTGGTCGAACCGCTGCGCGAATTGTTCAAGGACGAGGTGCGTGTCCTCGGCCGCGAGCTCGGCCTGCCCGAAGCGTTCGTCGCGCGTCACCCGTTCCCCGGACCCGGTCTCGCCATCCGCATCCCGGGCGAAGTCACCGCCGAGAAATGTGACATCCTGAGGAAGGCCGACGCGGTCTATCTCGAGGAGATCCGCAATGCCGGCCTGTACGATGCGATCTGGCAGGCGTTTGCGGTGCTGCTCCCCGTCCGCACGGTCGGGGTCATGGGCGATTTTCGTACCTATGATTACGTTTGCGGGCTGCGCGCGGTGACCAGCGTCGACGGCATGACCGCCGATATCTACCCGTTCGACGCCGAGTTCCTGGGCCGGGTCGCAACCCGCATCGTCAACGAAGTCGCGGGCATCAACCGCGTCGTCTACGACTATACGTCGAAGCCGCCCGGGACGATCGAATGGGAGTAACCCGCAGAGTTAACGGGTAACTTCGCGTTTACCTTCGGATTGACTCAATCGGTCCGGTTGCGCTTGCACGTCCTCACGGTCATCCGCTCGGGAACAAACAAGTGCACAAAACCAGGAATCTTATTGTTGCGACGATCGGCGCTGCGCTTCTCGCCAGCTGCCAGACCGCGCCGCGGGCGGTGTACGCACCGCCGCCGCCCCCTCCGGCCGGGGTCGAGCTGCCGTACAAATGGACCCAGGGCAATGCCCCGCAGGCGCACAAGGACGCGGTCGCGGCGTTCGGGCCGTTGTTCCTCCGGCCCGGCCAGTTTTTGTGGGCCGCGGACATCCCCCAGGCCGGCGACACCAAGGTCGTGATCGATACGCTGACCCAATTGTTCTACGTCTATCGCGCCGACAAGCTGATCGGCGTCGCGACCGTCTCCACCGGCAAGAAGGGTCGCGAAACCCCGCTCGGTTTCTGGGCGGTGATGAACAAGCAGAAGCTCGGTCACAGCCGCAAATATGAGAATGCGCCGATGCCGTTCATGCAGATGTACGACCCCAAAGGCATCGCGTTCCACGCCGGCCCGAACCCGGGCTACCCGGCGAGCCACGGCTGCGTTCGCCTGCCGCTCAAATTCGCCGAGCGGCTCTACGGCCTGACCCAAATGGGCACCAAGGTCGTGATCGAAGGCTGATTATCCGAGCGGCTTCACGTGCACGCTCTTGATGTTGACGAATTCGCGGATTCCGAATGCCCCGCATTCGCGGCCGTAGCCCGAATGCTTGACTCCGCCGAACGGCATGCGCGAGTCGGAGCGGACGTTCTCGTTGACGAAACTCAGGCCCGCCTCGAGCTCCTCGGCGGCGATCCGCCGGCCGCGGTCGACGTCGCCGGTGAGGACGCCTGAGCCCAGACCGAATTCGCTGGCATTGGCGATACGGATGGCATCCGCCTCGTCCTCGGCGGCGATGATCGCGGCGACCGGGCCGAACACTTCGTCGTCGTGCGCCGGCTGGCCGGGCAGGACATTGGTCAGCACGGTTGTCGGATACCATGCGCCCGGCCGTTCAGGGATCCTGCCGCCGAGCAACAGCCGCGCGCCCTTGCGGATGCTTTCGCTGACCTGTCCGTGGATTTCGTCGCGTGCCTTGATGCTGGTCAGCGGGCCGAGCCTGGTGCCCTCTTTCGCCGGGTCGCCGAGCTCATAGGCACGCATCGCGTTGGTCAGCGCGCTTTCGAATTGTTCGAGCACCTGGCGGACGACAATGAAGCGCTTGCCGGCGATGCAGCTCTGGCCGCCATTGACCATGCGCGCGGTCGCCGCGACCTTGGCCGCGGCCTCGATGTCGGCATCTTCGAGCACGATGTAGGCATCCGACCCGCCAAGCTCGAGCACGCATTTCTTGAGTACTGAGCCGGCGGCGGTGGCGACGCTGCGGCCGGCACCGACGCTCCCGGTCAAAGTCACGGCGGCGACATTGTCGTCCTTGATCAAGGCTTCGATTTCGCTGCTCGGCAGCAACAGGGTGCGGAACAGGTCGCGCGGCACGCCGGCCCGGTGCAGCACCTCCTCGATCGCCAGCGCGCAGCCCGGCACGTTGCTGGCATGCTTGAGCAGCCCGGCATTGCCGGCCATCAGCGCCGGGGCGGCGAAGCGGAACACCTGCCAGAAGGGGAAATTCCACGGCATCACCGCCAGCACGACGCCGAGCGCGTTGAACGTTACGAACGCTTCCTGGCCGCCGATATCGACCGGTTCGCGCGCCAGATAGGTCTTGGCGTGGTCGGCGAACCACTCGCAATGGGCGGCGCATTTCTCGACCTCGGCGCGGCCTTCGTCGACGGTCTTGCCCATCTCCTGCGTCATCAGCCGGGCGAATTCGTCCCGGCGCTGGCGCAGGATCGCGCCGGCCCGGCGGAGAATCGCCGAACGCTCGGCGAACGATGTTCGGCGCCATTGCCCGAACGCCACGCGCGCCGCCGCGGCCGCCGCATGTGCCTCAGCGAGGGTCGTCGGTGTATAGTTCGGTCCGGGTTCGCCGGTCGCCGGATTCACGGTTCGGATCGGCGCATTTGTATCGGCGCTGGTTTCCGCCAAGAGTTCGTCGGTCATTGTCGGCACTCCTTCGCGCCCCGGCACCTATATGTGCATCGACAGAGTTAGGCGCCAGCCGATCGCCGCGAAATCGGCAAATCGAGGGTCGCCAGCAGGCCGGGCCGGTTATCGTCGAGCCGGAGCTTGCCGTCGTGGAGGTGGGCGATTGCCGTGGCCAAAGCGAGGCCGAGGCCGGCGCCTTCCTCCGACCGGCTGGAGTCGAGCCTTCCGAAGCGGCGCAGTGCCTCTTCCCGCCGCTCGGCCGGAATTCCGGGCCCGTGATCGGCGACGGCGATTTCCAGCTGCCCACTATGCCGACCGACGCGGACCAAGATCTCGCCACCCTGGCCCGCGTAACGGACCGCGTTCTCGATCAGGTTGCTGATCGCCTGGGCGATCAATTGGCGGTGCCCGAACAGTTCGGCCGGGGAGCCCGGGCGATCGAACTTGAGGATTGTCCCGGCTTCCTCGGCGACCGGCTCGTACATTTCGCTCAACTCGGCGCCGAGCTCGCCGACGTCGAACCAGGCGAACTGGCTGCGGCTGGTCAGCGCCTCGGACCGGCTGATTTCGAGCACCGTGGTGAGGATCCGCATCAACGAGTCAGCCTGCCGGACGACGCTGGTAAGTTGCTGGTCGCGCTCGGTCGCGTCGCTGGTCTCGGCGGCGGCATGCGCCGCCGATTGCAAGCGGCTGACCGGCGAGCGCAGGTCATGCGCGATCGAATCGGTGACCATGCGCAACTCCTCCATCAGCGCGCTGATGCGGTCGAGCATTTCGTTGATCTGCCGGCTAAGGCGGTCGAACGCGTCGCTGCTGCCCGACAAGGGAATGCGGCGGGTGAGATCGGTGGCGGAAATGCGGTCGGTCACCGCGACGATGCGGCCGACGCGGCGGCCGACATATTGGGCGATGATGACCCCGCCGGCGAGGCCGAGCAGGACCGCGCCGAGCAGAGCGATCAATAGCGAGCGCTCAAGCGTGTCGCGCAGCGCCAGGCCGTAGCCGACCGTCCGCCCGCTGATCAGCCATTCGCCGCGGGGCAGCCGCATCGCCACGATCGCCGCCTCGCGCGGGGCGGTTTGCTGCTGGAAGCGGATCAACGCGCTTTGATAGCCGGTACGGATTGGACCCTTGGTCCGTGGCATCGCGGCGAGATTACCGGTGATCTCGCGGCCGCTGGCGTTGAAGATGCCGACCGCGGTTTGCGGGTCGCCGTAGGCCAAAGTGTCTTCAACGCCGTCGCCCAAGGCGCGCATCCCGCC
>Ga0207658_10002403_pt1 | contig 13706 bp, 10 predicted proteins | sample KBSS33metaG_FD_184322 | JGI IMG/M metagenome (GOLD analysis project Ga0207658, IMG submission 184322) | Switchgrass rhizosphere microbial communities from Kellogg Biological Station, Michigan, USA - KBS S3-3 metaG (SPAdes) (version 2) | ecosystem: Host-associated > Plants > Roots > Rhizosphere...
TCGACGCCGCGCGGCGGGCGGGAGCAAGACACGCCATGGCGGCGACGGCCATCAGCAGGAGGGTCACAGCAGTCAGGATCAGCGGATCCCGCGAGCTTTCGGTCAACCACTGCGAGGCGACTTTGTCGAAGACCAGGCACAGAACGACACCCGCGAGGAGTCCCGCGCCGACATTCCACGACGTCCCCGACAGCACGATGCGCACCACGTCGCGGGCTCTCGCGCCCAGCGCCAGGCGGATGCCGAACTCGCTGGTTCGCATCGCGACGCCGTAGGACACGACGCTGTAGAGTCCCACCGCTGACAGCGCCAGCGCCAGCATCGAGAAAATCCCGAACAGGTTCGCGACCAGCCGCTGTTGCGCGTACTCGGGAAGGTTGGTGATCCACCCCTGAAGATCCCGCACGCGGCTGACCTGCTGTTCGCGATCGACGCGAACCAGCTCGGCGCGGACATCGCGCAAGATGGACAGCGGAGCCACCCTCGCGCGCACCAGGATCTGCGTGAACATGCGCATCTTCAGCGTATACGGCAGGTAGAAGGCCGGCTTGATCGGGTTGCGCAGACCGTCGTTGCGCGCGTCGGCGACGATGCCAACGATCTGGAGCCATCCATCGGCACCTGCCGCGGCGGGCGAATACGGCGGTTCGTCCTTCAGGTTCGCGAAGCGCAATTGATGGCCGATGGCATCGCCCTGTGGCCAGTACTGGCGGGCCATCGTCTGGTTGATCACGGCCAGCGGCGCGCCTCGGACCATTTCGTCGCGGCTCCAGGTGCGTCCTTGCGCCACAGGAATATGCAGAAGCGGGAAATACTCGGGGCTGATGAAATTCAAGCGAGCGACCGGCTTTTCGACCGACGTGTTGCCGAGAATCTCGATGGTGCTGTCGTTTCCGTTGGACGGCGGAGTGGCGTTGGTCGAGATCCCCGCTGACACGACCTGCGGCATCCTGGCAATGGCCGCGCGGAGCCGCTCGAAATATTCGGAGCGCTCCTTCCACGTCTGGTAGGTGCCATCGTGGACGGGGATCGGCAGCGACATCGTGTCGCGCGGGTCGTATCCGAGGTCCGCGCTCGACAGCCTCAGGAACCCTTTTCCCGCCGCGCCGGCCGCGGTGAGCATCAGCAGGGTCAGCGCGACCTGGACCGCGACCATGACACGATGGATCTTCCGCCCCTGCGCACTGCCGATCACCCGCCGGGCACCGGTCTGCGCCACGCGGCCGATGTCAGGACGCGAGAGCTGGAGCGCCGGCCAGACGCCGAACACGATCGCGGTCACGACGGCCAGGGCCGTACTGAACAGCAGCACCGGCACGTTCATCTCGATGACCGATTCGGCGGCGAACGAGTTGGTCGGCACCCAGGCAACGATCAGCGCGAGGCCCTTCCACGCGATCAACACACCGAGCGTCGCGCCAGCCACGGCGATGACCAACGCCTCCGTCAACAGCTGCTGCACGACCCGGATGCGTGCGGCTCCCAGGGCCGCGCGCACGGCGAGCTCCTGCTGGCGATGGGCGCCGCGCACGAGCAGCAGGATTGACACGTTGGCGCAGCCCACCAGCAGCAGCGACGTCACGGCGCCGAGCAGCAGGAAGAGCCTCGGCCCCATCGGCCGCGCGTACATCTCGATGATGCTGCGCAGGTTCACGCGAAACGTGTCGGGGTAGCGCGCCGGCGTCTCGGCCGCGAACTTCTGCAGGATCGGCTGCAGATCGGCGTTGGCTTCTGCCGTCGACACACCCGGCCGGATCTTGAGGCTCGTGCCGAAATAGATATTGGGGTCGAGCCTGACCTTCAGCGGCACGTAGATATCTGCCTCGCGCCAGCGAAACCGCGGCGGCATCACGCCGACGACCTGATAGTTCTTGCGAACGAGCTGGAGGGTGCGGCCGACGACGGCGGGGTCGCCCGAGTAGTAACGCTGCCAGAACTGGTACCCAAGCACGACGACGCGCTCGGGCTCCTGTCCGGGAGGCGCATCGGCGGGGATGAGCCATCGCCCAAGGAGCGCACGAACGCCCCAATGATTCGGTGCGTTCGGAGAGATGTACGATGCGCTGACGTCTTCCGGGATATCGCCATCGGTCGTCGTGAGATTCCAGCCGTCCTCTCCCACGACGCTCTCGACCGTCCGCGCCTGTCGAAGCTGATCCAGCTGCGCGCCGGTCATGCCCGGGTAACGGAACCGGCCAGCGTTGTCAATCAGGCTGAGCTGCATCATTCGATCGGCGCCCACGTACGGGAAGGGATTGATCAGGACGCCGTAGACGACGCTGAACACGGCGCTGGTGGCGCCGATGCCGAGGGCCAGCGACAGGATCGCCGTGAGCGCAAAGCCTGGACGGCGGCGGAGTTCCCGCGCCGCATAGCGAAGATCGGCGAGGACCGAGCTCATCTCACCGGTTTGACGAGAATTCAGCCCAAAGGGTTGGCCGGCCGCGCCATCGTGGACGTGCTCGATGATGATATGGCGCGTCGGCGCTGAGCACTCCTGAAAGCCCTCGATCAGCGTGTGAATCGCGTCGTCGGTGCGAATGCAATGCATTCAGCAATCGATGGCACGAGTGACGCTCTCAGTGAACGACAACCGTCCCTACCATTCCGGGATGAATCGCGCAGTGGTACGGAAACGTTCCAGCGTTCTGGAATACGAACGAGAACTGACGGCCTGGCGCGACGATTCCCGAGTCCCAGCCGGCCGCATTTGAGGTCGAGGTGTGAGACGTGGCGTCGCTGTTCACCCATGTCACCGCCGTGCCCACGGCGATATTCAGGTCCGCGGGGGTGAAGGCTCGGTTACCCAGAAACTCGGCACCCATCGGAATCGTGATGGACGACGACGGCGCGCCAGGCGGTGGCGTGGCGGACGGCGTCGGTGACGGTGAAGTCGAAGAAGTCGAGTAGTCGCCGCAGGCGACCGCGAATAGCAAGACTGCCGATACAACAACGAGACGCAACGAAAGCATCAGACCCTCCGATGCACCTAATCTCGGACCGTTCTCGAATATTCCGGATGAGTCGACCGAAGCAGAATCCGCAGGAATGACGGGCGTCGAGACTTCGAAGGGCAGCGGGACTGAGGGCCTCCACGACGCGTGTGAAGCGCGTCCGGCCTAGACGCGCAGGCGGCTCGTCAAAACGTTGTCGATGTCCTTGATCATCGTGTCGATGGAGGTGACTCGCCCTGCTGCATACGCACGGCTCCATCGATCGGGCCCGAGGTGTCCACGCACCTCCGATTCCACTCGTTCGCGGAGGTCGTCCACTGATTTGTCGACGACAGTGGCGCCTGTCGATTCGCTGACGGCGTCCCGCGCGCCCAGAATCCGCGCCGACCACGCGTGATCGCCTGTGCGTGCCGCTGCCGCGGCGAGAGGGACCATCACGTACACGAACGCGAACTTGTCGTGGAGCAGACGGATATATGTGAGGCTTTCCCGCACCAACACGATCGCGTCATGGGCCTTTGCTTGTTGCACCGCCAGGAAGGCGCGAAGATAGAGCGTCCACGACAAGAACCATGGCGCCGCCTCTCGAAGCACCGATGTGGCCTCGTCGAGGAGGCGCTCGGCGTGCGCGGCGTCGCCAGTCGCGAGAACGACCGCCGCCATCCCCGTCAGCGAATTCCCGAGGCCCCACGGAAGGCCCAGCGCCCGGAAGCCTTCGACGCCGCGGGCGAAGTGCATGCGGGCCGCCTCCGTATTCCCGAGGGAGTGCTCAATGTCTCCCAACAGATTCTCGGCGCGCGCGACCATCACGATGTCGCCGGTCTCGTGGGCGAGAGCGAGGGCGCGCATGAGCGCGGTGCGTGCGTAGCCCAGCTCGCCTTGCGTGTACCGCATCGCGCCGGTGCCGAGGAGCGCCTTCGATTCGACAGCCGGCGGAAGGGAGGGCCATTTCAGGATCTCGTCATACCACCGACTCCCCTCGGCCGCATGCCCGCGGATTCCCCAGAAAAAGAACAAACTCCAGGCGATGTCGGCCGCTTCGGCGGGGCGGCCGCGATCGATGAGCCAGGTCAGTGCGCTGCGGTAGTTCTCGAGATCGTCACGCACGCGACCCAACCACTCGCCCTGCGCGGGGCCGACCAGTCCCTCCGCGGCCACGGAGGCTTCCGCGGCGCAGTAGCGCACCAGCCCCTCCATGGCGTCATCGCGCTCGCCTGCCGCGGTGAGCTCGAGCGCCGCGTAGGCACGGACGGTTTCGAGTGTCTGGTACAGTGGACGACTCGCCACCGAGCTCTCGGCTCGCAGCAGGAGGCTTTTGTCCATCAGGCCGGCCGCCGCGCGGAGCGCGTCGTCGGTCTTGGCGGAGGAATCCTCACCATCGGCAACGACCGCCGCGGCTGCCTCGATCGGAAATCGTCCCGGCAGCACGCCAAGACAGCGGAAAACGCGCTGCTCGGAGGGCGCCAGGAGTTGATAACTCCAAGCGACCGTCGAGTTGATCGTCCGCTGGCGTTCAGGGAGATCGCGCAGGCCAAATGTGGAGAACAGGACATCGTCTTTGAGGCGGTCCAGCAGATCCTCGACCGTCAACACTTTGATCCATGGCGCCGCAAGCTCGAGAGCAAGCGGCAACGCATCGAGGCGACGGCAGATCGCCGTCACAACTGGGCCATTCGCGGACGTCAGGCGAAAGTCAGGCTGCACGTCCCGCACGCGCTCGACGAACAGGCGGACTGCGGGAGAGCGCGCGAAATCGGTCGCCGATGCCGCGGCGGGTTCGACATCCAGCGCGAGGGGCCCTACGGCGTATTCCCGCTCCCCTCGCAGATGCAGCGGGGCCCGGCTGGTGACCAACACCCGGAGCGCCGGGACTGATGCGAGCAGATCCGCGACGAGCGGCGCCGCGTCCAAGACCTGCTCGAAATTGTCGAGGACCAGCAACGTGGACTGACCGTCGCACGCGATCTGCGCGCGCTTCGGCAAGTCGAGTGCCGTCGCGTCCAACACTCCAAGGGCCTCGGCGATTGCGGACGCGACGAAGGCGGATTTCCGGACCGCCGCCAGACCAACGAACAGCACACGGAACGCCCCCGCCGGGTTCGCGCGCGCGAGTTCGATCGCCAGACGGGTCTTCCCGGTTCCCCCCGGCCCAGTGAGCGTGACGAGACGTGTCGCGGGATCAGCGAGCCAACTCCGCAGCGTCTGCACGTCAGCATCGCGGCCGAGAAAGGCCGTCAGTGCTTGAGGCAATGAGACGTCACGAGCCGGACCGGCGGCCGCCTTGCGGGCGCTGGGGCGGGCGCTCCCGACGAGGGCCTCATGACTGTCGCCAGTCAAGTCGAGCGCTGCGGACAACGCCCGAACGGTGTCGACGTGGGGCCTCCGCCGTTGACCGCGCTCCAGCGCGCTCACGGCATGAACCGACAGGCCGGCGATCGTCGCGAGCTCTTCCTGCGTGAACCCCGCCGCCTCGCGAAGCGCCTTCAATTGCGCCCCAAACGATCCCGGAGCGCCAAGCTTCATGCCCTGTCATTTTACTGCGACACCTCACAGGCGCTGTCCGAGTTCTGCGCATACCAACGCTTGTTTCAACTCCTTTATGAACCCACGAAGGCTCCCCCCTTACGAGGGACACCTCAGATCGGACCATCACCGCTCGGCGCGACCGTGAAGGCACGTCTCTGGATCAATCAATTCGTGCTCTGTTCCTGTCAGCAGGCCAATACGACCTCTCAGCCGCGCCACCCCACTGCACGTGAGCCGGAAGGCCGCGTGGTCTGGCTCCGCGAGCTCCTCCGGGCGAAACATCGCACGCATCAGGCCAACGTCGTCGTGATAAGGAGCGCCGAGCAACAAATGACCTATTTCGTGCGCCAGCACGCGTCCGAGCGCGCGTCCAAGATCGTGGTCCTGCACGATCCAGCCGCTCGAGGTGCGGCTTATCGTTCGACGCGCCAGCACGCTCTCCGTGGCGTCGAGCGACACGCGAATCGGTCGCGCGCTCGGGGCATTCCGCTTGACGGAGGCGAGACCCAGGACCGGCGCCCACTTCGGCAGGCCAGGCTCGTCAATGATCCGCCGTTCGAGGATCGCCTCCAGAGAGAGACCGCTCGGCGCAGCCCCGGAGGCGGCTGAATCGGTCCATTCGAGATGAACGCCGTACGGTCTCCAAAGGACTTCAGTCTCGTTCTTGAGGTCGGCTGGGATCACTGGGGACCTGATGGAACGATCGACCTGGAGATGGACGTTGACCACGAACGGCTGACATTCATTCGCGTGAACGGCACCGACGGCGAGCGCACCGGCAACGCACGCCGTTAATGCCGTCAGAACGGACGTCATTCGCTGGTTGTCCACACATCCACCTAATCAGAGCGAGCGCTCGAATATTCCAGCCGACTGGAGTGAGCTGTATCTCGTGAGATTTCGCGGGAAGGCTACAGAGACGTTCCGAGTGCCTGGACGTGCCGCGGGTTCAGAGCCGCGGGAGGACGGCGGCGGCAGCGTCCGCGGAGGTGACAACCGGAATGATCTCGAATTCCGTGATGTCATTCCAGTTGGTCATCCACTCATCGAGCAGCCGGCGATCCGCGCATTCCATGACCTGATAGCAGCGGCGCAAATCTTGAGTCACCCAGCTTCCGCGGTATTCGACTCCTTCCGGCATCAGGCGTCCGCGATCACGGAAGCGCCGGTACACCGGAACGGGATCACCACCGCGAAATGTTTCGATGACCATGTACAACATGTGAGCTCCGCCCAACTGCGCAGTTGCCATGACACGCTCGCGAAGGCGAATCGAGTGAGGCCTTGCGACCGGCTGCGTACGCCAATTTTCATTCCTGATTCAATCTTACTGCCGCCCGTACGAGTGCCGTACGGGTCCCGTACGACCACTGTCGGTGTTCGTCGGCCTGTTCGCACCGCACACTGGCGGCATGGCAGTCAAGACAGGTTCGAAGCCCACCACGAATGACAGACCGGGCGACGCCGCGACTACTGGCACGAACGGTCACAACTTTGAGGATGTGGTCTTGCCCCACCTCGATGCGGCTTATCGTCTGGCGCGCTGGTTGATGCGGAACGACCCCGATGCCGAAGATGTCGTGCAAGAAGCGGCGCTGCGGGCCTTTCGCTACCTCCGGACATACACCGGTGGAAGTGGTCGGGCTTGGTTCCTGACAATCGTTCGGAACACCTCACATGGCTGGCGCGGCCGCAACGTGCAAGCCGCGACCGATCCATTCGATGAGCAACAGCACAGTAATCCGTCCCCACTCTCGGACCCTGAAAGGCTATTGCTGCAGACCGCTGACGTCGCGTTGATCCAGCGCGCCATCGGCAGCCTGCCAACTCGCTTTCGTGAACTACTCGTGCTTCGCGAGCTCGAAGGTCTGTCTTACCGCGAGATCGCCGACGTCATGAGCGTTCCCATCGGCACCGTCATGTCCAGTCTGTCGCGAGCGCGCCGAGCCCTCCGTGTCGCCCTGCTCAACCAGGCGCGAGAGTCCGGCACTCCAAAAGGGACCCAACTGCGAGAACGGGAGGCAGACGCAGTACTGGTGTGAACCCGTCGACCAGACGTCTTCCTGAGGGCTCGGGCTCGGAATAATCGAGCGTGCCCTTCGATTACATCGAGTATTGAAGCGTCTGCGATTCCCGTAGCGCGCGAACGGTCACATCGCATTCTGAAAGGTCACGGTACAGAACAAAATGAGTCACCTCCGATTGATCTCCCGTTTCGGTCTGCCCGCCCTGTCGGCGAGCCTGCTCGTTGCCTTGTTGGCAATCGTCCTGGGCCCGGCCCATCCCACCCAGGCCGCGGTCGTGGATGGGGGCAAGGGCCCTCAGCTCCTGATCGGCCGCGACGACGACAACATTCTCAACGCGGACATTCAGGCTGGTGCGGCGGCAGACCAGTCCCTCGGCCGTACCGACATCATCGAAGGCGGCCAGGGCAACGACGTGATCTTTGGCATGAACGGCAACGACGTTATCGACGGCGGTCAAGGCTCGGACATCATTCTCGGTGGACCGGACGGCGGAGCAGCCCCCGGCGGCCCCCCCAACAGCGACATCATGTTTGGGGGACAGGGTAACGATGTAAACCTTTGGGCGCCGGGCGATGGCAGCGAAGCGTTTCTCGGAGGACCGGGGCTCGACGCCATCGTGTTTGGCGCGACCGATCGCGAGACGACGGGTATTCGACTGCCGACGCTCAAGTTCGGTGTTGCAGGATTTCCGCAAGGCATCCCCACGGCGGACGTGAGCGGTCTGCCGCAGCACTGCACCGTGGAGCCGAGCCGATTGCCTGGTTTCGATTACCTCGTGCGGTTCCGCGGCCCAACCGACAACATCATCGTGACGGTGCGGGTCGGCGGGGTCGAGCAGGTGTTCTGCCCGAGCAAGGACGGCGCGGGGATCGCGTTTGCCGACCTGACTTCTCCCTCGCCCGTGTTCGTCGACGTTTCACAGCCGGAGGTTGAAGCGTTGAATCCGCTCGTCGCGGCGATGATTCGGTAACGAAGCAAGAGATGTGCGTGGCCTCAGCGTGGTCCGCGGACGACACGCCTGAAGCCACCCACATCACGCGCACCCGAACTGATGCCAAAAACTGCTGATGCCGCTTCCGACTACTCGACGAGCGCCTGTTGCACGATGGCCTTGAAGCGCTGCCGGATCTGATCGGGGTTGGACGGCGAGCTCTGGGTCATCAGCACCGTCACTGTTTCTTTGGCGGGATCGACCCAGAAGATCGTGCCGGCGGTGCCGTCCCACCCGTATTCGCCACGGCTCGACGGGTCGGTGGGAGCCGGATTCAGGAGGACGTTGACGTTGGCCAGGCCCCACCCCATCGAACCGCCGCGCGCCTTCTGCACATCGTCGGACAGCCCGTTCGCCGTCATCTGTTCCACAGTTCTCGCGCTGAGCAAGCGGACGCCATCCAGCTCGCCCTTGTTGAGCAGCATCTGGCCGAAGCGCAGGTAGTCAGGAACGGTCGACAACAGGCCGACAGCACCTTCAATAAGCGTCGGACGCTCGGTGAACGGCAGCGCCTCGACATCGACCTTCGTCAGCCCGCCGCCTGGCGCAGGACCGTACACGATGGTGAGCCGCGTGCGCTGCTCGGGCGTGGCGGCCCAGAACATCGTGTCGGTCATGCGGAGCGGACGGAAGATGCGCTCCTCGAGGAACACCTCGAACGGCTTTCCGGACCAGATCTCGACCAACCGTCCGAGCACGGTCGTCGACTCGCTGTACCGGTAACGCGTGCCCGGATCTTCCATCAGCGGCACGCGCACCAGGTTGGCGATGAACTGCGTCATGGTCATCGTCCTGGTCCGCACCTGCTCGCGACGATAGATCTCGGATGTTCGATGGTTGAGGCCGGAGGTATGCAGCAGGAGATCCCGGACGGTGATCGGCCGCGCCGGCGGGCGCGGTGCGGCGCCGGGTTCAGCGGACACCACGACATTCTTGAATTCGGGGATGAACGTGGCGACAGCGTCGTCGAGAGCGAAGCGTCGCTCTTCGTGCAGCATCATGACCGCCACCGCGGTGACGGACTTGGTCATCGAGTAGATGCGAAAGAGCGACCGCTCCGTCATCGGCGCCCGCGTCTCGAGATCCTGGACGCCGATGGCTTCGAGGTATGCCAGCCGGCCGCGTCTCGCAACGCCCGCCACCGCCCCGGCAATCCGGTGCTCGGAGACGTATCGGTTCAGCAGTTCGGTGGCGTCACGGAGGCGTGCCGCCGAGAGCCCGGCGGCGTCGGGACGGACGGGAGGAGTCTGGCGCGCCACCGCCCCCGCTCGACCAAGGGCCATCGTCGAAGCAACCAGTATCACCCCGGCGTAGACGCGTCCCGTCACATGAATCCGTCGGCGGCACCAGTGTAGACCGGGTTCAGGCCCGTGTGAAATGCGTGCCGTCGCCATCCAGATTCGATGGCGACGTCACGTTCGAGCAGCGCCGCACGACGTTCGCGCTGTTACCACTGAAAGGCAATACCGATGTCCGCTCGCCAGAAATTGAGATCGGACAACAGATTCTGCGTCACGAGATTCGCGAAACTCGTCGCGTCCCGACTGCTGAAGGTGTTTGCGTGGTAGTAGCGTGCGTCGCCGCGGACACCGACCCGGCCGGCAAACGCCATGATGCCGCCGCCGATATTCGACCCGCCGCCGGTTTGGCTGACGGAAGAGGTCGTGACGTTCGTCACGACTCCGTTGACAAGGATTCCGCTGCCGACGATTCCGTTGGGGAACCGCATCTGGATGCCACCTAGGCCGCCAGAGACGTACGGCTGAAACTGGCCTCCTGCGCCAAGCGGGAGGACGGCGATCGCGTTGGCCATGTAGCTGCTCACCTTCGGATTATCAAGGAGCACGCCGGAGGTATTGATGCCGAATGACGGCGTGAAATCGACCAGGAATTCGCCGCCGACGACACCCCGCCACAAGTAGCCAACCTGTCCGCCCCAATCGAAGCTCCGACTTCTGTCGAGGCTGAAGTCGAGGTCGTTGACCGAGCCGAAATTCGAACCGACGAATCCGGAGGCCAGCCAGTGACTTCTGGTCAGACCGGCGTTGTCGGCTGGGGCGAGCGCTGGCGCATTGGGAGTCGGCGGTGGAGTCTGAGCCAATGCAGTTCCCGAGAGCCCCGAGACCATCACCGCAGCGAGGAGGCCGTTAACTAAACGCATGACGCTGTCTCTCCTTTTCGATTCGTGCGGTACCTCCGCACAAGGTTGTTATCGCTCGCTGATCCCCTTGTTCTGAAGGAGAGTCACGACCGTCCGACGATTCTGGGCCTGACCGTCGGCCGTCCGGTTGCTGGCAACCTGATCGGTAACGCCCATCGCGGCGGGCACGAGGATGTTCGGTGGCGGGACGCCGTCCTGCTGCAGCACGGAGGTGACGGCATCGGCGCGCTGCATGCTCAGTTTCTGGTTGAGCGCGTTGGACCCGACGGCGGAGGCGTATCCCTGGACCTGAATCATGTAGCCACGGACGCCCTTGGCCTGTGCGGCAAGTTGCTGCAACTGGCTCCTGTACTTCGGATCGATCCTCGCCTGGCCGTTACGGAAATAAACGGTGACGGTCGAGACGACGTTGTAGTTATCCAGGCTGTTGATGCGGCCCGTGGTCGCGACGATTTTCTCGTCGTTGGCTCTGATGCGATGCGCGTTGTTCGCGATTTCCGCGGCTTGATGCTGCAGCATCTGCTGCTGCTGCGCGATGGTTCGCGAGTTCTCGCCGATGCGCCGTTGATTGTCGAGACTCCGCTGGTCGGTCGGGTCGACGCCGCCCCTGATGGCCGCCGCCAGCTTCATGTCCGAACGCTTGAACGTGACACGCTCAGCGGCGAATGCGTTCGCCGCTTCGTAGTATCCGGACGCCTGAACCCGCAGGCCAGGAATCAGCTCCGTGGAGCTGACCTTGAGCTCCCGCATGCCGTCGACGCGCCGTACCTTGGTGTAGTCCCTCAGGACGATGGTCACGTCCGCGCCATCGTCGGTGCGCATGACGACTGTGCTATCGATGCCGAGTGCCTGGATGACCCCCTTGATATGCTCGTCGGCGGCCGCACACGGTGCCCAGGCGAGCCCTGCAACGAGAGTCGACGCGAGAATCACAGCAGATCCCGAGCGTCTGAGTTTCATGACACCTCTCCTTTTTCAGCGTGGGTTCACGACTTCCTACGACCCATCAGCACATCTCCATGTTTGGCAAGAAGGGCACCGACGTCGGGGGCGGGCCGAATGACGTCAAACGTGCAGATTCCCTCGAAGAGTGTCCGGCCCACAGATCGCGACGCATGACACTGTGACGGAATGTCGTCACTCGCGACGGTCAGCTGCGACTCATCGAGAGTGCGCTGACTCGGCGTTGCTCGCGACATACAATCGAGCCATGCAGCACCTCGATCGCCGTGACTTTCTGGGAACCCTGTCGCTGGCGGGTCTGACTGGCCCGATCATCGGTGCTTCCTCGGATCCCGGCGGACAGGATTCGACGACCGACGTTCGCCGCGATGTCACGCGCAGCATCGCGCAGTACGTGATCGCGACGCGTCATGACGAGCTGCCGGCCGCCGTACGCAGGGAGGCGTGCCGCACGCTCCTGAATTGGGTTGGTTGCGCGGTCGGTGGGTCGCGCCAGCCAACGCTGGATGCCGCGATCGCCGCGCTGGCGCCGTTCTCCGGTCCGCCCCAGGCTTCAGTGCTTGGACGCCGCGAGCGAATGGACATCCTGCACGCGGCGCTGATGAACGGCATCAGCTCGCACGTGTTCGACTTCGACGACACGCACCTGAAGACGGTGATTCATCCCGCGGGCCCGGTCGTCTCGTCGCTGCTGGCGCTGTCGGAGCTGCGGCCGATGTCAGGCAAAGACTTCCTCACCGCGATGGTGCTGGGGATCGAGGTCGAGTGCCGGATTGGCAACGCCGTCTACCCCGCTCACTACGATCGCGGCTGGCACATCACGGGCACGGCCGGCGTGTTCGGATCGGCGGCGGCGAGCGGTCGAATCCTCGGCCTCTCGGAGCAGCAGATGGTGTGGGCGCTCGGACTTGCCGCGACCCAGCCGGTCGGCCTGCGTGAAATGTTCGGATCGATGACGAAGGCCTTCCATCCGGGACGTGCGGCGCAGAACGGCCTGACCGCGGCGCTGCTGGCGGGACGCAACTTCACCAGCAGCGAGCTCGGTATCGAGGGGAAGAGCGGGTGGGCCAACGTTCTCAGCACGGCACGAAACTACGCCGAGATCACGGAGAACCACGGCAAGAGCTACGAGATTCTGCTCAACACCTACAAGCCATTTGCCTGCGGCGTCGTGATTCATCCCGCCATCGATGCCTGCGTCCAGCTGCGCCGCGAGCACACGCTGACCGCCGATCAGATCGCCCGCATCGATTTGGGGGTGCATCCGCTGGTGCTCGAATTGACTGGCAAGAAGACGCCGCAGACCGGCCTCGAGAGCAAGTTCAGCGTCTACTTCGCGGCCGCGCTCGCGATCGTGAAGGGATCGGCGGGGATGCGCGACTTCAGCGATGACAACGCCCGCGATCCGGCGATCGCGGCCCTGCGCGATCGGGTGACGGCCGCGATCGATCCAGCGATCAAGGAAGACCAGGTCCGCGCGACCGTCACGTTGAAGGATGGCCGCACGCTGGAGAAGTTCGTCGAGCACGTGGTCGGCAGCATCGAACGGCCGATGAGCGACGCCGATCTCGAGGCGAAATTCGCGGGGCTGGCGGACGGCGTGCTGCCGTCCGCGCAGGCCCGCACGCTGATGGATCTCTGCTGGAAGCTCGAGTCGCTGCCGAACGCCGCGGCGATCGCCGCGTCAGCGCGGCTGGCGTGATGGCGGTCATCGGCCGCCGGATACACCGCCGATCGGAGCTTACTCGTTCGTGATCTGGGGCGAGATGCTCGCTTCGCGGATCTTGAGGAACGCCTCGGTCCACTTGTCGTGCACCGGATCCTTGGCGTAACGGTCCGCCGCCGCCTGGTTCTCGAACTCGATCACGAATGCATCGTGATAGCCCTCTGGCTGCACCCGCAGCGCTTTGGTCCAGACATTCCTGATGCCGGGAATCTTCGCGGCCATGTCTTTGACGCCGTCGAGGGCCTGCTTCTTCGCGGCGGCCGAGACACCCTCTTTCCACTGGATGAGGGACACATGGATGATGGTCTTCGGAGCGCCGAAGCGGTTCTGCGCGACGAGCCAGCTCGTCGACGCGCTG
>Ga0207658_10002410_pt1 | contig 13689 bp, 12 predicted proteins | sample KBSS33metaG_FD_184322 | JGI IMG/M metagenome (GOLD analysis project Ga0207658, IMG submission 184322) | Switchgrass rhizosphere microbial communities from Kellogg Biological Station, Michigan, USA - KBS S3-3 metaG (SPAdes) (version 2) | ecosystem: Host-associated > Plants > Roots > Rhizosphere...
CTGCCCGGCCTGAACGGTTATGAACTGTGCAAGGAGATACGCAGCAAAAACCAGCAGATTCCGGTAATGATGCTGACTGCCCTGAACGCCATTGATGACAAAATTGAAGGATTCGATGCAGGGGCCGACGATTACGTTATTAAACCCTTCGACTTCAAAGAACTGCTGGTAAGGATACGCGCGTTGTTAAAACGGCTGCGGCAAACAGTACCAGTTGGAAATATCCTTAAAGTGGCAGATTTGGTGATGAACCTTGACAGTAAAGAAGTAGCCCGGGATGGCAAAATAATACCGCTTACTGCAAAGGAGTTCCAGTTGCTGGAATACCTGATCAAAAATAAAAACCGGGTGGTTTCAAGGGCGGATATTGCTTTGAATGTCTGGGATATTGATTTTGATACCAAAACAAATGTGATAGATGTATATGTGACTTTCCTCAGGAAAAAACTCGATAAGGATTTCCCCAATAAATTAATACATACACAGGTAGGTATGGGCTACATACTGAAAGAATCCTGATATGAACATACGGTTTAAAATAACCTTGCTTTTTACCCTGCTGGTAATCGGGATTTTATCGCTTATCAGCTATTCAGTCTATTATTTCGCAGAGCGAAGCCGGCAGGAAGTATTCAGGCAACGCCTGCGGGCCGGCGCCAATAACCGGGCGAACCTTTTCGCAATTCTGGGCGATAATAAAATTGATGTGCTGCAGAAAATTGACAGCAGTTCTACCACACAGGTTGGACAAAGAGGCCTGGTGATTTATGAAAACGACCAAGCAGCGTATGAATTTTACGGGAAAGATGTGAAACGCCTGGTTATCACGCCGCAGATGATTGCGGATGTGAAGGTTAATAAAGTCAGGTTTATAAAAGACGGCGATGCAGATCTTTATATTGCCTACCAGGATTACAATAATAAGAAGCTAATCGTTTTTTACATGGGTGTTGACGAAGATGGTAAAAGACGGATAGCGGATTTGAAAGGCATTTTACTCTCCAGCCTGCTGGCGGGTGTTATTATTACCATTATAGTGGGTTATATTTTTTCTACCCAACTCGTTCGTCCCATTAACCGGATTATTAAAGAAGTCAATGAAGTTTCTTTCAATAATTTATCGGAACGCATCTATGGCGGCGATGGGCAGGACGAATTGTCGAGACTGGCCAATACATTCAATAACCTGCTCAACCGCCTGCAGGAATCCATATCCATCCAGAAGCGGTTTATTTCAAACGCTTCACATGAATTGTCTACACCACTTACTTCTATCAGCAGCCAGTTGCAGGTAACGCTGTATAAGGAACGCAGTACCGAAGAGTACCATACTGTTTTATACTCTATACAGGAAGATGTTGAACAAATGCGTCAGCTTACCAAGAGCCTGCTTGAAATAGCCAAGACCGGTTACGAGGGCGGCATTGAATTAACCGAAGTGCGTATCGACGAGATCATGCTGAAAATTACAGGCGATGTAAAAAAGATCAACGCTGCTTATAATGTGGAGCTTGAATTTGGAGAATTCCCGGATGATGATAAAAGTTGCCTTACTTACGGAAACCCTGATTTATTGTACAGTGCCATTAAAAACATAACTGAAAATGCCTGTAAATATTCGGAAGACAAACACGCCTTTCTTTCTCTTACATTCAGCAACAAAGAAATCATTTGTGAAATAAAGAACAACGGGAAGGTGATTGCGCCGGAAGAAATAGAGAGTATCTTCCATCCTTTTTACCGAGGCACTACTTCCGCTGAGACCAAGGGTTTTGGCCTGGGCCTGGCTTTATCGCAACGCATTGTTGCTTTACACAAGGGCCGGGTAAAAGTACAGTCGGATAAAGTAAACGGCACCGTGTTTACCATTACCTTCCCGTCATTAAACACCTATTAAAAATATGTTTAATGTGTTTTTAATTTAATTTTGAACTGTTCTAATAAAAATAACACCAGCTTTGTTTCAGTAAGTTTCAGACAGTTTATCAAGAGTTCACAGGTGGTTTTGGGTTGCATTCTCGTCTTTAGGGGTGTATGTCAGGCATACATCCTTTTTTTATGCCCTTAATGAGGCGCTGCTTACCCTGAACAGCAGCATATTTTATGGTTGAAAACAGCCATTCATCGAAATATAATTCCCCAACAAATTGATAACCAATTTCCGGCTAAAATCAGCCGAAAGAAATTCGGAAAATACTATGAGATATCCGTAATTATTGCAAGTTTTACATATCCAATTACCACGTGAAAGACCTGCATCTGCGGGTTTTTTATTTGCCCCGGATGGTTTATCAAGTTCAATCTCCCAGAAAAGCCCTAACCCTTTGTAAACTTGATAACCCTTGTACCATGAAACCCTTTATTTGCCTTATCATTGCCATTGCTGCAATCTGTAACATGTCTTTTGCCGGTTCGGGAAATCCATCAAAACTTATTTTCCCTCAAACATTTTCTACTGCTTTAAAAAATTCCGGTTCTTTATTTGAGCAGCATACAGCGAAGATTTGCGCCTGCCAGATACTGCAGGTAGAATCAAACAACGAAGCACAAAATTTTATTGCTGTTTTTGCCCAGGCTACCAATACCGGCGATCTGTCTTTTAATTTTGCTTCTGCCAATACCGTACTCGAAAAGGAAAAGAAACATTTAAGAACTTTTTTCTTTACGAAGATCAAAATTGCTGAAAACCTGACTGCCGCTACTGAATGCAGCGCCCTGTATAAAAATATACAGGTGAAGTATGCCAACCTAAAAATGTATGATGTATTGGATGCTGATGCTTTAAGCCACAAATCAGTTGTAAGGAAATAATTGGGCTCCCTTCATCAATATTGTTCATTGTCATTGGGGAAATCGTTGCTCTTTACATCTTTAATGTAATGCTGTACGGCTGTTGTTACAGAAGTATAGAGGTCGAGGTACTGACGGAGAAAACGCGGTTTGAACTCGGTATTAATTCCCAGCATATCGTGCATCACCAGCACCTGCCCATCGCAGTATTTACCTGCGCCAATGCCAATGGTGGGGATGGTTAAACTTTCTGCTACTTCTTTTGCGAGCAATGCAGGTATTTTTTCCAGGACGATGGCAAAGCAGCCGGCTTCCTGTAGCAGCAATGCATCTTTTTTTAGTTTTTCTGCTTCTGCCTCTTCTTTAGCCCTCACGGTATAGGTACCAAATTTATAAATTGATTGTGGCGTCAGTCCAAGATGGCCCATCACCGGTACGCCAGAGAGGATGATCCGTTTTACGGATTCCAGTATTTCTTCGCCACCCTCTAATTTGATGGAGTGAGCGCCGGTTTCTTTCATAATACGGATGGTAGAATTAAGTGCTTCCTTGGAATTACCCTGGTAGGCGCCAAAAGGCAAATCCACTACGATAAAGCATCTTTCAACACCCCGCACTACGGAAGAAGCATGATAAATCATTTGGTCGAGGGTGATTGGCAGGGTGGTCTCATGGCCGGCCATTACATTGCTGGCAGAATCACCAACGAGGATGATATCAATACCTGCCGCATCAAAAATCTTTGCAAAAGAAAAATCGTAGGCTGTAATCATGGAAATCTTTTCGCCGGCGGCTTTCATTTTCTGCAACGTATGCGTGGTTACTTTTTTTACCTCTTTGTATGTTGACATGCTTTTTATTTTGTGGGACGGATGGATTTCTATAAAGGTTATCAGACGGCTGTTTCCTGCAGTTTTATTTCTTCAAAAAGCGTATGCAGCAAACCATCTGCAAGACCTATTTTGGGTACAAAAATTTCTTCTATGGAAGCCCACCTCATTACATTTATGTATATCTGCAGTGCGGGAATAATTACATCGGCCCGGTCTTCGCGCAGGTTATAAGTGCGCATGCGATCGTACAAAGAATAGTTGCCAAGTTCTTTATAATAATCTTTCAGCAAGTCGAGTGGCAGCGGTTTTCCATCTTTTTTCTTTGAAAGGGAAAAAACCTTGTTGATATTACCTCCCGTACCAATGGCCACTACCTGTTTGTGCCCTTTTATCTTATCGCGTATATAGTTCTTAACCTCCTCCCAGTGTTTTTCTTCCACTTGGTTTTTCAACAACCGTATGGTGCCGATATTAAATGATTGTTTAAAAACCAGCAGGTTCTGGCTAAAAAATGTGAGTTCTGTGCTGCCGCCACCCACATCAATATAAAGATAAGAATGATCCTTATCGAGATTTTCGGCGACATGATTTTCATAAATAACGGCGGCTTCCTCGTCCCCGCTGATTATTTTTATTTCAATGCCTGTTTCTTTTTTGACCCGATCGATAATGACCGATGAATTCACAGCATCGCGCATTGCGGAGGTTGCACAGGCTTTCACGTGTTTTACCCCGTAAACATCAATCAGGCATTTATAGGCCCTGATCGTTTGCAGGATCATCTCCTGTTTTTCAGCAGATATTTCTTTTTTTTCAAATACATCAAACCCCAATCTCAGCGGCACCCTCACCAGGTTAAGCTTATTAAAATCAGGCCTGCCTTCCCTGTTTTTTACCACATCCGATATCAGCAGCCGGGCTGCATTACTTCCTATGTCAATCGCGGCCAATCTCAATGTCTGTCTTTTTATGGTTACTTATAATATTCGATTCCGACTTTACATATTCGCCGGGTACACAACGGCTGGCATAGGCGGTTCTTTTATTTCCTGTTCCGCAACGGCGCTTTTTACTGCACTGTGCAGGTAATTATATATCTCTACCTGTGAACGGACTCTTTTACCATCTGACCTCACATACTCGTTGCTGAGTTCATTGTTCAAAATTCTGGCTTTCACATTAGCATTCAACTGAATGTCAAGAATAGTTTTCAACACTTTCTTAATATCACTGTTGAAAATAGGGCAGGTTACTTCCACGCGGTGATCGATGTTGCGTACCATCCAGTCGGCTGATGAGATAAAGACTTTTTCCTTACCGCCATTATTAAAAATAAGCACCCTCGAGTGCTCAAGGTATTCATCAACGATGCTGATGGCTTTAACCGGGAGAACAAATTTTTTGTTCTCTGTGTACATACAGAAAATGCCCCGTACAATCATTTTAAGTGCCACCCCGGCCCTGGCTGCATCGTATAACTTTGCAATCAGTTGTTCGTCGGAGAGTGAATTCATTTTCAGAATAATGGATGCAGGCCGTCCCTTTTCTGCCAACCTTATTTCTTTCTGGATCATTTTCAACAAATGTTCACGCAGGTTGAACGGGCAGGTGATAAGTGTTTTACAGGCCCTGATGAATTTCTCTCCATCCTTCGGTTTTTCGAGGTATAAAAAGATCTTATTTACATCTGCCATAATGCTCCTGTTGGAAGTGAGCAGGCATTGATCGCCATAGAGCGCCGCCGTTTTCTCGTTCAGGTTACCGGTACTTACAAATCCGTAATGGGTTGTATGATTGTTTACCCTTTTTTTAATCAGGCATAATTTGGCATGCACCTTCACGTTAGGAATGCCAATCAGTACTTTTACGCCTTCTTCTTCCAGCCGTTCTTTCCATTCAAGATTGGCCTCTTCATCAAACCGTGCGCGCAATTCCATCATAACGGTTACATGCTTGCCATTCCTGACAGCATTGATAAGTGCATTCACTACTTTGGAATTCGATGCCAGCCGGTAGGCAGTTACCTTAATGGCGGTTACCTGCGGGTCCGTCGCCGCTTCGCGCAGCATGTCCAGCACACCATTGAAAGAATGGTAAGGGAAGCTTAGCAGCACATCTTTTTCCAGCACGATATCGGTTACCCTTTTGGTGCCTGCCAGCAGGGGATGCGTAAACGGTTTTTTGCGGGTGCTTTTTTTGGTGATGATATCGGGGAAATCCATGAAATGCCTGAAATTGTGAATACGACCGCCCGGAATCAGGTTGTCCTTTTTGGTCATATTCATTTTATGCATGAGGAATTCAAGCAGGCCGGCATCCATTTCTTTATCGTAAACGAAACGGACCGGTTTTCCCCGGCGCCGGTTTTTAAGGCCCTTTTCAATTTTTTCCATCAGGGTGGTGGATACATCGTTGTCAATATCCATTTCAGCATCCCGGGTCACTTTAAAGATCCAGGAATCGAACCGGTCGTAGCCAAAATAAGAAAATATAGAGGGCAGGTTAAAACGGACCACATCTTCCAGCAATATAATATGCTGCTCTCCCGGAGCTGAAGGCAGTATGACGAACCGCCCCAGCGTCTTACTGGGGATTTCTATCAGCGCGTATTTCTGTTTGTAGGCATTGTCGCGCGATGACATTACCACGCCCAGGTAGATAGATTTATCGCGCAGGTAGGGGAGTTGCGGAATATTTTCGATCATCAGCGGAATAATATTGGAACGCACCTCTTCTTCAAAATACCTCAGCACAAACACTTTTTGCTCGCGGGTTAACTGTTTTTCCGTTACCAGGAAAATGTTCTCTTTTCGCAGCTCTTCAATAATTTCTTCCCAAACCCGGTGAAATTCATTTTGTTGACGCAGTACAATCAGTTGGATCTCTTCCAGGATTTTTTCGGGACTTTCTTCAAGGTGCATGTTGGCTTTGCCTTTATGCAGCTTGTTTTCCAGTTCTATCATCCGTTTCAGGGTGGCTACCCGAACCCTGAAAAACTCGTCGGTATTGTTAGAAAAGATCCCCAGGAATTTTATTCTTTCCTTTAGCGGAACGGTATTGTCGGCCGCCTCCTGCAACACCCTGGCGTTAAAAGAAAGCCAGCTGATATCGCGTGTAATTGTTTTTTTCTTCATATGTTTCCCTTCTGTCATAATCAAGGTTCATTTTGCACAAGATAAAATGCCCCTTTGCCGGTTGAAATTAATTAATTATTAACTGATAGCGTGATGGTTAAGGGGGAATAGTTTTTTTGTTGCCACGGAGTGAATCAGGAATAATGTGATCTATCTAAGGAGGTTCTCACCGGGCATCGCCGTCAATTTTGGCGTTTTGCAGACCCCCGGCAAAGTTTATCCGGGAAAAACCTTGATTTTGTTTGTGATATTTGCCTGCCTTTCCCTACCTTTGCCGTCCTAAATTTTGTACATCATGGCCAGAGTATGTCAGGTAACCGGTAAAGTTCCGGTAACGGGAAATAAAGTTTCTCACTCAAATATAAAGACCAAGCGTCGTTTTTTACCCAATCTGCAAACCAAGCGTTTCTTTTTGGCTGAAGAAGATAAGTGGATTACACTTAAATTAACGACCGATGGCATACGCACTATCAATAAAAGAGGACTGTATGTAGTGGTAAAAGAATTGAGGGCAAACGGAACGCATATTTAAGTAATACACAACTATTAAACTTCCCTAACAATGGCAAGAAAAGGAAACAGGGTGCAGGTTATCCTGGAATGTACGGAACACAAAAGCAGCGGCCAACCTGGAACCAGCCGTTATATTACAGTAAAGAACAAAAAAAATACCCCGGAGCGTATTGAACTGAAAAAATTCAACCCGATCCTGAAAAAGGTAACTGTACACAAAGAAATCAAGTAATTTAATTCATCTTTTAACAATATAAGTCATGGCAAAAGCAGCTAAGACCGCGCAAAAAAAAGATTTAAAGGCATCTGCTGATGCAAAAAACTGGACCAAAGTGATCAAGGCTGTGCGCAGCCCCAAATCTGGTGCCTATACCTTTAAAGAAGCCATTATTCATAAAGACAAGGTAAAAGAATTTCTGGCCGCTAAATAATCGTAAACATTATTATCGTAGAAGCTGTTCTGAATAAATTCGGAATGGCTTTTTTGTTTTGAAACCTGACAGAATGTGGCAGATGGGCAAAATGTGAAAATGTGATAAATGAAAAGCCTTGGTTATGTTTGCAGAATAAGAGGTTTAAAGTTTAAAAGCCTAAAGTTGAAGGTTCGCTTGCGACGCTTGGATAGCCCGTACCGGGCAACTTTAAACTTTTAACCTTGAACTATTAAACTTTTATCATGGGATTATTTGATAAACTATTCGGCAAAAAAGAAAAAGAAACGCTCGACCAGGGCCTGCAAAAAACCAAGGAAGGGTTTCTTTCCAAAATAACCAAGGCTATCGCAGGTAAAAGCACGGTTGATGAGGAGGTGCTTGACAGCCTGGAAGATGCCCTGGTAAGTGCAGATGTGGGCATTGGCACAACTGTGCAGATTATTGATCGCATTGAAGAACGGGTTTCGAAAGACAAATACCTCAATACAACAGAACTGAACACCATACTGCAGGAAGAAATTGAGGCATTGCTGGTAGATGCACCGGAGGGCAACCAATACAATTTCAACTCTCCGTTACCGGCTAAACCGTATGTAATTTTAGTAGTAGGCGTAAACGGCGTGGGCAAAACCACTACCATTGGCAAACTGGCCAATAATTTCAAAAAAGGCGGCAAAGATGTATTATTGGGCGCCGCCGATACCTTTCGGGCCGCTGCAGTTGAACAGCTAACCATCTGGAGCGAACGGGCAGGGGTTGATATTGTAAAGCAGGACCAGGGCAGTGATCCGGCGGCGGTAGCTTTTGATACAGTACAAAGCGGTGTGGCAAAAGGCAGCGATATCATTATTATCGATACGGCCGGCCGGCTGCATAATAAAGCGCACCTGATGGATGAATTGGGTAAAATTAAAAGGGTTATCCAAAAAGTCATTCCCGAAGCCCCTCATGAAGTAATGCTGGTGCTGGATGGTTCTACCGGACAAAACGCTTTAGAACAGGCCAGGCATTTTACCGCAGCCACGGATGTAACCGCTCTCACCATCACCAAACTGGACGGTACGGCAAAAGGGGGTGTGGTGCTGGCCATTGCCAACCAGTTTAAAATACCGGTGAAATTTATTGGGGTAGGCGAGAAGATGGAAGACTTGCTGGTATTTGATAAGCATGAGTTTGTAGATAGTTTGTTTAGCCTGGAGAAGAGGTAAATGCAGTTGTCAGCTATAAGCTGTCAGTCGCTATGAATTATTATAAATATCTCAGGTTGTTCCGGAGTGTACACAACGTGCTAACAGCTTATATAGTAGATGCACGAACGATCAATTCCCCATCAAGGGTCAGCTGTTTTATTTTTATATTGCTGTCCTTAACATTTTTCAGCAATAGCTCTACTGCCAGTTCTCCCATTTCTTTTACCGGTTGTCTAATACAGGTGAGCGGTGCATAGAACAGATCAAACGCATCCGTTTCATCAAAGCAGAGCAAGGCAATATCTTCCGGCACTTTTATTTTTTTGTGATTGATGTATTTGACGGCGTGCATGGCAATAATATTGGAGCCAAATAACAAGGCCTCGGCTGGGGCCGGGCCCGATAAAAAATTTTCCACTGCCGCCTCCGTTTCTTCTTTAATATTACCGGCATACACCAACTGCAGGTAGTTTTTTTTAACTGATATCCTGTTTTCAGCCAGAGCTGCCTGGTAACCCCGGCTGCGTTCCTGCAGGTGAAAAAGGGCTGAGGCATAGTTTATCATTCCGATTCTTGTATAGCCGCTATCAACCAGGTGTTGCGTGGCTTGTAAAGCCGCTTTATAGTTATCCAACGCTACATAATTGGTTTCAATTCCGGGAAAATAGCGATCGATCAGCACGAAAGGAATCTGCTGTTGCTGTAACTCTTTTATCTGGGATTCTGCATGTTCAGGAGGAGATAATATTAATCCATCTGCCTGGCGGTTTATCAGGGCATCCAGTATTTTACGGTATTTCTCGGGATTTTCATCCGAACTTCCGAAGATGACCGTGTAGTTATATTTATCAGCGGCGTCTTCAATTACACGTGCCAGCGCTGCGGAAAAAGGGTTGGCTATGTCGGCCAGGATCAACCCAATGGTATTTGTTTTATTTGTTTTAAGGCTGCGTGCTATCTGGTTGGTGCGGTAATTCATAGCAGCAGCAGTAGCCCTTATTTTTTCGGCCACAACTTTGCTGATCCTGCCTTCTTTCTTATTGTTCAGCACATAAGAGACCAGGGCAGCAGACACACCTACTGCTGCAGCAATATCTTTTAAAGAAACCCTTTTATTCATATCATATCCTGGCTTTGCCGCGCCATTTGCAGCGCGTTGGTTTACAGTCATTAACGTTTCATGGCGCAAATAAGGCTTTCGGCAATCTCCGCAAAAAATCGTTAAAATCAAAGGTAATAAACAATTTGTTTAATCGTTTAAACAATATTGCTTATTTTTGTGTCCTGCATCCATTCTGGCGCCATGGACCCGCTGCCAGCGGGAGGAACGAGGTGAAACAAGGCGCAGTTCCACTTGCTGTATGATGAACGAATTGTTTGTTATAGAAAAACAGGCTTTATGACTTGTTATTTTAAAACAAAAAAGTGAGTATGATGATGAACAGAAAAATGAATGCTGCGAAACGCATAGCTTTTGCAGCCGGTGATATTAACCGGAAATCTTTGATTGAATGGTCCTATTACAACCAGGACGTTTTAAAGAACCATGAATTGATAGCCACAGGTGTTACCGCCGATATACTGGAGGGTACAATAGGTGTTGCCGTAACCAGGTTGACGGACGGCGCTTCTTCAGCCAACCAGCAACTGGCGGGTATGATAGCAGAACAGAAAATTGATATTCTCTTATTTTTCTGGGAGCCTTCACAGCCGCTGCAACATAATGGCATCCATTCCCTCTACGATTTGGCGGTTGCAAACAATACAATCATAGCCGCCAACCTGGCTACCGCAGATTTTGTTTTATCCTCCGTATTGATGGATAAAACTCATTCAGTGCCTGTTGCCGGCGGAGCGGTTTATAATGGCCAGGTGAATATGGGCAGCATCGGCCATGTATCAACACAGCCTATGCTAAAAGTCAATTTTATCCATTAAAAAAGAAGGATATATGAATCTTTCCATTCAGGCAGGACGCATCAGAATCTACCGGGTAGCTGTAAGTGCTTTTTTCTTTATTGCGGGTTTAACCTTTGCCAGTTGGGCCAGCCGTATCCCGGATGTTAAAACGGCCCTGCAGCTTAGCGATGCCCGGTTAGGTGCTGTACTATTTGCATTGCCCGCAGGGCTAATGACCAGCTTGCTGTTTGCCGGCTGGCTGGTATCGCGCTTTGGCAGCAGAAAGATCATGATTGCCGCGGCCCTGCTCTATCCTGCCATATTAGTCCTGTTGGGATTTGCGGCAACTGTTTGGCAACTGACTTTTATCTTATTTCTTTTTGGGTTGTCTTCCAATCTTGTGAACATTGCCATGAATACCCAGGCCGTTGATGTAGAAGCCATGTATGGCCGTTCCGTGATGGCTTCATTTCACGGGTTGTGGAGCATTGCAGGGTTTAGCGGTGCGGCAATTGGCACCCTGCTGGTATCGGCACATGTAATGCCTGCCGTTCATTTCATTATTATTTTTGCACTGGCTGGTTTGCTGGTGTTGGTTTTTTACAGGTTTACATTACCTGCCGATACCAGGCCGGCAGTAGCGGCTCCTTTTTTTGTAAAGCCTGACCGTTATATCCTGGTACTTGGACTGATTGCTTTTTGCAGCATGTTATGCGAGGGTGCTATGGCAGACTGGAGCGGGGTGTATTTTCAGAACGTGGTAAAATCGCCCAGGGAATTTATGACATTTGGTTATGTCGCCTTTACGGCTGCTATGGCCACAGGCCGGTTTATTGGCGATGGCCTGGCAACAAAACTTGGCGTTAAAAAAGTATTACAGTTAAGCGCTACATTTATTGCCACCGGTTTACTGATGGCTATTTTGTTTCCCAGCCTGGTTGCGGCGGTATCGGGTTTCCTGCTGGTAGGGCTGGGCGTTTCATCTATAGTGCCATTAGTCTATAGCCTGGCGGGGAAATCGGGCTCTATGTCGCCCGGCTTAGCGTTGGCTGCCGTATCTTCTGTATCTTTTCTTGGTTTTTTGATTGGGCCACCGATGATCGGTTTTATTGCTGATCTGGCGGGTTTGCGTTTGTCTTTTGCGGTGATAGCGCTTATCGGGTTATGCCCCGCCTTCCTGGCAAACAGCATTAAATTATAGGCGACCCTGCTCATGTATAATGCCAGAGACATGATGTAATGATGTTGAATGTCATTTTCCTGGCTTAACAATTGACTTTTTGTTCATGGATTACATCTACATCTTCACGCTTCCGTATTTCATATTCTCCCATTTCCACATTTCTCCCTGTATCTTTGTGTGTTCATGAAGCACCTGAAAGCCATTAATAAATATTTCGTCAAATACCGCTGGCGTTTATTGCTGGGCATTATTTTCATTACGCTTTCCAACTATTTCCGCATTCTCAGCCCACAGCTTTCAGGTTATGTGGTTGACAAAGTAGAGCAATCGGTCCGCGGTTCCATAGAAAAAATAAATAGCTCCCCTTTAACCCGGTCGGCTAACTATGATATACTGGTTCAAAAAATGATTGGCTGGCTCAACAGCAGCAACAGCAGTTTTGGAGGCCAGATTATTATTTGCGGCATTACGCTGCTGGTGCTGGCCCTGCTGGGCGGGTTCTTTATGTTTTTGATGCGCCAGACGATTATTGTGATGAGCCGGCTGATAGAATATGATCAGAAAAATGAAGTATACCGGCATTACCAGTTGCTGGATACAGCTTTTTACAAACGGAACAGCACCGGTGATTTGATGAACCGTATTACGGAAGATGTAAGCCGGGTAAGAATGTATACCGGGCCGGCTATGATGTATTTTATTAACCTGGCAGTTACCATCGGGTTTTGCATTTTTTTTATGTACAGGGAAAACAGGATGCTCACCCTATATGTTTTATCTCCCCTGCCCATACTGGCGGTTACCATCTATTATGTCAACAATATTATTCACAAGCGAAGCGAGCGCATCCAGGCTTTGTTGTCTGACTTAACAACCACTGCGCAGGAATCCTATTCGGGTATACGCGTTATTAAATCTTTTGTACAGGAGAAAGCCATGATGGGTTTTTTCCATAAAAACAGTGAAGCATATAAAACAAATGCCATCGGCCTATCTAAAGTTGAGTCTATTTATTTCCCCGCCATGGGGTTGCTTATCGGGTTAAGCACCCTGCTCACCATTATGATTGGCGGCTTGTATGCGCTGCATGATCAGACCGTAAAGACCGGCACCATTGCAGAATTTGTGATGTATGTGAACATGCTCACCTTCCCCGTAAGCGCTATTGGTTGGACGGCCAGCATGATACAGAGGGCGGCTGCCTCGCAAAAAAGGTTGAATGAATTTCTTGACACCGAGCCCGGTATCCAGGACGCCCCCGGCGTTGCGATGCCTGCCCTGCGTGGAGACATTGTCTTTGAAAAGGTAGATTTTACCTACCCCGATACCGGAATACATGCCATCCAAAATTTTTCTTTTCACATAAAAACCGGGCAGAAAATAGCCATTATTGGCAGAACCGGCAGCGGAAAATCAACAGTAGCCCAATTGCTGTTGCGTATGTACGACCCCGATAGCGGCAATATCCGGATCGATGGTAAGGATATAAAAGAAATTCAGCTAAGGGCTTTGCGCGAACAGATCAGTTATGTGCCCCAGGATGTGTTTCTCTTCAGCGATACGGTTACCGGCAACATTACATTTGGGCTTGCCGGCACTTCGTTTGATAAGGTAGAAATGGCAGCCGCCAATGCAAGTGTAGATAAAGAAATCAAGGGTTTTGCACAACAGTATAATACCATGATAGGAGAGCGCGGTGTTACGCTTAGCGGG
>Ga0207658_10002415_pt1 | contig 13674 bp, 9 predicted proteins | sample KBSS33metaG_FD_184322 | JGI IMG/M metagenome (GOLD analysis project Ga0207658, IMG submission 184322) | Switchgrass rhizosphere microbial communities from Kellogg Biological Station, Michigan, USA - KBS S3-3 metaG (SPAdes) (version 2) | ecosystem: Host-associated > Plants > Roots > Rhizosphere >...
CGATTTTTCACTTCCTGCAACGGACGGGAAGACCTACAGTCTTTCCAGCTTTGCAAAAGCCGATGTGCTCGTAATTGTTTTTACCTGCAACCATTGCCCCACCGCCCAGGCTTATGAAGACCGCATCATTGAACTTACGAGCGACTACGCACCGAAAAATGTGGCCGTCATCGCCATCATGCCCAATGATCCGGCTTCCATAAATCTCGACGAACTGGGTTATACCGATATGGGCGATTCCTTTGAAGAGATGAAGATCCGGGCAAAAGAAAAAAAATTCAATTTTCCCTATCTCTATGACGGTGAAACGGAAAAAACATCCATGGCTTACGGTCCTATAGCGACACCGCATGTTTTCATTTTTGACAAGAACCGCATACTCCGGTACAGCGGAAGAATTGACGATACGGAGAAACCTACAAAGACACCCACACAACGTGATGCGCGGAAGGCCATTGATGAAATCCTGGCCGGTAAGCCGGTGACAGTTCCGAAGACCAAGGTTTTCGGCTGCAGCATCAAGTGGGCGGAAAAAAGCAGCTGGATCGACAACGCGAAGAAAAGCTGGGCCGCCGAACCCGTATCCATCGATACTATCGGCGTAGCCGGACTGAAAGACCTTGTTGCCAACCATTCCGACAAACTCCGGCTGATCAACGTATGGGCCACCTGGTGCGGTCCCTGCGTAGTGGAATTCCCGGAATTTGTTACCATGAACCGCATGTACCGGAAAAGGGATTTTGAGATCATCAGCATCAGCGCGGATGAACTGTCCAAGCAACAGAAAGCCCTGCAGTTCCTGCAAAAAAACGAAGCCTCCTTCAAAAATTATATTTTCTCCGGCGACAGCAAATACCAGCTCATCGAATCAATTGACCCTAACTGGCCCGGCGCGCTTCCCTATACCATGCTCGTCGAACCCGGTGGTAAAGTCGTTTATGCAAAGGAGGGCATCATCGATCCCGCCGAAGTCAAAAAAGCCATCGTCGAAAATAAATCGGTCGGCCGTTACTACTAACCTTAATTCGCCGGGGTGCCCAGGAGTTGATAAAGCTCATCGAGGTTAGGTGAAAGCACAATATCCGTTCTCCGGTTCAGCGTCCTGCCGGCGGGTGTGGAATTTGACGCCACGGGATCATACTGGCTTTGACCTGATGCCGTAAGGATGGCCGGATTTACCTGGTATTTACTGACCAGCACACGAACGATCGAAACCGCACGCGCCGTACTAAGCGCCCAGTTGTCGGGATAAATCGGACTGCGGATCGGAATGGAATCCGTATGGCCAACAATATTCACCCTTATATCAGGATTTACAATCAGCACAGCGGCCAGCTTGCCGAGTGCCTGAATGCCTTTTGGATTCACCGTGGCGCTGCCCGAGGGAAAAAGCAGACTTTCCTGGAGGCTCACATACACTTTCCCGTTTTTTATTGATACAGTCAGCTCCTTCGAAGAAAAACCGACAAGCGCATCCGCCATCTTTTTCCTTATATCCTCGATGGCTTTTTTCTGCTGGTTCATCAGACCCTGCAGTTGAATGAGCTGTGCCTGCTGGGCTGCCAGCTGCTCTTTGCTCTTATTCAGCTGTGATGCGGTATTGGCCGCGTCTGTGGAATACTGGCCTGCCTTGAAAGCAAGTTCGCTGACCTGGTTGTTGAGGTTGGTGATCTGGGCCTTCATTTGTCCCACGGAGGTTTCCAGGCTGCTTACTTTATTAGCCAGTTGTGCACTGTCTGCCCGTGCAGCAGCCAGTGCCTGCTGGGATGCTGCAAATTTGCTGTTGGAAACACAACCGCCCAACAGGAGCAGTGCGCCAAGAAGACAGGAAGAAGAAAGGGATTTCATTTTTTTGATATGGTTTGATTAAAAAAACTGAATTACCTCATTTGTTATAGGCGATGATTACCAGAATACGGTATACAAAGCGGCCAGCGTCCCTAAAATGATAACGGAAGCCGCCACAAACCCGGTCGACACACGAAATTCTTCTTTATCTACGATCATTTTATGTTTTTCCGGATGCGCGTCCGGCTTCAAAAGACTGATCGTTACCATGATGACCACGATGATGACAAAGTCGATGGTCATCCGGTCGAGAAAAGGAATATCAGGAAATCGTCCTCCCGTCCAGGAAGGCAGAAATTTCAATACAGTGGAGACCGGTATCGTCAGCAGGCTACCCGTGAGCGCCGCGGCAGGTGTTGTCTTTTTCCAATAAAGACCCAGTAAAAAAATCGCGAGTACACCGGGCGAAATAAATCCTACATACTCCTGTATAAACTGATAGGCCTGATCCAGGTTTCTCAGTGCCGGGGCGATGCAGGCTGCGATCGCCATGGAGGCAATCACCACCCATTTCCCTGCTCCTACAAGTTGTTTTTCTGTAGCCTCCCGGTTGAAATATTTCTTATAAATATCGAGTGAAAAAATGGTAGAAATGCTGTTGGCTTTGCCGGCAAGGGAAGCCACCACGGCCGCAGTCAGGGCGGCAAATGCCACGCCCTTAAGACCCGCAGGCAGGAGATTCATCAGCGTCGGATAGGCATGATCGGGCTTTACGATTCCTTCCGGCATCATTTCCTTCTGAAATAATCCGTTTTGATGGAGGACAAACATGGTGATGCCCGGCAGTACGGCGATCACGGGAATCAGCAGCTTGAGAAAAGCGGCGAACAGAATGCCGCTTCGGGCCGTTTTGAGATTGGCGCCCAGAGCGCGCTGAATGATATACTGGTTACAGCCCCAGTACGCAAGATTGTTGATCCACATACCGCCGATAACGACCGAAAGTCCAGGCAGGTCTTTGTAGTAAGGATGTCCCTGGTGGAAGATCATATGAAAATGATCCGGCGCTTCCTTTCGTAAAATAGAAAGGCCTTTTAAAACGTTACGTCCAAATCCAAAATGCTCCGACAGCAGGGTAAGCGCCAGGTAGGTGGTAACGAGACCGCCGACGATCAGCACGAGCACCTGTATCACATCTGTGTAGCCAATCACTTTCATCCCGCCCAGTGTGACAATAATGGAAAATACCGTGAGTCCCGCGATGCTCCATCCAAACGGAATCTCTGATATGGATGTGATAGCCAGCGCACCCAGGTAGATGATCGACGTCAGGTTGACAAATACGTACACCAGCAGCCAGAATACAGCCATGAGCGTGCTTACTTCGGGGCTGTACCGTTTGGCCAGAAACTGCGGCATCGTCACGATCTTATTGCGGAGATAGACGGGAAGAATAAAGACAGCCACGATGATAAGCGTGGCCGCAGCCATCCACTCGTAAGTGGAGATTGCAAGCCCCAGCGCAAATCCGGATCCGGACATGCCGATAAAATGTTCTGCAGAAATATTTGACGCGATCAACGAGGCACCAATGGCCCACCAGGTGAGAGATCCCTCTGCCAGGAAAAAATCCTTCGAGTCAGTAACGGCCGATTTCTTCTTATGATATATATAATACCCGTAGAGGGAGACTGCGATAAAATATACGATAAAGACAAGGTAGTCTGCCGTCTGTAGTTTATGCACTGGGAAATGTTCTCCGGTTACTGGTCAGTCTAAAATTTAAGGGTGGCGGGAAGATATCTGGCCACGAGGTCCTCGTAATAAGGCTTCAACTCCTTCCAGTCCGGCGGTACAGGACTCTTGGAATAAAGGTCATATGGATTGAAAAGCTTTACCCATTTGAGCATTTCCCTGTCGTGATCGTCCAGCAGGTAATCGTAAGCTCCTTCACGATGCCAGGCATAAAAAGAGTGATACCGCAGCATATATAATCCGGATTCAGGCATCGAATCCTTAAGCATCTGATAAATGTATTCGTCATGGCCCCAGGACATGGTTACATTGCGGAGGCCGCAGTTTTTGGAATAAACGCCGAGGATGGAATTGAGCGCCGGATTCGTGGAATCAGGATTGAGGGAAAAGAATTCCGGATAAACCACTTTATCGGAATGGGCACAGCCTACAGGAAAAGTATCACCGACCACCGCCCACTGTGGTTCACCAAACAGGCAAAGCACTTTTCCCATATCATGCATAAGGCCGACCAGCACCATCCAGTCAGGATGGCCGTCTCTGCGAATGGCTTCGGAGGTCTGCAGCAGATGTTGAAACTGATCCAGGTCAGTATCCGGGTCTGAATCGTCTACCAGCTGGTTGAGAAATTCGAAAGCGTCCCAGACGGGCATTTCCTTTTTTGCGAACTGCAGGTATTCACTGCGTTTTGCCTGCACAAAATCATAGGTCTGGTATGTATGGTTCAGGCGATAAAATTCCCGTACGGTATCCCTTGCCGGTGCTTCGTAATTTCTGAATTCCTCTTTCGTTTTTGTATTTTCCTCTTCGGGATAACGTTTCAATACGTCTTCTTCCCATTCATCGAGGCTGGCAAGCGGGGAAATTTCTGTCGGTGAAAAATTCTTCCGGGTATTCATGGCAGCAATTTCCTGAATTTACGAATTCTTCCTAAGGCATCAAATATTATTAGCGGAAAAAAGGATTCTATGTAATTTTATTGTCCATCAAAACCATCGGTATGAAAAAAATGCTTGCACTTGTATTCCTGTCCGGTTTCCTTACCGTCCATGCACAAAAACACAAGCTCACCCAGCTCTGGGCCACGGATCAGGTGGTGGCCACCCCGGAGTCGGTGCTGCCCGACAACAAAACCAAAATGATCTACATTTCCCTGATAGATGGTGATCCCTGGGGTGCGGATGGCAAGGGAGGTGTGGCGAAGCTTTCTCTGGATGGAAAAAATTATGATTCCATGTGGGTTACCGGGATGAACGCTCCGAAAGGACTTGCCATTTCGGGCAACAGGCTCTATGCCGCGGATATCACCAACGTGGTTGTGATTGAAATCTCCAAGGGAAAAATTGAAAAACAAATCCTTATCGAGGGATCGAGCGGATTGAATGACATCACTGCGGCAGACGACGGCGTGCTCTATGTCTCCGACTCAAAAGCCAGTCGTATTTTCAGACTGAAGGGCGAAAAATCGGAATTGTACCTCGATAATATTCCTGGCGCCAATGGTGTCAAAGCAGTAAAGAAGGATCTGTATTTCGCCAAGGGGTCGGCCCTGATGAAAGCCGATGAAAAGAAAAATATTACCCAGATCGCGGATGTGGGTCAGGGCATCGATGGAATTGAACCCGTGGGCAATGGAGATTTTCTCGTCACCTCCTGGTCAGGCTATATTTTTTATGTGTATGCCAATGGCACCACGGAACTTCTGCTCGACACGCATGAACAAAAAAAGAATACGGCAGATATCGGCTATGATCCTGTAAACCACATCGTGTATGTGCCTACTTTTTTTGACCGCCGCGTGGTAGCCTATCAGTTGTCCGGATTATAGTCAGGGTTTGACAAACGGAATGCGGAATAACGTTAATGCTTGGATTTAACCGGCTTCTTTTTTACAGGAGCCGGTGCTTCCTGATTGACGACGGACTTAGGGAATTCAGCTACATACACGGCACCATGCCGGAGTCTCCCTTTTCCCTGGTCTTTTGTCCAGATCTGCGTGATCACAAAGTGACGGGAAGGAGACTGACTGAGTCCGCCGCTTTCTTCCTGGAAATAATATACACTGAAGCGGATTTCGGAACCCCTTCCAAAAGTATCCCCGCCTACCAGACCAATGGGCTGACCTGCTTTAACCAGCTGGCCGGGTATGACCATGGCGCTGTTCTTTTTTAATATTCCATACCGGGCAAAGGAGCAGTCTGGCTGCACCAGCTCTATAAAATTTTCTTTGCCAATACTGTTCTGCCCCGCATCGTTACTGGCATCCCTGTCTTCCACGATATTCACAATTCCCTTGCGGGCAGCATAGATCGTGTCGCCCGGCTTCATCTTAAGCCTCAGAACATACCAGTTTGCTGTATCCGAAGGCTTGTCAGGCGACATTTCATATACCTGCGCATCCTTACCGGGAGAGATAGGTAGCAGGTAAGTAAAGTCTGAATTGACTACCGGATGCATACAACCTTTCTGGGTTGCGCTTGAATACTTGAACTGGATGGGATCGTTGGGGTTGATGGGTGAAATGGTAAAAAGGGAATTGTAACCCGGCTTTATTTCGCCGTGGAAGGGAAGCGTCCTGTCCGACCGGAGATTGTCGAACTGAGTGAACCCCAGCTCGAGGATATAATTGCAATAGGCGTAGTTGATACAGGAAAAAACGTAACCGCCCTTTGCGTTGGCCTGATACTTAATTTCTATCACCCGCTGGGAAAAAACAGTTCCTGAAAAAAACAGCAGACTGATAATGAGCAGGCAGATTGTTCTGACCCTCCGCAGGTAAATCATATGTAAAGTAAAAGGAATTCTACATCACCGGCTAAGGTCTGACCTGTAATTTCCAAATCTGCTTTTTACCATCGGCGTTCATACCCCTGACGAAATACGTTCCTGCTGCGAGACCGGGTGGCAGCTGAATGGTAATTTTAGAAATGCCTGCAGTAGGATAAGTCTGCAACATCAGTTTCTTGCCAGTCTGGTCCAGCAGTTCGACCTGCAGGGGTTTATTGCCGGTGAAAACCGCATTGTTTTTCAGGTATACGATTCCGTTAGTGGTCGGGTTGGGATAGAGTTCCATAACCCCCAGCGAGAAATTCACGATCAGCGTATTGGAATAGGTAAATACGCCGGCTTTATCCACCAGTCTGAGCCGGTAATGATTCGCTCCGTCCATCGGGTTCAGGTCCTGATACGTGTAATTTTGTTCAAACTCGGAGTCACCCTGTCCCGGTATGGTGGCAATGACCTGGAAGTTGGTGCTGGGCCCGCTGCGTTCCAGTTCAAAATGATCGAAATTCTTTTCCTTGCCTGTAGCCCATGTCAGCTGGGTATATTCATTATCGATATTGTTGGCGGTGAAATCCACCAGACGAACGGAAAGCGTATCCTGATGTGCTACCACTGTTACATTGTCAAAGACGGCAGTTCCTGCCACCGCATTATTATGAGAGGTATATGCCAGTCCGACATAAGGATGGGATCCGAGGGCAACAGTCACCGAATCGACGACTGACCAGTTGTTGCCATCGGGAGAAATAGAGCCGATATATTTATTGCCATCGCTGGTTAGTTTTACCCAGTAAGGCGGGACAATTCCATAGTTTTTGGTAATGCTGGCGCTGGTATCGTTCTGCTGGGAGCGGTGTTGCAACGAGGGACCGGCACCCGGTGCGACGAGCATGAAAGCATGGGGCGAACCCTTGTCCAGGTTGGCCCGGAACATAACACCCGCCTTTGCCCAGAAATCTGTATTCTCTACAGATGCCACCCTGGCGATAATGTCTACGTTGCTGCCCGGTACAGTCTGAAACACACTGTGAAATCCATCATTTCCAAACCAAATGTCCTCGCCTGATGCTTTCAAGGTAAAAGTCCCATTGTCATAGCATTCGTCGCCTGCAATATAAGTATAGCCAATGTCGGCACCAGTCCATGGTTGGGGAAGCGGGTTTGGACACTGTGAGGCGGGAGGTGGATTCAGTCCATACACCACGAGATAATTCGAAAACGTGGGTACATACAGTTTTCCGTTTGCCACGGTCATAGAAGCGAATTTAGCAAGACGTCCTACAGAATCACGCAGGGCTTTCATGTTACTATTCCAGAGCTCACGGGAGACATCAGTGGCGTCAAAAGCCTGTACGATGGCAGGAACGACATTGTGATTGGCGTTACCCTGTATGGGATGAACGGCCCATATAATCCCTGTACCCGGTGTGGACCCGTTTGAAGAAATCGTGAGGATACCTCCGGGCATACCTCCGGGAAGTGTCGTGTTGCCCAGCTTCTTATTTAGGGTATCGAAGCGAAGCGTACTTCTGTCGAAAGGAAACTGTTTAAGAAAGCCTTCCTCTGCCCAGCAATAGATATATTCTTTGCCATTGTTATCCTTAAAATATACCGGAGTACCGTGGATATGATTGGTTCCCCAGGTCTTCACATTGATGTCGAGCATCTGGAGCACATTGGCATTGGTGCTATTTGTTTTTCCCATATTGGTATTGTCGATGAGGTAGAGATAACTCTCCTTACTACCGGAAAGGGAAAGATTGGTATTGGGGATCAGCATGACACCGTCTGATCCATAATCGAGGTCCTGGTCATTGAGGTATTGATAGTCATTCGGCGTGAAAAAGTCAGTCATTTTCAACTGACCGGTGGTATTAGACAACTTAATAAGGCTTTCACCCCGGTTTACCGGATCATTGGGATCGAGTGTGAATTCATTTCCTGTTGTTCCATTTCCCGTAGTGAAGTAAAAATTACCGTCATCATCCACAGCAAGGCCCTGGCCGCTCATCCAGATTCCTGCCCTGTGTCCGTTTGGCGTGGCATTGTAAACATATTTTTGAGCAAGCGTCAGGGCATCATATCCTATCACCCATCCGTGGTAAGGGTCCATATCACAATGAGATGACCATGCTATATATACCACACCCTGGTAAAGGGTAAGTGCGGGTCGCTGATTCTGGGTTTGCTGATTAAATGTTACAACAGCGCCGTCTCCATCATCCGCGATGCCCGGATAAGTTGCCGTGATATATACCGGAGGCAGCTTATCGGCACCTGTTTTCAGGTCTAAAGCATGAAGGTATTGCACATAGACGGTCGGCACGGCCTTGGTTGCACTTCTTGCGACTACATAGATTGTATTGGTATTGGTGTCGATCGCCGGCGTACCGACAATACCGATATTGTGGGTAAAGTCCACATAAACCCCTTCACAGGCACCGGCCATGTCTGTATTCAGCAAAGGCCTGTATGCATTCGTTCCGTCCGGATTATAGGTAAGGTTAACTTGCCAGTAGGGTGTGGATGCAGCGGCATCGTCCGCATCATACGCATAGATAGAGTTATTAACGGTAGTGACTATTACTACGTTGTGAATGCCACCTCCGACAGACACATTGTTTACAATAAGAGGCTGCGAATAGGTCTGGTCATCCACTGCACGGGTAAACAACTTTCCAAAATTTCCTCCGCTGACATTGGCCTGAGTAAGCTGGGTTTCGTTGGGATCCCAACCCGTTCTTTTCAGATCGTTGTGTTGAACGACCATGCTCTGACCCGAAGAAAATAAATAAGTAAAAATGCACGTGAAGACACAAAGTATCCTATGGACACTTCCTTGTGAGGGTGTTCGGAATTTCGTGACTATCATTTTGAAAAACTGAGTTGGCCGTTATAAATATATAGACTTATTCGGATTTTTTGGCCTGTTTCAATAGAATATGTTCGGATCTAATAGTCTAAAAATGAGACTCTAACAAGGTTTAACTTCCGTTATAGTTTAAAAAGCTCCGATTCAAGGGAATATAAGCTGACAGAATAAAAAACGTATAACCCTGCTCTTTGGTTGTCTAAACACGGTTTTCTTGTTAACTGACACGAAAATTAAGTTATTTTGCCGCGGCCAGACCCATTATATTATGAACAAGATTTTCGTACCACTGATTGCTATCTGCATATTTTGTGCCTGTAAAAAAACCAATGCCCCCGCTCCTCCTGACCCTACGGCGCAGGACACCCTGAACAACTGGGTCCTGGCTTCCAGCCCGGCTACCGTGCTGCAGGATGTCCGTTTCATTGATAACCAGAATGGTTTCGCTACAGACGGTTCAAAGATCTTAAAAAGTACGGACGGAGGTTCCAGCTGGACCACGGCTTTCACTTCAACCTCCACTTCACTTTACAATATTCAGTTCATTGACCCTCAGCATGGGTATGTGCAGGGCGCCACCCAGCTGAATAGCACGTCAGACAGCGGAGCAACCTGGGTTTCCAGACCTCTCCCCATTCAGGGCGGACTCCAGTTTCAATTTATAGACCCCCAGAGAGGCTATATTATGGATTATAACAAGGGGCTTTACAGGACCCTTGATTCCGGTAATCACTGGACCCTGATACAGGGAATCACCTATAATTTTGAACTCCTGACCTTCTATTTTATGGACAGCCTGAAGGGATACGAAATGTTCAATAGTGACTTCAACAGTACGTCCAATGGAGGGGTATCGTTCAACCTGGTCGCCTCCGCCGCCATCAAGACGGTTACCCAGGGATACTTTAAAATGCATTTCCCCGACTCGCTTCACGGATTCTGCGGAACCGTGGAAGGTCTTGTAAGAACGACGGACGGAGGTAAGACCTGGACCAATGTACTTTCGACGGTTACCGGCTATATGATTCCCTATTTTTTTGACAGCCTGAACGGATATTGCCTCTACGACTCCAGCATATACAAAACAACCGACGGAGGACAGCACTGGAGCCTCAGTTGCAGGATCGGCAAGAGCGGATTTTCCGGGATGTCCTTTCTGGACCTGAATAACGGCTGGGCCAGCACCTTCGACGGCCGGGTATTTAAACTGTCCCAATAGCCGGAATTCATAATTACCTAACACAGGCTTCATACCGGGATCATCTGGTTGTTGTTTTTTTACAAAACCATTATCGATTCCCTGTATGAGGTACATGCTTAAATTTTTCAATCACGCAGTAATCCGGATCTTCCTGAACCGGCTGTCTGCCTTTTACCCGGCGTTTAAGTATTATAAGATCCACTAGGATTTTATAAAAATCATCCGGATGAAAATTCTGTACGCCATTCAGGGCACAGGAAACGGGCATCTGAGCCGGGCCCGTGATATCATCCCCATTTTACAAAAAAAAGGAGACCTCGATATCCTCATCAGCGGCACGCAGGCAGACGTGGAACTTCCCTATCCCGTTAAATACCGTTTGCGGGGACTTTGTTTCATCTTCGGCAAAAAGGGGGGCATAGACATCATGGCTACCTACCGCAAAAGCAACCTGAAGAAGTTCCTGAAAGAAATCAGGAACCTGCCCGTTGAAAAGTACGATCTCGTGATCAATGATTTTGAACCCGTAAGTGCCTGGGCATGCAGGAGAAAAAACGTACCCTGTATAGGACTCAGCCATCAGTGTGCCGTAATCCATCGCAGTTCACCCCATCCGCGGAATAAGGACCTCATCGGAAATGCCATTTTGCACCGTTACGCACCGGTATCGAAAGCATTCGGATTCCATTTCAGGGCATATGCCGATGGTATTTTCACCCCGGTTATCCGAAGTGAAATCCGTTATGCGACAGCTGAAACAAAAAAACATTATACGGTTTACCTGCCGGCATATGGCGATAAGAAAATCATCCGGATGCTCTCTGAAATCCGGCAGGTGGAATGGGAAGTATTCAGCAAGCACAGCCGGAAAGCATACAGAAAAGAAAATATTTCCATCCATCCGATAGAAAACAGGGCATTTGTGAAAAGCCTTCTGGGCTGCCAGGGAATTCTTTGCGGTGCGGGGTTTGAAACGCCTGCGGAAGCACTTTTTCTTAAAAAAAAGATCCTGGCGATCCCCATGAAAAGTCAGTATGAGCAGCAATGCAATGCCGCGGCGCTGGAAGACATGGGCGTTCCCATTCTGAAGTCCCTCAAGAAAAAAAATCTCGAAAAAATCAAGCAATGGGTGAACAACCCTCAGTTCATTCCGGTTGATTATCCTGACATCACGGAACAAATTATTGACCAGTTGATTTCAGATGCCGGAAGCAGATCCGGAAAAGAAACCGTGATGAGCGAAAGCGGATTGAAATCTGTCAAATCCATGAAAGAGGAGATGCTTTCCCCCATACTCAAACCCGCTGCTAAATAATGTCACTGACCCGCAGTGAATTTGGAAATGACTTTAACTGGGGAGTATCCACCGCCGCTTACCAGATTGAAGGAGGACATAATGCAGATGGCAAAGGGCTGTCTATCTGGGATGTGTTTTCACGTAAGAAACGAAAGATATATGGCGGGCATCATGGCGAAACGGCCTGCGATTTTTACAGTCGCTATCCGTCGGATATCGCCCTGATGAAGGAAATGCATATTCCGAATTTCCGGTTCTCGATTTCCTGGAGCAGGATTTTTCCGAACGGCATAGGCTCACACAACCCCGCCGGCCTGGATTTCTACGACCGGTTGATTGACGAATGCCTGGAGAATGATATCTGTCCCTGGGTCACTCTTTATCACTGGGACCTTCCCCTGTTTCTGGAAAACAAGGGAGGATGGAATAACAGGGATATCGTTCAGTGGTTCGAATATTATGTGGAGTTCTGCGGCAGGAGGTTTGGAGACCGGGTCCGTCGCTGGATGATCCTCAATGAGCCCATGGTCTTTACAGGAGCCGGATATTTCCTGGGCGTGCATGCACCCGGTAAAAAAGGACTGAACAGTTTCCTTTCCGCCGCCCATCATGCTGCCCTCTGCCAGGCGGCAGGAGGCAGGATCCTCAAAGCTGTGGATCCCGGGTTCTTTGTGGGAACCACTTTTTCTTATTCGCATATAGAACCCTTTCGGCCGCTGGAAAGAGACCGCCTGGCTGCCCGGAAAGCAGACGCCCTGCTGAACCGCTTTTTTCTTGAGCCCCTGCTCGGACTCGGATATCCAACAGGCGACCTGAAAATACTTCGCGAAATAGAAAAATATTTCAAACCTGGCGACGAGGAGCGGCTGGTTTTCCATCCGGATTTTGTCGGACTTCAGAACTACACCCGCGAACTCGTACGCTATGCGCTGCTGATGCCTTTTCTGAAAGTAAAAATTATCAAGGCAGGAAAAAGAAAGGTGGAAAAGACCCAGATGGACTGGGAGGTTTATCCCCCTGCAATCTATGAGGCGCTGTTGAGGCTGGGCAGGTATGAAAAAATCCCGCAGATTATCGTCACGGAAAATGGGGCAGCCTTTGAGGACCTTATGATAAATGGCAGCATAGAGGATCCGAAAAGAATGAATTATCTGCGTGATCACCTGCGGGAAGTTCTCCGGGCAAAGAAGGACGGAGCGCCGGTGAAGGGTTATTTTGTCTGGACCTTTATGGATAATTTCGAATGGGCTGAGGGATACTATCCCAAATTCGGCCTGGTACACGTTGACTTCAAAACACAGGAGAGATTAGTCAAGGCCTCGGGCAAATGGTATGCGCGCTTTCTTGACGACGGGAGCTAAACGGATATCTTTAAGTCCCACCATTTTCTTGCTATCCTGGTCCCAGACTTTGAGTCGCAGGCATTCGTAAATGGCACTTATTTTCAACGATGTCTTCTTGCAAGACTGCAGTTCCTTGATCTGTTTCATCACCTCCGGAAGTCGGTAGAAAGGAATTTTACAATTCAGATGATGGATGTGATGGTATCCGATATTGCCGGTCATCCAGGCCATCACCGGATTCATTTCCATATAGCTGGACGACTCCAGGGCAGCTGATTCATAAGCCCAGTCGTTGTTGTCCTGGAAAGTCACACCTGGAAAATTATGCTGGGCATAAAACAGGTAGGCTCCTACGGCAAAGGCGATCAGAAAGGGAAGGAAAAATACAAAGAACCAGATCTGCCAGCCCAAGAGGATAAACAGGGTTACTGAAAGGCTTACATGGATCACGAGGGCAATCATGGAATCGTAATGTTTCTTCGGATTGCTCACAAAGGAGGCGATGCACATCCCGAAAATAAACATCGAGAAATAACCCAGCGCGATGGTAAGCGGGTGGCGTATGGCCAGGTATTCGAAACGTTCCCGCCTGTTCATTTCCAGATATTTCTTTTTGGTAGCGATGGGAAAGGAC
>Ga0207658_10002424_pt1 | contig 13642 bp, 11 predicted proteins | sample KBSS33metaG_FD_184322 | JGI IMG/M metagenome (GOLD analysis project Ga0207658, IMG submission 184322) | Switchgrass rhizosphere microbial communities from Kellogg Biological Station, Michigan, USA - KBS S3-3 metaG (SPAdes) (version 2) | ecosystem: Host-associated > Plants > Roots > Rhizosphere...
TCGCCGACCTCCTCGCCGTCCCGTTCGCGGAGGCGATGCTCCTGCCACTGCCCGCCGGGGTCGACCCGGTGGCCGTGGCGGCGGCAGGCGACAACATCACCGATGCCTACCGACACGTAGGGTCCCGTCTCCCGTCCATGCTGGAGCGCGATCGGGGCGCGACGGTGCTGATCGTCGCCTCCCAGTCCCCGCGTACGCCGTTCGGCGCGAGCGTCCCCCTCTACGCCGGCCAGATCGCCCTGGCACTGGGCGCACGCCGGGTCCTTCTCGTCGATGCGAGGCCCGAGGTCCGGCGCCGGGCCGCTGATCTCGGACTGACGGCGATCGGACCCGGCGACCTAGGTGACATCGACCCGTGCCCTCTGGTGATCGACACGAGCGCCTCGGCCGTGGGGCTCCGGCGGGCGATCTCCCACACCGCGTCGGACGGGATCTGCACGAGCAGCGGGACCCTCCACGATTCGATCCGTATCCCCACCGGCCGGATGTTCGCGCGCAACGTACAACTTCGGATCGGCCGCTCCCACGCCCGCCAGGCGCTCCCGGCGGTGCTCGACCTCGTCGCAACGGGGCGGATCGATCCTGGCCTCGTGACCACGGTCGAGGCCGATCTCGACGATGCGCCGCGGGCCTTGGGCGAACACGCCCGCGGCAACGCGATCAAGACCGTACTGCGGTCGTGAGTGGATCCGGACGACGCCCGGTCGGGACCACGGGTTTGACGCCGAGACGGTCGGTCAGGATCCTTCCCGCCGATCTCACCTCACCGGCGTCGCAGATCGCCACCTCGCAGAAGCTCTGGTGGACGTCGAGTCCGATTGCGCGCATTCACTGCTCCTCTCGATCGATGGTCGGGGCAGAGCGAGCGGGCAAACGACAACTACGGATTCGCGCTCGAGGCGCAACCGGGCAAGTCGCAGGGGCGGCCAATTAGCGTGGCGGGCTCGCGGCCCATAACGCAAGCACGGCCTCCCGTCTCGTCTGCTTTCGGGGAGCCCCGGTCCCGGTGAGGCGAACCTACGACCGGCCGCGAATGGCTCCCGAGGGCGCACCTTCGCGTCGAAATCGAGCCGACGCGCGGGGGACCGGCGCTTTAGCTTCGAAGATGTACCCGATCTTTGGCCCCCGCTTCCGCTTTTCGCGCGAAGGTAAAACCGTGCGCTAGTCGGGGCGCACGTGCTGATGTGCGATCTCGATCGTGCGCGGGATCGGGTTGCGGATGAATCCCACGCGGTCGATGAGCGGGCGGACGAAGCCGGCGGCGCGAGCGACCGGTGTGTTGGCTTTCGGGATGACGGTGATCTTGGCGCGGCGCTCGATGCCGCGGACGGTGTCGTTGATGACGGTCTCGCGGGGGACCATCTTCCACGGCCAGCTCTTGTGCTCCCCCCAAAGGGCGGCGCCAGCCGGGTCGGCGAGCACTCCATCCATCATCGGGGTGTCGAAGAAGGTCGGGTGGACGCTCGACACGGTGATGCCGAGGTGGCGGACCTCGAGGCGCAGGCTGTCGCAGAGGGCCCAGACGCCCGCCTTGCTCGCGGTGTAGTGGGTGTTGAGCGGCGAATGGATGAAGGCCGCCATCGACGAGATCGCAACGAGTTGGCCTTCGGTGCGTGCAACGCATGGGAGCGCGGCCTTGAACGTGCGGTAGACGCCGTTGAGGTTGATGTCGATCGTCGTCTCGAACTCCACCGGGTCCATCAACTCGGCGGGCTTCGGCTTGCCGATGCCGGCGCCGGCAATGACGACGTCGAGCTTGCCGAAGTCGGCAGCGGCCGCGTCGATGGCGTGCTGGACGGAGTCGTAGTCGCGGACGTCGATCGCGTAGCCGCGCGCGACCGTCTCGTCGCCGAGTTCAGCGGCCTGCGCGGCGCTGGCGGCGCCGTCGAGGTCCATGAGCGCGAGTTTGGCGCCCCGCTCGCGAAGCTTGGTCGCGAGCGCGCCGCCGAGGCCGCCGGTGGAGCCGGTGATCGCGACGACGCGCCCGGCGAGTTCGTATCGAGCCATGCCTGGTTCTCCTGGTGGGTCAGTTGGTCGGGATGTGGGCGCGCAGGAAGGCGATCTGATCGCCGACGACCTGCTCGAAGGGGTCGCCGACGTAGATGTCGAAGTGCCCGTAGGCGTAGTGCTTGATCTCGCCCTGTGGGGCCTTGGCGATGTGCTTCTGCGTGGGGCCTGCGGGTGCGACGGTGTCGGGGTCGCAGATGCACACGAGCAGCGGGGCCTTCACGTCTATGGCTCGGCGCCCGGGGAAGTAGCGGATGAGCTGCAGCGCGATCCGTGCCGCCGCTTCGTTGTGGAACTCGGCGTCCGGAGGCTGGAGCGCGAGCATGCCGGGCAGAGCGTCGGGGGCGACCATGAGGGCGGTGTCGCCGGGCTTGCCGGCGACGGGGACGTAGATCGGGTCGCGCCCGAGGCGGGCGCCGACGGCGTCGGCGATCGCCTTGGCGGTGATCTTGAGGCTCGTGAGCGGCGGGACCGCGAGGCTTGACGCGAGACCGTCAGTGAACGGGCACTGCGCGATGGCCGCGGCGACGTCCGGGTTGGCTGCGGCGGTCGCGATCGCGTGTCCACCGCCGAAGGAGGTGCCCCAGACGGCGATGCGGCGCGGGTCGAACCGTGAGTCCGTGCGGGCGAAGCGCAGGGCGGCGTTCCAGTCCTCAAGCTGCTTGGGAACGTCGATGATGTGTCGGGGCTGCCCGGGGCTATCGCCGAAGTGGCGGTAGTCGAAGACGAGGCTGGCGTAGCCGGCCGCCTGGAAGCGCTCGGCGAACGCGTCGAGGCGCATCGACTTGGTTCCGCCGAGGCCGTGGGCCATCACGATGACCGGGAACGGGCTGTCGCCGGCCGGCGCATAAAGCCAGGCTGCGCAGTGCTCGTCGCCGGACGGGAACGTGAGGTCCTCGCGGACCCTGGGAGGTGTGGTCGGCATGGCGTCGGTCTCGCTCGCCGGGGCTTCGGTGATGCCTTCAGTATCGGCGACCCGTAGCGAAGGGATCAAGCCGCGGGTTCCCCAATGCTCACCGTCGCTGCGCTGTCGCAATCTCGGCGCGCGCGGCGCGAGTCCGGGACCAAGCCCTGTGTTCGGCAATAGAGAATTCCGCGACGCGCGAGCGTGGTCGGCACTTGCGGACCGCTCAGCGGGTTGTTCGCGGCACCGCCGAGCACTCGGCAGTTGAGCTCGCCCAACGCGCCGAGCGAGCGGGTCGGCGTGCCCGAGCCGGCCTCGGTCTCGTCGCGCGTCCCTCCTGATTCGAGTCCGTTCTCGGTCCAGGAGCCGCACCTATGACCAAACCGCCGATTCCGCGGATTCGGGCACGCATGTTTGAGATGGCGCGATCGAGCGCCGAGCTTCACCCGGAGGACGGGCGGATCAGGACTGAGTGACCGGAATTTCGCTAGCCGGCTCCACGGCAGACACGACCACCTCGCCGACCCGTCGCCGCTTTATCGAAGCCCTGCCGAGAAAAGCCACCAGTCGGATCTCATTCGCGGCGCGCTCGGCTTGGAACCGTGATGAGATCAAGCCCGAGCCAGCGAGCGAGAAGGCGGCTGGCCCGACGTTCTATCCCGAACCCTCTCCCGGTGGTAATCAAGGCGCCGCAGCCCGCCTGGCTCGCATACGACAAGGCCCGCGGCAGGCTCGGTCGACGTACCACGGAGATCGAATACTGCGTTTCCAGACCGGCTCGCTCGAGTAGCTCCCTAAGCCTCCTGCGCTGCTCCATTTTGATTTCCAGGGCGACCGCCTCGGGGTCAAGCCCGGCGTTTCGGGCCCCGTAGCTGTAGAGAAAGGGGCGGGCCAGGATGGCGATCAACGCGAACCGCCGTGAACCGGCGAGCTCGCAGGCGACTCGCGCGGCGTCGATCTCGCAGGGAGCGCCCCTGAGCAGAACTCCGACGAGATCGGCGCCCCGGACGGTCTGCCCGTCGGCGTAGCTCTCGATCTTCGGGACGTCGTCGAGCGCGTAGGCGGTCGGGTAGCCGTCCACCGGCTCGTCGTAGTGCACGCAACGGACCTTGGCCACGTCTTCTCCTCCACTCGTTCTGCGTTGGCGCTGATCTGTATCACAGGTCGTCATACAAGCTTACAGTCATATAATTGGCGTGGGGCCCCGGAGACTTAGGTCTGTGGAGGGGCATTCACGGTGCTGGGGCGACCAACGGCCCGGCTGAGGCGGCACTTGCCGAGAACTCGGTTTCGGGACTTTCTGGCTCGGAGGCTCTCCCGCGGCGGAGCGGGCCGAGTGGTATCTCGTTGTTGCGCCCGGAGCTGTGCGCCCGGAGTTGTGCGCTCGGAGCTGAAAGAGTCCGGAACGTAAAGAGTCGAAATCGTCGATCAGCAGAAGCTTCACGCCGACGGCCTCCACCCACTCTCAAAGACTGTCTGGCAAGAGTACGGTCATATAGCTGTAGTCTGAGGCCCGATGAAGCTCGGCCGATTTGGGGTTTGGACGGCATTCCGCTTGATCGGCCGTGAGAATGGGCCGCGGGCAGCGGTTCTGGCCGAGAATCTCGGTTACGGCACGTTCTGGCTCGGGGGGTCGCCGCGACTGCGGGACGTGCGCCCGCTGCTGGAAGCCACGGACCGCATCGCGGTCGCGACCGGCATCGTCAACGTCTGGGACTACGAGCCGAGCCGCCTCGCCAAGGAGTACGCCGAGCTCGCGGGCGAGTTCGGAGGGCGTCTCCTGGTCGGCATCGGGATCGGTCATCGCGAGGCGACAGAGGAGTACCGGCGCCCACTCACTACGATGCGCGAGTTCCTCGACGGCATTGACGCCATCCACGCGCCGATTCCGGCGGACCGCCGCTGCGTCGCGGCCCTGGGACCGAAGATGCTCGGGCTGGCCACCGAGCGATCGCTCGGCCCCGCTCCCTATTTCGTCCCTGTGGAGCACACGGTGGCCGCTCGCCAGGAAATCGGCGACGGCGCCTGGCTCGCTCCGGAGCTTGCCTTCCAGCTCGGCTCGGGCCCAGATCGCCACTCGGCGCGGACCTACGCGGCCAAATACCTCGCCCTCGAGAACTACGCCGCCAACCTGCGTCGCTTCGGCTTCGACGATGAGGATCTGGAGGGAGGGGGTTCCGATCGTCTGCTCGACGCGCTGGTGCCACAGGGCGAAGCCGCCCATATCGCGCTCGCGGCCCACAGCCATCTCGAAGCCGGCGCAGACCACGTGGCTCTGCAGCCTGTGGGGGTAGCGGGAGTCCCGAGCCAGGAGTGGACCGAAATCGCAGACGCCCTCGAACTGCGGGCAGAGGCATGAAGATCGGGCTCTTCGTCGCGGCGCAGTATCCGCAGGACGCCTCGGCTGCCGCGGGGATCGATGCCCACCTCGCCCAGGTCGGGCTTGCCCGGGAGGCCGGGTTTTCGACCGTCGTGGCCGGGCAGCACTTCCTTTCCCACCCGTACCAGATGGCGCAACCGATCCCGTTGCTCGCGCGCCTGGCCGCGGTCGCCGAAGGGATGAGGGTCGGCCCCGCGATCTTGCTCCTCACCCTGCTCAATCCGCTCGAGGTCGCCGAGAACCTGGCGACGCTGGACGCGATCTCACCCGGCGGGGTGGTCGCTGGCTTCGGGCTCGGATACAGGCAGGTCGAGAACGCGGCCTTCGGCGTCGAAGACAAGCGGGCTGCCCTGTTCGAAGGGAAGGTCGACGTCGTTCGCCGCCTCCTGGCAGGTGAGCGGGTAACGGCATCGGGACCCGGCTACGAGCTGTCCGACGCCCAACTGTCGCTGACCCCACGGCGGACCCCTGAGATCTGGATCGCGGCGAACTCCGACGCGGCAGTGCGTCGTGCCGCGCGCATCGGCGACGCATGGCTGCTGAATCCTCACACGACGATCGCCGAACTCGAGCGGCAGGTTGGCCTCTACCGTGCTCAGCGAACCGAGTGCGGCATGCCGGAGTCAGCACTGCCGGCATTGCGGGAGGTCTGCGTCGCCGAGACCGACGAGGCGGCACTGGAGATCGCGCGGCCCTACCTCGGCCCCAAGTACGACGCCTATGTCGAGTGGGGTCAGAGCGAGGCGCTCCCGCCCACCGACACGCTGCGGCGCAACTTCTCCGACCTCGCACAGGAGGGCCGGTTCGTGATCGGGTCGCCACAGAGCTGCGCCGAGCAGATGCTCGAACATGAGAGCCGGCTCGGCGTCGACGAGATCCTCTGCCGCGTGGCCTGGCCGGGCATGCCGCCCGAGCAGGCGATGCGCTCGCTCGAGCTGCTGGCGCGAGAGGTCTTACCGCTGATCTCCGCCTCGAAGAGACAAAGCGAAACCCCGGGGACGGGGCCGTGAAGCAATTCGAGGGAAGGGTGGCGGTGGTCACCGGCGCCGCCAGCGGGATCGGCTTCTCGCTGGCCAGCCAGTTCGCCGCCGCCGGCTGCGGGCTGGTGATCGCCGATCTCGAGAGTGGACCGCTCGATGCCGCTGCGGTTTCGTTGCGGCGGGAAGGGGCGGCGGTGGTCGCAGTCCCCACCGACGTCTCCGACTCAGAGTCCGTCGCGGCACTTGCCGAGGCGACCGAGTCGGCCTTCGGCCGCGCCAACATCCTCTGCAACAACGCCGGCGTCGAGGGGGGCGAGCAGTTCGACCGTATCCCGATGGCGACCTGGGAGTGGGTCATGGCGGTCGATTTCTGGGGAGTCCTCCATGGTTGTCGCAGCTTCCTGCCACTGCTGCGCCGAGAGGAGGAGGCGCACATCGTCAACACCGGCTCGCTTGCCTCGTTCGCCACTGGCACGCCGACGATGACGCCCTACGTATGCGCCAAGTTCGCCGTCCTGGCACTCAGCGAGTCGCTCGAGATCGAGCTCCGCGCCGAAGATTCGCCGGTCCGGGTGTCCCTGCTCGCGCCGGGGCCCGTGCGCACCAGGATGACCGAAGCCGAGCGAAATCGGCCCGCGCACGTGCCACCAACCGACGCCAGTCCCGCGCGGCGCCAGGTCTTGGAGACGCTGCGCGAGGCGACCGACGCGTCCGGTCACGACCCCGACGAGGTCGCCGCGATGGTGCTCGAGGCGATCCGCGAGGAGCGCTTCTTCGTCCTCCCCCACCCAAACGAGGCACTCGCCGGACTGGAGCGGCGCCGACTCTGGATGAGCGAGAACCAGCCGCCGCCCGTCAGGCGGCCAGCCGCGACCTGACGGGCCTTCTCCGGGCGGGCGCTACTGGGCGGTGTAGCCGCCGTCGGCGGCGACGATCGATCCGGTGAGGAAGCTCGCCGCAGGAGACGCTAGGAAGAGGACGACCCTGGCGATCTCCGCCGCCGTCGCAAAGCGCCCGAGCGGATGCAGCGCCTCAACCGCGGCTACGGCCTCACGCGCCTCTGCCTCGGGCAGAGTCGACAGCGACTCGTTGACGAAATCGGTCTGGATGGCGCCGGGGGCGACCGCGTTGACCCGCACTCCCTCCGCCGCGAATTCGACCGCCATCACCCTGGTGATCTGGACGATCGCACCCTTGCTGGCGCTGTAGAGGAGCTGGCCGGGCGCTCCGGTGAGTCCCGAGGTCGAGGCCATGTTGACAATCGCGCCGCCGCCTTCGTCCACGAGGCCGGGAAGCGCCGCCCGGCTGTGGACGAAGACGCCCTTGACGTTGATAGCCATCAGCTCGTCCCATTCGTCCTCACTCGTCTCCAAGGTCGGCTTGAAAACGAACTTGGCCGCGTTGTTGACGAGCACGTCGAGCCCGCCGAACCGCTCGCGCGCCAGCTCGACAGCCGCGGCGGCCGTCGCGCCATCCCTGACGTCACCAACCAACGTCGCGACCCGGTCCCCCTCGAGCTCGGAAACCACGGGCCGGATGTCCTCGGCGACGACGTTGGCGCCGGCCTCAAGTAGCAGGCGCACCACCTCGCCCCCGACTCCTCCGGCCGCGCCGGTCACGATCGCGGTCTTCCCCTCGAACTCCAGCCCCATTTCAACACCTTTCGTCATACAAGCTGATTGTCTAGCGAAAAGCTATACTTTCCGCGTGCGCGTTGCCTCATCTCCTTACGCCTCCGACTACGACCCGTTCACCGTCGAGGCGATGACGAACATGTACGTCGCCGACGGCGAGCTCCGGGAGGCCGCAGCAGTTGCCTACCTCGAGCGCTATGACATCTGGGCAATCACCCGTTTCGACGAGATCCAGTCGGCGACTCGCGACTGGGAGACCTTCTCATCCACCTCGCGCCCTTTCGACGAGCCCCAGTCGTTCAAGCCCAGCATCCCGCTGACCCTGGACCCGCCCGAGCACACGCGCGTCCGTGCCGTGATCAACCGCGCGATCTCACCACCCACCCTGCGGCGCATGCGCGACACCTTCGACGGATTCGCCGACGAGCTGCTGGATCGACTTCTCGCCGACGGGCCGGTCGAGCTCGACGCGGTCAAAGACGTCGCCGTCGGATACGCCCTGAAGGCCTTCCCCGACATCCTCGGACTTCCCCACGAGGGCCGCGAGAAGCTCCTCAGCTTCGGCGACGCCGTCTTCAACGTGACCGGACCGCACAACGAGATCTGGCATCAGAAGATGCAGAGTGGCGCGCCCGCACTGGTCTGGGTCGAGGAGAACACCAAGCGCTTCAGCCAGAAGCCCGGCGGCCTCGGGATGCAGATGTTCGAAGCCGCCGACGCCGGCGAGATCAGTGAGGAAGAGGCCGAGCAGCTGGTCAAGGCCCTGCTCGCCGCCGGCTTCGACACGACGATCGCCTCGATCGCCGGCACGATCCGCGCGTTCTCTCAGAACCCCGACCAATGGCGCCTGCTGCGCGAGGATCGCAGCCTCGTCCAGAAGGCCTTCGAGGAGGCGATGCGCTTCCAGTCGCCGTCGCGTTACGGCGGCAGGATCGCCCTTCGCGACGTCGACGTCGCCGGGACGACGATTCCGGCCGGCTCGCCGGTGCTGCTCTTCTGGCTCGCCGGGAACCGCGATCCCCGTCACTGGAGCGAGCCGGACAGGTTCGACATCCTCCGTGGCGAGGGCGGGCATTTGGCGCTCGGTTACGGCATCCACGCCTGCGTTGGCCAGGCGCTGGCGCGGATCGAGGGCCAAGCGGTGCTCCAGTCGCTGGTCGACCGTGTCGCCACAATCGAGCCGACCGGCGCCGCGGTCCCGGCCATCAACATGCAGGCCTGCGGCCTGGAGTCAGTGCCCGTTCGGCTGATCCCCGAGTAGGGCCTGGCTAGCGACGCTCGGCCCGCAGCTTCGCGGTCGCCTCGAGATCGAGTGCGAGGCTCTCGGGATCTTCGTCGGGATCGCCGGAGACGACGACGCCGTAGTCGCGGGCCGCACCTTCGATCGTCACGTATCCATCCCTGACGTCTCGCTTGACGCGCTCCGGATCACGCTCGAGCGGATCCCCCCAACCACCGGCGCCATTGCTGAGCACACGCATCATCATCCCCTCGCGCGTTGCCCAGGAGGGCTTCTCATAGATATATAGATAGTCGCCGTCGGCACTGGGGGCATGGGTCTCGGGATCGAGGACGCCACCGACCGGCTGCGCCAGGCCATACACCGAATCGCCGGGGTCAGACTCCCCCAAGACTTCAGCCCCCTCGCCCTCGAAGAACCAGATGCCGCCGGTCGCACCGGTGCCACCGCCGCGGACCCCGAACCCAGGTGCGTTGCGATAGCGAAACGAAAGGAAATGGTGCTGGGCGGGGAGGGTCCAGAGGGTGTCGCGCACGACGGCCGCGCCACCCCGGTTCTGACCTGCGCCGGCGGTGTCGGCGACGATCTCGTGGCGGCGAACCACGACGGGCGCTTCGCTCTCCACCGCCTCGATCGCGACCCCGAGGCCGTTCGCCATGTAGACGAGCATGTTGCTGTCACCATCAGAATCTGCATCGGCTCCGAACGGCGCCACCTCGCCGCCGCATTGCGCGACGGCGACCCAGGGGGTGCCGTCCGGCCTGACGCCTCCGGCGTTGTGGATGTCGCCGCTACCGGAGTCGCCGGGAATCGCCCGGTCGCCGAACGGCTCGGCAAGTGCCCTGAGCAGTGCGTTGACGGCGACCTGGCAGACCTCCCAGGCGATGAAGACGCCGCCTTCCGGCGGCAGGGCGCTCATCACCGTCTGATCGGGGAGGACGATGTCGATCGGGCGAAACGTCCCCGAGGTGAGACCGCCCCGCGGGTCGAGCAGGAACTTGAAGGCGACACCGACCGCGGTCTTCGCATCCAGCGCGGTGGCGTTGATGCAGGTCCGCGCCTGTCGCGAGCTGCCGCTGAAGTCGACCTCGACGCGATCGCCCCGCTTGGCGACCCTGACCCGCACGCGGAAGTCCTCGTCGGCCCCGACACCGTCGCAGTCGAAGGTTTCCTCGCCCTCCCAGGTTCCATCCGGCAGCTCTTCTAGGCCCATCTCCGTGCGCTCCGCGCTGACGTCGCAGACGTAGCGCATCGCCCCATGGACCGCGCTCCTGCCGTAGCGCTCGATCGTCTCCTCTAGGAGCCGTTCACCGAGGTCCAGGATCGAGATTCCCGTCTGCATGTCCGGCAGCAGCAGCTCCGCGAAACGGACGTTGTCGAAGATCAGCGACCAGGTCTCCTTGACGATCTCCCCCCGCTTCATCAACGCTCTCGGAGGGATTACCAGGCCGGTCTCGTAGACGCCCGTCTTGGTCGCGGAGAACCCGCCCGGAACGGTCCCACCCATATCGAGCTGGTGGGCCTTGAGGTTGACGAAGCCCGCGATCCCGCCGCCCTCGAAGACCGGCCGGACCAGCATCAGGTCGTTGACGTGGGTTCCAGATCGATAGGGGTCGTTGCAGACGATCACGTCGCCGGGCTCGAGCCGGTCGAGCCCGTACTCCTCGACCGTCGTCCGAACCGAGTCGGCCATAACGCCGGTGAAGTAGAGGATGCTGTTGCTCGAGGCCGGCATCGGGTAGCCGATCGCGCCCGGGCCCGCGATCGTCGCCGCGAAGTCGTAGAAGTCGCGCAGGATCGGCGAGAACGCCGAGCCGAGCATTTTCGTGCACATGTGGTCGACGATGTAGGCGAAACGATTGCCGAGCACCGACGCCGTGAAGCGGTCGCAGTCGTAGCGATCGCTGAACTCGGCATCGCCGAGATCGCGGATCCGAACCTTTGCCTCGCTCACCGTTGCCCGTCCCCCTCCGCCCGCTCGATCGCGATCTCGCCGACGCTACCGACGCGGGCGAACTGGCCGGGACAGACCAGGGTGGTCGAGAGCTCCTCGCGGATGATCGCGGGACCCTCGATGACCGCGCCGGGCGCGAGGCCGCCTCGGGCGTATTCACCAGCCTCGAGCGACTCCTCGGCGAAGTACCGGAGTTGACGGGTCGCGGACGGCCGCGGTCGGCTGGCTTCGGGCCTGTCCACCGGGGTGTACTCGACCTTCTCGGAGGGAACGATCACCTGGACGCGATAGGTGACGCCTTGGACCGGCACTTGCGGGAAGCTGCGGCCGTTTCGGCGACCGTACTCGTCGTGGAAGCGAGCGATCAGCTCGGTGACGGTGTCGGCGGTCACCGGGCCGGAAGGGAGCTCGATGAACGGCGTCTCCCAGGTCTGCCCGAACAGGCGCCCGTCCAGGGTGCGCTTGACGATCACGTCGTCGTCCCCACCCCCCGGGACGCGCTTCCTCAGTCCAGCCTCCATCTCCTCGTAGGCAGCGCCGATCTCGGCAGCGGACTCGGGGCTGAGAACTGCATAGGAGCTGCGGCTGTCGTAGTAGACGAGGTCGCTGCTGAGCAGGCCCAGGGCGGAGAAGTTGCCGGGATGGGGCGGCACGATGACGCGGCGCACGTGCATCAGGTCAAGCGCCGCTGGAAGCAGCATCCCGCCTGCCGCCCCATAGGCCATGAGGCTGAAGTCTCGCGGGTCGACGCCGTGGCGAACGGCGATGTTGGTCACCTCCTCGGCGATGTTGGAGGCCGCGATGCGATAGGTGAAGCCGATCCGCTGCTCGAAGGAGAGCTGCGATTCGAGCCCTTCGAATGCGGCTCGCGCGAGCCCTTCATCGAGCTTCAGCTCGCCGCCGGCGAATCCATCCGGATCGAGAATTCCCATCAGCAGACAGGCGTCGGTCACCGACGGCTTCGTGCCACCGCGTCCGTAGCAGGCGGGACCAGGGTCGGAGCCAACGCTGTCGGGACCGACCGCGATGTCGCCTGAGCTGGTGATCCAGGAGATGCTGCCGCCGCCTGCGCCGACGCTCGAGATCTCAGTCGAGAGGGCGTTGATCACGAGGTCGTGCTCGAGTTCGAAGGTGGTGTTGAGGAAGGGAATGCCGTCGACCACCAGCGAGACGTCGGTGGAGGTCCCACCGACGTCGGCGCAAATGATGTTGGGCTCGCCGATCGCCTCACCGAGCCGGTTCGAGGAGATCGTGCCTGCGGCCGGACCGGCGAAGACGATCCGGAACGGCTGCTCGAGCGCCTCCTTCCAAGGCACCAGCGTCGCTGCGCAGTCGGCGAAGTTGAGCTCGCCCTCGAACCCGATCTGCTCGAGGTCGCCTGCGAGCCGGTGGGAGTAGTCGTCGAAGATCAGCTTCATGAAGACGTCGATCACCGTCGTCGAAGCGCGCGCGTACTCCTTCGCCAGCGGCGAGGTCTCGCTGGAGATCGAGACTGCGACGTCGCCCAGCTCCTCTTCGACAAGCTCCCGCAGAAGCCGCTCGTGCGAGGACTGCACGTATGAGTTGAGCAGGCAGATCGCGACCCCCTTTACGTCGCAGCGACCGAGAACGCGGATCTGACGCCGCGCCTGCTCCACGTCGAGTGGGGTCATCTCGCTGCCGTCGGCGAGCAGGCGCTCTACCACTCCGCGCCGGAGGTACCGAGGAACGAGAGGGCGGGAGGCATCGCCGAAGCTCCGCCTCCAGCTGAGATCGGTCTGTGCGTCCAGCGGGCGCCAGACCCGGCCGCGGTCGAGCATGTCGCGGTGTCCATCGGTGGTGAGGAAGCCGATCTTCGGCAGGCGGCGGGTGATCACCGCGTTGAGCCCCATCGTGCTCGCGTGGTTGAAGAGCGGAGCGTCCTCGACCCCGAGGCGACGAGCGCCCTCGACGACGGGCGCGGCGGGATCGGCCGGCGCGCTTGGCACCTTCGTGACGCTCACCTCGCCGTCACGGATCGCGACGACGTCCGTAAAGGTCCCACCCACGTCCACCCCGAGCATGGTTGCATCCTACATAATCGTCCTGCAGTATTCTCGTCATACGATCAGGAGGTCCCTTTCAAATGCGTGCCGCGAAGCAGCCCCTGCCTGGAACGCCGATCGTCGACTACGACCCCTACACCGAGGGAGCGATCCTCGAGGCCCATCGTTGCGATGGAGCACTTCGCGACGAAGCGCCGGTGGCGTTCCTGCGGCGATACGGGATCTGGGCGGTCAGCGGCCACGAGGAGTGCAAAGCAGTCCTCGCCGATCACGAGACCTTCTCGTCGGCGGGCCGGCCGTTCGACGAAAAACCCGGCGAGGGGGCGCGTCCCGGCATCCTCGTCACCCAGGACCCACCCGAGCACACCAGGGCACGCGCCGTGCTCCATCGCACCCTCTCCCCGCGCCGTCTGCGGCAGATGCGGGACATGTTCGAAGCGGAAGCCGGCCGCCAGCTTGACGCTCTGCTCGCGCACGGTTCGGTCGAGGTCGACGGCCACGACCGAACCGTGCGCGAGC
>Ga0207658_10002426_pt1 | contig 13637 bp, 10 predicted proteins | sample KBSS33metaG_FD_184322 | JGI IMG/M metagenome (GOLD analysis project Ga0207658, IMG submission 184322) | Switchgrass rhizosphere microbial communities from Kellogg Biological Station, Michigan, USA - KBS S3-3 metaG (SPAdes) (version 2) | ecosystem: Host-associated > Plants > Roots > Rhizosphere...
CGAGCAGCGTCGTCTTGCCGGAGCCGTTCGGCCCGACGAGCGCGACGTGCTCGCCGCGGACGTGCGCGAACGACGTGTCATCGAGCAGCCGCTTGTCGCCGGCCTCGAGCCGGAGGCCTTCGACCACGAGCACGTCGCGGCCCGAACGGGGCGGCTTGAGGAACTCGAACCCGAGCGTCCGCCGCGACGCGCTCGGCGCCTCGACCCGCTCGGCCTGGATCCGCTCGATCTGCTTCAGCTTCGACTGTGCCTGCTTCGCCTTCGACGCCTTCGCCCGGAAGCGCTCGACGAAGCGCTCGAGCCGGGCGATCTCCTCCGCCTGCCGGCTCGCTTCTTTGGCGAGATGCGCCGCGCGCGCGGCGCGCTCGCGGCGCCAGACGTGCCACGAGCCGGGGAAATACGTCGAGCGGCCTCCTTCGATCTCGAGCACCGCGGTCGTCACCGCCTCGAGGAACCAGCGGTCGTGCGCGACGAGGATCACCGCGGCGTCGATCGTGCGGAGCATCCCTTCGAGCCATTCGAGCGACTCGATGTCGAGATGGTTCGTCGGTTCGTCGAGCAGCAGGAGGTCGGGCTGCGACGCGAGCGCTCGCGCGAGCGATGCCCGCGTGAGCTCGCCGCCCGAGAAGCTCCGAAGCGGCCGGTCGAGATCCGCGTCGGTGAACCCGAGCCCGCGCACGACGGCAGCCGCCCGGTCGCGCCAGTCGTAGCCGCCCGCGTGCTCGAGCCGCGCCTGGGCCTCGGAGTAGCGCCGGAGCGTCTGCTCGTCGTGCGTCCCCGAGGACATGAGCGCCTCGAGCGCCTGCAACTCGCCCTCCAGCCTCGCGAGGTCGTCGGTGCCGGAGAGGACGTACTCCCGCAACGGCCGAGTCGAGGCGGCCGGAGGGCGCTGGTCGTGGAGCGCGACGCGGACACCCTTCTCCCAGGCGAGCTCGCCCGACTGGAGCACGCCGTCGCCGGCGAGCGCGCGCAGAAGGGTCGTCTTGCCCGCACCGTTCGGTCCGGCCAGTGCCAGGCGGTCGCGGCGCTCGAGCTTGAACGAGACGCTGTCGAAGAGAACGCTGCCCGCGATCTCCTTTCTGAGGGACGACGCGATGAGAACCGCCATCCAGTCAAACTATCCGCAGGTCGATGCGCATCTCCGGTCTCACAGTCCGAATCCTCGCCGCCGGCATCGTCGTCGTCGCGTTCCTCGTCGTCGTGTTCATGCTCGTGATCACGTCGATCCGGTCGGTCCAGAGCCAGACGGCCCGCGAGCAGCGGGCCGAGGCGACCGCGGAGGCAGCCGCCCGGGTGCAGCGCCTCATCCTCGACGTCGAGATCGGCACCGGGTTCGTGATCACGGGCGACGAGCGCTTTCTCGTCCCGTGGCGCAACGCCCAGCGCAAGCTCCCGGCCGCCACGGCGGCGCTGCTGGCGGCGGATCCCGGGCAGGGCGGCCGCGAGATCGTCGCCGCCGCCCGGGACTACGCGACGACCTGGTCGCTCCCGCTCATCCGGCTCGCCCAGCGCGATCCGGCCGCCGCGAAGCTGCGTCTGGCCACCGCGGGGAGACGACGGTCGATCGAGGCGCTCGCGGCGCTCATCGACCCGTACACCTCGATGAGGCTCGGGATCGCGACCCACGAGCAAGCCGAGGTTCGCTCGACCGAGCATCGCGCGATCGTCGTGGGCGTGGCGGGCGTCGTCGTCACCGCCCTGCTCTTCCTCGGAATCGTCGGCTACTTCCTGCGCGCTGCCGTGGCGCCGCTCCGCCGGATCGCCGAGGCGACCGACCGGGTCAAAGGCGGGGAGCTCGGTGTCGTCGTTCCCGAGCGGGGTGCGGGCGAGGTGGGGCAGCTCTCCACCGCCTTCAACGCGATGTCCCGCAGCCTCGAGCGTCAGCAGCACGAGGTGGCGGCGAAGAACGAGGCGCTCGAACGGCTGGCAAACGTTCTTCGAGCGGTGCTCGACTCGACCGTCGACGGCATCCTCCTCTCCGACCGCGAGGGGGAGATCCAGGTCGTGAACCGGCCGCTCGTGGAGATGACCCGCGAGCTGGGCATGGTCTTCGAAGGGACACTCGTCGAGCAGGCGTTCTCGGCGGCCGAGCGCACCTCGGATCCGGAGGGCTATCGGATGGCCTTCGCCCGCCTCGCAGGCGATCAGGACGGGCCGGGGTCGTTCGAGTTCGAGGTCACGTCCTCGGGGCGGGTCTTCCAGCTCTTCGCGTCGCCCGTGCACGACGATCAGCACGAGTTCGTCGGCCGGATCTGGACGCTCCGCGAGATCACGCAGCAGCGCGCCCTCGACCGGCTGAAGGACGACTTCGTCGCGACCGTCTCCCACGAGCTGCGGACGCCGCTCACGAGCATGATGGGCTTTCTCGAGATGATCCGCGAGGGTGAGGCCGGGCCGCTGACGGACGAGCAGGAGCGGTTCCTCGCGATCGTCTACCGCAGCTCGGAGCGCCTCCAGCGGCTGGTCGGCGATCTGCTCTTCGTCCAGCGTCTCGACGCGAACGGGCTCCAGCTCCACTTCGGCGAGGTCAGGCTCGACGAGGTCGTGCGCGACGTCGCCGAAGCGACAGCCGCACTCGCCCGGGCGCGCGAGATCGACCTCCGGCTCGAGCTCGAGCCGCTGCCGCCCGTCTCCGCCGATCGCGAGCGGCTCGCGCAGCTCGTCGGCAACCTGCTCTCGAATGCGTTGAAGTTCACCCGGACGGGCGGACGGGTCGTGGCGCGGACGTTCACCGACGCCGGCCGCGCAGTGCTCGAGATCGAGGACACCGGGATCGGCGTGCCGGCGACCGAGCAGGACAGGCTCTTCGAGCGGTTCTTCCGCGCCTCGACCGCGACGGAGCAGGCGATCCCCGGCACGGGGCTCGGCCTCGTGATCTCGAAGGCGATCGTGGAGGCGCACGGCGGCACGATCGGGGTTCAATCGGAGCTCGGAACGGGAACGACCTTTCGCGTCGAGCTTCCGCTCGAGCCCGTGCTCCTGGACTGACGTCGTCTTCCGGTGGTTACGGGCCCGTTACAGCCGCCCAGCACCGACCATCCAGCGGATACGCTCGACGGAAAGCGACCGGTTGGAGGCCCGTTGGCGAACTCGGAGATCGAACAGCGCTCCATCGACACGATCCGCACGCTGTCGATGGACGCCGTGCAGAAGGCGAATGCAGGGCATCCCGGCACGGCGATGGCACTCGCGCCGCTCGCGTACCTCCTCTACCGCGAGGTGCTGCGGCACAACCCGGCGAGCCCCAAGTGGCCCGACCGCGACCGCTTCGTCCTGAGTGCCGGACACGCCTGCATCCTCCAGTACAGCACGCTCCACCTCGCCGGCTACAACCTCTCGCTCGAGGAGCTCAAGCGGTTCAGGCAGTGGGAGTCCGCGACACCGGGCCATCCGGAGTTCCGGCACACGTCGGGTGTCGAGACGACGACCGGGCCGCTCGGCCAGGGCTTCGCGAACGGGGTGGGCATGGCGTTCGCCGAGCGGTTCCTCGCCGGCACGTTCAACCGGCCGTTCCACGACGTCGTCGATCACCGCGTCTACGTCATCTGCAGCGACGGCGACCTGATGGAGGGCGTCTCGTACGAGGCCGCCTCGCTCGCAGGCACGAACCACCTCGGGAAGCTCATCGTCTTCTACGACGACAACCGCATCACGATCGACGGCACCACGGCGATCTCGTTCACGGAGGATCGCGGTGCGCGCTTCGCAGCGCAGGGCTGGCACGTGCAGCACGTCGACGACGTGAACGACCTCGACGAGCTGCGCAACGCCACCGCGGCCGCGCAGGGCGAGCTCGACCGGCCGTCGCTCGTCGTCGTCCGCTCGCACATCGGATACGGCGCCCCGCATGCCGTGGACACGGCGAAGGCCCACGGCGCCCCGCTCGGCGAGGCCGAGGTTCGCGCCGCCAAGGAGGCTCTCGGCTGGGATCCGGACGAGCACTTCGTCGTGCCGCCGGAGGTCGCCGAGCACATGAACGGCGTCGAGCGGGGGATCGAGCTCGAGAGCGCGTGGCACGGGCTCTTCGACCGCTGGTCGGAGGCGTTCCCCGCCTCGCGCGAGACGTGGGACGCCGCCTGGGCAGGACGCATCGCCCCGTGGACGCCGCCCGTCTTCGCCGCCGGCGAAGAGGTCGCCACGCGGGATGCCGGCAAGAAGGTGATGCAGGCGTTCAAGCAGGCCGTGCCGACGATGATCGGAGGCGCGGCCGACCTCGTCGAGTCGACCAAGACCGAGTTCGAGGGAGCGGGGCTCTTCTCTGGCCGCTGGGTCGGCCGCAATATCGCCTTCGGCATCCGCGAGCACGCGATGGGCTCGATCGTGAACGGCCTCGGCGTCCACGGAGGGATCGTGAAGCCCTACGGATCGACGTTCCTCATCTTCAGTGACTACATGCGCCCGGCCGTCCGGCTCTCGGCGCTCATGGGTCTCCCGGTCGTCTGGGTCTGGACGCACGACTCCATCGGCCTCGGCGAGGACGGTCCGACGCATCAGCCGGTCGAGACGTACGCCGCGCTGAGGGCGATTCCGAACCTCTGGTTTGTCCGGCCCGCCGACGCGAACGAGACCGCGGTCGCCTGGCGCGTTGCGCTCGAGCGCACGGACGGGCCCGTCGCCCTCTCGCTCTCGCGGCAGAAGGTGCCGACGCTCGACCGCGCGGAGCTCGCCTCGGCGGACGGGCTCGAGCGAGGCGCCTACACGCTCTGGGAGTCCTCTTCCTCCCCGGATCTGCTGCTCATCGGCACGGGCGCCGAGGTCGGGCTCGCTCTCGAGGCAGGGCGGAAGCTCGCTGCCGAGGGCACCGCGACCCGCGTCGTCTCGATGCCGTGCTGGGAGCTGTTCGAGCGACAGCCGCTCGAGTACCGCGAGTCGGTGCTCCCGCCGGACGTGCGCGCCAGGCTCGCGGTCGAGCCGGGGGTCGCGCTCGGCTGGGCGCAGTGGGTCGGCGACGCCGGCGACGTGATCGCGATCGACGGCTTCGGCGCGTCGGCGCCCGGCCCGACGGTGCTGGAGCGATACGGCTACTACCTCGACAACGTCGTCGCGCGCGCAGCCGCGCTGCTCGAGCGGGTGGCCTGATGCCGCGGGTGGCGCCTTGAGAGTCGCCGTTGCGTTCGACCACCGGGGCGTCCAGCTGCGCGAGGCCGTCCTGGCAGCGCTCGTCGGCCACGAGGTGGTCGACCTCGGCGCCCAGACCGCCGCGGTCCGCCTGGACTACCCCGACAAGGCGCGCGAGGTCGGCGAGGCGATCCGGCAGGGCCGGGCCGTCCGGGGCGTGCTCGTCTGCGGCTCCGGCGTCGGCGCGGCGGTCGCCGCCTGCAAGCTCGCGGGCATTCGCGCGGCGATCTGCCACGACACGTACTCGGCCCACCAGGGGGTCGAGCACGACGATCTGAACGTCCTCTGCCTCGGCTCGGAGGTCGTCGGCCCCTCGCTTGCGCGGGAGCTGGTCGACACGTTCCTCCGAGCCGAGTTCATCGGCGGTGAGCCGTATCTCGGCCGCCTCCAGAAGGTTGCCGAGATGGAAAGGGTGATGCATGGTGGCTAAGAGCAGGCTGCACGCACTTACCGCGCGGGGTCAAAGCGTCTGGTTCGACACGCTCTCGCGCGAACTCGTCCATTCGGGCGGGCTGAAGCGAATGATGGACGAGGACGCCGTCACCGGCGTGACGTCGAACCCGTCGATCTTCCAGAAGGCGATGTCGCAGGGGGATGCATACGACGAGCAGCTGCGCGCCGCGCTCGAGCGCACGGACGATCCCGTCGAGGTCTTCTTCGAGCTCGCGCTTGAGGACATCCGCGACGCCTGCGACGTGCTCGAGCCCGTCTGGGAGTCCACCTCCGGCGCGGACGGCTTCGTCTCGATGGAGGTCGAGCCGTCGATCGCCTACGACACGCAGCGGTCGTTCGACGAGGCCGTCTGGATCGCCCGCGAGGTCGACAGGCCGAACCTCATGGTGAAGATCCCGGCGACGAAGCCCGGCCTGCCGGCGATCGAGGACGCGATCGCCCACGGCGTCTCGATCAACATCACGCTCATCTTCTCGCTCGACCGCTACAAGGCGGTCGTGGAGGCGTACCTTCGCGGCCTCGAGCGTCTCGTCGCCGGCGGCGGCGACCCGTCGAAGGTCCCGTCCGTGGCGTCGTTCTTCGTCTCGCGTGTCGACACGGAGGCCGACCGGCGGCTCGAGGAGGTCGGGCGCAAGGATCTGCAGGGCCGGCTCGCGATCGCGAACGCGAAGCTCGCGTACGAGCACTTCCAGCAGGCGTTCACGGGTGAGCGCTGGGAGTACCTCGCCGGCAAGGGCGCCTCCGTCCAGCGGCCGCTCTGGGCGTCGACCTCGACGAAGAACCCGGACTATCGCGACGTCATGTACGTCGAGGAGCTCGTCGGCCCGCATACCGTCAACACGATGCCGCTCGAGACGATCGAGGGCTTCCAGGATCACGGCGAGGTACGCGGGGACACGGTACTCGAGGGGCTCGACGAGGCGCATGCCCTGCTCGACGAGCTTCGCGACGCCGGCGTGGACTACGAGGACGTGACCGACACGCTCGAGGCCGAAGGCGTGCAGAAGTTCGCCGATGCGTTCGACCAGATCACCGAGAGCGTTGTGGCCAAGCGGGCGAGCCTGGCGGCCGCGTGACCGGCGTCCAGCTGGAGGCCGGCGGGGCGTGAGCAGCTCCGAGCTCGTCGAGCGGATCTGGGCTCGCGATCCGACGGTCTGGACGGGCCGTGACGAGGCGCACTGGCTCGGCTGGCTCGACGAGCCCTGGCGGATGCGCGACGACGTCGACCTGCTGCTGCAGTTCGCGTACGACGCGGCGGCCCGAGTCGACTCGGTTGTCCTCCTCGGCATGGGCGGCTCGTCGCTCGCGCCCGAGGTGATCCGCCGGACGTTCGCCGACGAGTCGTTTCACGTCCTCGACACGACCCATCCCGGCGCGATCCGCGCGCTCGCCGCGGCGATCGATCCCTCGCGCACGCTCTTCGTGACCGCGTCGAAGTCGGGCTCGACGCTCGAGACGCGCTCGCACGCGGACTTCTTCTGGGAGCAGGTCCCGCGCGGCGAGAACTGGGCGGCGATCACGGATCCCGGCTCGAGCCTCGAGCAGCTCGCGCTCGAGCGCGGCTTCTCGGGCGTCTTCGCGGGCGAGCCCTCGATCGGAGGCCGCTACTCGGCGCTCTCGGCGTTCGGGATGGTGCCTGCGGCGCTCATGGGCGTCGACATCGCCCGGCTCCTCGACCGCGCGAAGGAGATGGCCGAGGCCTGCCGGCTCGGCGTCGGGAACCCGGGCCTCGAGCTCGGCTGCTCCCTCGGCGAGGGCTGGCGCGCCGGGCGCGACAAGATCGCGATCAACCCCAGCCCGGGCGGCTTCGGCCTCTGGGTCGAGCAGTTGCTCGCCGAGTCGACCGGGAAGGAGGGCAAGGGGCTCGTCCCGTGTCCGGGCGAGTCGGCGGACGGCAGTGACCGCCAGGCCCAGGAGGTACGCGTGAGCGACCCGTACGAGCTCGGCCAGGAGTTCTTCCGCTGGGAGTTCGCGACCGCGGTCGCGGGCTCGATCCTCGGGATCAATCCCTTCGACCAGCCGGACGTCCAGTCCGCGAAGGATCGGACGAAGGAGATCCTCGCGACCGGGCGCGACCAGCAGCTCGACCCGACCGGCTCGGCGGACGAGCTGTTCGCTCTGGCCGGCCCGGGGGACTACGTCTCCATCCAGGCGTTCGTGAACCCGACCGAGGAGGCGGAGCAGGCCGTACTGCGCCTCGCCGACCGTGCCCGGAGCGCGACGGGATGCGTCGTCACGCACGGCTTCGGGCCGCGGTACCTCCACTCCACGGGCCAGCTCCACAAGGGCGGGCCGAACACCGGCGTATTCCTCCAGGTCGTCGACGACTTCGGAGACGAGCTGCGGATCCCGGGGCAGCCGTTCGGCTTCGGGAAGCTCATCCGCGCGCAGGCCGCGGGCGACTTCGAATCACTGAGGGAGCGCGGCCGCAGGGTCGCGCGCATCCACATCGAGGAGGCCTAGCGCTATGAAGGAGCAGCCGTGCAGATCGGCATGATCGGCTTGGGCCGGATGGGCGGCAACATGGCCCAGCGGCTCGGCGAGCGCGGGCACGACGTGCGGACGTACGACCCCGGCGTCGACTCGACCGCGGCCACGCTCGAGGAGCTACGCGACTCGCTCGCAGCCCCGCGCACGTTCTGGATGATGGTCCCGGCGGGGAAGATCACCGAAGAGACCTTTCAGTCGCTGCTGGGCCTCGCGGAGGCGGGCGACGTGATCGTCGACGGCGGCAACTCGAACTTTCGCGACTCGCAGCGCCGCGCCGCCGCGGCGCTCGAGCACGGCGTGCGGTTCCTCGACGCCGGCGTCTCGGGCGGGATCTGGGGTCGCGAGCTCGGCTACTGCCTCATGGTCGGCGGCGACGCCGAGGCGGTCGCGCAGGTCGAGCCCGTGTTTCGCGACCTCGCGCCGGCGGATGGCTACGCCCACGTCGGCGCGTCGGGCGCGGGCCATTTCACGAAGATGGTGCACAACGGGATCGAGTACGGGCTCATGCAGGCATACGCCGAGGGCTTCGACGTGATGCAGGCCTCCGAGTTCGACCTCGACCTCCACGAGATCGCAGGAATCTGGCGCTACGGCTCCGTCGTCCGCTCGTGGCTCCTCGAGCTGCTCCACGCTGCGTTCGAGCAGGACGGCTCGCGGCTCGAGAAGATCCGCGGCTACGTCGACGACTCGGGCGAAGGGCGCTGGACGATCGCGGAGGCGATCGCGGAGGACGTGCCGGTGCCGGTGATCACCGCGGCGCTCTTCGCGCGCTTCGCCTCGCGTCAGGACGAGTCGTTCGCCGCGAAGGTCAACGCGGCGCTGCGCAACCAGTTCGGCGGGCACGCCGTGAAGGCGGCCGACAAGTAGGTGTCGGCCCCCGAGGAGCACAACCCTCTGCTCGACGGGCTCCGGATCAAGCGCCGGCCGGACCCGTGCGCGCTCGTCATCTTCGGCGCATCCGGCGACCTCACCCAGAAGAAGCTCATCCCGGCGATCTACTCGCTCGCCTACCGGGGGCTCTTGCCTGCGAGCTTCGCCGTCATCGGCGCCGCGCGGACGGAGGAGACCGACGACGAGTTCCGCGAGCGGATGCGCGCCGCCGTCGTCGATCACGCACGCGACCCGTTCAAGCAGGAGGTCTGGGACGAGCTCGCCCCGGGGCTGCGCTACTCGACGCTCGACTTCTCGGACGACACCGCACAGGACCGGCTGGCGGCGATCCTCGAGGAGGTCGACCGCGAGCGCGGCACGCAGGGCAACCGCGTCTTCTACTTCGCCGTGCCGCCGAGCGCGATCGGGACCCTGATCGACGAGATCGCCGAGCGCCGTACGGGCCAGGGCTGGACGCGCCTGATCATCGAGAAGCCGTTCGGCCACGATCTCGCGTCCGCCAAGGAGCTCAACGCGCGGATCACGGCGAACTTCCACGAGGACGAGATCTTCCGGATCGATCACTACCTCGGGAAGGAGACGGTTCAGAACATGCTGGCGCTCCGGTTCGCGAACGGCATCTTCGAGCCGATCTGGAACCGGCAGTTCATCGACCATGTCCAGATCACCGTCGCCGAGTCGATCGGGATCGAAGCCCGCGCCGGCTACTACGAGCAGGCGGGCGCGATCCGCGACATCTTCCAGAACCACCTCCTGCAGCTGGTCGCGATCACCGCGATGGAGCCCCCGATCGACTTCACCGCCGAGTCGGTGCGGAACGAGAAGGTCAAGGTGCTGAAGGCGCTGCACACGCCCGGCCCCAAGCACGTCGTCCGTGGCCAGTACGGGCGCGGGTTCGTCGAGGGCGAGGAGGTGGTGGCGTATCGCGAGGAGGAAGGGGTCGCTCCGGGCTCGATGACGGAGTCGTTCGTCGCGGCCAAGCTCTACGTCGACAACTGGCGCTGGGCCGATACACCGTTCTACGTGCGCATGGGCAAACGGCTCGCACGCCGCGAGACCACGATCGCGATCCAGTTCAAGCGCGCGCCGCACCCGCCGTTCGAGGACGGCGCGGCCGAGGGGCTGCGCCCGAACGTCCTGCTCATCCACGTGCAGCCGAACGAGGGCGTCTCGCTCGCGATCGGCGCCAAGGTCCCGGGTCAGGGGATGACGATCCGGACGGTGCACATGGACTTCCTCTACGGCGGCGCGTTTCGGGAGGGGATCCCGGACGCGTACGAGCGGCTCATCCTCGACGCGATGCTCGGCGACGCGACGCTCTTCACCCGCTCGGACGAGACCGAGGAGCAGTGGGCGCTCGTCGACGCGATCGTCGCGTTCTGGCAGCGCGACCGGCCGTCGTTCCCGAACTACGCCGCGGGGACGTGGGGGCCGGCCGCGGCCGACGACCTCCTCCACCGCGACGGCCGCTCCTGGCGCAGGCACTGATGTCCGGCGTGGTCACCGAGGACGCCTGGACCGGCGAGGACACGTCGATCGCCGAGATCGAGCGCGAGCTCGCCCGGCTCCGCGATGCGAGCTCGCTCGAGGGCGGACAGCCTAATCTCCGGACGTCGGTGATGACGCACATCGCCTGGGTGCCCTCCGAGTGGAAAGCGGCGGCGGAGGAGACGCTCGCCGGGATGGCCGAGCGGCATCCGTCGCGGACGCTCCTGCTCCATCCCCAGCCTGACCGGCCCGACGGGCTCGACGCGCTCGTCTCGGTGCGCTGCTTCCCGGTCGGCGACCGTGCGGTCTGCGGCGAGGTGATCGAGCTGGCCCTGCGCGGGTCCCGTTCGTACGCCCCGGCGTCGATCGTGCTGCCGTTGCTGATCTCCGATCTCCCTGTGTTCTGCCGCTGGCGCGGTGAGCCGCCGTTCGGCAGCACGGAGTTCGAGCAGCTCGTCGACATCGTCGATCGGCTCGTCGTCGACTCCGCCGAGTGGGGTGAGCTCCGCTACGGGGAGCTCACGGGGCTGCTCGGCCGCTCGGCGGTCTCCGACATCGCCTGGGCGCGGACGCTGCCGTGGCGCGTCGAGCTGGCGAAGACGTGGCCCGGGATCCGCGACCAGGAGATCCGGATCCGCGGCCCGCGCGCGGAGGCGACGCTTCTCCGAGGCTGGCTCAACGCCCGCCTCGACCGCGCCATCCGGCCCGTCGAGGAAGGAGCACACCTCGCCGTGCGCCTCGGCGGCGAGGAGCTGCAGCCTCCGCGCGCACCGGTCCCCAGCGCAAGCGACCTCCTGAGCGGCGAGCTCGACCGCTTCGGCCGCGACCCGGTCTACGAGCAGGCGCTCGCCGCTGCCGGGTAGTGACCGTACGGCGGGTATCCGCGCCGTCTAGGATCGCCCCCGTGGCGTACGACGAGGTGCTGGCAGGGCGCATTCGGGCCCTACTCGACGGTGAGCCCGGGCTGACCGAGAAGAAGATGTTCGGAGGGGTCGCCTTCCTCATCGGCGGCAACATGGCCGTGGCGGCGAGCGCGCAGGGCGGGATCCTCGTCCGCGTCGATCCTGCCGAGTCGAGCTCGCTCGTGGCGGAGGGTGCGGAGCCGGCCGTCATGCGTGGCAGAGAGATGCAGGGTTGGCTCCGCGTCGGCCCGGAGCAGCTGGGCGTCGACAGCCGGCTCGCCCGCTGGGTCGGGCTCGGCAAGGCCTACGCGGGCTCGCTGCCTCCCAAGCAGTAGGGCGTCCCGTCGTCGCGGCTATCCAGAGAACGGTCCGGGCGGTCAGGCTGCTCGCCCGCGACAAGCGGATCCCGCGGTGGCTGCGCTGGCTCGTCGCGTTCGGGCTGCTGCCCATCCCGGGCCCGCTCGACGAGGCCGTGCTGCTGCTCGCCGCCGTGCCGCTCGTGCTGTTCCACCGAGCGTCGCTTGCCGACGCCTGGAGAGACGCCGCCGCGGATCAAAGGGTGTCCGACACCACCTAGTCAGGCCGCTCGACCGGCCGCTAATGGTTCGCGCCCACGCTGTCGATGACCGGGACGTGAAGCGCAACACACCGGCCGTCCTGTCGCTCGTGGCGACACATCGGATCGGCGGGCCCTTTGTCGCCTTCATCGGCGCGCTCGCCGGGTTCGTGGCACTCGGGCGATGCGGGTACCAGCTGATCGGTGCGTCGGGCGGGGTAGCGTCGTTCTGGCCCGCCACAGGGCTGATCGTCGCGCTGCTCGTCGTGGTGCCGCCGAGGTTACGGCCATGGGTCGTTGCGGCACTGCTGCCGGGCGAGCTCATCACGGACTCGATGCAGGGCTATTCGGCCTGGACGGCGCTCGGCTGGGGAATGAACAACATCCTGGAGGCAACGCTCGGCGCTTGGGTCATGCTGAAGGTCGCCCGTGGGCGGCCGCTCGGAAACACCGTGCGTGACTTCATCGCGCTGGCAGTCGCTGCGGTCTCGGCGCCGCTGGTGGGCGGGTTGGGAGGCGGCGCGGTCTCGGTCGCGACGTTCGGAGGCTCCTTCGGCACAGCCTGGCTCAACTGGGGGTGCGGCGACGCGGCAGGGATCATGCTCGTTGTCCCGCTCGTCATGGCCTTCGCTCGGCCGAGTCCGCGCGGGAATTCGCCGCGGCGGCTCGTCGGGCTCGCGGAAGTCGGGCTCGTGATCGGCGTCGCGATCGCGGTGTTTGCTTTGACCCAGCAGCCGTTGGAGTTCTTGGTCCTGCCGCCCATGGTGCTGCTGGCAGTACGGCACGATCTGCGGCTCACCGCGATGGCGAGCCTGGCGTTCGCGATCGTCGCCACGATCTTGACCGGCAACGGCCTCGGCCCGCTCTCGAACTTCGCAGATGTCGAGTCGCGCGTGATCGGCTTGCAGACGTTCATCGCGGCTACTGCGTTCGTCGCCTTCGTGATCTGCGCGACGATGGCCGAGCGCTCGCACGCCGAATCGGCGCTCGAAGAGCTCGCGACGCGCGATCCTCTCACAGGTCTCGCGAATCGTCGCCGGTTCAGAGCACAGCTCGACGAAGCCGTCGTCCGCGGTCAGCGTTCTTCGGGTAGCGCCGCTGTCGCGTACTTCGATCTCGACAATTTCAAGCACGTCAACGACAGCCTCGGTCACGCCGCCGGCGACGCAATCCTCGTCGAGGTCGCGCGTCGCCTTTCCGCCGCGGTCCGTGCCGGCGACCTCGTCGCTCGAATCGGGGGCGACGAGTTCGCCGCCCTGCTGGAACCGGTCGACGGTCTCGCGGGTGCCAACCTCTCGGTCCGGCGGATGGTCGACGCGGTCGAGCAGCCGTTCGCCTTCGAGGGACAGGCTATTCCGATCGGCGTCTCCGTGGGCACTGCGCTGACCGGGTCCGACAGCGACTCGAGCCTCGCCGAAGCAGATAAGCGGCTCTACCGCGACAAGGTGGACAGCCTTCCGTCGCGTGCGACCGTCTTTGCCGCCTGAGCGGCCAGTCTACGATCGGTCATATGACCTACGACAAGGGTCGCCTGCCGCGGTCGGAGCCGGCGCAGTAGCGTTCGCCCGGAGTTGAGCGGCATCGGACATCTGCACGCGTTCTCCGGCGCGAGGAGGAGGTGCCGCCCATGGTGACGGCAGACGAGGTCGGGCAGGTCCCGGTCTTCGTAGCCATGAGCTCCGGCGACCGCGACCGGCTCGCCCGGGTCGCGGCCGACATCAGCCTCTTGCCGGGCGAGT
>Ga0207658_10002442_pt1 | contig 13596 bp, 10 predicted proteins | sample KBSS33metaG_FD_184322 | JGI IMG/M metagenome (GOLD analysis project Ga0207658, IMG submission 184322) | Switchgrass rhizosphere microbial communities from Kellogg Biological Station, Michigan, USA - KBS S3-3 metaG (SPAdes) (version 2) | ecosystem: Host-associated > Plants > Roots > Rhizosphere...
GCGAGCTCCTCACGGTCCAGATATGTGGCGCACGGCTTTTCGTCCGCGCCGATGCTGGCGACCGAGAGCGTTGCCTCGGCCATGCCGTACGACGGCTTCACCACCGTCTCGGGCAGCCCGTACGGTTTGAAGGCGTCCATGAACTGCTCGATGGACGGCAGTGTCACGGGCTCGGAGCCGTTGAGCAGCGTCACCACATTGCTGAGGTCGAGGGGTTCACCGGCCGGCGGCAGGCCCCGCTGCGCACACAACTCGAAGGCGAAATTGGGTGCGGCGGCAAACGTCCGGCCGTGTGCGGCCTCGTCGGCCAGCCGCCGGATCCACCGGTAGGGCCGGCGGACGAATGCCATGGGGTCCATCAGGCTGATCTGACCGCCGCACAGCGCGGGGAACATGATCATGATCAAGCCCATGTCGTGATAGAGCGGCAGCCAGCTCACGCTGCGGATGTCGGTGTCGAGGCCGCCGGCGAGGATCATCTGAATAACGTTGGTGCACACATTGCGATGCGTGATCTCGACGCCGGCCGGGGTGCGCGTCGAGCCTGAGGTGTATTGCAGGTAGGCGATGTCGTCGGTACCCACTGCCGGGTTGACGTACGTCTCGGCGAGGGTGTCGGGCACGGCGTCGACTGCGATCACCCGCGGGCGCTCGGCCGCGGGCAGCGTCTTGATGAACGTGCGTACCGCTTCGGCGGCGGCGGTGGTGGTGAGCACCGCGGAGGGCCTGGCGTCGGCCAGGACGGCGGCCAGGCGCTCGGTGTGCCCGGCGAGAGCCGGCGCGAACAACGGGACCGCGATGTTCCCGGCGTGGACCGCCGCGAAGAATGCCGCGACGTAGTCGACGCCCTGGGGTGCGAGGATCGCCACCCGGTCGCGGGGCTTGGTGACCTGCTGCAGCCGGGCCGCGACGGCGTTGACCTGAGCCCAGAGACCGTTCCAACTGAGTTCGATGATCTCGCCGTCGGGGTTCTGCGCGTAGTCGATGAATCGGTACGACGGCTCCTCGCCCATCGCCGCGCGGTTGCGTTCCAGGAACGACGTCAGCGTGATGCCGTCAGGTATGACGATGGCACCATCCGGCTGGACGTATTGTTCCAGCGATTCTGCTGCCCCAATAATGCTGTGACTCAAGGCTTCCCGACCCATATGTTGACACTAGTAGCGAATCTAACTAACTGACGAGTCAGACGATTATGAAAGTCGCCACTGTGGGAAGGGTAATGTGACGCGGCTCACCGGCGATCAATGCCCGGGTGCGGTTGGGTCGGCATCGACCGACGGATTTATTCCCTTAGATATACCCCCCTTGGGTACTATGATTTGCATACCGACACCCGCACCGGAGGCCGACGTGACGCATCGCAGCACGCGATTACACGTCGTCGGCATGTTCGTTCTGATCGCGGGCATCATCGGCATGCATTCGCTGATCGTCACGTCCGGGCATGGTCCGTCGCACCACCCGCAAGCGGCGGTGCATCGGCACGCGAGCGTACCGATTGCGCAAACGTCCATGTCGGATGCCTGCGACTGCAACGGACACAACGGTTTTCATGCGTGCGTCTTCGTCATGACCGAACTGCTGACCGTTCTGGGTCTGGCTTTGCTGTACTGGCTGGGTGTCGCTTCACGGCAGAACGTGGAGGCGCGCATCCGACAGGGGTTGCGGCGCAGGCAAAGAGCGCCGCCGTGGACGGTGCTGACCCTCGCGGAACTATCACTCCTCCGAATCTGATGGGCCGCGCCCCGCGTCAACCCATCCAATTCTCCAGGAGTTCAACCATGTTCAAAACCGCATCTATCGCTATTGCCGGAACCGCTGCTGCCATCGCACTCGCGGCCTGTAGCCCGCCGAACGAGCAGGCCTCGACCGTGTCGGCCACCACCTCGTCCATGCCGATGTCGGGCCACAACATGCCCGGCAATTCGATGCCCGGGATGTCGGGCAGCAGCACCGCCGCGCCGGACGCCAACTTCAACGACGCCGACGTCATGTTCCTGCAGATGATGTACCCGCACCACGCGCAGGCCGTCGACATGGCCAAGCTGGTCCCGACCCGCTCGCAGAATCAGCAGGTCAAGGACCTCGCCACGGCCATCGAGAAGGCGCAGGCCCCCGAGATGCAGCAGATGACGACGCTGCTCGCCGGCTTCGGCAAGCCCGCGCCGTCGGGCACCATGAGCCACTCGATGCCGGGCCTCATGACCCCGCAGCAGATGACCGAGCTGACGGGTCTGTCAGGCGCGGCCTTCGACAAGATGTGGCTGCAGATGATGGTCGAGCATCACCAGGGCGCCATCACCATGGCCAATGACGAGCTGAAGAACGGCACCAATGCCGACGCCAAGGCCATGGCCCAGGCGATCGTCACGGCGCAGCAGGCCGAGATCACCACGATGAACGGCATGCTCGCCAAGATGTAGCGGCGACGCCGAGGCCGGCGAGCCAACTTCGGCATTGGTCTCTCTTGGCACCTTTCGCTGGGAGGCGTCAACTTTCCCTGACTGGTCAGGGAAAGTTGACGCCGTCAGATCGCATGTGTCACAAGGTGGCCCGACACGCCGACCGCGACACGCCGCAGCAGGCGCAGACTCTCAGATCATGTCCTTCGCGGTCAGCCAGCGCATGACCGGCCAGCCGATGAACACCGGCAGCCAGCACGTGAGCACCCGGTAGAGCAGCACCGACGGCACCGCGACGGCGGCGGGCAGGCCGAACGCGGCCAGACCACCGATCAGCGCGGCCTCGACGGCGCCCACGCCACCGGGGGTCGGGGCGGCTGAGGCGAGCGTCCCACCGATCATCGTCACGACGCACACCGTCACGAACGATGTCGATCCGCCGAAGGCCTCGACGCTCGCCCACAGGGCCAGGGCCGCACCCAGAGTCGTTGCGGCGCAACCCAACACGATCAACCCGAGTCGCCGGGGCTGGCGGGCCAGGTTGACCAGGTCGGCCCACACCTCGGTCAGCCGCGGTCGCACCGAGGTGCCCAGCCAATGCCGCGCCCGCGGCACCAACATGAACGTGCCCACCACGCCCAGCGCTGCACCGGCGATCAGATACAAGACCGTCGATGACGGGACGAAGTGCGACAGATCGGCTGATGCGCCGGCCGCCGCGCTGAAGAAGATCAGCAGCGCCACGTGGGTGAGTACCTGAACCGACTGCTGCAGGGCCACCGCGGCCGTCGCGCGCAAGGCGCCGAGCCCGGCCTTCTGCAGGAACCGCGTGCTGAGCGCCAGGCCACCGACGCCGGCGGGCGTCGTTGTCGCGGCGAAAGTGTTGGCCACTTGCATGATGGTCAGGTTCTTGAAGCTCACGGCCTCCGATGCGCTGGCCCACAACGCCGCCGCTGCGCCGACGTACGTCAGAGCCGACACCGCTAAGCCGAGGAGTGCCCACCACCAGTTGGCGGTCCGCAGCTCGGAGAAGAACGTCGGCACCGTGCTGATGAACGGGTAGGCGACGTACACCAGCGCGACGAGTAGGACCAGCTGGATCACCTGGTTGCGGGTGAAGCGGGTGATGGTCTCGGACTGGATGCGGTCGGCCCCGGTCTGGTGCTTCACCTCGTCGCGGGCCGCGGTGATCACGCTGCGCGAATCGGGCAGCGACTCGCGAAGCCGCAGCGGCATCGCGGACTTGGTCAGCCGGCGCGACGCGGTCAGCACGGTGTCCTCGCCGAACTGCTCGATGGCCGCGGCCACGGCCGGCTCGGCGCCGTACATGGCGGTCGTCGTCACCAGCAGTTGCGCGACGTCGGACTGCAGCTGCACATCCGACGCGCCGTATTCGGAATTGCCCAACCCGCCGAACACAACCGAACGGTCGTCGACGGTGAGCTCGGAGGCCCTCAGATCACCATGGGAGATCTGGTGGTGGTGCAGTGCGTGCAGCGCCTGCCACACGTCGGTGACCGGCGTTTCGGTGGTCAGCGGAACCCCGGTCGCCGGGCTGTGCGCGAACATCGTCCAGCCGCGGTCGAGGGCCGCGAGCGCGACGGTCCGGGTGTTCGCGAGTTCGAGGTCGCCGACCGCGATGGTCATCAGGGCCCGATGCTCGACGGCCCGGCGCATCGACGTCTGCAGGGGAGCGGTCTCGTCGTTGCGGAGGGTGATCTTGCGCCAGAGCTGGCTCATGGCGCCGCCCACGCGCTGGTTCGGCCCGTACAGCTCGACGACGGCGCGCGTCCCGTCGGCCGAATCGGCGCTGAGCACCAGTGGCCCGGTACCGGCGGGCCGAATGACCGTCAGCGCCGACACGTCGAACTGGCGGCGGGCCAGCGCCTGCACCGAACCGGCCAGCGGAACTTCCAGTGCCGGGGTGCCGCTGACCAGAACCACCAGCGCGCCGACGAACCAGCCGACGGCCAGACCCAGCAGCGACCGCGCCGGCACAATGGCGCTGACCACCAGGTGGATCGGCACGAATGCCAGCAACAGCGTCCACCACCAGCGGCGCAGCCGGGCCGGCTGCCATGGGCCCGACACCGTCAGCACCGCGGCGAGCAGCGCGATCCAGCGGGGGTCGTCGAGGAACTGGGAGAAAACGGTGTTGAGGCGGTCGGAGAGGTCGAAATGCCACTTCGGTGCCGCGATGCCTTTGGAGTTGATGGACAGCGACAGCACGGCGATCAGGCCGGCAGCGGCGTATGGACCGAGCAGCTTCCATTGCTTCGTCACCAGCAGGCTCAACAGAATGACGAACGGCAGCGCCAGGATCGCGATGGCGTAGGCGATGTAGACCAGGTTCGACTGGGTCGGCGTGAGCACACCGACGATCCGCGACACCGACCGTTCCAACCGAACCCAGTCGTTGCGGGTGATCAGTGAGCTGGTGACAACGGTGATGAGGAACGCCGTCGCGGCCACCAAGCGCAGGATGTCGTTGGTCCGGCGGGTGATCGGTTGCAGCAGGCTGCCCGAGACCGCGACCTCGCGTCCGTCAACCCGCATCAGCCAAGAATCCCAAGTGCCGGGCCAGTTGGCGAAATTGGCACGCCGTTACCCGGCCAGCGCCGGCCGCAGAAAGTCCCCGCTGACGGCCACCGCGGGCGCTGACGAATCCCCGCCGACCACCAGCGTCGCGAACGCGATGTCCCCGGCGATGCCCGCGAACCAGCCGTGCGAGTGCGTGTTGTCGCCGAACTCGGCCGTCCCGGTCTTGCCGCCGAGCCCGTCGATGTCCTTGAGCGCGGTCGCGGTGCCCTCGGTGACGGTCAGCCGCATCATGGCGCGCAGGGCGTCGGCCGTTGGCTTGTCGATCGGAGTCGAAGGCGCGCTGGCCGTGGTCTCCTGGCCGGGCAGCAGCGTCGGCGTGACGGTCGACCCGTGCGCCAGGCTGGCCTCGGCGACGGCCAGGCCGAACGGGCTGACGGTGACGGTGCCCTGGCCGATGCCGTTCTCGACGCGCTGTGCCGGCGTGTCGGCGTTGGGCACCTTGCCGGTCACCGTGGTGATGCCGGGGATGACGAAATCCACGCCGATACCGAGGTTCTTGGCGGTGTTGGGCAAGGCGTCGGCGGGGAGTTTGTCGGCCAGCGCGCCCATGGTGGTGTTGCAGGAATGCGCGAAGGCCTGCTCGAGCGGGACGGTGCCGAGGTCGAACTTGTCCTCGTTGGGGATGGTGCGGTTCTCGATCGTCACGGTGCCCGGGCAGGGCTCGGGGGAGTCGGCCTTCGCGAGGCCCTTCTCGAGGGCGGCCGCGGTGGTGACGGTCTTGAACGTCGACCCCGGCGGATACAGGCCGGTGAAGGCGATGGGTCCCTGCGCGTTGGCCGCGTCGTTCTGGGCGGTCGCGAGGATGGCGCCGGTGCTGGGGGCGATGGCGACCAGGACGGTCGGGCGGGGGTCTGTGGCCACGGCGTGCTGCGCGAGGAGCTGCAGGCGCGGGTCCAGGGTGGTGCGGACGGGTTTGGTGTCCGCGGGGGCATTGTTCGCGAGTTCGTCGGTGGGTTGGCCCTGGTCGTCAACCAGATCCACCGACCAGCCGGCGGTCGCGTCGATGGCCTTCTGCCAGACCTCGGGCAGTCCGCTGATGGCCGGCGAGTGCAGGTTCGGGTCGGCGGTCAGCAGTGCGCCCTGCTTGGTGACGGTGACGCCGGGAATCTGGGTGAGTTCGTCGGCGACCTGGGCGAGGTCAGCCTCGCGGAGTTTGATGACGGTGACGCGGTCGTCCTGATTGCCGTTGAATTCGGCGGCGATGGACTCATCGGTGATGGTGTTGTCGAACCGGGCAACCACGGGAGCGAGCGCCGCGGCAGAGTCGAGGTGGTCGCGGCTGAGGGTGATGACGCCGACCGTCTGCCAGTCGAGCAGCGGCTGGCCGTTGCGGTCGATGACGGGTGTCAGCAGAGCTTTGTCTTCGCTGAACTGGAAGGTGCCGCCCTGCCGGAGTTTGGCGTGCAAAAGCGCCGGGGCCCAACGGATTTTCCAGTCCTCGCCGACCTTCGTGGCGATTGCCGTTGTGTCGTAACGGAATTCGCGGCCCGGTCCGAACGACCAGGTGTAGGCGAGCTTGGCGGTCGACTTGTTGTCGCCCTCGCCGGCAGTGGCCTTGACATCCAGTGTGGCGTTTTTGCCCATGCCATCGAACATCGACTTGATCGCGGGTTCCGATGCGGCGGCGTCGGTGGTGTCCTTGGCTGCGGTGCTGGAGTCCTTGCGGTGCAACGCATCAGCAAACGCGTTGAAGGCGTCCTCGGGCTCCGGGCTGTCGAACATCGAGCATCCGGTGGTGCCGAGGAACAGCGTGCAGGTCAGTAGCAGCGCAATACGTTTCGTCATGACCCTTCGAGCCAACCATGAGTCGCTATGAAATCCGGCGTTGAAACGCTGGGGTGGGCCGGTATCGCGTAGTGTCCGAGCCGGTCGGCATTCCGCTACCTAACGGAGCGTATTTGGTGAATGGGGTCTGACATGAGTGGTGTGGTGGTCACTGGCGGCGCATCGGGTATCGGCCTGGCGTCGGCCAGCCGCTGAAGCCTGGGTCAGTCACGACCCGGGGTAAGGACCTCCTCGAGTCCATCGCACATGGACGACCACCATAGTTCCTGATCGTCGAAGAACTCGCCGTCGGCGTTCATGGCAATGCAGCACGTTCCGCAGGGTGTACACCTCGCGGACGTCAGAATGGTGCCCGGCAGTGGGGCGAACAAGAACATCCGCTCGAAGCGCGCACCGGCCATGTACCGTTCCTGACTGATTCCCGGCCACGAACTTGTCGTCAGCACTGCCCCACCGACTGACCCAAGGATCGGCGCCGCCACCCCAGAGGGGGTGCGGTTGAGGATTGGAGCGATTACACCGAGGAAGTCCAAAGCAGGCTCATTTCGGACGTGGTCCACTCTCACGTGCATGGCCTATATCCGCTCCGTGGGGTCGGTGATACTCGACGGAACCAGGAAGTACGCAGCGGCGAGATCATTGCCGCCCTTGGCATCTGCCGCCGCGCGCATAGCCACCGGAATGGAGATCGGCACGTCCTGCAGCCCTTCACCTTTGGCGGCGCAGTAGCGGCGCTGGCCGCCCAGGAGAGCGGCGAAGTACGCATCGTTTGAGCGTGCCTCCGGCGGCCTCGGCCGCTCGGCGAGGATCGCCGAATTCGCATTCCAAGGTCCCGTAGCGCCACATCCGTCGAGAGCCACCACGCAGGACCCTCGAGGGATTTCGTATCGACTGATTGCGGCCAACTACTTTGGACCAAACGGCGACTAATCCCTAGCCAATGTCTGAGACGGTGACTCCTGGTATGCGGCGCGATAGTTTTGTGAGAATCGGCCGAGATGGAAAAAACCCCATCGTGCCGCAACATCCGTGACGGTCGTTGTTTGAGGAGTGCCGGTGATTAGATCGTTGTGCGCTCGGGCAAGACGAATGCGTCGAAGTTCCTCCAGTGGCGTCGTGCCGCGCGCTCGACGGAAGGAGTCCTGAAGGGTGCGGGGGCTGACCCCGACACTGGCGGCGAGCTCGGCAACGCGCCAAGGCCGTTCCGGAGCTGACTCGATGAGATCGACGGCGATGCGCACGGCTCTGGAGACCGGCACTCCACATCCTCCCGCCGGTGCGATGGCAGAGTTGTTGGGTTGTGCAGTCAGCAATCCGCCGATGAGTAACTGCTCGAAGTGGATCGCCGCGACCGGGCTTGTCAGAAGGCAAGCGCCACTCTGTAGTTCCTCCCCGGCGAGGTGTAACAGTCGCATCCAGCTTTGGATCGCCGGCGCGTTGAGATCGACGAGGGGGTCGAAGACGACCGGCTGGGGTGATTCGTCGGGAGCGTGCATACCTGCGGCCTCCTCGACCGCATCGCGCCGCAGGTAGACGATCAGTTGTTCGCAGCCGTCAGACCAGATCATGTCGACTGGCTCGTTCGGGGAGGGCAGTGACGCGTAGTGCCGGTTGCTGGCCACCGCGCGGTCGCCCACTTTGACCGATGCGCGGCCGGCGATCGGAATCTGGACGAGATAGAAATTCTCGAAAGCGCCGGGCGTGATGCGCACCTCGTCGCCGTAGCGCAAGTAATTGACGCCGACGCTGCCGATCCATGCGGAGTTGTGCACCATGTCGAGTCGGCCAGTGCGGTCGGTCAGTGCCAGACGATGCGGGCAGAAAGTGCGTCCTACCTCTTCTCGTGCCGCATCCAGATCGCGGGTTGCGATCTGCGGGTGTCGGGACAGCGGAGTTGTGGCCATCGGCATATTCCTAAAAGGAGATGTGTCTTCGACCACACTACGCCACAGCTATGACACTGGTATGGCGTATTTGTTACGATCGTCAGCAATCAGCACGATGTCGGTACGGCTATGTATCAGCTGCTCGACGAGCACTTCGTCCAACGTCATTCGTACCGTTCGGGCATCACGCGTCGGGGTAGTCGGGATGCCGTGCCGCCAGGCGGTACGACCCCGAATGGAAGACCAGCGGTTCACCACCGCTTGCGTCGTAGCTCTCCACTTCGCCGAGGAAGATGATGTGGTCGCCGGCGTCGACGCGTTGGATCGTTCGGCACTGAAAGCGCGCTACTGCATTGTCGAGCAGCGGAACGCCGCCGCAGCCCTCGGAGTACCCGATGCCGGCGAACTTGTCTTCCGCCGGCGTGGAGAACTGGCGTGACAGATCGTGCTGGTCGGCGGCGAGGACGTTCACCGCGAAATGCGTGGCGGCGGTCAGATCGGGCAAGCTCGGAGCCTTCTTGGCCGGACACCACAGCACGAGGGGGGGATTCATGGAGACCGACGTGAACGAATTCGCGGTGACACCGATCTTCTTCCCGTCGGGCGCTCGGCTGGTGATCACGGTGACTCCAGTGGCGTACTGACCCAATGCCCGGCGCAACTCCCGACTGTCGAACCGGCCCTGATCGGCCCGCTGCTTCTCGGCGATGATGCGCTGCGCTTCGTCGGCGTCATACCACCAGTTGTGAGTCGTGCGCGGGTCGTTGAACGCCTCGACGACCGCCGTCGCGAGGTTAGGCGTGTGTTGGGCCTGCTCGAACAGCGAAAGCACGTGCTGCGCCGGTGGACGAAGCATCGTGTTCGTCCACGTAACCGCCCACTGCGCCCATCCACGCCAGAATTTGTCGAAAGTCCGCTGCATCCACTGCCGATCGAAGTCGGCTGACCCGTGGGCGACGATTGATTCGAGGTACACGCGTGCCGCCTGAGCCGCGTTGTTCGCCCCCTGCCCAGTGATCGGATCGGTGAGCACAACGGCGTCGGCCATCCCGAAAACCGTTGCCCCATTGGGCAGTACTGCGACGGGATGGCGAACGGCGGGTGTCACACGGCCACGAAGAACGCCACCATCATCGGTCAACTCGATATCATCGCAGCGTGCATACTCACGTGGGAAGTGTTCTGCCAGAAGCTCTTTGGAACGCTGAAGGTGTTGCTCGGGCGTTCGGACGTCGTCCCACCGGTCCAGCGGACCACTGGGCACGGCCTCGAAAACCACGATGTCGCATGGACCGGTCGTGGTGAGCGCCGGCAATATGAAGCACTCACCGACGTCCGGCACGATGTTGATCGACAGTTCGGCTCCCTCGGGGTGCGGTGCGAGCCCGCGCACGTAGGCGCACGCCAGTGCGCGCTGCGGGCGATCGAACGGGGATTTCTCCCGGTCCGGCGGGAAGAGGCGGCCGAGATCCCCCTTGCCGGTGGACACGATGACCAGATCGCGGTCGTACGCCAGTTCCTCGAGGTCGGTGACTGCTGCCTCACGGATCACGAGCTTGCCACCGGCCGCGGCGAACTCATCGATCCATGCCGCGCATTTCACCCGCTGGTCCACCGACTGTGCGTGATACTCCAGTTCGGCCGTGAACGACACGTGGGAGTCCATGGCGACGGCAACGTTCGTGATGCGTGGGGAAGTCTGCGACCAATTGTCGGCGTCAAGTTCTCGCTCGATGGTCAGCCCAGAGTCGAACATGCACTGACTTGACATGACTGCTCCTGATCGCACTTCGTCAGGAGTGCGATCAGTCATCAACGTGACGTCATAACCCCGTCGCAACAGACTCAGAGCGAGTAGCGATCCGGATTGTCCGCCACCCACAATTGCAATGCGGCGCATGGTAATTCACTCCTCACAAGATTGCGGCGAGCGCCGCGTCGCGGACCGTTGAAAGGTATGCGTTGGCTGAGTCCGGGGCCATGAACCAGTGGTAGAAATCGCGCGGGTCGTCGAATCCGTTGGCGAAGCGACGTGCGATGCGCGGGTACTCGCCTGCGGCCCCGAGCAGTTCGAGCATGTGCGGTGCGGGCGGTGCCAGCATGGCGTTCGTCCAGCCGGCGACGTATTGCGCGTAGTCCCAGTACCGTTCGAATGTCGATCGCATGAATGCGCCATCGAACGGCCGATCACCGTGTTCCAGGATGCTGGCGAGGTATGAAGCCGCGCACTTGCTTGCGTTGTTGGATCCCTGTCCGGTAATCGGGTCATTGAGCACTACGACGTCAGCCAACCCCAGTACCTGGGCACCCGACGGAAGCACACCGACGGGCCGGCGAACCGTCGGGGGGAAACGGCCGGCAAGAGTGCCGTTGTCATCGGTCAGAGTGAGGTTTCCGCACCGCTCCGCCTCCCAGGGGACGAACGTCTCGACGATCGACTTCGACATCGCCAAGTGTTCCTCGGGGGTGCGGACCTCGGCCCAGCAGTCCATCGGCCCGCCCGGAACCGCCTCGAACACCATGATCTCGCAGGGACCGGTCGTCGTGAGCGCGGGGAAGGCGAAGTACTCGCCGACGCCGGGAATGAGGTTGAACGCGACGGCGGAGTGCCCGGCTCGGGGCGTCATGCCCTTGACGTAGGTCAGTGCAAGTGACCGCTGGGGACGGTCGTAGGTGGATCGAGTGTCGTCACGCTCGAACATCTTGGCGATCTCGCCCTTGCCTGCGGCGACGATGACGAGATCGGCGCAGTCGGCGTAGCGTTCGAGTTCCTCGACGCCCGCGTCTTCGTAGATGATTGTCCCGCCGCGGTTTTCGAACTCGGCCATCCAGCGCGGCATCTTCACCCGCTGGTCCACGGACTGCGCGGGCACGTCCAGGCGGGCGGCCCACGCTATCGCCTTGCTGGCATCCGGTCCGGGCACAGTGAAGGAAATACCTTGCACAGGAGGACATTCGGCGTCCCAGTAGCTCAGTCCGAGGGTCCGTTCGCGCGCGAGGGCGCTGCCGAACATGCACTGGCTGGACATGACCTTGCCGGTGCGGAGTTGTTGGGGTGTGCGGTTGGAAACGATGGTCACTCGGTAGCCCGCGTGCAGCAGCCCGATGCCAAGCTGCAGGCCGGCCTGGCCGGCGCCGATGATGACGATGTTGCGCATTGGGATTCCTTACGATTACTCGGCCAGTTTGGGGATGGCGGGGACAGCTTGTTCGGGGCCCATCGCGGAGTAGCCGCCGTCGACTGCCCAGTCGGCGCCGGTGACGAACGACGCGCGGTCACTGCACAGGAATGTGACGACTTGGCCAACCTCGTCGGGATCGCCGACGCGACAGAGCAGGTGGAAGTCCGACGCGACGTCGTCGGTCTTTGCGCGGTTGGATCCAGTGAGTTCGTCCATCACTTTGGACCAGATCCATCCAGGGCTCACAGAGTTGACCCGGATGCGGTCGCTCGCGTAGTCCATCGCCATCGAGCGGGTGAGCTGTACGATCGCCGCCTTGCTGGCAGGGTAAAGCCACCGTCCGGTCTGGGCGACGTTGGCTGAGATCGACCCGAAGTTGACGATTGCGCCACCGCCGCGATTTGCCATGTGCGGGCGGACCGCCTGTGCGAACAACGCCGTGCTGACGAGGTTCACGTCGAGTGCGGTCCGCCATTGGGACCGCGTGGACGCGGCCCCGTCGTCTACGTATGAACACGCGAGATTCACAAGTAAGTCGATCGACCCGTAGGTGCTGAGAGTGGTGGCCACGCAGCGCGCGATCGCCTTGTCGTCGGTGATGTCGGCCTCGACGTACGTGACGTGGCCGTCCGTGGCGTCGATGATCGGCTTGGCGCCGACCTCGTCGATATCGGCGATGGTGACGGATGCCCCTGCTTGGCGCAGGGCCGTGATTACACCGTGCCCGATCTTGGTGGCGCCGCCGGTGACGATGGCCGTCTTGCCCGTGAGGTCGCGTTCGCTCGATGCCATCGATGGCCTCCTCTTGAAAATGTGCTCGATGCCGCAGTGCGATGAGCTGCGACGCTAGGCGCCGCTGGGCCACGCGGCTATCCGCCAGGCGCGGGCGTTGTACGGATTGCGCATCGTTCGGACGGGCGGTCCGGGGGGATTGAGTCCAAGCGCAATTCGTATAGCCGCCGCGCAAAGCGGATAGACGCGTGGTGCCGCTTTTCCCTAACGTCGTGCAACCACACAGACATTGGGAGAAGCGGGTGACCATCGAAGTCGACGCGATCATCATTGGATCGGGAATCAACGGAATGGCTGCGGCCGCCGAGCTCGGCCGCGCCGGCTGGACCGTTGCGCTGCTGGAGCGCAATGCGGAGATCGGCGGGTTCATCGCCAGTAGCGAACTGACGGCTCCCGGCTACATCCACGACACATATTCGTCGTGGCACCCGTTGTTCGTGTCCGGGCCGGCCTATGCGGTTTTGGCCGACGATCTGGCGCGCCACGGTCTCGTCTACCGCAATACCGCGGACGCGATGACGGCCAGTGTTGCCGACGACGGAACCGTATCCGTGGCGTACCGCGATCCGGAGGCGACCGCCGCCGAGTTTGCCAAGGCCGAGGACGGCGTCGCGTATCTTCAAGCACTGCAACGGTTCAGACGTAATGCAGGCCTGTTTGGCGCGCTGATGGGGAACGATGTGCGGGGCCTCGGTCTGGTACCCCTGCTCGCCCGATTCCTCAAGGCCAACGGCCGGCGAGGTGCCGAGCAGTGGGTGCGCGACGCGGCGACCTCGGGTCGCTCGTTCTGCGCGAGGAATTTCGCGGGCGACGAAGTCGACCACCTATGGGCGCCATGGCTATTGCACGCCGGCCTGTCGCCTGATCATGCCTCCGGCGGCATGATGATCCCTGTCCTGGCGGCCACGCTGCACGGATTCGGGCTACCCGTCGTCGAGGGTGGGG
>Ga0207658_10002448_pt1 | contig 13587 bp, 9 predicted proteins | sample KBSS33metaG_FD_184322 | JGI IMG/M metagenome (GOLD analysis project Ga0207658, IMG submission 184322) | Switchgrass rhizosphere microbial communities from Kellogg Biological Station, Michigan, USA - KBS S3-3 metaG (SPAdes) (version 2) | ecosystem: Host-associated > Plants > Roots > Rhizosphere >...
CGCCAGTGGCGGTCGAGCCCGAACTGGGCGTCGGCGGCCGAGGAGCCGAGCGCGTCGAGCGCCTCGCTCGAGACCCGCAGCGCCGCTTCGGCGCCGCAGGCGCGGGCCTCGGTGACGGCCAGCCGGGCGCGGGTGACCACGGCTTGGTCGTCCGGCGCGGCGGCGGCCCTGTCGAGCGCCCGCCCGGCCTCGGCCAGCAGCGCCTCGGCGGCGCGCACCTGGACCTGTAGCCGCCCGAAGTCGGCCACCGCGTAGGGCTCGTCGGCGGCCCGCTCGAGGTCGGCTTCGAAGAACGGCCGGGCGCGGTCGCGCAGGTGGCGCGCCGCCTCGTCGAGGGCGCCGCGGGCGATCCCGACGTCGACCGCCGCGTGCAGCACCTGGGCGAAGGAGGCGAAGGTGTCGGCCTCCTCGCGCTCGGGGAAGAACAGCACCCACTCGGGCCGCACCGCGACGTCCTCGAGCACGGTGGTGCCGCTGATCGTCGCCCGCTGACCAAACGCGGTCCAGTCCTGGATCACCTCGAGCCCCTCGGCGTCGCGCGGCAGGTAGACGAAGGCGATCCGCCCATCCTCGTCCTTGGCGATCACCGGCACCCACTGCGCCGTCACCGCCCCGGTCGAGTAGTACTTGCGGCCGCTGAGGAAGTAGCCCTCGCCGCCGTCGGAGCGCAGCACCGTGCGCAGGTCCATCGGGTGCTTGCCCCCCCGCTCCGACCAGGCGTTGCCGAAGCGGGCGCCGCGGACGACGTCGCCGAGCAGCAGCTCCTTCTGCACCACGTCGCCGTAGCGGACGATCGCGTCGACGAGCTGGAAGTGGTTCTGCGGGATCTGGCCGATCGCCGGGTCGGCGGCGGAGATCAGCCGGAAGACCTCGACGATCGTCTCGACCTTGGCCGCGGCGCCGCCGCGCTCGGCCGGCACCCCGAGTGCCAAGAGGCCGGTCGCGCCCAGCCGCTCGAGCTCCTCGATCGGGACCAGGCTCTCGCGGTCGCGCTCGATCGCGCCCGGCGCGATCGAGTCGGCGTAAGCGCGCGCGACCTCGACCGCCTCCTCGTCGGAGCGGATCCGCCGCACCTCGAGGGCGGCGACGGTCACGCTGCCACCTCCGCGCCGGCGCTCGCCAGCCGCGCCCGCCGCACCGCCGCGCCGGGATGCCGCGCGTTCAGCCCCGGCCCGGAGCGGCCGTCGGTCAGCTTCTCGCGCAGCGTCCCGGGCCGATACTCGCGCTGCGCCAGGCCGCGCTCCTGCAGTACCGGGATCACCCCGTCGATGAAGTCCTCGAACGAGCCCGGGGTCACGTGGTACATCAGGTTGATCCCGTCGACGCCGGCGTCGGCCCACTGCTGCAGCCCGTCGGCGATCTGCTCCGGCGTCCCCACCAGCCGCAGGTCGACGACGTAGCGCAGCAGGTCGCCGAACCGCCACTGCTGGTTCGGCGCCGACTCGATCATCCCTCGAACGACGCCCTGGACGTTGGCCGTCGGCAGCTCGGCCAGCGGTGCCTCGAGGTCGATCGCCGCGAGGTCGATGCCGAGGTTGCCGGCCATATGTGCGGCGTAGCCCTCGTCGCTGGCGTACTCGTCGATCTCCGCCTCCTTGCGCCGCGCCTCCTCCTCGCTGCCGCCGACGATCGCGCTCAACCCCTGGAAGAAGAGGATGTCGCCGCCCTCGCGGCCGAAGCGCTCGGCCCGGGAGCGGACGTCGTCGATCTGGGTCCGCGCCCCGAGCGGGCTGCGGGCGGCGATGAAGATCGCCTCGGCGTTGCGGGCGGCGAACTCGCGCCCCCGCTCCGAGGAGCCGGCCTGGAACAGCACCGGGGTGCGCTGCAGCGAGGGCTCGGAAAGGTGCGGCCCGACCACGTCGGGGTAGAACGGCCCGCTGTGGTCGATGTCGTGGATCTTCGCCGGGTCGGTGTAGATCCCGCGCTCGCGGTCGGCGATCACGGCGTCGTCCTCCCAGCTGCCCTCGAGCAGCTCGTAGATCACCTCGACGTACTCCTCGGCCCGCGCGTAGCGCTCGTCGTGCTCGGGCAGCCGCCCGAGGCCGTAGTTGCGGCCGACGTCGTCGAGGTAGGAGGTGACGATGTTCCAGGCGACCCGGCCATCGCTGATGTGGTCGAGGGTGGCGATCCGCCGCGCGAAGTTGAACGGCTGCTCCTGCAGGACCGAGTGGGTGAAGGCGAAGCCGAGGTCGGTGGTGACGCTGGCCATCGCCGGGACCAGCAGCGAGGGGTCGTTGACCGGCGTCTGCAGCCCCTCGCGGACGGCGACGTCGCGGCTGCCGCGGTAGCTGGCGTAGGTGCCGACGACGTCGGCGAGGAACAGCGCGTCGAACTTGCCGCGCTCGAGCAGCTGCGCCAGCTCGAGCCAGGGATCGAGACTCTTGTACTCGAGCTGGCGCGTGTCCTCCCGCACCCACTGGCCGTGGTGGATGTGGGAGACGCAGTTCATCGAGAACGCGTTGAAGCGCAGTCGGTCGGTCACGGTGCCTCCAGGGTCGACATGTCGATCACGAAGCGGAAGCGGACGTCGCCGGCCGCGAGGCGCTCGTAGGCCTCGTTGACCTGGTCGATCGCGATCGGCTCGATCTCCGAGACGACCCCGTGCTCGGCGCAGAAGTCGAGCATCTCCTGGGTCTCGGCGATGCCGCCGATGTTGGAGCCGGTCAGGGTCCGGCGAGCGCCGATCAGCGCCCCGACCGCCGGCGAGGGGTGCTGGCTGCTCGGGACGCCGAGCAGGACGAGGGCGCCGTCGCGCCGCAGTAGCCCGAGGTAGGGGTTGAGGTCGTGCGAGGCAGAGACGGTGTCGACGATCACGTCGAAGCCGCCGGCCGCCCCCTCGAGCGCGCCCTCTGCGGTGGTGACGACGGCGTCGGCCGCGCCGAGCCGCCTCCCCTCCTCGGCCTTCTCCGGCGAGGTCGTGAACAGCGTCACCTCCGCCCCGAGCGCGGCGCCGATCTTGACCGCCATGTGGCCGAGGCCGCCCAGCCCGACGACGCCGAGCCGCGATCCCTCCCCCACCCCGTGGTGGCGGAGCGGCGAGGAGGGGGTGATCCCGGCACAGAGCAACGGCGCCGTCGCCGCCAGGTCGACGTCCTCGTCGATCCACAGCGCGAAGCCCTCGTCGACGACGATCGAGCTCGAGTAGCCGCCGTGGGTCGAGCCGCCAATCTGTGGGTCAGGGCTGTTGTAGGTGAAGGTGGCGCCGTTCTCGCAGTACTGCTCGAGGCCCGCGGCGCAGGCCTCGCAGCGCTGGCAGGAGTCGACCATGCAGCCGACCCCGGCGTGGTCGCCGACCGCGAAGCGCTCGACCTCGTCGCCGACGGCGGTCACCCGGCCGACGATCTCGTGGCCGGGGACGACCGGGTAGGTCGTCTCGGCCAGCGTCTCGACCCACTCGTTGCGCGCGGTGTGCAGGTCGGAGTGGCAGACCCCGCAGTGGAGGACCTCGATCCGCACGTCGCGCGGGCCGAGCGGGCGGCGCTCGAAGCGCAGCGGCGCCAACGGCGCCTCGGGGGAGGCGGCCGCGTAGCCGATCGCGGCGGTCGCCATCGTGGCGCTCATCTCAGGTGAAGTCGTGGTCTCGCTCATCGAAATTCAAACCTCCTCGTCAGCCGGACTAGAAGAACCAGTTGGGCGGCAGCGGCGTGCCGTTCAACGACAGATCGCCGATCGCCTGCGCCTTGTAAAGGAGCGGGTTGTGGGTCGAGAGGGTGCGGACGTTGCGCCAGTGGCGGTCGAGGTTGCGCTCGCGCTTGGTCGCTGAGGCGCCGCCGAGGTCGAAGATCCGGGCCGTTGCGGCGAGCGCGATCTGGTCGACGACGACCTTCGCCTGCGCCGCCTCGAGCGAGGCCTGGTCGGCGAGCTCCGGGTCGGGCAGCCCGTCGGCGACCGAGTCTGCCTCGACGTCCTGGGCCTCCGCCGCGCGCAGCACGATCGCCTCGGCGGCATAGGCGGCGCTGACCAGCTCGCCCACCCCCTCCTGCAGGAGCGGGTCCTCGGCCGGCCGCTCGGCGGCGGCGTGGGCGAAGGGACGGCCGGCGCGGCTGCGAACCAGCTCGACCGCGTCGTTCGCCGCGTTGCGCAGCGCCCCGGCGATCACCGCGGTGATGTAGAGCTGCAGGACCCCGCAGCGCGGGAACGAGCCGTCCTCGTGGAGGTGCAGGTCGAGCAGCTCGCCGTCCTCGACCGCGACGTCCTCGAGCCGCGTCGTCCCGGTCCCGGTCAGGCTCTGGCCGAGCCCGTCCCAGTCGTCCTCGAGCGTGATCCCCTCGCGATCGGCCGGGACGACGACCGCGGTCAGCTTCTCGTCGTCGTCGAGCGCGGTGAACATCAGCGCGTCGGCGTAGAGGCTGCCGGTCGAGTAGTACTTGACGCCGTTGAGGCGCAGGACGCCGTCGCCGTCGCGGCGCAGCGTCGACGCCAAGCTTTCGGCACCGACCTTGTGCGAGCCGAGCTCCGTCGCTGCACCAGCGGTGATCCGGCCGGCCGCGGCCTCGCGCAGGCCGCGCTCGCGCTTGGCCGGGTCGGTCGCGCGCAAGAGCCCCTCGACGTGGGCGAAGTGCGAGCGGAGGATGTGGGCGACGTTGGAATCGGCGGAGGCCAGCGCGATGATCAGGCGGAAGGTCTCGCGCAGCGAGGTCCCGGCGCCGCCGAACTCGACTGGCACCCGCAGCGCGCCGAAGCGAGCGGCGCGGAGCAGATCGATCTGCTCATACGGCGCGATCCGGTCGCGCTCGCGCACGGCGGACTCGGCGCCGATCGCCTCGAGCAGGGCGGCGAGCTCGGGTGAGCTGGGCGCGAGGAGGGCGCTGGGATCGGTGGCGCGGTCGGGAAGCTGGACGGTCATGCGGGAGCTCCTGCGGTGTCGCGGCGGTGGCGGGCCGCCTGGTGGGTCTCGGGCAGGCGCGATCCGCGCCGGAAGAACTTGTCGCGCAAGGTCCCCTCCTCGTAGGAGGTGCGGTAGCGGCCACGTCGCTGCAGCTCAGGGACGACCAGCTCGGCAAAGTCGCGGTAGCTGGCCTGGGTGACGACGTGGTTGAGGTTGAGCCCGTCGGCGCCGGTCGCGTCGACCCAGGCTTCGATCTGGTCGGCGACTTCGACCGGGTCGCCGCTGGCGTTCGGACCGTCGGCGCCGAATCCGAGTTCCTCGATGAAGTTTCGAACCGTCCAGCGCTCGCCGCCGAAGGTCTCGGCGGTGGACTGCATCGCCTCGTTCGGCACGTGCCGCAGCGGCTCGTCGAGCTCGTAGGACGAAAGGTCGTAGCCGAGCCAGCCCGACCACAGGACCAGCGTCCCCTCCGGGTCGATCAGGGCGCGGTAGCGGTCGCGCTTCTCGTCGGCCTCGGCGGCCGTCGGCGCGACGATCGTCGAGAAGCTCGAGAAGACGCGGATGTCGTGGGCGTCGCGGCCGGCATCGACCAGCCGCCCGCGCAGGTCGTCGATGTTGGCGCGGAGGATCTCGGCCCGCGGCGCCCCCATGAAGACCGCCTCGGCGTGCTCGGCGGCGAAGGTCTTGCCGCGGTTGGACTGCCCCGCCTGGTAGAGCAGCGGCGTCCGCTGCGGCGAGGGCTCGCAGAGGTGGATGCCCGGCACCTTGAAGTACTCACCGTCGTGCTCGATCGGGTGGACCTTCTCCGGGTCGGTGTAGACGTTGCGCTCGACGTCGACGACCACCGCGTCGTCCTCCCAGCTCCCCTCCCAGAGCTTGTAGAGGACCTCCATGTACTCGTCGGCGATGTCGTAGCGGTTGTCGTGGCGGATCTGCCCGCCGAGGCCGATGTTGCGGGCGCCGCTCTCGAGGTAGGAGGTGACGATGTTCCAGCCGACCCGGCCCTTGGTCAGGTGGTCGAGCGTCGACATCCGGCGGGCGAAGGTGTAGGGGTGCTCGAACGAGGTCGAGGCGGTGATCCCGAAGCCGAGGTGCTCGGTGACCGCCGCCATCGCCGGCACCACCAGCGCCGGGTCGTTGACCGGCACCTGGGCGCCGCCCCGCAGTGCGCCGTCGTTGGAGCCGCCGTAGACGTCGTAGATCCCCAGCACGTCGGCGATGAAGATGCCGTCGAACAGCGCCTGCTCGCAGAGCTGGGCGAGGTCGGTCCAGTAGCCGAGGTCCTTGTACTCCGGCGCCCGGCTCTCGGGGTCGCGCCAGGTACCCGCCACCAGGTGGGTCGGGCAGTTCATGTCGAAGGCGTTGATTCGGATCTGGCGCGAGGGGGAGCTCATGCCGGTACCGCCTTTCGCTCGGTCTCGGTTCGGTCGAGCCGCGGCAGCGCCGCCAGCAGCTTCTGCGTGTACTCGGCCTGCGGCGCTTTGAAGACCTCGTCGGCGCTGCCCGACTCGACCACGCGGCCGTCCTTCATCACCAGCACCCGGTCTGAGACGTGGTAGATGACGCCGAGGTCGTGGGAGATGAAGAGGTAGGCGATCTTCAGCTCCGACTGCAGGTCGGCGAGCAGGTCGAGGACCTGGGCCTGAATCGAGACGTCGAGCGCCGACACCGGCTCGTCGCAGACGATCAGTTCGGGCTCGGGCGCCAGGGCGCGGGCGATCGCGACGCGCTGGCGCTGGCCGCCGGAGAGCTGCAGCGGCCGGCGGTCGAGCAGCTCGGCGCCGATCCCGACGTGGCCGAGCAGCTCCTTGACCCGGCCGAGGCGCTGCTCCTTGCCTTTGTAGTCCTCCTCGGCGATCGCGTCGTCGACGATCCGGCGCACCGTCCAGCGCGGGTCGAAGGAGCTGAGCGGGTCCTGGTAGACGACCGAGACGCGTCGCCGCCGCTGGCGTCGGTCCTTCTCCTTAAGCGTCGTCCAGGGCTTGCCGCGCAGGGTGACGTTGCCGCTGTCGGGGTCGAGCAGGGCGAGAACGATCCGCGCCGTCGTCGTCTTGCCCGAGCCCGACTCGCCGACGATCCCGAGCGTCTCGCCGGGGCGGATCTCGAGCGAGACGTGATCGACCGCGGCGCGGCTGACCCCGTCGGGCCCGCGGAAGGTCTTGACCAGGTCCTCGGCGGTGATGATCGGCGAGCGGGTGTCGATCACGGTCGGCACCTGGGGGTCGCCGGCGGGGATGTAGGCGCCCTCGACCAACGGCGCCAGCCGCGTCCCCTTCGAGTGGGCGGCGGGAACGGCATCGAGCAGGGCCTTCGTATAGGGGTGCTGCGGCGCGCGGAGGATCTGCTCGACCGGCCCCTGCTCGACGATCTCGCCGAGCCGCATCACCGCGACCTCGTCGGCGAGGCGGGAGACGACGGCGAGGTCGTGGCTGATCAGAATCAGGCCGCGGCCGCGCTCCTTGGTCTTCTGCAGCAGCGCCAGGATCTGCGCTTGGACCGTGACGTCGAGCGCCGTGGTCGGCTCGTCGGCGACCAGCAGGCCGGGGTCCATCGCGATCGCCGAAGCGATCAGCGCCCGCTGGCGAAGGCCGCCGGAGAGCTCGTGCGGCAGCTGCCGGGCGCGCATCTCGGGCTCGGGGACGCCGACCTCGCGCAGCAGCTCGATCACCTTCTCCTCGCGCTTGCTGCGGTCGCCCCAGCCGTGGATGCGCAGCGGCTCGGCGATCTCCTTGCCGACCTTGCGCAGCGGGTCGAGCGAGACCAGCGCGTCCTGCAGGACGAAGCCGATTTCGGCCCCGCGGACAGTGCGCCAGCGGCGGTTGGAGAGACCGAGCAGGGAGATCCCGTTGAGCTCGAGGCGGTCGGCAGCGACGTGGGAGCGCTCGCCGGTCAGACCGACCAGCGTGCGGGCGGTGACGGTCTTACCCGAGCCCGACTCGCCGACGATCGCCAGGCAGCGGCCGGACTGGACCGAAAAGGAGACGCCGCGGACGACCTCGTTGACCTTGTCGCGGGGCCCGAAACCGACGCTGAGGTTTTCGACGCGGAGCAAAGGGGCCTCGTGGATACGCGGGGGGCTCATCAGTAGGTCTCTCCTTCGATCCGTCGTTGCAGGTAGCGGCCGAGGCAGCTCGCGGCCAGGGTGAAGGCGACGATCGCCGCGCCGGGGAACAGCGTCAGCCACCAGGCCGTCTGGATGTAGTCCTTGCCGGCGTCGAGCATCGCCCCCCACTCCGGCGCCGGCGGGGCGACGCCGAGGCCGAGGAAGCTGAGCGCCGAAGCCCAGACGATCGACTGGCCGACCCCGAGGGTCGCCAGCACGACCAGCGGCCGGAAGGCGTTCGGGAGGATGTTCTTGAACAGGGTCCGCGAGGGCGGGTGGCCGAGCGCTTTCGAGGCGATCACGTAGTCGGCGCCTTTCACCTGCAGCACCTGGCCGCGGATCATCCGCGCGTAGCCGGGCGCCGAGGCGATGCCGACGGCGATGATCTGGGTCGAGACCCCGGAGCCGAAGACCGCGACCAGGAACAGCGCCAGCAAGAGGCCCGGAAACGAGAAGAGGACCTCGAGCAGGCGGTTGATCCCGCCATCGACGACTTTGCCGCCGAGGCCCGCGGCGACGCCGAGCAGGGCGGCGAGCCCGAGGCCGACGGCGGTCGCGCCGAGGCCGATCAGAACCGACTCGCGGGCGCCGTAGATCACCCGGGTGTAGACGCTGCGACCCGACTGGTCGGTGCCGAAGGGGAATTCGAGCGAGGGCGACTGCAGGCTGTGGGCGAGGTTGACGCCGAGCGGATCGCCTTTGGTCAAGAGCGAGGGGACGATCGCGGCGATCACGATCAGGGCGAGGAAGAGGACCGAGAGGGCGACGGCGGGCCGCACACCGCGGACGCGGGCCGAGAGCCGGCTGCCTGCCGCGGATGCCGGGGCGCCGCCCGGGAGCGGCGCGCCGATCGCGTTGGGATCGATCGCGGTCGACATCAGGCAGCCCTCCCAGCGGTCCGCAGGCGGGGATCGACGATCACGTAGAGGAGGTCGACCAGCAGGTTGACGACGACGTAGATGAGGGCGACGAGCATCGTCACCCCGACGACGACCGGCAGGTCCTGGTTGGAGACCGCGTTGACGAGCACCTGGCCGAGCCCGGGCCGGGCGTAGATGATTTCGACCAGGACGGCGCCCGAGATCGTCGCCCCGATCGCCCAGCCGGTCAGCGTGATCCCCGGGAGCATCGCGTGGCGGAGGACGTGGCGGCGCCGCACTTCGTTCTCGCTGGCGCCGCGGGTGCGGGCCGAGATCGCGAACGGCTGCTTCAGGCCGCGATCGAATTCGTCGCGGGTGACCTGGCCAAGGAAGCCGGCCAGCGGCAGCGCCAGGGTCAGGGCCGGCAGCAACAGAGCGTCGGGCGAGGTGCCGCCGGTGACCGGGAACCAGCCGAGTTCGAAGGCGAAGACGACCAGCAGCACCAGTCCCAGCCAGTAAGGGGGAACGCCGGCGAAGAAGGCCTCGAGCCCGGAGCCGAACGAGGAGCGGGCTCTGCCGCGGCCGGCGGTCAGCAGTGTCAGCGGCACAGCGATCACCCAGGCGAGCGCGGTCGAGACGAAGATCAGCACCAGGGTCGGCCCGACCTGTTCGGAGATCAACGTGGTGACCGGCTGCTTGTACTGGTAGGAGGTGCCGAGGTCTCCGGTGGCGAGGTTGGAGATAAACCGGCCGTAGCGCTCCAGCACCGGGTCGTTGAGCCCGTACCTCTCGTTGGTCTGTTCGAGCTGCTGCTCGGTTGGCCGGGCGCCCGAGCCACCGAGGATGGCGATCGCCGGGTCACCGGGCGAGAGCTCCTGGAGGACGAAGCAGAGGGTCGCCGCGGCCCAGAGGACGACGATCGCGCCGAGGACTCGCTTGACCGCCGTCTGCCAGGGGAGCCGGCGCCGGGGGGGCGCCTCGAGCGCCCCCCCGTGAGTGATCGACGGAGTCGCCGAGCTCATGCTTACTGCTCCAGCCAGGCGTCGGAGAGGACCGGCTCACCCTCGGAGGGCTCGATCCAGACGCCCTTCAGGGTTTTGTTGATGCCGAGCAACGTCTGCTCCGGGTACATCGGCACCCAGTACGCGTTCTCGGCGATGATCTGCTGTGCCTTCTCGTACAGTTTCTGCTGCTCGGCCCGGTCGGTGGTAGCCGCCGCGGCGAGCAGGGTTTTGCCGAGCTCCGGATTTTTGATCTTCGACATGTTCGCGAAGGGCTGGTCGTAGGTCTCTTCCGAGGCGACGATGTACATGCACATCGGCGTCGGGCAGTTCCAGTACGTCGGCTCGGCGTCGAAGTCCGCCGGGACATTGGCCGATTCGTAGAACTGCGCCTGCGGCGTCGGGACCAGTTTCAGGTCGAAGCCGGCTTCCTTCACCGCGGCCTGGACGTTCTGGTAAAGGGTGAGCTCGGCGGGCGGCGTTTCACCAGGGCCGGAGCCGTAGATGAATTTCACCGTCAGCTGCTTGCCGTCCTTTTCACGGACGCCGTTCGCTCCCTCTTTCCAGCCCGCCTGGTCGAGCAGTTTCTCGGCTTTGGCGAGGTCGTAGGGGTAGAGGTTGGCGAATTTGTCGGTGTAGAACGGAGTGCCCGAGCTGATCGCGCTGGTCGCCACCGGGTAGGCACCCTGGTAGGCGCTTTCGACCGCCGCCGGCGTGTTGGCGGCGAGGGTGAACGCCTGCCGCACCTTCAGGTCGTCGAACGGCGGTTCACTGTTGTCGAGGACGATGTAGTGACCGATTCCGGCGTGGGTGAACTGCTGCAGTTCGATGTTCGGATCGGACTGAGCAGCGCCGTAGTCCTCGGGCGGAATGTTGAAGATGATGTTCGCCTCGCCGCTCTGCAGCGCCGAGAACCGAACCGACGGGTCGGGCAGGAAGCGCCAGGTGATCGCTTCCAGGTAGGCCGGGCCCTGGTTGTTGGCGTCGGCCGGCGGCGAGTTGTAGGCGTCGTTGCGGACCAGGTCGATCTGCTGGCCTTTGGTCCACTTCTTGACGATGAAGGGACCGGTGCCGACCGGCGAGACGCAGTTGGCTTTGATCCCGCGCGCCATCGCCTTCGGCGACTCCATCCCGAAGAAGGCCTGCGAGAGCACGTCGAGGAAGGGCGAGTACGGACGTTTGAGGTTGATCCGCACCGTGTATTTGTCGAGGACGTCGATCCCCTTGTAGATCGGCAGCAGGTAGACGAGGTTCGTCGAGGAGCCGGTTTCGGGATCGAGCGTCTGCTCGAAGTTCGCTTTCACCGCCTCGGCATCGAACGGGGTGCCGTCGGTGAACTTGACGCCGTGTTTCAGGTGGAAGGTGTACTGCAGGCCGTCTTTGGAGATGTCCCACGAGTCGGCAAGCCAGGGGACGACGTCGCCGTTCGGCTGCATCGAGACCAGCGAGTCAAGGAACTGCCGCGCGACGTAGGTCTGCGGCATGTCGCCGAGGTTGTGGGGATCGAGGCAGGTCGGCTCACGGTCGGTGCCGTAGACGATCGTGCCGCCCTCGACCGGTTTGCCTTCGACTTTCTTCGCCCCCGCGCCCTCACCGACGCCCGAGTTGGTGGGGGTCCCGGCAGCGGTCGAAGAGCTGCCGCCGCAGGCACTCAGTGCGACGCTGAGCGCGCCGAGCGCGAGCAGTGCGACCAAGGCTGTGAAGCGGGAGTGCAGGGTGCGTTTCATCCGTGTGGGTTCTCCTGAGGTGTGCGAGACGGGACTGCCGGGGTGTGGTTGTGGCGGGGGAGAATGTGGGGTCCTCGGGTGTCCGTCAAATAGGACTTCTCGACGCCCTGATCCGCTTTTCCGATTAAGTTGATCAAGAAAAGCTAGATTCGGGATGAGGAGCCGGTTTGCCGGCACGGGGAGCGGTCGCGAGGGCAAGCAGTGCAAGCAGGCAGATGGCGACGAGGAGCGAGTAGGCGACACCGTCGCCGGCGCTTTCGCCGAGCGCCCCGCAGAGCAGCGAGCCGCCTGCCAGGCCGGTGCTCCAGGCGACCACGCTGGCCGCGAAGATGCCCGCTGCGGGGCGGTTGTCGTGGCTCGATTCGTCGGCCAGGAGCGCTGTCGCCAGCGGCCACATCGAGGCCACCGAAGCGCCGCTCAGCGCCACCGCCAGGCCCATCGTCCAGGCCGAGCCGGCGAGGGCCTGCGCAAGCAGCAGCGGGATCGCCAGGAGCAGGCAGGCGCGCAGCACCGGTACCCGCCCGATCCGATCGGAGACGTGGCCGGCGAACGGCGAGGCGACGATCTCGCCGAGCGCCGAGACGGCGAAGGCGGCGGCGATCAGGACGGCGCCGGCGCCGAGGTCGGCGAGCCGCAGCGGGGCCAGCGTCGCGACCGCTCCGAAGACCGCACCACAGACCAGGGTCAGGCCCAGCGGCCGCAGCAGCTCGGGCCTGACCCAGCTCCCGCCGGCCTCCTCCTCCCCGCTCCCGGCGTCCAGGGTGGCGCGCTCGCCCGGCAGCTCGCCTGCCGCGTTCAGCGCCACCGCCAGCAAGAGCGCGAGAGCGCCGAGGACGACGAGGGTGGCGGCGACCGAGGTGAGGCTGCCAAGCCCGGCGAAGACGGGCCCGAAGAGCGAGCCGGCGCCGGCCGCCGAGCCGGCCAGACCGAGCGCGGCGCCGCGGCGGTGCGGTGGCGCCGCGGCCTGCAGGCGCGCCAGCCCGGCGCACCAGACCAGCGCCGCGCTGCCGCCCTGGACGAAGCGGCAGGCGGCGAGAAGCGGCAGCGAGGCGGCGAGCCCGAAGACGATCGTCGCGACGCCGAGGCTGACCAGGCCGATGGTCATCGTCAGCGCCGCGCCACGCGAGCGCACCAGCCGCGCGGCGAGCGCGGCGCAGGCGACGGTGCCGAACGGGTGGGCGGCGAAGAGCAGGCCGACTTGGAGCTGGTCGAGCCCGAGCTTGTCGCTGTAGTGCGGCAGGAGCGGCGCGATCAGGGCGAAGAAGACGGCGTCGACGAACATCGCCGCCGTCACCAGGGCGGCCAATACCCTCCTCCCGGAGAGGCGGGGAAGCGAATGCGCCACGATCACGCCGCAGCCATGAAGGCGCGGCCCCGCTCGAGGAAGAGCTCGTGCAGGTCGTGGGCGGCGCCAGCCGAGGAGCGGCGCAGTCGCCGCTGGATCACCATCACGGCCTCGGTCTCGTCGTCGATCTCGCGCAGGGCGATCGCGCCGCCGCGCTCGAGCGGGTCGCCGCGGACGCTGAAGTCGGGCAGGATCGTCGCGCCGAGCCCTTCGGCGACCATCAGCTTGCCGATCTCGGCGCCGTCGGCGGCGTAGCTGAAGCGGGCCGGCAGGCCGTCGAGCAACCGGTGCGCGTAGCGGTTCATCGCGTAGCCGCTGCGCATCGCGATCAGCGGCTCGGCGATCAGCTCCTCGGGGGCGATCCGCCCCGGTAGGTCGGCAAGCGGGCTGTCGGGGTGCAGGCAGAGGACGGGCCTGCCGCGCAGCAGCTCGGTCGATTCGAGATCGGGCGGCAGGTCGTCGCCGGCCAGGCAGTTGACCAGGCCGAGGTCGAGGTTGCCGTCGCGCAGGTCCTCGTGGATGCCGCGCTGCCGGGCCGAGACGATCTCGATTTCGGTCGCCGGATGACGCTCGGCGAAGCGCTGCATGGTCGGCGTCAGCAGCGGCGCCGTCGCCGCCGCGGTGGTGCCGAGCCGGACCACCCGGCTGCCGCGCTGCTGGTCGCCGGCGGCGCGGCGCAGGCGGTCGACCGACTCGATCACGTCGTGGACGTGCGGGAGGATC
>Ga0207658_10002450_pt1 | contig 13579 bp, 9 predicted proteins | sample KBSS33metaG_FD_184322 | JGI IMG/M metagenome (GOLD analysis project Ga0207658, IMG submission 184322) | Switchgrass rhizosphere microbial communities from Kellogg Biological Station, Michigan, USA - KBS S3-3 metaG (SPAdes) (version 2) | ecosystem: Host-associated > Plants > Roots > Rhizosphere >...
TACCGCGCCGCCACCTCGGTCGAACCGGCCGGCGCGCCGGTCTTCGGCTTCGAGGCGGCGCCGGCAACTTGGGAGGGACGCCAACCGGCGTTCACGGTCGAAGCCGCCGCCGCGCCGGCCCCCGTGGCCGCAGCCGCGGCGGCGGCCCCGACCGCGACCGCCACCACCCTCTCGGTGTCCCGCCCCGACCGCCGCGAATTCCGGATCCCGCCGAGCAAACGGATGACCCTCAGCTTCACCCGGGGAACCGCCCGGATTGCCGGCCCCGGGGTTCTGGTCCAGGTCCGCTGCACCGGTTCGAGCGCCGCCCGCTGCATCGGCACCCTCTCGCTGACCGCCGCCGGCGCCGTCCACAAGGCGCCCTACTCGATCGGCAAAGGGCGCCGCCAGTATGTGGTCGTCCCGCTCGGCTCCGACCTCGAGCTGCTCGACGGTCTCGAGGCCGCCCGCGCCACCGTGACTGCCAGCACCATCCAGGTCGGCGGCCCCACGGTGACGACGAAGCGCGCGCTGAAGCTCAAATAGGTCGAGAGGTCGCTATCCTAAGCCGAGCCTCGTGCCCCGGGCCCGAGGTTTTCTTTTGTAATCAAGTCCTTCAGGAGCGAGGGAGAAGATGGCTCGCGGAGATGTCCGCATCGCGGTGACCATGGCTTGCGAGGATTGCAAGCGGCGGAACTACCAGACCAACAAGTCGCGGCGCAACTCGCCCGACCGAATCGAGCTGCGCAAGTTCTGCCGCTGGTGCGGCCGTCACACCCCTCATAAAGAGACCCGGTAGTCCCCGATGGCGAAAAGCCGCGCACAGCGCAAGGCCGAGCGCCGGGCTCGGGAAGCCGAGGGGCGGAAACGAACTGGCGCTGGCGGCGACCGCCGCGGTGAGGCGCGCGCCCAGCATGACACCGAGGTAGGTAAATCCGGCGAGGTTGCCGAGATCGAAGCGATCGAGGAGGGGATCGCCGAGGGCGTCCCCGAGGAGGCCCTCGAGCTCCCGGAGTCGCCGAAGCCCTCGCGCGCTGAGCGCCGCGCCGAGGCGAAAGCGCAGAAAGCCGCACAGAAACGCGAGAAAGACCAACAGCGCCAGAGCGAGCGCGAACAGCTGGCGAAACGGCAGAAAGCGGCGTCGAAAAAACAGAGCGCGTCGAGCCACCAACGCGGCGGTGTCATCGGTTTCCTAATCTCCTGCTGGGCCGAGCTGAAAAAAGTCCAGTGGCCCGACCGCGAGACCCTGATCCAGGCGACCGCGGTCACGATCCTCTTCGTCGCCGTCGCAGCCGCCTACCTCGGCGCCCTCGACGCCCTCTTCAATTGGCTGATCAAGCAGATCCTCTAGCGAGGGTCCCGAAAGAAAAAGGCTTCTTGCTTTGTATCGCTGGTACGTAATCAACACCTATTCCGGGCACGAGAACAAGGTCAAGCACAACCTCGAGCACCGGGTCGAGACGATGAGCCAGAACCGCAACGTGCGGCAGGTCGTCGTCCCGACCGAGCAGGTCTCAGAGATGAAGGACGGGCAGAAAGTCCAGACCGAGAAACGGACGATGCCCGGCTACGTGCTCGTCAACATGGAGATGACCGACGACGCCTGGGGGCTGGTCAAGAACACCCCAGGGGTCACCGGCTTCGTCGGCTCGCGCAACAAACCGGTGCCGCTCTCCAAACCGGAGGTCGACCGCCTGCTCCACCGCGAGACCGCCGAGCGGCCCCGCACCCAGGCGCAGTTCGCGATCGGCGAATCGGTCAAAGTCATCTCCGGTCCGCTCTCCGACTTCTCCGGCGAGATCGCCGAGATCAACGAGGACGCGGCCAAACTCAAGGTCCTGGTCTCGATCTTCGGCCGCGAGACGCCGGTCGAGGTCGGCTACGACCAGGTGAAGAAGATCTAGACCCCGCCGACCGCCGACCCCGCCGAACCGCTACCCTCACCGACCGCTCATGGCGAAAAAAGTCCTCACGATCATCAAGCTGCAGATCCAGGCCGGCAACGCCAACCCGGCGCCGCCGGTCGGCCCTGCCCTGGGCCAGCACGGCGTCAACATCATGGACTTCTGCAAAGCGTTCAACGCGCAGACGCAGGGCGAGGGCGGGACGATCATCCCGGTCGAGATCACGGTCTACGAGGACCGCTCCTTCACCTTCATCACCAAGACGCCTCCGGCCGCGGTGCTGATCAAGGAAGCGATCCGTATCCCGAAGGGCTCCGGCGAGCCCCACATCAACAAAGTCGGGACGATCACGCAGGATCAGATCCGCGAGATCGCCGAACGGAAGATGCCCGACCTCAACGCCAACGACATCGACGCCGCCTCGAAGATCATCGCCGGCACCGCCCGCTCGATGGGTGTCGACGTCGCCTAGGAGCTCCCAAGATGGCCCACGGCAAGCGATACCGCCAGCAGTACGGGAAGGTCCAGCGCGACCGCGCCTACCCGCCGACTGAGGCGATCGGCCTGATCAAGGAGACCGCGAGCGCCAAGTTCGACGAGACCGTCGAGGTCCACGTGCTGCTCGGCGTCAACGTCCGCCACGCCGACGAACAGCTGCGCGGCACCCTGGCGCTGCCGCACGGGCTCGGCAAAGACGTCACCGTCGCCGTTTTCGCCCAGGGCCAGCAGGCCCGTGACGCCGAAGCCGCCGGCGCCGACTTCGTCGGCGGTCAGGACCTGGCCGAGAAAGTGCAGGAGGGCTGGACCGACTTCGACGTCGCGATCGCGACCCCGGACATGATGCCGGTGGTCGGCCAGCTCGGCCGCATCCTCGGTCCCCAGGGCAAGATGCCGAACCCCAAAGTCGGCACCGTTACCGAGGACGTCGAGAAAGCGGTCGGCGACTCGAAGTCGGGCAAAGTCGAATACCGCACCGACCGTCAGGCGATCGTCCACCTGGCGATCGGCAAGGCCGGCTTCGAGGCGGAGAAACTGCTCGACAATTACGAGGCCGTGATGGACGAGATCGTTCGCGCCAAGCCGGCCGGTTCGAAAGGCAAATACCTGCGCTCGGTCACCCTGGCGACGACGATGGGTCCCGGGATCCGGGTCGACACCGCCAGCAAAGCCGATCGCGATGCGCCGGCGGCCGCCGCCGAGGCCGAGTCCGCGGAGCCCGCCGAGACCGAGCAGGAGCCGGTCACGGCCTGAGCATCCCCTGCAAGGCGATTGCTCTACACTGCGTCGCCGCTCAACCCCAGACCACCGGCGGGGAGTGCCCGTAAGCCCGGTGTAGGAAGAGACCATGAACCGCGAGCAAAAGTCAGCAGCCATAAAAGAGATCGCCGCCCAGATCGAGGGCGCTGAAGCGATCTTCGCCGTCGACTACCGCGGTATCTCCGTCTCCCAGGCCGCCGAGCTGCGCAGCAAACTGCGCGAAGCCGACGCCAGCTTCCGGGTCGTCAAAAACCGCCTCACCAAGATCGCCGCCGATCAGGTCGGCGAGGAGCGACTGCCGGAGCTGCTGAACGGGCCGACCGCGCTGACCTTCGTCCGCGGCGACACGGCCCAGGCCGCGAAAGCGATCACCACCTTCAACAAAGAGCACGGCGTCCTCACCTACAAGGGCGGCTTCATGGACGTCACTTCGCTCGACGAGGCGGCCTTCAAAGCGATCGCCAAACTGCCCACCCGCGAGGTCCTCAACGGCCAGCTCGCCGGCGTCGTCGCCAGCCCGCTGACCGGCCTGGTCCGCGGCCTCGGCTCGCTGATCCAGGGCCTCGCCCTGCAGCTCGGCCAGATCGCCGAGCAGGGCCTGGTCACCGGCGAGGCCCCGGTGCCGGAGGCCGCTCCGGCTGAGGAGGTGCCCGCGGAGGCCGAGGCCCCTGCCGAGGATGCGCCGGCGGCCGAGGAGACTTCAACGGAGGACGCACCCGCCGAGGAGCCAGCGGCCGAGGGTGAGCAGGACACGGCAGACACGAGCCCGGAGCCGTCACAGCCTGATTCTTCGGCGGAGGGCGAGGAAGAACCGAAAGCTGAGCAAGCGGAGACTGACCCGCCTGCGCCCGGAAGCGAAGCTGAGGACGCAGGCGGAACTGATCAAGAGGAAGAGGGGTAGCGATACCGATGGCAACCAAAACTTCAACCGAGGACTGGATCGAGGAGCTGAAAGGCATCTCGGTGCTCGAGCTCTCCGAGCGGATCAAAGCGCTCGAGGAGGAGTTCGGCGTCTCCGCGACCGCGGTCGCGGCGGCGGCTCCGGCCGCGGCTGCTGCCGGCGGCGCCGAGGCCGGTGGCGGCGAGGAAGAGTCCTCGACGGTCGACGTGGTCATCACCGAGGTCGGTGGCCAGAAAGTCCCGGTCATCAAAGTCGTCCGCAACGCGACCGGTCTCGGCCTCAAAGAGGCGAAGGCCGTCGTCGACGCCGCGCCCGGCCCCGTCAAAGAGGGCGTCGAGCGCGAGGAGGCCGAGAAACTCAAAGCCGAGCTCGAGGAGGCCGGTGCCACGGTCGAGCTGAAATAGCACGATCGGGGCGCCTAGCGCCCCCAGCGCCGGCGCCACACGCGCCTCGCGCTAAGCTGTACCCTCCTGATCCCGCTTAGGGAGCCAGGTTTGGGGCCGGGTGCGTCCGCCTGCTATGTTTCGCGGTCGCGCGCCAACTGTGTGCCCCTGCCCATATTTGCGCTGTATCTACGTCCCTCTGACCGTCCGAGGAGTCGCCGACTTTGGCACGTTCAAACGCTGCCCCTGTAACCCGTAGGAGCTTTTCCCGCCTAGAGAACCCACCAGAGGTCCCACATCTGATCGACATCCAGCGTCGTTCCTTCGCGGAACTGACCGATCCGATCAACGGTGGCCTCCGGGAGACGATTGACGACATATCCCCGATCGAGGATTACACGGGGAACCTGCAGATCGTCTTCGGCCAGTTCAAATTCGAGGAGCCGCCGAACACGATCGAGGAGTGTCGCGAGAAGGACATGACCTACTCGCGGCCGCTGACCGCGACGGTCGCCTTCCAGAACAAAGAGACCGGCGAGATCCGCGAGCAGGCCGTCTTCATGGGCGACTTCCCGTGGATGACCGAGCGCGGGACCTTCATCATCAACGGCACCGAGCGCGTCGTCGTGACGCAGCTTGTCCGTTCCCCGGGCGCCTACGTGATGGCCCCGAAGGACCCCGAAAAGCAAGTCTTCATCGCCAACCTGATGCCGGCCCGCGGCTCCTGGTTGGAGCTCGAAGTCGACAAAAAAGGCAAAGTCTTCGTCCGCATCGACCGCAAGCGGAAACTGCCGGTGACCGTGCTGCTGCGGGCGATGGGCTACGTCGAGGACGAGAAATTGCTCGACATGTTCGACAACTCGATCTACATCCGGCACACGATCGAGGCGGACACCGAAGCGACCCGGACCGAAGAGGGCGCCCTGATCGAGCTGTTCAAAAAGCAGCGGCCCGGCGAGCCGCCGTCGGTCGACGCCGCCCGCGGCCTGCTCGACCAGCTGTTCTTCGACCCCAAGCGCTACGACCTCACCCGGGTCGGCCGCTACAAGCTCAACGCGCGCCTCGACCTCGACATCGACCTCGAGACCCGCGTGCTCACGCACGACGACATCATCGCTCTGGTCAAGGAGCTGACCTCGCTGCCGAAGCTACTCGGGATCCCCGAGGAGGTCGACGAGGAGAACCCGATCAAAGACTATGCCGCGGAGGCCCTGACCTACCCGCGCGAGGCGGTCTACGAGCACCTCGACGAGTACGAGCACTTCGGCAACCGGCGCCTGCGCACGGTCGGCGAGCTGATCCAGGAGGCCTTCCGGATCGGCCTCTACCGGATGGAGCGCGTCGTCCGCGAGCGGCTCACCACCGAGGACTCCGACGCGATCACGCCGCAGACGATCATCAACATCCGCCCGGTCGTGGCGGCGATGAAAGAGTTCTTCGGCTCCTCGCAGCTGTCGCAGTTCATGGACCAGACCAACAGCCTCACCGGGCTCACGCACCGGCGGCGGCTCTCGGCGCTCGGCGCCGGCGGTCTGACCCGTGAGCGGGCCCCGATCGAGGTCCGCGACGTGCACCCGACCCACTATGGCCGGATGTGCCCGATCGAGACGCCGGAGGGTCCGAACATCGGCCTGATCGGCTCGCTCTCCTCCTACGCCCAGGTCTCCGAGCACGGCTTCGTCACGACCCCCTACCGGGTGGTCGAGGACGGCGTCGTCAGCGAGGAAGTCGTCCACCTGGACGCGACCCAGGAGGAGGACAAGGTGATCGCCCAGGCGAACGCCGAGATCGACCCGAAGACCCGCAAACTGAAAGGCCCGCAGGTGCTGGTCCGCGCCGGCGAGCAGGAGTACGCGACCGCGACTCCCAAAGAAGTCGACCTGATGGACGTCTCGCCGTCGCAGATCTGGTCGGTTGCGACCTCGCTGATCCCGTTCCTCGAGCACGACGACGCCAACCGGGCGCTGATGGGCTCGAACATGCAGCGCCAGGCGGTGCCGCTCTTGAAGCCGGACCCGCCGCTGATCGGCACCGGCATGGAGCGCCGCGCCGCGATCGACTCCGGTGACGTCGTCCTCGCCGAGAACGAGGGCGAAGTGACCCACGTCGACGCCGAGCAGATCGTCGTCAGCCACGGTTCGAAAAACGACGAGTACCCGCTGCACAAGTTCATGCGGTCGAACCAGGGGACGATCATCCACCAGCGCCCGATCGTCAACGCGGGCGACAAGGTGAAGGCCGGCGACGTGCTCGCCGACGGCTCTTCGACCGGTGGCGGCGAGATCGCCCTCGGCAAGAACTGTCTGGTCGCCTTCATGTCCTGGGAGGGCTACAACTTCGAGGACGCGATCATCCTCTCCGAGCGCCTGGTCAAGGACGACGAACTCACCTCGATCCACATCGAGCAGTACGAGATCGACGCCCGCACGACCAAGCTCGGCGACGAGGAGATCACCCGCGACATCCCCAACCGTTCGGAGGAGAGCCTGCGCAACCTCGACGAGCGCGGCATCGTCCGCGTCGGCGCCGAGGTGGTCTCGGGCGACCTGCTGGTCGGCAAGGTGACGCCGAAGGGCGAGACCGAGCTGACCGCCGAGGAGAAGCTGATCCGCGCGATCTTCAAGGAGAAGGCGCGCGAGGTCCGCGACACCTCGCTGAAAGTGCCGCACGGCGAGGGCGGGGTCGTGATCGAGGTGCTGACCTTCTCGCGCGACAACGGCGACGACCTGCCGCCCGGCGTCAACGACCTGGTCCGCGTCTACGTCGCGACCAAGCGCAAGATCGCCGAGGGCGACAAGCTCGCCGGCCGCCACGGGAACAAGGGTGTGATCTCGAAGATCGTGCCCGAGGAGGACATGCCTCACCTGGCCGACGGAACCCCCGTCGACGTCATCCTCAACCCGCTCGGCGTGCCGAGCCGGATGAACATCGGCCAGATCCTCGAGACCCACCTCGGTTGGGTCGCGGCGAACGGCTGGTACGACGACGGCTCCGAGTCCTACAAGGAGGCGCACTCCGAGGGAGGCGACGGCCGCGTCTACGTGGCCACGCAGGTCTTCGACGGCGCCACCGTCGAGGACGTCGACCACGCCCTGGTCAGCTGGCAGCAGGAGAACGAAGAGCGCGGAGTCGACCTCGGAGTCGACCTCAATGGTCGCGAGGGCGCCAAGGCGTCCGGCACCGCGCAGCTGTACAACGGCCGCACCGGCGAGCCCTACGAGGGCAAAGTCACGGTCGGCTACATGTACATCCTCAAGCTGCTGCACCTGGTCGACGACAAGATCCACGCCCGCTCGACCGGTCCGTACTCGCTGGTCACCCAGCAGCCGCTGGGCGGCAAGGCGCAGTTCGGCGGCCAGCGCTTCGGCGAGATGGAGGTCTGGGCGCTGGAGGCATACGGCGCCGCCTACACCCTGCAGGAGATGCTCACCGTGAAGTCCGACGACACGGTTGGGCGCGTCAAGGCCTACGAGGCGATCGTCAAGGGCGAGAACATCCCCGAGCCCTCGATCCCGGAGTCCTTCAAAGTGCTTTTGAAGGAGATCCAGAGCCTCTCGCTCGACGCCAACGTCGTCTCCGAGGGGACCGACGTCGAAATCTCCGACGAGGAGGACGACCTCCTGAAAGCGGCCGAGGAGCTGGGCATGGACCTCACCGGGGTTCGCGCCGACGGCGCCAACGGCGACGGCTTGAACCAACCCGAAGCGGCGGACGAGCAGGAGGAGCAAGTCGTCGCCGAGGGCGAGGGCGGAACTGATGATGGTGCCGGAGCGACTGAGGAAGCCGCGCCGGCCGAGGTGGAGGACTGATGATCGACATCAACAATTTCGACGCGATCGAGATCGGGCTCGCGTCTTCGAAAAAGATCCGCTCCTGGAGTTGGGGCGAGGTCACGAAGCCCGAGACGATCAACTACCGCACGCTGAAGCCGGAGAAAGACGGCCTCTTCTGCGAGCGCATCTTCGGTCCGACCAAGGACTGGGAGTGCTACTGCGGCAAGTACAAGCGCGTCCGCTACAAGGGCATCGTCTGTGAGCGCTGCGGCGTCGAGGTGACCCGCTCCAAGGTCCGCCGCGAGCGGATGGGGCACGTCGACCTGGCCTCGCCGGTCTCCCACATCTGGTTCTTCAAGGGAGTCCCGAGCCGGATCGGCTACCTGATCGACATGGCTCCGAAAGAGCTGGAGAAGGTCCTCTACTTCGCCGCCTCGATGATCACCTGGGTCGACGAGGAGGCGCGCGACAAGGACATCGGGAAACTCGAGAAAGAGGTCAAAAAAGTCGTCGACTCCTACGAGTCCGAACGGCAGAAACGGACCCAGGAGCTGAACGAGTCGCTCGAGCGCCGGGTCGCCTACCTCGAGACCGGTGAGCAGTCGAAATTCGACGACGAGGACCACATCTGGGCCGACTCGCTGAAACTGACCACCGCCCAGCTGCGCAAGATGAAAGACGACGAGCGCAGCAAACTGATCAAAGAGCTGCGCAAACAGTTCGACGCGGAGATCGCCGACACCGAGGCCTACCTGGAGGAGGCCGGTGAGCGGATGCAGGAAGTCTGGAAGATCTTCACGGAGATGAAGCCGAAGGACGTCATCAACGACGAGACGGTTTTCCGTGAGCTCAAGGACCGGTTCGGATCGCCGTTCGGCTGGGGCGAGTACTTCCGCGGCGGGATGGGCGCCGAGGCGGTGCGCGACCTGCTCGAACAGGTCGACCTCGAAGCCGACTGCGAGGAACTCGAGACGATCATCAACACCTCCAAAGGCCAGAAACAGGCCCGCGCGGTGAAGCGGTTGAAAGTCGCCTCGGCCTTCCTCCACTCGGAGAACAAGCCCGAGTGGATGATCCTCGACGCCGTGCCGGTGATCCCGCCGGAGCTGCGGCCGATGGTTCAGCTCGACGGCGGCCGCTTCGCGACCTCGGATCTGAACGACCTCTACCGGCGCGTGATCAACCGCAACAACCGGCTGAAAAGGCTGCTCGACCTCGGCGCGCCCGAGATCATCGTCAACAACGAGAAGCGGATGCTGCAGGAGGCGGTCGACGCGCTGTTCGACAACGGCCGTCGCGGCCGCCCGGTCACGGGCCCCGGCAACCGTCCCCTGAAGTCGCTCTCCGACATGCTCAAGGGCAAGCAGGGCCGCTTCCGGCAGAACCTGCTCGGTAAGCGCGTCGACTACTCCGGCCGCTCGGTGATCGTCTCCGGCCCGAGCCTGCGGCTGCACCAGTGCGGGCTGCCGAAGCAGATGGCGCTGGAGCTGTTCAAGCCGTTCATCATGGCCCAGCTCGTCGAGCGCAAAGCCGTGCAGAACATCAAGGCGGCGAAGAAGATGGTCGAGTCGATGATCCCCGAGGTCTGGGACGTCCTCGAGGAAGTCATCCACGAACACCCGGTGCTGCTGAACCGGGCGCCGACCCTGCACCGCCTCGGCATCCAGGCCTTCGAACCGGTGCTGGTCGAGGGCAAGGCGATCCAGGTTCACCCCCTGGTCTGCCACGCCTTCAACGCCGACTTCGACGGCGACCAGATGGCGGTCCACGTGCCGCTCTCGGCTGAGGCCCAGGCGGAGGCGCGGATCCTGATGCTGTCCGCCAACAACATCCTCTCCCCGGCTCACGGGGCGCCGCTGGCGACGCCGACCCAGGACATGGTGCTCGGCATCTACTACCTGACCTACGGTCCCGACGAGACGGCGCTGAAAGCCAAGGAAGAGGAGCTCACCGCGGGCAAGAGCCGCAACGGCGCTGGCGCGGTGAAGGTGTTCCGCTCCTCGCAGGAGGCCGAGCTCGTCTACGAGAACGGCGGCTGCAAACTGCAGGACGAGGCGGAGTACCGCCGCGGCGGCAGCCACTTCCTGACCACCGTCGGCCGCATCATCTTCAACGAGAAGATCGAGCGGGCGCTGGCCGATGCCCTCGAAGAGGACTTCGACCCGAGCTCGTTCGAGTTCAAGAACCACTCGCTGAAGAAGAAAGACATCAACGAGATGGTCTCCGGGCTGGTCGAGGCCTACGGGGCGCCGGCGGTCTCGCAGGTGCTGGACGCCTTCAAGGACCTCGGCTTCCAGTACGCCAGCAAGGCCGGGATCACGGTCTCGAAGAACAACGTCGTCTCGCCGCCGGAGAAGCCCGAAATCCTCGAGCGCTACGAGCAGGAGACGGCCGCCATCCAGGCCCAGTACGACGAAGGCTATATCACCGCTGAGGAGCGCCACGAGGCGGTCACGGCGCACTGGAACCGGGCGACCGACGAGGTCGCGCAGGCGATGGAGGACAACCTCGACGAGCTCAACCCCATCTTCATGATGGCCAACTCGGGAGCGCGCGGATCGTTCAAACAGATCCGCCAGCTGGCCGGGATGCGCGGCCTGATGGCCAACCCGAAAGGGGAGATCATCGAGCGGCCGATCAAGGCCAACTTCATGGAGGGGCTCTCGGTCCTGGAGTACTTCATCTCGACGCACGGTGCCCGAAAGGGACTCGCCGACACGGCGCTGCGGACGGCCGACTCCGGCTACCTCACCCGCCGTCTGGTCGACGTCGCCCAGGACGTGATCGTGCGCCAGGAGGACTGCAAGACCAAAGACCACATCGAGATGGCGCTGCGCAAGGACGACGGCAGCCTCAACGACAACCTCTACGGCCGCCTGGCGGCGAAGAAGCTCGAGACCAAACGCGGTCGTGAGCTGCTGAAGCGCAACCAGGAGATCACTGCGGCCGACATCGAGGAGATCGCCGAGGCTCTCGGCGAGGACGAGCAGTCAGCGATCCCGGTGCGCTCGGCGCTCAAGTGCGAGGCCGAGACCGGGGTCTGCCGGGCTTGCTACGGCATCGCGCCGGCGACCGGGTCGATGGTCGACATCGGCGACGCGGTGGGGATCATCGCCGCCCAGTCGATCGGCGAGCCCGGAACCCAGCTGACGATGCGGACCTTCCACACCGGAGGCGTCGCCGGCCAGGACATCACCCAGGGTCTGCCGCGGATCGTCGAGCTCTTCGAGGCTCGCAAACCGAAGGGCTTGGCGCAGATGGCCGAGGCCGCCGGCAAGGTCGGGATCGAAGAGACCGACAAAGCGCTGAAAGTGATCGTCACCGAGTCGAGCGGCGAGGAGCACAGCTACTCGTTCCCGCTGCGGACCCGCCTCCACGTCGCCGACGGCGAGAAGGTGGAGATCGGCCAGCAGCTGAACGACGGCTCGCTCTACCCGGCCGACCTGCTGGCGATCCGCGGCCGCACCGCGGTCGAGGTCTACCTCGTCGAAGAGGTGCAGAAGGTCTACAGCGCCCAGGGCGTCGACATCAACGACAAGCACATCGAGCTGATCGCCCGGCAGATGCTCCGCAAGTCGCGGATCGAGTCGAAGGGCTCGACCAGCCTGCTGCCCGGCCAGCTCGAGGATCGCGGTGCCCTCAAACGACTCAACAAGAAGACCAAAGAAGAAGGCGGCACGCCGGCCAAATCCGAGGAGGTGATCCTCGGGATCACCAAGGCCTCGCTGGCCACCGAGTCGTTCCTCTCGGCCGCCTCCTTCCAGGAGACGACCAAGGTCCTCACCGACGCTGCCCTCGAGGGCAAACGCGACCGCCTGGTCGGCCTCAAGGAGAACGTCATCATCGGCAAGCTGATCCCAGCTGCCACCGGGCTCAAGCACTACCGCACGGTGGCGATCGAGCCGGCGGTGGCGATCGAACCGCCGAGCGACGAGGACCTGCTCGAGGAAGACGAGCTGGCCGCCGAGCTCGGCGTCGACGGGGTCGACGCCCCGGTCGAGGGCTTCGGCCTCTCCTTCGCCGAGGAGCTCGAGGAGCTGGCCCAGGAGATCGAGTCGACGTCGGAGGAGTCGAACAAATAGCCAAATTTTTTCGGTGGGTTGGTTTAGGCACCGAAAAGTGGGTATAAGGCGACTGCCTGAGATTGCGAGTCAATGCGGAGCGGCCGGGGTGAGGTTTACCCCGGCCGTTCCGTGTTTAGAGGCCGATATGGCGTAGCGCCCGGCCCGAGATCCGCGAGGGAGGCACACCGTCCCTTCACACTTTCGAATCGAGCACCGACAAACGGGTCCCAGGGTTCGGAGAGCCACCCCAAGGTTTGGAAGCTTCAAGCGAGCGCCGGCGACTCGGAAGCTCTCCGCTCTACCCCAAGCGCTTCAAGGAGAAGAAGCTAAAAAGAAAGTGGGGGCTCCCTGAACTTTCGGGGCTCGTTCCTTTGGCGGTGGTTGGGGGTCCCCAAGCACCGCCCCCGAATCACCCTCGGTCCCTCGAATCCGCCCCCTGGCCACCCAGCCAGTCCTATACATTCCCGCCATGCCAGCGGGAGACAAGGTCTGCATAATCGGCGCCGGCTCCAGCGGCATAGTCGCCGCCCAGGTCCTAGGCGCCCGAGGCCTCGAATACGACCTCTTCGAGAAGGGCTCGCAGATCGGCGGCAACTGGCGCTACGAAAACGACAACGGGATGTCGTCGGCCTATCGGTCGCTGCACATCAACACCTCGCGGCGGGTGATGGCCTACAAGGCGCTGCCGATGCCCGACCACTATCCCGACTATCCGGACCACTTCCAGATGGCGGCCTACTTCGACGAATTCGCCGACCACTTCGGGCTGCGGGAGAAGATCCGCTTCAACACCGAGGTGCTGGGGGCGAAGCCGATCGAGGGCGGGAGCGGGGGATGGGAGGTCACCGTCGCCGGGCCCGAGGGCGAGGAGACCAACCGCTACCGGGCGCTGCTCGTCGCCAACGGCCACCACTGGGACCCGCGCTGGCCCGAACCGGCGTTCCCCGGCGCGGAGCTGTTCGAGGGCGAGCAGATCCACGTCCACCATTACCGCGAGTCCGACGTGCTCGAGGGCAAGCGAGTGCTGGTCCTCGGGATCGGCAACTCGGCCACCGATGTCGCGGTCGAGTCGTCGCGGATCGCCGATGCGACCTTCATCGCCACCCGCCGCGGCGCCTGGGTGCTGCCGAAGTACCTGAACGGCAAGCCGATCGACGAGACGCTCAACCCGATCACCGGTCTTGCCCCGATCCCGCTGCAGCGGTTCTTCACCAAGCGGATCCTCGACATCGCGGTCGGCCAGCCCGAGACCTACGGCCTGCCGAAGCCCGACCACAAGCTGTTCGAGGCCCACCCGACCGTCTCCTCGGAGCTGCTG
>Ga0207658_10002452_pt1 | contig 13566 bp, 16 predicted proteins | sample KBSS33metaG_FD_184322 | JGI IMG/M metagenome (GOLD analysis project Ga0207658, IMG submission 184322) | Switchgrass rhizosphere microbial communities from Kellogg Biological Station, Michigan, USA - KBS S3-3 metaG (SPAdes) (version 2) | ecosystem: Host-associated > Plants > Roots > Rhizosphere...
CCAACAGGCTGCGACGGTAAAAAGGGGGATCGAGATCATTGTCTCGGTCGCTCCCGAGGCGGGCTCACGACCAAAATCCACGCGGTCGTCGATGTGCAAGGGCTCCCGATCCGGCTCAGCCTGACCGCTGGCCAGACACATGATGGTCAGGTTGCCGATGAACTGCTCAATCATCTCGGGCCGCATATGATCGTCCTTGCGGACAAAGCCTATGATGCCGATCGTATCCGCACGTTGATAGAGGAACAGGGCGCAACGCCCAATATCCCGGCGAAATCCAATCGAGAATGGAAGCCTTGCTTCAGCAAACGGCTGTATCGCGAGCGCAACCTGATCGAACGCTTCGTCTCAAAGCTGAAGAACTTCCGCCGCGTCGCCACCCGCTACGACAAGCTGGCCGAGAACTTCCTCGCCATGGTCCAGCTTGCATCAATGCGGCTGTGGCTCCGCGCTTATGAGTCTACGACCTAGAGCGACGAGGTCCCGGTGGGCCGGAAACCGCGCTGCCTTGATCTGGTAGGCGATCCACCGGACCTCGCGCTCGGCGATCTCGGCCTTGAGCAGCTGCGACAGGATCGGCACAGAGGTCTCTAGGGTTCGACGTGATTAGGCCATGACCCACATAATCTGATAACCAAACAGGCGGCGTGAACGACAATCGGGATTAGCTTTAGCCGCCAAACTGTCCATGAAGGCGGGACCACCTCAACCACTTCAGAGGTGCGCAGCTGGAGCTCGACGTTCGGGAACTCCTTTGCCAGTTTGACGGAATCCCGGCAGTGACCACGCCGATGGACAGGTCATGTTTTTTAGCGGCGGCGCGGAATATCGTGAGCGGCCTGCTGCCAAGCTCCTGCTGGATGTCTAACCTGAGTGCCTGACCCTTGCACTTGAGCTCGACTTCACCTGCCATTGATCGGCTAGCTCCGTTCCGATATCACTTAGGGGCGAGGTGTCAAATTGTGGCTGCGCGAGATAGCGAAGACATCATCGCCGGCCTGCAATTGAAATACATTCGCGCTCGGTAATTTCTTGATCTTCAGGGCCGACGCTTGCGAAATCCTTACATGCCCCACCAGCGCACCCTTCGTCAGGGCGCAGGCGCGGGGCAGTGCGCGCGGCGCACTCATAAACTGCTCTTACACGGCACTCGTAACCACATTTAAGGGTGATCCGCGGAGGGAGTAAGTGGCTGCTTTCATTGGGAGGAAGTGGTGGACGCACTTGGGCTCGAACCAAGGACCCGCTGATTAAGAGTTGGCCTTAAGCTCTTGGTATTACGTGGTAATGTGTTGCATCTCGTGGCTTGGGGCACAGGTTTGCGCGGTCCGAGCGTTTGCAGTCCATTGCAGGCTTTCGTGATCCGTAGCGGCCAATTGTCCGTTTCTGATACCCCGTTGATGCCCCGTGTCGGTTATCAAGGCATCGAACCATGCAGATCGCTTAGGTAGCCGTCACACCCGCTAAAGTAGCCTGCAACGGCTTGCATCACATCTGCTAGGTTAGCGAGATGGGTTGCGGCAAACGTAATGGGTAGAGGGTTGCCTTTTTGATCGACCGGATAACGATAGGCATCCGACTTCGGGTCAATTTTTGCAAATTGCGCAACTACCGAGGCTACAACAGGGTCAGCCTCATCTGGATCGGAAGTGCCGTATCGGTCAAGCAGGGTTGTGAAGTCTTCCCAGAGCCTGTCCAGGCTATGGGTCTTCCAGTTCGCGTCAATTCCGACCTGTCCCCCATGCGTCGCAAGCTGATATTTGAGGGATAGTTCGATAAATTGCCTATAGTTGAATATGATTGGATAGACGAGAAAGTCCCGGTCCGCTGGTTGTTCGGCGCAGTGGGCGACGGCGATGTCCGCTGACCTCTTGTATCCGTCAATCATAAGCACCAACCGCGTAAAGTCGTCTTTTGCGATCAGCGCATTCTCCATCGGATTCTCAGCTTCGACAAAAGGTGTGTCACCTTCCATCGGCCAACGAAAATCCGAGTTCAGAATCTCCTCGAATACATGCCTCTTCGACATCTGCTATCTGAACTCCGCAAGAAATCTGTTAGCCCCGGCGTTTCCTCAGCTAAAGGCGACGCCTCAACACAGATCTGGATGGTATCATGCCGAAACTAAGGGACGCATACGGAAACTCCAAATCCAGTGGATACACCATAGACTTCTTTGAGCTTACGGCGCCGGGTGCCAAGTCGGCGATGTTAGCAAGCCCCTTTTTCTCAACCTACGATCCCATCGAAAGGCTCACCAAGCGAGGCTGTGAGGTGAAACTGATCGTGCGTTTGTGCTCGGTTACTCCTCCAACGCTGGTCGCCAAGGCAATGGCCGATCCCCTGGTCACTCTGCGATTTTTCACCAGTCGGGCATTTCACGCGAAGCTCTATATTGTGGATGATCAAGCCATGGTCGGGAGCGCAAATCTGACATCTGCGGGTTTAATGTCCAATCGCGAAGTTTCGATTGTGGTTCGTAAAGACCGCGATGCGGCGTTCGACGAATTGCCCGGCCTCTTTGACCTATTCTGGAGTCACGCCGGTGCGATGACGCCCGATATTCTTGCCGCGTACCAAACCGCGTTTCGTCAGATCGGAAACCCGAAAGAAGAGGCTGAATTTGAACTATATTTGACGAAGCTAGTCGGAAAAGTTGATCCACCAAGTGCCATGGCGGGCAGCGACGTTATGTCCAAAAGGCGGTCGTTCCTTGAGCAATTGCGCCGGAAATATGACGAGCAGGTCATCCCAGCCTTCCGGGAGGTTCGGGATATTATGTTGGAGAGCGAGCTTAGGCGGCCCGAGTTCGCCGATGGCGACATCGAGATTGAACTCAATCGGTTTCTTGGCTGGACCCGATTGATCCACGCACCCGGGGAAACTTGGAAACAATCAGCCCTAGTTGCTCAGCCGGAACGTCGCGAGCGGACATTGACCTATCTACGAGACTGGGCGCAAGTCCGCGATACCAGAGCAGGCGATATGTATTATGCCGAAGAGGAGCTTGGTAACATCGCGCGGCTGCGGGAGGGATTCGCGTCGGTCACTGCTATCGAGGCCATGGACTACGATCAGATGTTTGACACCCTGTGTGGATGTCATGCCTTTTACGACATGCTTCGATTTGTGTCGGGCGGGTTGCCGGGCCTAAAAACCGATTTTGCGAAGCGCAACACGCTGCCGGAAATTAAGGCGACACTTGCTTACTTGTTGCACGGTGATGGGCTCATGCTTGAGCGGGCCTACGATTGCATATTCGACGATAAGTGGAAGTTGGGAAGGTTCGGTGAAAACTGTGTTATGGAATTGGTAGGCTGGATGACCCCGGATCGGCCACCAGTGAACGGGCGGACATTGAAGGCTTTAAGATTTATCGGCCATGACATAGCAGCCTAAAGGGCATGTCTGCCGCTCAGCGATACGTTCGGTTTAGCAGATATGAAGACCGGCCAGCACTCCATCACTGACAGTACGCACAAGCGGCAATTGAATGAATGAGACTCAAAATTCCCCAGACTATCGCGCGGCACTTGGTCCGCGTTTGTTGCCCGGATTTCTGTTCTAAGCACCCCCCGGTCATCGTTACACATAGCACGGCGTAGTTTTCTGACGCATCCCGTCCGCCATCAGGATTTTCTTTGAGAATGATGGAAATCCATGATTATTGAGGTGCCGTTGAAAGGAACGGCACATGCGCAAAGCACTCAGCGTCAAAGCAATCGAGGCGTTCAAACCGAAGGTGAAGCGGTATGAGGTCCATGATCTCTTATGCCCGGGTTTCAGCCTTCGCGTGTTCCCGACCGGCAGAAAGGTGTTCACGGTCAAGTATCGCTACGGCCTGACGCAGCGCCGTTTGCCGATTGGCGTCCATCCCCGCATTTCCCTTGCCGATGCCCGCAACAAGGCGCTCGAAGCCTTGCGCTTGGTGGATGAGGGGATCGATCCTGCCGTGCGTCGCCGCCAGCTCAGCATGACCGTGGAATCGATTTCTGCCGACTTCATCCGCCAATATGCCCGTCCGCGTAATCGTAGCGCGCCAGAGGCAGAGCGCATCCTGAAGCGTGAGTTCGTGTCCGTTTTCGGGCAACGCGATATTCGCGAGGTCAAGCGGCATGACATCATCGAGCTGATGGATGCGGCCATCGAACGCGGTGCATCCTATCAGGCTAACCGCATCCATGCCCACCTCCGCAAGCTGTTCAATTGGTGTATGGAGCGCGGAATCATCGAAACATCGCCCGTTGCAGGGACAAAGCCGCCCACTCGCGAACACCCGCGCGACCGCGTGCTGACCGACGATGAAATCCGCGCCGTGCTGCGAGTCTGCGCAGAGGAACCCTATCCGTTTGGGCAGTTCGTGCCGCTATTGCTTGCCACGGCACAGAGACGCGGGGAGGTGTCTTCAATGAAATGGAGCCAGGTTGATCTGGACGCTAAGCAGTGGGTCATCCCTGCTGAGCTATCTAAGAATGGTAAGCCGCACGTTGTCCCCCTCAATGATTTCGCGTTGCGTTTGCTGGCCGCTGTCCCACGCTTTGAAGATTGCGATTGGGTTTTCACCACGACGCGCCGCTCAGCGATCAGCGGGTTCAGCAAGGCGCTACGCCATATCCATGAGCAGTCCGAGACATCCGGCTGGCGCTTCCACGATCTACGCCGCACAGCCACTACCGGCATGGCCAGCATCGGCGTTCTCCCGCATGTGGTCGAGAAGATTTTGAACCACACCTCTGGAATTGTGTCGGGAATCGCTGCGGTCTACAACTTGTTCCAGTATCAGGCTGAGCGACGCGAAGCCTTGGACAATTGGGGGAGCTTTCTCGATGGCCTTGCCTGATGCCTATGCAACCCTAAGCGTAAGGGAGGCGATGGATCGGATCGGGCTTAATTTGTTCCCAGATCAGTGGACCGGGAAGGAATATCTCGATCACTGGCGACTAGGATTGAATCCGAAACCGCCGACAAAGCAGCGCGGCGTGGCAGCGGTTCGCCAGCTTCTGACGCTGGTATGGAACGGGACGGTGACGGTTGAAGCGGAAACGTCCGAAGGGGTTTATGAACGGCTTGTTCCGGAAGATGTGCGCCATTTCCATGGCGGTGAATCCTGGGTCGGCGATGCAGATGAAATCTACCGACCCTGTCGTCTAACATTCCCGCCCGCCTTGCAGGAGCCTTTGACTTCGAAGGGCGGACGGAAGGGCTATGATTGGCCGCCTATCGTAGTCCAGATACTCGAATATCTCGACGAGTACGGCACCGACGAAACTGCCGACCGGATCACCAACTCAATAAGGGCGGCGATGGAGAAGGGACCAGTCAAGCCGCCGGCGTATAGCACACTTCATCGGCATGTGAGCGCATTGCTGGCGTACCGATGCACTACATCGCAAAAATTCTCGAAATCAATTTCGGGAACCGATGGTTGCGACCCGACGCCCGTTTGCCGCTAAATATTCCAGCTCCTCAAACCAAGTGGAGCTTCTATGAATGACGAACCCCATACTCCTCGACCGCGCCGCGCTGCGTCTTCGAGGCATCAAACTTCACAACTCAACGCTTCTGAGATTGGAAGCCAAAGGTCTATTCCCAAAGCGCGTAAAAGTGGGATCGACCACCTACTGGAAATCGGACGAACTCGAGACATTCCTTGCGTCACTGACAAGAGCGACGTGAACGCTGTCTTTACGCGGCGCATTCTCATTCATCGGTCTGGCAAGATCGTCAATGCGATCTTCGTCTATCCGATCACAGAAGATGTGGACTTCGATGAAGGCAAGGCGTGGATGGATCGATTCTGGCCGATCGCCGAGGGTCAGACCGATGCGTGAAAGCCAATCGAGTTGCATCACGGTCAAATTCGATCGGTCCGCCTCTACGCTCAACATGATGAATTGGTTTGCAGGGCGGGATATTCCCGTCCTGCCCATTCACGGGATTAACGATGGGCGTTGCACCTGCGGCGACGAAGGGTGTTCCAGCCCCGGAAAGCATCCGATCAGTTCTATGGTACCACACGGCGTCAAGGACGCTACGACCGATCCGAAATCGATCAGGCGCTGGCATCGCAAGCACCCGAACATGAACTATGCCGTTGCCACTGACGGCCTGACCGTGATCGATTGCGACAGCAGAGAAGCGTGGCGGGCCTTCCGCGCTGAATTTGATCCGCCACCAACCTTGATCGTGAAGACGGCCAGAGGATTTCACTGCTATCTCCGGGGGGAAATGTCTCCCCGGATTGGCATTCGGAAGAAGCTGGACATCAAGAGCAAGGCGAACAGTTATATTGTCGGGCCGGGTTCGCGGCACGCCTCCGGCGCGATCTATGCAGTGTGGGAAGATGAACCCATCGGGGATTTGCCGGACAATATCGCCAGCATTGCTGATGAACGTTCCCAAGAAGAAACCGCCAGTGACAACACGCTGATCCCAAAAGGTCAGCGCAACACTGTATTGACCGGTTGGGCGGGATATTTGCGGCGTCTGGGCGCACCGCGAAAGGCCATATTGGCGACCTTGCGGGCAGCGAATGATGTTCTTTCCGACACACCTTTGCCGGACAGCGAACTGCGATCCATTGCCCGCAGCATCTCAAAGAAGCCCGGCAAGGAATGGCCAACCGTCATTCCCTTCTCGGACATACCAGAGGAGGAACTGGATTGGATATGGTATCCCTATATCTGCGCCGGGACCGTGGGGCTGCTCGACGGCGATCCGGGTGAAGGCAAGAGTCAGCTTTGCGTCTGGGTCTGTGCCCGCGTCAGTAGAGGCGATCTGCTGCCCAACGGCGATCCGCTTCCGCCTGCCAACTGCTTCTTGTTCAATTTCGAGGATCTGCCAGGTGCAGTGATCCGGAAACGGTTGGAGGCGAACGGGGCGGACCTGTCGCGGGTGTTCATACAGTCGCGCCGCTTTCAGTTGACGCAGGAGATGGTCGATTGGCTGGAAGCCCAGATTGCGCAGCATCAACCTCGGCTGGTGTTCTTGGACCCGATACAGGCTTTCATGTCGGGTGTGGACGCCAGCAATAACATTGAGGTCCGAGGCTTCATGGAAAAGCTGGTCGAGATCGCCGAGCGGCAGCGGTGCGCGATCATCACCGTCCGGCATTTCGGCAAAGGCCCGCAAGACAGGGCCATGAAGAAGGGTATCGGTGCGACGGACTTTGTCGGCATTGCCCGCAGTCAATGGGGCCTTGCGAGGCGCAGAGACGGCGTGCGCGGCTTTGTCGTTTTCCACTTCAAGGCAAACTCGGAGAAAGGGCAAGCTATGCTGTTTACCATGGGTGATGCCGATGGACGCAAAGGCGAACAGCCGAAAATTGCCTTCGACCGTTTCGAGGACATCGATGCCGACACCTTCTTTTCCGAACCTGCAGCAAAACGTGGGCCGGTCCCGAACGAGCAGGAAGACGCCAAGGGCTATTTGTCCGAACGCCTCGCAGACGGTCCTAAGCCGGTGAAGGCGCTCAAAACGGACGCTGAGGCACGAGGGATAGGGTCTTCGACGCTGAACCGGGCTGCCGACGCTTTGGATGTCATCAAGGCCAAGGGAGAAGATGGCCGGTGGTACTGGTCACTGCCGTCTAAGGATTGATCTACTTTCCAAGATTCCAAGTTTTCATGCCGGGGTGCGCGCAAATCGATTTCACGCGATTACGTGCGGCCCCGGCAATGTTTTTGCGTCATTGTCGGCGGTGAAAACATGGAAACTTGGAAAGTGGGCGTCACACAGCAGGGGTGGATGATAGGGCCTTGCGGGCTTCCTCCAGCGCCTTCGATCCCGGCGTCCACTGCCATGGCTGCCGGGCGACATGGTCCTTGCCCAAGGTCGGGTAAAGCTTGGTTTGCTTCGCAGCGAGCCGCAGCAGCATCCGGGCGTCACGGGGCGGCATGTTCATTTCGCGGGCAAGCTGGTCGAGCGTGACCATTTCGACTTCGGGGTTGGCTGGTGTCTTGGCTCCCGATGCAGGCTTGGCAGCGGTATCGGTCTTGTTCAGCACGGTGGTCGGCTTTGCGGGTTCGGTCGTCGTCATGTCGGTCATCTCCTTTGGTTTGGGACCGACATTTCCATTAAGATGGGTTCGGAAGGCGTGTCAGGAGAAATCCTAGACATCCCAGTCGATTTCCATGAGCGGGATCGAGAACGACGCTTTCCCATCGGTGAAGAAATATTCGTCGTCATCGCTGCCGATCTCGAATGTGTATCGGTGCCCGTCCACGTCGATATGAATGATCTCGTCGGGCGTGTGGATCACGTCGATCATCGCGCCGGGGAATAACGCCTGCGCGTGGGATAATAGATGCGACCAGTCGAGCGGCTCGTCGTTGGACATGATGGCCTCCTTTCGTTGACCATCTTCCCAATAAGATTATGGGCGCTTCGAAGTCAGGAAAAATCCCGCGTGAGACCCGCTGATTTCCGCATGGGTGCTGGTGCACGGCATCGCGCAATTCGGCTGGACCCGCTGATATACAAACAGGCCGTCGCCGTTTCGAGATGCGCGGAAATCGGACTCTCGGGCGTGCTACAGCCTGTCGCCGGGCATCCACCGGGCACCAGACCGATCAGCAAGGGTGCGCAGCCGATCAAGATATATCGTCTTCGCCTCATATTCCGCTTCGCGAAGTCGGCTCACGGTATCGATGCGATTGCGTCCGCGTGGGCGGGGCTGACCGCCCGAGCCGCACAAACGGCTACGCAGCTTGGCGGCCCTGCGTCGGGCGCGGGATAGTTCGTTCATGCCCTGCACTGCATAGCTCAGGCGTTGTGCCTCGCGTGAGCCGAACCGGCCCCCGGCATAATAGAGCACTTCGCAGCGCCGTGCGCTCAATGGGCAGATGAGATAGCAACGATGGCCACCGAACGGTGATGGCACCATTTCGATGGCAACACGCTGGTTTATGACACCATTGGGCATATCGCCGGTGATCGCCATAACACCGCCACGTTCAATGTCGCTGAGATCGACGCGCAGGCGCGCGCTGGACACATTGAGGCCGCCGATCGGCCAGCGCACCGTGTCGCATGTGCATTCACCGGCACGAACGACGCCCAGCCGCCGCAACATGCGAATATCGAGCGCCAGCATTTGCTCGACGTCGCCAATATGCGTTGAACGCCGCGCGCCCGATCCAATCCCGCCCATGAAAGCCTCCTGCGTCTCGGACGGCATCATACATCGAGATCGGCCGCGTCTCAGGCCCAACCTCTGGCTCTCCAGACGGTGGCTGTGCGTCTCTCAAGCTGGCTATTCAACGAAATACTGTGGCTTGGGGTAGGTGGCCCGTCAGTCGAGTAGCCGCCCCGGCGTAACACCCAAGGCAGTTGCGAGCTTGTCCACGACGCTAATCGTCGGGTTGCGTGCGCCACGCTCAAGGTCGCTGATATAGGTGCGGTGCAAACCCGCCTCGTCCGCAAACGCTTCCTGCGACCACCCCTTGTCCTGCCTCAACTGGCGTAGATTCTGCGCAAGACGTTTCCGGATATCCATCGGAACGACAGCACAGCTCTGCTGTCAATCAGTCTACAGACGATCAGTGACAATTCCTTTGACCCCGGATTTCATCCTCCTTATCGATGTCACTTATTGACTACATGAAAGGGATCGAAATGCGAAAGAACTTGGCCCTAGCGGCGGCGCTAATGCTCGCGGGCTGCGTATCGATGGGCACGAACTACGATGTCGCAGCGGTCGGTCGTCTACAGGTCGGCATGACCAAGGCCGAGGTGATAAGCCTGCTCGGGCAGCCCAATCAGGCCGTAAGCAACGCCGATGGAAGCGAGCGCCTTGTATGGGTGCATTCCACGGGATCAATGTTCGGCGCGAATGCCCGGTCTGTGGGATTGCCGTTCGGACCCGATGGACGGCTGACCGACGTTCCCCAGCGGTCGCCCTAATAGGCTCGCCATGAAGCGCACGATCCTGATCTTAGCTGTGCTATGCGCCGGTTGCGATAGCGCCTCATCCCAGAACGCCGATGCAAGCACGCCCGGCTATACAGCCCGCGAACGTCAGCTTATCGAAATGTGCACTGAGATCGCTGTTAAGCGCGAGATTCTGGCCGCGAAATACAATGCGCTGATTGAAGCCCACAATCTCGACATGCGGCCTGAGCCGTTGACCGTGAAGCGGTGCACATAGCGATCCGAGTTCTGGCGCGATCGCCTCTCGGCTATACAGTTACCGGCTTCAATCGCCGCTGGAAGCAATGGGGCCTGGGATATATGACCTCTTGAGGGGCAGCAGCATCTGATAGCGCGGCTCGAACTGGTGGTAATGCTCATAGATCAGCTCGATCAGCGCCGACCCGTCGATCAGCCGCAGGTTCGGCTTTGTCTGTTCAAAGGTCCGGGCATCGGCGCTGAATGAACCAAGGGTAACGAACAGCCCCTTTTCCTCGCGCTCAATTGCCCCAAACAGCTTTTGGACGTCCGGGCGGCCAATCGTTGAGAGGATTTGCTTACACTGCACTTTGATGATTGGCGGCTCGAACCCAAGTTCGTCGCGGTGTGCAATGATGTCCACGCCGCCATCCGCCCATGCCTGTGTGACGCGCGAGTGATAGCCCATACACTTGAGCAGATGGGCGATGAAGTGCTCAAACTGATAGGGTGTCTGTGACGTCTTTAGCCGTTTAATGATAAAATCCTCGGTCGATTCCTCGACCTGTGCAGAAACCGTCTCCGCGCTCACATCGTCTATGTCGCTAGCTTCGAACTCTCTTCCTTCCATTGCGGCCAGAAATTCATCGGCGTTTGCAGCAACACGAAACATGGTGATTGCTGACCCGATCTCGTTCAGTGCGCTTTGCGAGAATGTGGTGCGCGGTAAGGACGTCAGCCACTTGACCGGCCTTACATGAGGATACTCTGCGTGTCGGCCGGGAGCGTATGAGTACGGCCCGTTTACCACCCCGATATTCACCATGCGGTCGGGCTTAGAGGGGTAGATGACCACATCTCCAACCTGCATTTCTATCGCAAAACGATAGAGTACGCCTGCTGCGCCCGGTATCGCGCCCGGCTTAGTTTCGGGCTGCGTGGTGGTCACTCGGTCTTTGAAGGCGTCTCGCGTTGGAGTGATCAGAGACAGGTCCCCCATGTTTGGCCAACCAATAGCTATGTAGGCTGCACTTACAGGGCCAAGCCCCAACTCAAGCGGCATATGGATGCCCCAAATCGTCTTGTCGGCCATACTACATCAATCCCCGATCACCGTTGAGCATCTAGGTCGCGCCAATTGGGTATGTGCATTGTCATTATCGCTTTGAAAAGGCGACTATGATGCGGGTAGCGAAGGTGAAGCAATTCATGGGCGATCACGAAATCCCTGAACTCTGGATCTCGGTCGGCCAGGTCCATTGCTAGCGTAATTACACCAGCCGACGAACATGATCCCCATTTTCGCCGCATGGGGTAAACCCGCACTATTCGCGGATTGACCTTCAGCTTTACCGACCATCTAATAACGCGCATCTTGAGGTCGACCGCGCCGCCTTCCTGCATCACGACAGCAGCGACCGCATGATCAAGTCCACGATCCGCGTTCGATCCTCGTCGCTCAATTCGAGAAGCGGGAGATAAAGCGCGCCGCGCAATCGCCTGCGTTCATCGTCGTTGAGCAGGGCATTCGGGTAGCGCGTGCGAAGTTCATCGATCAGACCTGCCACTTGCCAGACATCGATATTGCCGCCAGTCAGCGCGGGATCGTCGCGAAGCGCGATCATGACACCGAACGCATCGGCAGACAGGCCGCTTGCCTTGGCCTCCGCAAGAAGCACCTCTTTCTCCGCTGCCAAGGCTCCCAACAGATCGATCGCGGCCAACCCGGTAACGTTCCGGCTTTCCATGTCCTTCAAAATGCGTTCGGCGCGGTCCTTGAGCGGCTGGAGGATCGGCGCATTGGCTTGATCGTCGTCCACTTCCTTTTGCAAGCCGCGCACAAGGTTGAACACCTTGCCCTCATCGCTACCCTTGCTATCGCGCAGTGCATCGAGCGTCTTCACGTCGAAGGTGACGGTCTTGGTGAGATTGCCCAATCCCGACTGTTCGGCATTCGCTTCGACTAGCCGGCGCGTCTTATAGGCGAGGTCAGCAACGAAACCGACCTGATCGGCATAGGCGTTGCGCACCGTCGCATAGAGCTGCGCCAGCCGCTTGAACGTCGTGATGTGATCGACCAGCTCGGCGGAGGGGGACAGGATTTCCCACAGGCTCTCGATGTCCTTGTAGGCCTCGAAAAACGCCTTGCGCGGCTCAGGATCGAGAAATTTGCCGTAAACCAGTGCTTCAAGCCGCTCGTCGGCAGCACCGCCTTTGCCCGCATCGAGATATTCGGTCTTTGCCGCCGCGATCTTCGTAAGGAAGTCAGCCAACAGAAGGTCAAGGTCCTCGATAACGCCGCTGACATCCTCGGAGTCGAATTTGAGCGCCTTTTTAAGATCACGCAGCACGCTGACGAAATCGACGACCAGCCCGATCGGCTTGCGCACGCCTTCGCTATCGACATAGGGCCGGTTCACGCGGGCGATTGCCTGCAATAGCACATGGTCGCGCATCGGCTTGTCGAGATACATCGCGTAGAGAACCGGCGCGTCATATCCGGTTAGCAGTTTGTCGGTGACGATCAGGATTTTTGGCTTTTCTGCGGCCTTCTTGAACAGCAACCGAACATCACCCTCGCGGTCTTCGCTGAGTTGCAGGGCCGCAACGTCCGGACGCTCGACGGCATCGTTCACGTTGCTCGTGTAGATGGCCTCAGACCATTCCGGCGGTAGATGCTTATCGAGTTCGCGCTTATACTTCGCGCAAGCCTCACGATCGACAGCGACGACGAACGCCTTGTAGCCCAAGGGCAGCACATTCTCTCGGAAATGGTCAGCGATGAACTTGGCGACATTGGCCACGCGCTCATCGGCCTTGAGGAAGGCGCGCAATCCGACCGCGCGATCCAGCACGCGGTTCAGTTCCTCAATGTCGCTGATTCCCTCGGCTTCGGCCAAAGCGAAAAACTCGCGGTCGATCCGTTCCAGCGGCACGGTCATCGTGCTTGGGGCCATGACATGCTTGATGGGCAGGGTGGTCTCATCGTCGATGGATTCCCGGATCGAATATTTGTCGAGATAACCGCGATCGTCCTCGGCACCGAAAATTTTGAATGTGCCCTTGCCGCGCTCGGTGTCAGCAATCGGCGTGCCGGTGAAGCCGATGATCGTAGCGTTCGGCACCGCCCCCATCAAATAGGAGCCGAGGTCCTTCGCTACCGACCTATGGGCCTCGTCGATGAACACATGGATATTGGCGCGATCGGCGCTGCCCTTGTTGATCCCCTCGAACTTGTGGATCATCGCGATCACCAGCCCCCGAAAATCGGCATCCAGCAGGGCCCGTAGATCATCCTTCGAGTTCGCACGGCGGGTGGCAATGTCCTGCTTCTGCATTTCACCCAGCAGCCGCTCGACCCAGCCCTTCAACTGCCCTTCAAGCTCGGTGCGATCGACAACAAGGATCACCGAGCTTGAAGGGCAGTTGAAGGGCTGGGTCGAGCGGCTGCTGGGTGAA
>Ga0207658_10002454_pt1 | contig 13556 bp, 10 predicted proteins | sample KBSS33metaG_FD_184322 | JGI IMG/M metagenome (GOLD analysis project Ga0207658, IMG submission 184322) | Switchgrass rhizosphere microbial communities from Kellogg Biological Station, Michigan, USA - KBS S3-3 metaG (SPAdes) (version 2) | ecosystem: Host-associated > Plants > Roots > Rhizosphere...
GCCATTGGACGTTCGCCTTGAACCACGTGAATTTCTACTGAAGGTTGATTGTCTGCAGCAGTTGAGAAGACTTGGGATTTTGATGTTGGAATCGTGCTGTTACGGTCAATGAGTTTGGTTGCGATTCCGCCCATAGTTTCAAGTCCCAAAGAAAGGGGAGTGACGTCCAAGAGAATAATGTCTTTCACATTTCCCTGGAGAACGCCGCCCTGGATTGCAGCACCAATCGCCACAACTTCATCCGGGTTGATTCCACGGTGTGGAGTTTTGCCAAAGATTTCTTCAACCTTTTTTTGAATGGCTGGCATACGAGTCATTCCTCCTACGAGGACAACTTCATCAATTTGGCTGAGGCTTACTTTTGCGTCTTCGATCGCTTTTTTGCATGGAGCAACGGAACGTTCAATGAGATCTGCAGTGAGGTCTTCAAGACGAGCACGACTGAGTTTGGTGTTGAAATGTTTTGCCCCACCACCTTTGTCCATAGCGATAAATTGGAGAACGATGTCAGTTTCGTTGAGTGTTGAAAGTTCGATCTTTGCTTTTTCTGCTGCATCACGGAAACGTTGGAGTGCAACTTTGTCGCCAGAAAGATCCATGCCGGATTCTTTTCTGAATTCTGCGAGCAACCATTTTACGATGGCCTGATCCATATCATCACCACCAAGATGGGTGTCGCCGTTTGTGGACATTACTTCAAACACGCCATCACCAAGTTCAAGAATGGAAACATCAAATGTTCCTCCACCAAAATCGTAGACAGCAATTTTGCGTTCTGTAGTTTTATTTTTGTCGAGACCGTACGCAAGTGCTGCAGCTGTTGGTTCGTTGATGATACGTTTGACATCAAGACCTGCAATTTTTCCTGCATCTTTTGTGGCCTGACGCTGACTGTCGTTGAAGTATGCAGGAACGGTGATCACGGCTTCTGTTACTGGTTCGCCGAGAAATGCTTCTGCATCTGCTTTGAGTTTGGCAAGAATCATGGCGCCAATTTCTGCTGGACGGTGTTCTTTGCCGTTGAGCACGATTTCTGCTTCGCCACCGCGTCCTTTCACTACTTTATAAGGAGCTTGTTTGATTTCTTCCGTTACTTCATCAAAGTTACGTCCGATGAAACGTTTGGAAGAATAAATGGTGTTTTCTGCATTTGTTACACCTTGGGCTTTTGCAGTGATACCAACTAAACGTTCGCCGTTTTTAATGGCAACGATGGATGGAGTTGTGCGGTGACCTTCCGCATTTGGAATAACAACAGTTTCCGTACCTTGCATGACTGCAACGCAGGAGTTGGTTGTTCCAAGATCGATACCGATAATTTTTGACATAGTGGTATGAAATTAAGTTTTAATTGAAGTGATGAAAAGGCTTTCTTCAGCCTTATTACAAATTTAGCACTCATAATTATAGAGTGCTAAAAGCTGGGCGTCAAGAATGATTTTTAGTAGGCTTCGGAAAACTCTTCGCGGCTGATGCCGTACATGCTCAGACATTTTTTTAATAGCCCAACGCCAACGTCTTTATCACCGTGAATGGCGATTGGATAATTGTTTCCCTCGCGTCCTTTGAAGATGTAGTGGCTTGTGCCTTCACATCTGATTGCAGGTCCTAAAATGCTTTCAAGCGCTCTTAAGACACGATTACCTTTACGGTTTCTTAAAGAGATTCCCGTTTTTTTCTTTTCTTCTTTTTCTTCTTCTTCATCAGTGGTTGTTTGAAGTTTGTGGGTTTCTTCTGGTTTTCCCGGCCATACCCATGTTGGTGATGGAGTGATTTCGTTTGTTTCAAGTGTTGTTTCAACAGCTTCTGCAGTTTTTTGTGAAACCGTTTTTACTGTTGGAACCTGGTCTTTCTGGATGGTTTTTTTGCTTTCAAGTTCAAGCAGGTGATTTGCAAAAATTTCATAGACAGCGTTGCAAATTTTAAGGTATTGGGCTTTATCTTTCATCAATACTTCGGCGGTAACGCCGTACGATACAATGAGATTGCTGTTATCCGTTTCACTCATGACTTCAAAAAATCCAGGCTCATAATTGAATACTAGGGCTCCACCTTTTACATACCCGGAGTTTATTTCTTTTTGAATGGTTGGGTCGAGAATAATTCTGCATTTAAAGAGATAACCTCCTTTTGCAACGTCTTTCATATCCGATTCGGCAAAAACTTTTCTGATGTTTATAAATTGGATTTTAAATTTTCCGCCGTTGTATTCAAAATTTTCCCAATCGATGTCGTTTACGAGCTCACAAATTGTTTCATGTTGTTCGTCGATTTCCGTTTCAAGTTCATCTGCATTTTTTGTTGTTGCTGCTTTTTCTATTTCTTCAAAACTATTGCTGAATTTTTTGTTATTTGTTTTTATTTTCATCGCGGCATCGTGTTCCGCAATTCCTGGGGTTCCGGCAATAAAATGCTCACGGTTTTGTTGAGCAAGGTGATGAAAGTATTGAAGGACTACCTGGAATCGTTTTTGTAATTCTCGGCTTACATCAACTTTTTTTCTTTTTATTTCCACGGTGTTTGGAAGTTTTTTTATTTCATCGATGATGGTGTATGACAATTTTGTATGGAAAATCGAGATGAATCTTTTGCCCAATAGTCCTCGAAATGGCGTTGGGAATTCGTGGCCATCAGGGCTTAAAGCTGTTACAAGATGTCCAAAATGTTCTATCAGATCAATAATAGGCGTGAGTCCGTGGTTTTTTTCGACGTCGAAAGTCCTTTTTACTGCTCCAGGAATACGTTTTTTGTAGTGTTCAAAAAGATCATCCAGGGCTTTGTAAAACTCACGGTTTAATTTTCGCCATTCAGGAAGAAGGTCACAATAATCAATAAAATTGAAATCATCTTTTACCTCGGGTTCGTTTGCCATGATATCAAGATCAATTACTGTTGGATCTTGAAATATTTTTCCGAGTTTTTCCAATTTTTCTCCAGTGAAGTAACTTTTTGCGTCTTTATGAAAAACGATTGGTTGGGTGAGATCTTCACGGATTTCTTCCGGACTTAGTTGTCGTTGAGTTTCTGCCATTAGTTTATTCCTATGGTCTAAGAGAAAATGGCGATAATATTACAAGATATACGTCTTTTTGTCAATGAGGTTGAGTCTGTTCAAAAAGAGCTCCGGCCTGTAAAGGAGGAGCTCTTTTGTTTGTAATTTTTGCGAAACGAGATTGTTGTCGCGAAAACTATTGTGGCATTTTTGGAATGTCGATGCATTCCATAACTTCAATGGAATCGCCTGGGAAGATCATAAAGTGTGGGTGGTTTTTGAAGAGTTCTGCTGCAGCTTCGTGCGATTCTGAGTTTACAACTGTCCAAGCGCCCATTTGATTTTTGATATCTGAAACTCCGCTTTTATCAACACGTTTGGTTTTACCAAGAGGCGAGCCATCAACGATTGATGCTTTGTTGTCTTCTGCCCATTTTCCCCAAGCTATCATGCCTTCTTTTTCCATTGTTTTTCTTTGGTCTTCCGGCATTGCTATCCACTTCTCCTTTGCTTCTGCTGTTCCCAAGAATATCGCCAAGTATTTTTTCATAGGTGAGATGAGTTAAGTATTAAAATAGGGATTCATAGTCTATCATTATTTTTATCATTTCATCAATCAACATGGGGTAGTCTTTTGTTATATTCGTGTGAATGTACTATAATTGGTGAAAGATTTTTATTTCTTTTCTTACCCCCTTTATGAAGGATCGTTTTAAAAGGTCGGTCGCCACGCTCACTATGGCCGCTGCGTTATTTTCTGCATCTTTTGCAGGAATAATTCCGGTTGCGAGCGCATCGACAGATCTTTGTACTAATTATAATGCAGCTCCAGGAACGGATCTTTGTAATGCGATACAGTATTTAAGTTCACGTGGGATTATGTCGGTTTATAATTCCGGAACTTCCAATGATAATTTTAATCGTGCGGAAAGTTTGACGGTAGTTTTGCGTGCGTTTGACGCAGGTGTTGATGCAAATGTTAATACGATTAATCCTCCAAGTGGTCAGCAGCTTGGTTTTATTGATACTCCTGCTGGGACTGCTCAATGGTGGTATGGTTATGTACTTCGTGGAAAACAGCTGGGTGCAATCAGTGGTTATGCTGATGGAACATTCCGTGCAAGTAACTATGTGACTCGTGCTGAGTTTGTAAAAATGTTTTTGGCTATGTCAGGTTATAAAAATAATCCGTTGAATATGAATTTGTATTCAACAACAGGTGGTGGTCAGTATGCGACAGGAGATATTTATGCGAACCGTGATCAATGGTATGCAAAATATTTTGCATATATTAAGAGCAAGCCTCCAATGGAAAATGCTTTCCATAATACTGCTTGTGCTGGTTATGAAAATTTCTGTCCAAATCTTTACATCACCAGAAATGAAGCAGCACTTTTTATGTATTATTTTACAAAGGCAACCAACTCAAACTTGCTTAATCCGAATGGTGTAAATCCAACACCAAGTCCAAGTCCAACTACGCTGGGAACCCCAGTATTATCTTTCCCAGTTAATAACCAGGTTTATACTAATACTCAAAATCAAACCGTAAACTTTACTTGGTCAGCGGTTCCAGGAGCTACATCTTATAATTTGATGATTCGTGTTCCGCAGTCCACTTCGTATTTTGTGAATCAGAATACGTCTACTAATACTTCAAGTTATTATTTTAATGTTTTGAATTCAAATCAGGGGTATTACTGGAAAGTTCGAGCTTTTGACAACAATGGAAATACAAAAGATTCTGTTGAAAATTATCTTAGTTTTGGGTCAACAACAACATCACAATCTATCTCTTCAAAAACTCCTGCGAATTATGCAACTGTGAATTATGGAACAACTGTTGATTTTCAATGGCAGGATTCAGGTATTCCTTCAGGTGGGTTACATGGCGTTCAAATGAGTTGTTCCAATAGTAGTTTCCCAACAGTTGATCATTGGTTGGAATGGGATACCACCAGCAATAATGAATTCTTCTTACCTGCATCAAGTTTTACTTCTGCAAATACTTCAGGCTTTAATTTTTCTTCAAATATTTATTGCAAATGGAGAGTTGCCTATTATGCGACTTCCGGGAATCCAAATTCATTAAGCGCTACATCTGAAACAAGATATATTACGTTTAATGTTTCTTCTACACCTGCTGCAACTCTTGGAACAGCAGTGTTAACTTCTCCGGTTACGAATTCGAGTTTTTATAACGGTAATCAAGCATTTACGTTTTATTGGAATCCAGCTGCAAATGCGACTCGTTATGATTTGATGGTTCGTTATGGTGGAAGTTCTACGTATACAACGTATCCAATGGGAAATGTAACTTCATATTATGCTCCGGCATCATTCTTCCCACAGCTTAATAGTAATTCAAGTTACTATATTGCAAATTGGAAAATTCGTGCTTATAACGCGAATAATAATTATGTAGATTCTGCTGAATCGAACTTTACAGTTTACTCAGCTTCATCATCTCAATTGGGAACTGCAGTACCTACATTCCCAACTTCTGGTTATAATTATACGTATGGAGCAAGTGGTCTTACATTCACTTGGAATCCAGCAACGAATGCTCATAAATATGATTTGATGGTTCGTTGGGGCGGTGCTTCGAACTATTCTGTGTATTCCATGGATGGAGGAACATCTCAATATATTATGCCAGGTACTAATTTCCCTGCGCCGGCGGCAAATGGATATCAGACCCACTGGAAAGTGAGATCGTATGATTCTTTGGGGAATTCTACGGACTCAGCGGAATGGATGTTTTACGTGAATCCTTAAATTTTTGGGTAATTTAAAAAGGGGTCCGCGACCGAAAGGGAGCGGACCTCTTTTTGTTTGTGTGGATTTACTGTGCAGATTCTTAAGCTGCAGCCGGTTCGTTTGCAGGTGTTTCACCATTTCCCACAAGTACTCTGGTTGGTTTGATGACTTTGTCGCCTAACATGTAACCGGTTTCGTACTCTTCCATGACTTGGTCTTTTGGTCCCGGGCCGGTCATTAAAGCTTCGTGGATTTTTGGATCGAAAGGTTTTCCCTTCGCAGCAATGGGTTTGAGGTTCATTTTTTCGAGCGTTTGTTGGAATTGTTTCATCGTTGTTTCTGCTGCTTTAATCCATTCAGCATCTTTTGGTTCGTGCACGATGGCTTTGTTCATATTTTCCAAAACTGGAAGAAGTTGTTTCATCAAATCGGCATTGGCATAAATGATGTAACTTGCGCGTTCTTCTTCAGCCCGGCGACGGAAATTTTGTAAATCTGCCAACGCGTGTTGGGTGATGTTGGTCATTTCTTTGAGTTTGCCTTGAGTTTGTTCAAGCTCTTGTTTGAGCGCATCAAATGCGGTTGGGTCTAACGGATTTGTTCCGGTGGTTGTGGCATTTGTGTCGTCTGAAGTTTGGCCTTGTTGTGCGTCAGTTGGATTTTGGTTGTCGTCGTTCATAGGTTAATTGGATCGTTTAAATAGTTTTTTGATTTCTTCTAAAATGACTTGGTTGAATGGGTAGTTCATACGGGTTGGGCCAAGGAGACCAATGTAGCCTGTGAATCCTTTGAGTTCGTATTTCGTCACCATTAAACTACAACTTTGGATTTGTGGCAGAATGTTTTCTTTTCCAATAAAGCTTTGGATCGTGTCATCAATCTTTAATTTTTGGAGAAGGGTGATGAAGTTATCGTGTTTTTCTAAAACTTCAATTACTTGGGAAGCGCGAATCGTGTCGTTTAAAAATTCCGGCTGGCGAAGAACATTCGAAAGCCCAAGATAAAAGGTTCGTGCGTTGTCCGGAAGTGTGGCAAAACTTACATTTTGAGTTGCGCGGGAAAGCAAAGAAACGCCTTCGTAAATTTTTTCTTTCGCTTGTTCAATGGCGAACTCTTTTTGAAGATTATGGAGTGTTTCGAGCGCGAAAGCGCGTTCTGCATTGACGTCCGCGAGTTCGTTGACGTATGTGCGGTAGCCTTTGTCTGTTGGCACGCGTCCTGCGGAGGTGTGTGGTTGAAAAATGAACTCTTCTTTTTCCAATGAAGCCATGTCATTACGAATTGTGGCTGGGCTTACGCTGAATTTGTAGCTCACCATAATCGTGTTTGAACCCACAGGTTCTCCTGTGTTGATGAAATGTTGAATGATGGCTTTTAATACTTCTTGTTTGCGGTCCATAACGGTTCGTTAGCGGGTTCGTTGAAAAGGAAGTCACTTTAGCACTTGTTATTATACAGTGCCAGAGCCGGTTTTGGCAATTGGGGCTTTGTTCTAATGTCCACTGCTGTGTCCGCCACCGCCAAGTCCTAACCAGGATTTGATTTTGTCCCGTGCAGCACCAAGGAAAAACTTTACACCACTTGTGATTTTTTTCCAGTTAGCATCGGCTTCCGCTTTTGCTTCGGCTTGAGCAGATTCGTTGTGGGAATCTGAAGCGTGTGGTGCGGCTTGGTCGCCAGTTGTGATATCAAGTTCTGCGTCCACTTCAATGGATTTTTTTTCGCCTGGGACTTCAAATTCCAGTTTATCGCCAAGGTCATTTTCGTGCTCTTTGCTCAATAGAAACCGTTTTCCTTGTTTTGCGATTGCTGGTGGAAGTTCAACGACATTCAATTCGTGTCCGGCGATTTTTACTTTGTCGCCAATGTTTATTTTTAAGACTTCGAGTACGCCTTTGCTTAAACCAATGCTCTCTTTATCGATTTTTTCATCATCAAATTCAACGTACACTTTTGAGAAAAAATCTTCTTTTTCTTCTGCGTGTTTTTGTTCGTATACTGATTGATAATCTTTTTCCAGTTTTTGAACGTCTTCAGCGGTTTTGAATTCATGTGTGAAATCTTTTAAAAGCTCCTGCATCGTGTCAGCAAGTTCTTTTTGATACCCTTTTCTGATGTGTGCACCGACTTCCAATTGTAATGCTTGGAAATTTTCGCCAAGACCTTTGAAGTCAAAAGATCCGTCGCCATTGCGCAAAGAACGCAATGCTTCGCTGCCTGAATAGGCTCCGGGAAAAGTGACAACATTTACGCTTGGGGTTTCGCCTTTGCTGTTTCTCATTCCTTTTTGTTCGATTTTTTCTTTGAGTTTTTCTTGAATCCAAAATGCCACAAGGGGATTGATGAGGTTTTTGCCATCAACTTCTTTGGCTGCAATTTCAAAATCATGACCGCGAGTATCGGCTTTGCCATGAAGATAAATCGCAAGATGTGGATTTTTAGCCTGCCCGTTTTCGTCCAAATTGTTTTGTTCTTTGAGGATTTTTTTTGTGGTATCGCGCTGCGCGATTAAAGCATTAAGATTGTCTTGTTTTGTGTACACACTGTTTTCGGAACGCAATGAAGATTCCAACTCTTTGTCTTTGGGATAACTGTTTACGTCCGCAATCATGCGGGAACGTTTAAAGACCAGCCAGTTTGGAACCATTTTTGTAATTTCTGCAGTATGTGTTTCGTGACTTGTTACACCTTTTTCTTTGCACCAAGCTTTTACTTTTTCTGATGGAGCAATACCGTGAGGTGCTTCCACAAATCCGCGAACAGATTTATCTTTTATTTCGTATTCGTAATAGGCGTTGGATTGGCGTTCTTTAATTTCTTGTTGTTCCGGTTCTTTGAGGCTTTTGTCGTGTTCGAACATGGTTTTGGAAACTTTTTTTCTGACTTCCGCCCGGATCATGTTCTGTTTCATTTTTTCAAGTTTTTGCTCTTCACTCAGATCTTTATCAAAATCGGCCTGGCCAGGATATTGTTCCAGAGCTTTTTGAAAATCGTGGGTTTTTTCCAAACGTTTTTCTGCGTCTTCTGCAGTGGTTGATGCTTTGGCTTCAAGATAAGCTTTTTTTACTTCTTTAAAACGGGCAGCACTTGGATGATTGCTCCGGTCTTTTTTAGGTTTGTGACGAACGGCTTCTTTAAAAACAAGCCTTTGATTTGAGGTTTGTTGGAAATCGCCAAAATGACAATTGAGAATATTCATAAAAGTTATGCATTTGGACCTCTTTTATTTAATCCATCAAGTTGCTGTTGAAGCATACCAATTCTAAACGGTGTTGTCATCGCATTTCTTGCTGAATTGTATTCTTTTTCCGCACCATTAACCCATCCTTGAGCTTTGGTTACAGCTGCGATTGTACGTTGGTTATTTGTGACAGATAATTCTACCTGAGCTTTTTCAAGTGCTGCTTTTGCAAGCATTAGGTTATTTTCAGCATCATCAAGTTTTTTGGTATATTCATTGTATGGAGGAGTGGTTCCAGTTTTTTCATAAGATTTTGCGGCTTTTTCATTCACTTCAGCGCGAAGTGATTCCAATTCTGTGATTTTGTTTTTTGTAGCCGTCATCAATTCCGGGTCAGGACATGTTGTCTCAAGTTTAACGTTAAATTCCATTAAGTTTTTAATTTTGTCATTTAAACTGTTCGCAAGATTTGCCATGGTGTCCGTACTATTTGGAGCGTCTGGACCTTCGGGAGGAGCACTTTCCGGGGGCTGGGCACCAGCTTTAAGGACGTTTACTTCGTCGTTGCTCACACTGTTTTTATCGATGAATTCAGCTTTGATCGCACCACGCATTTCTCCGGCTTTTGTATCAAATGCCGTGATTTGTTTTTGCATTTCACTCACGAGTCCGTTTTTTCGGTCTTCAAGTTCTGGATCAACTTGTCGTCCGTTCATGGCTTGCATGCTACCAGTTAACCCGTCTTTGGAGTCTTGAAGGAGTTTGAAGTTTTTGAGGTCTGCTGGTTGTTGTGCCATCATTTCCAGCGCGCCTTCGTTTCTGATGAGAATGGAATTTGTGGAAGTTTCGTCCGTGACGAATTGAGCCATGGTTTGGTATTCTCCTTTGTTTTTTTCGATTTCATTTAATTTGCTGTTTTTGAGATCGATGATTTGTTTGGTGAAATCCCCATCATTCGTGGCATCTTTATTTTTAATATATTCATCAGCGATTTTATTGATTTTTTGCGTTGCTAAATTTATGGCTGAATTTACATCAATAGACATGTCCGGGTTGATGATGTCTTTTTTGATTTGTTCAACCGTTTGAGTCATTTGTTCCCCTGGTTGTCCGTTTTCAAAAATCAAACGATGTGGACTCCATAAACTGTTTGTTTTTATCTTTTTCATTGTTATCGTAGTGAATAATTATTAAATTTTGTTAAGATCCTGAAGGAGTTTTTCGCTCGCGTTTCCATCTTCTTCCACGGCTTTGATTTCGTCTTTTTTGAGTTTGATACTTTTGATTTTTTTAATTTCTTCGCTGTAGGTTTTGACGATTTTTTCTTGTTTGATTTGGAACTGTTTTTTGCTTTCGTTCAATGCAGTTTCGCCGTTTTGCAAAACTTTAAAATATCTCGGAATAAGATTTTCCGAAGCATTGAGAATGTTTTCCTGAAGTTTTGGATCCATTGATTTAAAAACTTCGGACTTTTGCGCAAAGTTGATGAATTCCTCTTTGGTCATTTGTTTTTATTTTGAATATTTAGTATATTATAACATATTTTTACTAAATTTCAAAGTGGCCGTGAAGGTGTGAGATTCAAGGTAAAAACGTTTTTTTTGAGGTGGAATTAACCGAGGCTTTTGCGCATCACGCCGGCTTCCGTCATTTCTTTGGCAAAATCCATGCCCATATGTTGTTTGAGCATGATGGTTGAAGTGAGGTTGCGGTGGATGAAATGATGATCTTTTTGTGGTCCGATTTCGATTTCCAGGACTTGGGCACATAACAAAATATCTTCTAAAACATCAGCTGCCCACTTGTGTTTGGACGCGAGTTTCTCCAGATTTTCAATGTTGAGATATTTTCCAGCGTGTTGGAGTTCGGATCGCAGTGTGAAGAAATGTTTTTCTAAAAGTGGCATGAGGCCTTTGGCTTTGACCTTTTTGAGGGCGCGGCCAGTGCCGATGAATTCCGGCGGAATGCCCATGCTGTACCAAGCTGCGGTGAAACTGATGGCCCGAGGGAGTTTTGTTTTGCCAACACCGCGGTTGTATCCAAATAAACCAATGTGTTGAACACGGGATCTCCGTTTTGGAACTTTTGCTGCCATTTCGTTTACCAAGTCCGCGGCTTGTTCAATGACTGGACAATATTCTTTGCGGAAAATTTCGTTGATCTCTTGGAGTTTTTCGAACTCTTCATCACTAAAGGTGACTTTGTGTGGTTTGGCGAGTTCTTTTTTAATATAGGCGATGGATTTTTTGACTTCATCAATCGGATAATCGTAGCGGTATGCGGATTGGATGGTGACAGTTTTGATGCCTTCGTACTGTTTCAAGGTTTTTTCAATATTTTCAGGATTGATGCCGCCACGGAAAGGAAGTGATCCTGTTCCGATAATCGGATACATTGGAACATCAAATTTTTTCTCCATGCGATACATTTCGCGCAAAGCCATGCGGGTTGCAAGAACCGAAGGAACAAATCCTGCGTTCAAAGCCGGGTCAGAACGGGCAATGAAAGGTCGCATGTACACGGGATTTTTTTTGAATTTCTTTTTGTGCTCGTTGATAAATGTTGTCAAAACTGTTGCGCATCCAGCCAAATCATCAATACTTTCAAAGAGGGGAATGATGTGAATATAACCTTCACCAAACTTGGAAGATTTGAAAATTTCTTCGTGAAGTTTTGCTGTTTTTTGGAACGTGTCTTGAATGTGAATTAATTGGTCCGCGCTTTTGGTCATTGGCAAAATAAGTTCAAAAACCGGCGGACTGTTGAGCTTTAATGAATGTGTTAATTCGGCAGCGGAAAGTACGCTCATATAGGTTCGAGCGAGTTTGAATGTTTTTTCCTCCCAAATGTTTGGAACACGCAAAGTCACAAAAACATCTTTTCCAAGTTGTTTTTTGGTGAAATCCGCAAGATGTTTGGCGAGAAGCTTATCAATGATCGCTTCATCAGCGATTTTGCCTTCCCAATCCCACATGTATTCATCCACGTCGAGGTGGAAAAAGTTCTGATAGATTTCATCGTTTTCAAAATTTTCGCCAACAAACGCATCATTATGCCAAAAAGGAACCCCCGCGTTATCCGGATGTTGTGTAGCCATCACGTTGGGGATTTTGCGTTTGGTTTGGGGGATGAACATGGATAGATTTTATTGCAGATGGAGTCTGGTGTCCAACGGAAGTATGCCGCTTCAGCATTGACATTTCTTGTTTTTTGAGGTATAAGATTTTCTAATTTTAAAAAAGGGTTATGAGTGAAAATCCGACAAATGCAACTGATGAAAGACATGAGACGATTCGCAAGTCCTTGATTGTTGCAAATATTTGGTTGGCAGTTGGGGGCGGACTTTATATTTATAATGATCTGACGTCAGAATCTCAAAAGAAGGTTGCTGATGATGTACACAAAGTTCTTCCAACAACTTCAGGAGGATCTATTCCCGCGCCAACTTTTAGGTCTCCGGATTTAGAACTTCCAGTTCTCCCACCTACACCTCCAGTTCGCAAAGAGCCGGTTCAGCTTACGATGGATGAGATTGGTAAAAAAGTTTTGAAGTCACTGTTGATTATTGAATTTTCTGATAAATACAATGTTCGTGCTGGACTTTGTACTGGTTTTGTTTATGCACCAGATAGTTTTGTTACTGCAAAACATTGTCCGGGCATTTTAACGTATGAAAATAGTAAGGATCCTGTTTTTAAATTCCCAAATGTTTGGGCTATTCACGAATATCCTCAAGATTCAAAGAAGATTTCTGCTTTTAATAGCTATCACGGACCTTCTTCTTACAGCTATTTCAAAGGTGGGGATGCGTGGAATGCTGTTCCTGATATTGTTAAAGTTGATCTTCAAACGGCAGTTTTTTCTGATCGTGATCCTTTACCTGTTTCAAAAGTTCATCCTCAATTTGGTGACAAATTTTATACGGTTCATTTTCTTAAGGATCCCGATAAAAGCAAACCTTTGGGACAGTGGGATTGGTACGTTCAAGAAGGTACCTATATTAGGGATCGGATAAGTAATTCTATTGGAAGCGATGAATATACGACCAATTATTATATGAAAATGCCAGGAATGCGAGGAGGTAATTCTGGAAGCGCTGTTGTGAATAATAAAGGCGAAGCCATTGGAGTGCTTTCGGCAAGCGAAATTGATTCCGATGGAGCTATGGTTTCGCCTTTTGCTTTCTAATTACATTTTTCTCGCTACAACTTCGGCTAAATCTACTACGCGGCAGGAATAGCCCCATTCATTGTCGTACCAGGAAAGGACTTTGACCATGTTTCCTTCAATGACCATAGTGTTTAAACCGTCAACAATGGAGGAGTGTGTGTTGCCTTTGTAATCTGAAGAAACAAGTTCGAGTTCGTTGTAATCAAGAATGCCTTTCATTTCGCCTTCTGCCGCTTTTTTGAACATCGCGTTTACTTCTTCAACCGTGGTTTTCTTTTCTGTTTCGCATACGAAATCCAAAATAGAAACAGTTGGGGTTGGAACGCGGATTGAGATGCCGTTGAGAAGTCCTTTGAGTTCCGGAATAACGATGGTTACTGCAGTTGCTGCATTTGTTGTTGTTGGAATGATGTTTACTGCAGCAGCGCGAGCACGACGTAAATCTTTGTGAGG
>Ga0207658_10002466_pt1 | contig 13513 bp, 10 predicted proteins | sample KBSS33metaG_FD_184322 | JGI IMG/M metagenome (GOLD analysis project Ga0207658, IMG submission 184322) | Switchgrass rhizosphere microbial communities from Kellogg Biological Station, Michigan, USA - KBS S3-3 metaG (SPAdes) (version 2) | ecosystem: Host-associated > Plants > Roots > Rhizosphere...
CTCATGACCTTCGTGGTGATCGAGGAGCTCTCCAAGGTGTGCGCGACGAGCGGCCTGATCATCGCCGTGCAGGAGCTCGGCTCGCTCGGGATCAAGCTCTCCGGCACCGAGGAGCAGCAGGCGCAGTGGCTGCCGCGGCTCGCGAGCGGCGAGTGGCTCGCCGCGTACGCGCTCACCGAGCCCGGCTCCGGCTCCGACTCGGCCGCGATGCGCACGACCGCGAGACGCGACGGTGGCGAGTACGTGCTCAACGGCGGCAAGCGGTTCATCACGAACGCCGGCGTCGCGGGCCTCTACGTCTGCTTCGCGAAGACCGAGCCCGAGCAGGGACACTCGGGCATCTCCGCATTCGTCGTCGAGGCCGACACGCCGGGCCTCGAGATCGGCCGGATCGAGCCGAAGATGGGCATCAAGGGCTCGACGACGGGCGAAGTCTTCCTGAACGACTGCCGGATTCCCGCCGGCAACCTCCTCGGGAACGAGGGGGAGGGCTTCCGGCTAGCGATGCGCATCCTCGACCGCTCGCGGCCCGGGATCGCGGCACAGGGCCTCGGGCTCGCCCAGGGCGCCACGGACTACGCGCTCGAGTACGCGCGCAGCCGCGAGACGATGGGCAAGCCGATCGCGCAGCACCAGCTGATCGCCGCGATGCTCGCCGACATGGAGACGAAGTGCGAGGCGGCGCGCGGGCTTCTCTACAAGGTCGGGATGATGATCGACGAGGGCGCCGACGGCGCCGACCTGACGAAGCTCTCCGCGATGGCGAAGCTCTACTGCACGGACATCGCGATGGAGGTCACCACCGATGCGGTGCAGGTCCTCGGCGGCTACGGGTACATCCAGGAATACCCCGTCGAGCGGATGATGCGCGACGCGAAGATCACGCAGATCTACGAGGGCACGAACCAGGTGCAGCGGCTCGTGATCGCGCGCGAGATGCTGCGCGAGACGCGCGCCTTCCTCCTCGCCGGCGTCGGCTGACGCGGGAGCAGGTCGTGGGGCGCGAGGTCGTCCTCTCGAGCGCCGACCGGGTTCTCTTCCCGGACGACGGGGTCACCAAGGGCGATCTGTTCCGCTACTACGACCGGGTCGCCGACCGGCTCGTGCCGCATCTGCGCGACCGACCCTTCACGATGAAGCGCTGGCGCGAGGGGCTCGAAGGCGGCGCGTTCTTCCAGAAGCAGGCACCGAAGGGGATTCCCGACTGGATTCCGACGCGGACGTTCCAGACGTTCCCGCGCGAGGGCGGCACCCGCATGGTCGACTTCCCGCTCGTGGACTCGCGAGAGGCGCTGCTCTGGATGGTGCAGATGCACTGCATCGACATGAATGCGTGGTACTCGCGGGTCGACAAGCCCGACCGCCCCGACTTTGTCCTCTTCGACCTCGACCCGCCGGACGAGCCCGGCGCCTTCGGACTCTGCATCCGCGTGGCGCATCGTGTGCGCGAGGCGCTCGCTGCGCTCGACCTCGACGCGTGGGTGAAGACGAGCGGTGCCGACGGCATCCACGTCGTCGTGCCGATCGTCAGGCGCTCGACGTACGAGGAGACCTATGCGTTCGCCGAGCTCCTCGCGCGCCGGCTCGAGGCCGAGCATCCCGGCGAGGTGACGACCGAGTGGCTCAAGCGGAAGCGTGCGGGCGTGCTCGTCGACCACCGCCAGAACGGCTGGGGGAAGACGATCGCCTCGGTCTATTCGGTGCGTCCGAAGCCGGGGGCGCCGGTGTCGACGCCGCTCGACTGGGAGGAGCTCACCGAGGACGTGAGGCCGCGGGACTTCACGATGGAGGTCGCGCTCGCGCGGGTCGCGGCTCGCGGCGATCTGTTCGAGCCGGTGCTCCACGCCGAGCAGGCGCTCGGGCCCGCGCTCCGGAGCCTCCGGCGGTGATCGTCGCGGTCGACTGGGTCGCCGTGTCGGCGATCGTCACGGCCGGTGCGACGCTCGTGCTCGCGTTCGCGACGTTCGCGTCGGTACGGTCGGCGAACCGCGCGGCCCGCGTCGCCGAGCGTTCCCTCCTCGCCGGACTGAGGCCGTTGCTGGCGCCGTCGCGGCCGGAGGATCCGCCGCAGAAGGTCGGGTTCGTGGACGACAAGTGGTTCCACGTGCCTGGAAGCGGCGCGATCGCAGAGGTGGCGGACGGCGCGCTGTATCTCGCGATCGCCTTGCGCAACGTCGGCAACGGCATCGCGGTGCTGCACGGCTGGTACCTCCATTTGGAGCTCGACCACCCGGGAACGCTCGACGTTCCTCCTGTCGAGGCGTTTCGCAGGTTGACCCGAGATCTGTACATCGCGCCCGGAGACGTCGGCTTCTGGCAGGGCGCGTTCAGGGATGCGGGTGACGAGGCGTTCGACGCGGCGCGAGCCGCGATCGAGGAGCCGCGCCGGATCGGGATCGACATCCTCTACGGCGACCACGAGCTCGGCCAGCGCTCGATCACGCGCTTCGCGCTCAGCCCGCTCGACGGCCGCTGGCTCGCCTCCGTCGGCCGCCACTGGAACGTCGACCGGCCCGATCCGCGGTAGGTGCGGCTCGCGGCATCTGGCCGCAGTGGGATGATCGCCCGCATGGAATCCATCGGCACTTCGTCACCTCGGGCGGCCGGGACTCGCGTCCGCCTCGACGCACCCAACATCCTCTGGTATTTCGGCGGAATCACGGCGGCGGGTGGTGGCGCGAGCGTCGTCCAGAGCGTCCATCCATCGGCCCGCGGGTTGTGGATCCTGCTCGCGTCCCTTGCGTTCGTCGCTGCGTTTGCGGCGGTATCCGCCTGGCTGCTCCGCCAAGGGCAGGCGATCCCCGGCGGCGTGCTCGCGGCGGCCGCGGTGGTCTTCGTGCCGGTCGCCGGGAGCGGGTTCGAGCGGCTGGTCGGCTACTGGCACGGCTCGGGCAGCGCGTCGGCGGTCGAGGAGTTCGAAGGACCCGCATTCGCGCTGGCGCTCGCCACGATCGCAGCCGGCGTGCTGGCGTACGTCGTCGTGAGGTTCGGATTCATCCAGGCGACGATTGCCGTCGCGACCCTGGTGGCTGCCCAGCTTCTCCTGCCGGTGTTCGTCTCGCAGCCGAGCGTCGACGACCACGCCACCGCGGCCCTCGTGATCGGCGCCCTGCTCGTGGCGATCGGCCTCGGGTTCGACTATCGCGACGCCCGGCGCGCGGCGTTCTGGTGGCACGTCGTCGGGTTGGCGACGCTCGCGGCCGGATTCGCGTATCTCGTGTTTCGCCACTCGAGCTGGGGTTGGATCGTGATGCTCGTCGTCGGCGCGGCGGTCCTTGCCGCCGCGGCGCCGTTGCGGCGCGGAACCTGGGGCCTGTTCGGGATCGCCGGGTTCTACGCTCCGGTCGCGCACTACGTGAGCTCCTGGTTCGGCAACCTCGGCACGTCGTTCGCCCTGCTCTTCTTCAGCCTCGCGCTCGTGGCGCTGGGCATCGCGCTCGAGCAGCACGGGAAGGTCACGCAGGATCGCACTTGAGCGACGAGAACCTGTTCAAGGGATGCTTGTGATGTCGACCGATACCGATGGTTTCGTGTAGGCAATGGAAGGGAACCCCAACAGAATGCGTGGCTCTGAACTCCTTCTTCGTCACTGCGCGCCCGAGCGCGCGCCGGCAACGGACAGGCTTGCCTCCGAGCTGGGCCCGGAGCTTGCACAGCGGCTCGTCGCCGAGTTGCGCTCCCAGGTTCGCGTAGGCCGGCGCGGCTTGCCGCCGTCGTCCTGATTCGCTTCCAGGCCCGAGGTCTCGGAGTTCGCGCGCCGACCGCGGCTCAGGCGGTGCGGGCGCGCTCGCGCAGGGCGCGTTTGTATTCGCGCTTCGCAGCCTGGTAGCGCTCGAGCGCCTCGGGAGAGTCGACGTCGCCGAGTGTCGGATGCGCAGGAGCCAGCTCGCGCGCCTGCTCGACGCCGAACCGCTTCCAGAGCACCGCCGAGAGCGCCGTGACCTTCATCGGGCCGAAGCCGGGGAGCGCGGACAGCCGCTGCTTCAGGTCGGCGGCATCCTTGGACTCGCGCCAGATTCGGGACGCATCCCCGTCGTATTCCTCGGCGACGACGGACGCGAGATCGCGCACCCGCTCGGCCATCGCGGCGGGGAAGCGGTGGATCGCCGGCTTCTCGACGAAGAGCGGCACGAGATCGCGCTCTGCGAGAGCGGCGGGCGCGAGCGTCCCCGCTCGCTCGCGGAGGACGTACGGGCCCGCAAACGCCTTCGGCACGGTCACTTGCTGATCGATCGCGAAGCCGACGAGCAGCGCGAACGGATCCGTCGCGAGCAGCTCGCACGCGGCCGGATCCTCGGTGAACCAGAGCCGGTCGATCTCCTGCGCCATTGCCAGAGCGTACCCTTGGCCGATGGGACCGTTCGACGCCTTCTCGCCGGCGACGCGGCTCTGGTTCGAGCGGACGTTCGACGCCCCTACCCCGCCGCAGACGCTCGGTTGGCCCGCGATCGCGTCCGGCGCCGACGTGCTCATCCAGGCGCCGACCGGCTCCGGTAAGACGCTCACCGCCTTCCTCTACGCGCTCGACCGGCTGAACGGGACGCCGGGCGAGGGCCTCCGCGTCCTCTACGTCTCGCCGCTCAAGGCGCTCAACTACGACATCGAGCGCAACCTTCGCGGCCCGCTCGCCGGGCTCGAGTCCAGGCTCCGAGTCGCCGTGCGCACGGGCGACACGCCGGCAAAAGAGCGGCGCGAGCTCCTGAAGGAGCCGCCGGACATCCTCATCACGACGCCCGAGTCGCTCTATCTGATGCTCACCTCGCAGGCACGCGAGACGCTCCGCGGTGTCGAGACGCTCATCCTCGACGAGGTGCACGCCGTCGCCGGTACGAAGCGGGGCGCGCATCTCGCGATCTCCGTCGAGCGGCTCGCCGCGCTCTGCCACCGCCCTCCCCAGAGAATTGCGCTCTCGGCGACCCAGCGCCCGCTCGAGGAGATCGGCCGCTTTGTCTCGGGCGGGCGGCCGATCACACTCGTCGACGCCGGGACGCGGAAGGAGCTCGACGTTCTCGTCGTGGTTCCCGTCGACGATATGCGCGAGCCGGGCACCGACGCCGGCGTCACCACGGACGGCGCCCGCTCGATCTGGCCGTCGATCTACCCCGAGATCCTCGCGCTCGTCGAGCAGCACCGTTCGACGATCGTGTTCGTGAACAACAGGCGCCTCGCCGAGCGGCTCGCGCTGAGGCTGAACGAGCTCGCCGGCGACGAGATCGCGCGCGCCCACCACGGCTCGCTAGCCCGCGAGCAGCGCACGATCGTCGAGGAAGACCTCAAAGCCGGACGGATCCCCTGTCTCGTCGCGACCTCGAGCCTCGAGCTCGGGATCGACATGGGCGCCGTCGATCTCGTGATCCAGGTGGAGTCGCCGAAGTCCGTCGCCCGCGGGCTCCAGCGGATCGGCCGCTCGGGCCACGAGCTCGGCGCGGTGTCGAAGGGCCGGATCTTCCCGAAGTTCCGGGCGGATCTGCTCGAGTCCGCCGTCGTCGCCCGGGCGATGCGCGAGGGGGAGATCGAGGAGACGCGGATCCCGCGGAACCCGCTCGACGTCCTCTCGCAGCAGATCGTCGCGATCGCCGCGGACGAAGAGATCTCCGTGGACGATCTCCACGCGCTCGTCACCCGCGCGTACCCGTTTCGCGACCTCTCGCGCGCCCAGCTCGAGAACGTCCTCGACATGCTCGCCGGCCGCTACCCGTCGGACGAGTTCGCCGAGCTGCGCCCGCGGATCGTCTGGGACCGCACCGGCGGCACGATCCGCGCCCGCGACGGGGCGCGGCGGCTCGCCGTCACGAACGCCGGCACGATCCCCGACCGCGGCCTTTTCGGAGTGTTTCTCGTAGGGAGCGGCGGGCGCGTGGGCGAGCTCGACGAGGAGATGGTCTATGAGGCCCGAGCTGGACAGACGTTCCTGCTCGGCGCCTCCACCTGGCGCATCGAGGAGATCACCCGCGACCGCGTCCTCGTCTCGCCGGCCCCGGGGCTGCCGGGCGCGGTGCCGTTCTGGAAGGGCGAGGGAGTAGGGCGGCCCTACGAGCTCGGGCAGAAGATCGGTGCCGCCTCGCGCACGCTCTCGGCGCTCTCGGACGAGGCGGCTTCGGCCCGCCTGCGCGACGAGTACCACCTCGACGAGCGCGCAGCCCGGAACCTCGTGACGTTCCTCCGCGACCAGGCCGACGCGACCGGGTTGGTGCCGTCCGACCGGACGATCGTTGTCGAACGGTTCCGCGACGAGATCGGCGACTGGCGCGTCTGCATCCTCACGCCGTTCGGCGCGCGCGTGCATGCGCCGTGGGCGATGGCCCTCGCAGCGCGGCTCCGCGACTCGCTCGGCCTGGAGGTGCAGTCGATCTGGTCGGACGACGGAATCGCGCTTCATCTTCCCGACGCGGACGGGCCGCCTCCGACCGAGGGCCTCGTCGTCGAGCCCGACGAGGTCGAGGACCTCGTCGTCGCCGAGCTCGGCGCGACGGCGCTCTTCGGCGCGCGCTTCCGCGAGAACGCGGGCCGTTCGCTCCTGATCCCGCGTCGCCGTCCCGGTGAGCGCACGCCCCTCTGGCAGCAGCGGCTCAAGGCGCAGTCGCTCCTTCAGGTCGCGCGGAAGTACGGCTCGTTCCCGGTGATCCTCGAGACGTACCGCGAGTGCCTCCAGGACGTCTTCGACCTTCCGGCGCTCAAGTCGGTGCTGCGGGGCATCCGGACGCGCGAGCTCGACGTCGTCACCGTCGAGACGCAGCGCGCGAGCCCGTACTCGGCGTCGCTCCTGTTCGACTACATCGCGACGTACATGTACGAGGACGACACGCCCCCGGCCGAGCGCCGGGCCCAGGCGCTGTCGCTCGACAAGGACCTGCTCCGCGAGCTCCTCGGGCAGGAGGAGCTCCGCGACCTGCTCGACGCCGATGCCGTCGAGGAGGTCGAGCGCCAGCTGCGCGGCGACCCCCGCTCGCCCGACGAGCTGCACGACCGCCTGCGGATTCGCGGCGATCTGCGCGCGGACGAATACGACCCTGCGCTCGCGAGGCCGCTCGTCGAGGAGCGCCGCGCAATCGTCGTCCGGATCGCCGGCGAGCAACGGCTCGTCGCGGCGGAGGACGCGGGCCGCTATCGCGACGCGCTCGGCGTGATGCCACCCTCGGGCCTCCCCGACGCGTTCCTCGAAGAGGAGCCCGACGCGCTCCGCAGCCTCGTCCTGCGCTACGCGCGCGGCCGCGGGCCGTTCACCTCCGCAGAGGCATGCGACCGCTTCGGACGTGACGTCACCCCGTTGCTCGTGACGCTCGAGGGCGAGGAGCTGCTCGTGCGGGGCGAGCTGCGGCCCGGGGGCAGCGAGCGCGAATGGTGCGACCCCGACGTGCTCCGCCGGCTGAGGCGCGCCTCGCTCGCAGCCTTGAGACGCGAGGTCGAGGCGGTCGAACAGCCCGCTCTTGCCCGGTTCCTGCCGGGCTGGCACGGAGTGGATCGCAGGGCGTCGCTCCGCGAGGCGCTCGTCCCCCTCCAGGCGCTGCCGCTCCCGGTCGGCCTCTGGGAGGCGGAGGTACTGCCCCGGCGCGTTCCCGGTTTCCGGCCGGAGCACCTCGACGGTCTTTGCGCGACCGGCGAGGTCGTGTGGGTCGGGGCCGGCGCCGACCGCGTCGCGCTCTTCTTCCGCGAGGATGCCGCCGCGCTCGGGCAGCCCCCTGCAGCCGAGGCACCCGAAGGCGAGGCGCACGACAAGCTGCGGCAGGCTCTTGCGGGCGCGATGTTCTGGGACGAGCTGCTCGGCGAGACGGGACTCGCCGATGACGAGGCGCTGCCCGCGCTGTGGGACCTCGTCTGGGCGGGCGAGGCGACCAACGACGCCTGGGCGCCGCTCCGGGCGCAGCGGCGGAACGGCTCCCCGCGCGTCGAGCGCCGGCCCCGTCGCTTCTCGCGGCGCCGTGTCACCTCGACGTCCGCGACGCAGGGGCGCTGGTCTGCTCCAGCACGCCTTTTCCGCGGCGAGCCGGACCGCCGCGCCCTTGCCGAGCTCCTGCTCGAGCGCCACGGCGTCGTCACGCGCGACTCCGTCCGGGCGGAGGGCATTCCCGGCGGCTACGGCGCCGTCTACGCCGAGCTGCGCGCGCTCGAGACGCTCGGGCTCTGCCGCAGGGGATATTTCGTCGAAGGGCTCGGCGGAGCGCAGTTCGCGCTCGGCGGAGCCGTCGAGCGTCTGCGGGAGCTACGAGAGGCCGACCCGGACGGGCCCGCCGCGCTCGTGCTCGCCGCTGCCGATCCGGCGCAGCCCTACGGCGCGGCGCTGCCCTGGCCGAAGCGTGAGGGCGCGAGGCCGGCTCGGGTCGGCGGCGCGCACGTCGTGCTGCTCGACGCTGTTCCCGTGCTCTACGTCGAGCGCGGTGGGCGGTCGCTCATGCCCTTGCGCGACCCTGACGAAGCGTGGTTGCGGACCGCGCTCGCGGCCCTCGTCGCCGACGTCCGCGGTCGTGCAGGCCGGCGCCTTGCGGTCGAGCGTTTCGACGGTGAGGCCGTGACCGAGAGCCCGTTCCTGCCGCTGCTCGTCGAGGCCGGCTTCCTCGTAGGCCCGCGGCGGGCCGTGCTGCGTTCCTAGCCCGCGGTAGGCTCGCGCGCGTGCCCGAGGGCGATGCCCTTCACCGCGCGGCCGCCCGCCTCCAGATCCTCGTCGGCCAGCGGCTCGAGGTCTCCTCGCCCCACCCACGCGCGCAGGTGACGCACGTGGCGGCGCAGCTCGACGGGAAGGTGCTGGAGTCGGTCGAAGCCGTCGGCAAGAACCTGCTGCTGCACTTCGAGGACGGGCTCGTGCTGCGCTCGCACCTGCGCATGACGGGCCGCTGGTCGCTCCGCCCGCGCGGCGCGGAGCTCGGTGGCAGCCCATGGCTCGTGCTGCGCGGGGACACGCACGAGGGCGTCCTCTGGAACGGTCCCGTCCTCGAGCTCCACACGCGCGCCGTCCGCCGCCTCGGCCCGGACATACTCGAGCGTCCTCCGCGGATCGACGCGATGCTCGCGCGGATCGCTGCAGCCGACCCCGACCGCCGGCTTGCCGACGTTCTCCTCGATCAGAGCCTCGTCGCGGGAATCGGGAACATGTGGCTCGCGGAGACGCTCTGGGAGGCGCGACTCTCGCCCTGGCGCCGGCTACGGGACGTCACGCGGGAGGAGCTGCGACACACGCTCGAGACGGCGGCACGACTCATGTCCGCGGCGCTCGTCGGTGGGCGGCCTCGCAACCGGCACGCATACCGCCGCGCCGGGAGAGCCTGCCCGCGTTGTGGAACGGCCATCCGCTCCCGCGGCCAGGGCGACGCGAACCGGATCGCCTACTGGTGCCCCGCCTGCCAGCCCGGAGAAGGAGACGGAACCTCCCGGGCGTAATCGAACTCGTGGCATCGCCGCTTCGCGCCCCGCATCTCCACGATGCCCTGAGAGCGTTCTGCCTGGCCGCGTTCGCCGCGGAGCGCGGGGCGCAGCTGCCGTTCGCATTCGAGGAGCATCCGAACCGCGACGGACCGTCGCTCTACGAATACCGGCCGCTCGTGCGGAGCTTCGTCGAGGAGCAGGCGCCGACGCTTCGCCGGCTGCCGGACACGCGCAACGCCCTCGAGGATCTCGCGCGCGAGCCGGCGGCCGCGATCTTCGCGCGCGCACACTCGCCGATCGGAGAGACGGGCGAGGACTCGCTCTTCCGCTCGATCCTCCTGCCGATGCTCACGGCGACGGCCGAGCGCTCGGGCGGATTCGACTGGCACGACGACGCCTTCGACCTCGCGTACGAGCACTTCGAGCGAACGCTTTACGGCACGTCCCGGTCATACGTCGCGCTGGCGCCGGTGATCGGGCTCTCGTCGGGCTCCGACGCCGACCTCGACGCGAACATCCGGCTCCGGCCCATCGTCGCCGGCGAGATCTCCCAGCTCTGGCCGGAGGCTCTCGGTCTCATGCCGCCGCGTTTCGGGCGCGAGGTGGACCGTCTGCTCGTGCTCGAGCTCGCGCGCGACCTCGACGCCGCGGACGCCGATCCGCCCGACGCCGCCGGTGAGCTCGCCGACGCGATCAGCGCTCTCCGGCTCGCGACCGCCGGCCCGATCGCCGCAGGCCCGGTCGTCTTCGAGCGGCTCGACTTCCGGCCGCTCCGGGTCGCACCCCTGCTCCCGATCGCCGCGACCCAGCCGCACGGGGAGCCGGTGCGGCTCGACAAGCTCCGTGCCAAGCTTGCTGCCGACCTTCGTGGGCGGCTGACGCTCGCCGACGGGGACCGCCTGCTCGGCGAGGCGCTCGATCGCTGGGAGCTGTCCCTGTTCGCGGATGAGCCGTTCCGCTCCGCGCAGACACGGGAGGCCCTGGTGTGCCTGCTCGGCGACGACGACGGGGAGTGGGCGGCACTGATGCGGGCAGCCGTGCTCCTGTGCGAGGAGACGGCGGCGCGTGCCGGGCTGCTCGAGGGCCTTCGCGAGGAGCGCCTGCGCCGCGACGCGCGCGACGCGGTTCGCCGGGCGCTCGTCGAGACGCTGCTCCACGGAGATCGGGTGGAGATGACCGCGGCGCTCGACGGGGCGCTGCTGGGCGTCCGGTCCCGGCCGTCGGCGCTCCGCGTCGCCTGACGCAGCCCGATTTCCCAAAGGCGGCACGATCCGTGTCCCCACCTGTCACAGGTGCGGGGGTACGGTCGGAGGATGGAACAGGAGACGGAACGCGTGCTCGCGCGGTTGGAGCGGATCGAGGCGCTCCGGAACAGGACAGCTGAGCCGCCGCCGGGGCTGGTGCTGGACGAATTGCGCGCGCTCGTCGGCGAAGCGGACAGGTGGGCAGCCGTCGAGGGCGACGCCCGGGCACGTGCGGCCGTCGAACGACTTCGCTCGGAGGCAGAAGGAATGGGATGAGCCGAGCCGAAATGGCGCACACATGGGTCTCGCTCGCTTGTTGCCGCGTCCCGAGTTTCGCTCGGAAAAGTCGCCGTCCCCGGATCCGAAATCGCGGAGGGTGAACGCTCCCGCGCTCGCGCGTGTGATCTCCTTCGCGAATCAGAAAGGCGGCGTCGCAAAGACGACGACGACGCTCAACCTCGGCGTCGCGTTCGCCGAGCACGGCTACCGCGTGCTGCTCGTCGACCTCGACCCGCAGGGCAACCTGACGATGTCGCAGGGGCTCAACCCCGACACGATCGAGCAGTCGATGTTCGACGTCCTCGCGCACCGGCTCCCGATCGAGCAGGTGATCGAGGAGCGCGAGGTGCACATTGCGGTCTCGTCGATCGACCTCGCGGGCGCCGACATGGCCCTGTCGAGCCAGATCGGCCGCGAGCGCGCGCTCGAGAAGGCGCTCGCGCCCATCAAGGATCGCTACGACTACATCCTCATCGACACGCCGCCGTCGCTCGGGCTCCTGACGATCAACGCGTTCGTCGCCTCGGCCGGCGTGATCGTTCCGGTACAGACGGAGTACCTCTCGCTGCGCGGCCTCGTCCAGCTCGAGAACACGCTTGCGATGGTGCGGGAGAACCTCAACCCAGAGGTCGAGATCATGGGGATCCTGCCGACGATGTACGACAAACGGGTGACCCACTCGCGCGAGGCCGACGAGATCCTGCGTGAGAACTTCGGCGACCTCGTCTACAACACCCGTATCCGCAAGACGATTCGCTTTGCCGAAGCGCCCGTGAAGGGCACCTCCGTGCTCGCCTACGAGCCCGACGGCGAAGCAGCCATGCTCTACCGTGACCTGGCAAAGGAGGTGCTCGATGGCGAGAAATCGCGCAAGCATGCGTGAAGGCCCCCTCGCCGAGCTCTTCCGCGCGACCGAGGCGGCGCAGCGCGCCGCAACGAACGCGCCCGCCGAGGAGGCGCCGCAGCAGCAGATCCCCGTCGAGGTGGTCGCGCTGCCGGAGCCGAAACGTCCGAAGTCCACGCGCATCCGCGCGGTCGAGCCTGCGCCGGACCCGGAGCCCGAGCCGACGCTGCCGCCGGCAGCGGCCGACGAGCCGACGGAGCATCCAGCTGCCCGGTGGCTCGATCCGTTGCCCGACCAGCCCGCGCGCCTCGAGCGCGCACGCGACAACGCTTCGTACCTCGCGGTCATCCGTGTCGTCGGCGTCGGCGGCGCCGGGCTCAACGCCGTCGACCGCATGATCGACGCCGGCATCACCCAGGTCGACTTCATCGCCGTCAACACCGACATCCAAGCGCTCCAGACGAGCGACGCGGCGACGAAGATCCACATCGGCAGCGAGCTCACCGAGGGTCTCGGCTCCGGCGCCGACCCGGAGATCGGGCGCCGCTCGGCCGAGGACGGCTACGACACGATCAAGCGCGCGCTCCGCGGCTCCGACATGGTCTTCGTCGCCGCCGGCGAAGGCGGGGGCACTGGCTCGGGCGCTGCACCGGTCGTCGCGCGGATCGCCCGCGAGCTCGGAGCGCTCACCGTCGGCATCGTCACGCTCCCGTTCGGCTTCGAGGGCTCCAGGCGCAAGAAGCAGGCCGAGGAGGGAGTCCAGGAGCTCCGCGAGGCGTGCGACACCCTCATCGTGATCCCGAACGACCGGCTGCTCGAGGTGCTCGACCGCTCGACCTCGATGCTCGATGCCTTCCGGATCGCCGACGACGTGCTCCGTCACGGCGTCCAGGGCATCTGCGACCTGATCACGAACACCGGTCTCATCAACCTCGACTTCGCCGACGTCCGCACCGTGATGAAGGACTCCGGCTCGGCGCTGATGGGGATCGGCTACGCGACCGGCGAGAATCGCGCGAAGGAAGCCGCCGAGCGCGCCCTGCGCAGCCCCCTCATCGACACGGAGATCGTCGGCGCGCGCGGGATCCTGCTCTCGATCGCAGGCGGCGACGACCTCACGCTCTTCGAGGTGAACGAGGCTGCCGAGGCCGTCCGCGCGGCGGCGACGGACGACACGAACATCATCTTCGGCGCCACGATCGACGAGCGCCTCGCCGGCCAGCTCTGGATCACGGTCGTGGCGACGGGCATCGGCCGGGGCCGCGGCGGCAGACCGGGAGCGTCAAGCCTCGGGCTCGATACGCCGTCGTTCCTTCGCGATTGAGTTGCCGACAAGCGGCCGCAAGCGGTCCCGACTAGCGCGGCCCTAGAAGAGGTCGAATGCGACCATGACGCCGCCGATGCTGGCGGCGGCGACGGCCGTACCGAGCACGAGCGCGAACCGCAACGACCAGCGACGCAGCGCCGCACCCGGCTGGGCGAGCGTGAGGGCGCCGATCCCGCCGACGGTGATGCTCACCAGGGTCTCGACTCCCTGGATCGCGAAGCCGACACCGAGCGCCTGGGTCATGCCGATTCCGCGGCTCGCGAGCGCGACGGCGACGGCACCGCTGCCGATGCCGATGTTGCCCGGTGTGAGCGGGAAGACCGTCGCCAGGTCGAGCGCGGGCATGATCACGAGCGACGCGAGGAGTGGGTGGGGCAGACCGAGCGCCTCGACGATGCAGATGGTGGCGAGCAGGCGTGCGCCGACCATCGCCAGCGTCCATCCGATCACCGTCGCAGCGGT
>Ga0207658_10002475_pt1 | contig 13483 bp, 12 predicted proteins | sample KBSS33metaG_FD_184322 | JGI IMG/M metagenome (GOLD analysis project Ga0207658, IMG submission 184322) | Switchgrass rhizosphere microbial communities from Kellogg Biological Station, Michigan, USA - KBS S3-3 metaG (SPAdes) (version 2) | ecosystem: Host-associated > Plants > Roots > Rhizosphere...
GCGATCGGCCCACACTCTTGCCTTGGCCGGGTCGCGCACGACCGCACGAACGGGTTGATTGGCGGCCAACAGTGTGCGCGCCAAGGCGCCGCCGACCTTTCCGCTGATGCCGGTGATGGCGTACATGTGTTTCTCCTTGGCTCAGGCGAGTGACGAGAGCCGCCTAGCGAAGGCGGATGACTCTCTTTCCCAGGTTCTCACCGCGGTAGAGCCCTGCGATCGCGTCCGGGCAAGACTCGATTCCAGACAGGACGTCTTCGCGCCAGGCGAGCTTGCCTTGTCGAATCCACAGGGCAAGTTGTTCTACCGTCGACTCGTACTTGTCACGGTGGTCGAATGCGAGGAAGCCCTGCATGCGCGCTCGCTTCGTCAGCAAGTCGCGCTCGATGCGGGGGCCCGTCGGCGGTGGGCTCCACGACGAGACTGAAGCAGTGCCGCAGATCACGATGCGGGCACCGATCGCCAGGTGAGCGCGCACCGCGTCGCTTATCGATCCCGCGGTGTTGTCGAAGTAGACGTTGACGCCACCGCGACATGCCTCGGCCGTGCGCGCGGCAAGGTCGTCATCCCTGTAGCTGAAGGCAGCGTCATACCCGAACTCGTCAAGGCACAGTCGCACCTTCGCTTCGCTTCCCGTGATGCCAACGGCTCGGCAACCCAGCAACTTGGCGACCTGGCCGACCACCGAGCCAACGGCGCCAGCGGCAGTGGAGACGACGACCGTGTCGCCGGCGACGGGCGCACCCGCGCACGTGAGGCCGAGATAGGCCGCCATGCCGGTGAGCCCGAGGATGCCCAGCGAGAGGGACAGAGGAAGGTCGTCTTCCTTGATGACGCGGATGACTTCCGCCTCCGTCGCCGCGGCGACATCCTGCCAGCCGAACCAGCCGCTGACCGCCGTACCCACCGGATACTTCGGGTTGTTCGATGCGACGATTCGACCGGCCGCGATCGCCCGCATGACGTCGCCGACGAGAATCGGCTTCGAATAGTTGCCCTTGTCGGAAAGCCAGCCACGCATCGCCGGCTCTACGGATAGGAACTGGTTCTCGACGAGAAACCCGTCGGTCGGCAGTTCCGGGGAAGATGACTCGACAATCGAGAAATGCCTCGATTGCGGAATGCCGTTCGGTGTTTCGGCGAGGATGACTTTGCGGTTCATTGTGGTCGCGAGTTCTGGTGGCGGTTCATCACTGGGCAACGGGCGTGCCGACCACGCGATTCCTGAGGATGCCCAGGCCTTCCACTTCGAGTTCGATGACATCGCCGTCTTGCAGGTACCGGCTTATCTCCATGCCAGTCCCTCCGCCGACGGTTCCGGATCCGAAGAACTCGCCCGGATGCAGCGGCTCGTCGCGCGATACGTAGGCGATCATGTCCGCGAAGGTGTGCACCATGCCGGATGATTTCCCGGAGCACCAGGTCTCGCCGTTCACGCGCGACGTCATTTTCAAGGCGTATGGGTCCTTGATGTCGTCCGCCGTCACGATCCAGGGACCAATCGCGTTGCCTGTGTCGAAGTCCTTGCTCTTGCCTGGGCCCGTCATGCCGCCCATTTCGCGAACCTGAATGTCACGTGCCGAGAAGTCGTTGAAGATCGAATAGCCGAAGACGTGGTCCATTGCACGCGCCCGCGGCACGTTCATTCCCGGGGTTCCGATGAACACACCGAACTCGAGTTCGTAGTCCAGATAGCCGCTGTCTCGCGGCCGCCGGACCTCCGCATCATGACCAACGACCGTAAAGCGGTTTCCCTTGTAGTAGTTCGGTTGGCGACGATAGACCTCCGGAATCTCCGCCGCCGCGGATGCGTTCGGAGCTGCCGCAAGCGGCACACCAATGGTCGTTGCCAGGGTGCGCAACCCGGCTGGCGCGTTCAAGATATGGCCAGGAAAACTCACGAAGTCGCGAATGCTCGAGGGCACGGGCAATGGGGACAACAGGGCTACCGATCCGATTGCATGATTTATCTCGGGGTCGCCTCCATACCGCGCGAGCAGCTCGTACGCGGAATCGAGGGCGCGCGAGCCCGCGCTCATGAGCGCCAGCATGTCCGAGAAGGCGCTCTGGTCTCCTGCGGCGCGCGCCGCTGCGGCAGTGAGATCAAAGACGCGACCATCGCCTGAGTGAACGATGCCGATTCTTGTTACGCCGCTGGATGGGCTGAAGGTAGCGAGCTTCATGAACGAGCGTCCGATTAGAAGGTGATGGATCCGTAGGGCGCGAGCTACCTTCAGGACCGGTGAATAAAGTATACATAAAAGGTAATAGTATGTGTAAACGAGATGCCTCTACTCGTCTCTGCCGCGCTGCCGGATCCTTGATCGCCGACGCAGACGTCGGCGCGGCCACTACGGGGTTGATGGCGCGCCAACACCCCGGTGATCGGCGCGGGCGCACTCGTCAGCCCGGGCGACGTGGTGGGTCGACCGCAATGGCATCGTCATCGTGCCTGCCGTCCTGGCAGTTCAGGTGGCCGAGACGGCGAGGAAGCGCGAAGATCTGAAAACCGAGAAGCGCGCCAAACTGGCAGTTGGCGTGCTGGGGCTGGACATGTACGAGATGCGGGGGCCGCTCGAGAGCGCTCGCTTGCGCTACATCGATTAGCGGATTCGCCGCACCAAAGTCTGCAGTTGTCGAGCGCATATACGCGTCCAACCCGACTCTGGATTCGATCAGATGTCTAGCAACGATCGGAGGTGGCTAGCCAATGCCGCGCATGCCGCTTCGGCGTCCCTCTTGATTGCCAGTTCAGCAATCGTTCGGTGCTCGTGCCCCACGGTGCGCAGCCTCACGTCCTTAGACATCAGAAACGAGCGGTAGCGGAATGTCTGATCGTAGAGCCCCTCGTAGAGTCGCACCAGTCGGGGGGAGCCGCACGCACTGATCAGTGCGGTGTGAAAGGCCTTGTGTATCTCGTCATAGTCAGCGGGTGCTGCCTCAAATGCCCTGGGTCCGTGGCCCGCCGTGAACTTTGCCAGCCGATGAAGCGCCGCGATGATCCCGGCTTCCCATTGATCGTCCCCGTTGCGCATTGCCATGCGCAGTGCTGCAGTCTCCACGATTTCGCGGGTATGCACGAGATCCTCAAGATCGGCGCGGTTGAGGTCCGAAACGCGGAACCCCTTCTGCTCGATGGCCACGACGAAACCCGTGGTGCACAGACGCGTGAGCGCTTCGCGCACCGGAGTCGTGCCGATTTCGTAACGCTCGGCAAGCGCGTGGACGCCGAGTCGGTCGTTGGGCGCGAAGTGCCCCGTCACGATGTCTCGACGAACCAATGCCATTGCCTGTTCAACCAGCGTTCCGCCGTTCTCGTTTGCCGAATTAGCATCGCGCTTCCGCCGTGTCATACGAGTGTTTGGCCTGTGATCAGTTCCGATGTCTAGGGGGAGGGATGCGTTCGGGCACGGACGGCGAGGTGTCGCTGGCTTGGATCATCCGCTGGCGACAGGTACCCCGGCATCACCTGGCTCGGAAGTGTAGATGCGGCCGGCAACGGAGCTTTCGCACCGGTCTCCCATTCGTATTTGTACCATGTATACACACAACCGCAATTTATACATAATTTATTACGCGATTCGGTCATGCCGAGGACGGGCACCGCTTCGCAGCGTAGAGCGGTCCGCGATCGTCGACGTGCAACTGCGCGCGCGGATGGCGACTGCACCACTAACCGAGATCTCGACGGCAACAACGAGGTCGAACCAGGATGAGAATCGTGACCTGCCTCCAGAAGACGCGGATGTACATCACTGGCACCACAAACGCAGGGGGCGCGCGCCGGTTGGCGCTGCTTTTCGCGTTGGCGATCGCATTGGCGCCCCAACTTGCAGTGGCTCAGAGCAAGATCCCCGCTTACCCCGAACGGCCCATCAAACTCGTCGTGCCGTTCCCCCCTGGCGGAACAACGGACACACTTGCTCGCACCCTCGCTGAGGGACTCAGGGCTGATCTGGGTCAGCCGGTCATCATCGACAACCGGAGTGGGGCAGGGGGTCTGATCGGGACGGACGCGGTGAAGACCGCTCCCGCGGACGGGTACGTTCTGCTGCTGACGTCCTTGAACAATCACGTCATGCTGCCCCTCATTCAGAGGACGTCTTTCCAGCCGGAGCGGGACCTCGCCTCGATTGGACTGGCGGTGCAGTCAAACACAGCACTCCTGGTCAGCAACGCCGTCCCAAGCAAGACCCTGGCGCAGTTCGTCGAGTACGCCCGGCAGAACCCTGGGCGAATGAACTATTCGAGTTCGGGCAACGGGAGCTTTGGTCACTTCTTCACAGAGCTGTTCAAGTCGCAGGCCCACATCGACGTTGCTCACGTTCCGTACAAGGGTGCCGCCCCCTCCGCGATGGCTTTGTACAGCAATGAGGTTCAGCTTCTCATTGTTGGCTACTCTGCGGTCCAGTCCAATGCCGAGGCCGGTCAGATGCGCGTTCTCGCACAAGATGGCGATGTGCGATCAGCCTTGCTGCCGAATGTGCCGACATTTGCGGAGGCCGGATTCCCGGAGTTCCGCCCCACTTTCTGGCTAGGACTATCGGCACCCAAAGACACGCCGCCGGTCATCATTGCTCGCCTGAACCAAGCGATGAACACCATCCTGCGATCGCCGGAATTCGCAGAGAGAGCGCGCAAGAACGGCTGGACCCCGCTCCCCGGCACGCCAGCTGACATGGATAAAAAGATCGCGAGCGACCTTGGTCAGTACGGTGCCGTTGTTCGACGACTCAAGATCAGGGCGGACTGAGGTGTTCGAGCGCTGACGCGAGCTCGCGCGCCGAGCTGGCTCCCCAGTTGCGTTGCGCTCTGAACATCGATTTGCATTCCAACCATACCATCGGGAACTGGCATGAAACTTCAACCTCGACTCGCGCTGCGGGCAATCACCACACTGTCGCTGCTGCTGTCCAGCATTTGCAATGCGCAGGGTTCATCAAGTGCCAAGTCGTCTCTCGGGGGGCCGTTGACGCTGGCAGACCAGGGATCGTTCTTTGTCGGTGGTCGAACAATCGTCACGGACGGGTATCGGAACGCAACGCCACTGTTCGACTTTCTGAAGCCGGGTGAAGTCACCGTCGATCAGATGTACGTGCAATACATGATTCCGGCCGTGATCACCGGCCCAGCGGTGATCATGATGCACGGCTTCAACCACACAGGCGCGACGTTCGAGACCACGCCGGACGGTCGCGAGGGTTGGGCCACTTACTTCGCCAGAAAGGGGTTTCCGGTCTACGTGATCGATCAGCCTGGGCGCGGCCGATCTGGTTTCGATCCGTCCTCATTCAATCGCGCCAAGACGTCGGGCGACCCGAGCGGGCAGCCTGCCATTCCCTTCTATCCGATGAAATACGCTTGGAGCGTGTTTCGCTTCGGCAAAGAGTACCCGACGGCGTTTCCCGGCATGCGCTTCCCGTTGGAGGCTGTGGGTGAGTACTCCAAGCAGCTGGTACCAAACCTTGAGAACACCTTGCAGCGCGGCATGGATACCGCACCGATTGATATTGCAGCCTTGCTGGATCGGATTGGCCCGGCGGTGATCTTGGTGCATTCGCAGGCCGGCGGCATGGGTATCAGCGCGGTCAAGATCCGTCCCGACAAGGCGTTGGCGTTGGTAAACGTCGAAGGCGGCTGTGTTCCCATTAGCCCCGACGAAGCTGCCAGCGTATTCGCGAAGGTCCCGTTCCTGGCGCTCTGGGGCGACTTCAGCATTGGCTCACAGGGTCCGGTCGGCGACGCGCGCCGCAATGGCTGTGCCGACTCCGTCAAGGTCATCAACGAGAAGAACGGCAAAGCAGATTTCGTCTTTCTGTCTGATCACGGAATGCCCGGTCACTCACATATGATGATGATGGACAAGGGCAACCTTGCGATCGCGGACTTCGTCATGAACTGGCTCAAGAAGAACGGGGTCAAGGCGCGCGACTAGATCCGATCGGTTCTCCCAACCGGGAGGCAGATGCTAGTCCGGTCGCGCACGGCGGCGGGCGCGCACCGGTTCCCCCGGCAATTTCAAATAGAGCAAGGCTCATACGGGGCAGGGCTGCAGGGTCCCCGCACATACTGAGCCGGTGAGAAGGTCCTAGGTGACGGGCCACACGAGAACCTGCTGAAAGACTTGGGCCTGGCTTCGCCTGCACCCTGTGCCATCGAAGGAGAAAGTGAGCGTACGGCCAGTGTGGGGACCCGTAGTAGCAATTCCCGTCTTCTCGGACTTGAAAGACAGAGACAGCGATGACGAGGCTTTGAGCCTGACTCTTCAAGGACTCAGCGGCGGCCGCCGACTCTTCAAACAGCGGCGCGTTCTGCTGTGTGCTTTGGTCCATATGGCTGATGGACGAATTCATCTGCGCCAACGACTGCGCCTGCTCACTCGCCGCCCGGGCGATCTGGCCGATCATTGAATTGACCAACTGAAAGCGCTCGACAACGGTGCGGATACCGCTCTTGAAGCGGGATCAACTGAACCCTTTCCTTGAACACGTCACGCACGCGCCCCGGCAGCAGGTGTAGCCCACGTCGCCACTCACCAAGTTCATCAGCGAGAAGATGTCGCCCACCTTCATGACAACGTCGGGCTCGAACCCCGCGATCCGAAACGCCTCGACGAAGCCGCCGAAAGTCACGAAGCCGTCGCAGAGGCTGACGAAGCTTTGGTCGGCACAGGAGCGCAGATCCACCGCGTCGGTGTTCGCGTATGGAGATCCGGCCGGCGCCGCGAAGAAGGATGTCGTCCTTGAAGAGATCAATGCGCCCGTCGTCGGACTCGGCGTCGGGAATCCTGGCCAGCATCGCGTCGATCTCGCCCCCTCCTCAGTTTTACCAAAAGAGGTCCGCGTTTGAACCGGGGATCAACTCGGTCTGAAGCTCCGGCTTGCGCAACTTCAAGTCCACGATCACGTGAGGAACGGTCGCGACGGCCAGAGAATACAGCGAGCCGAAGCGGATATTGCCGGATGAAAAGCCGCCGCCCTCTCGCGTGGCCCGTATCCTGCCGCCGACCAACTTCAGCAAGTCGCTGGCGTAATTTGCCAGTACGTGTGCGGCATCGGTAGGCGTGAGGTTTCGGTCCTCGCGACGGAACAATTGGCAGCGATCGCCCTCTTTCAGCGAATGCAGTGCACGGTGCACATTGACAGTGCAGACATCCGCAGTTCGGCTGCCCGCACGAGGTTGCCTACTCGCATGATGTCAACCTCGGCCGGGCTGCGGGGCTGCGGGGCTGCGGGGCTGCGGGGGCTGCGGGGCTCCAGACGACGAGCCACTCAAGACAGCGGGCGACCGCCATCGACCGGGAGAACGGCCCCGGTGGTGAAGGTCAACTGCGTCGCAGCTGCGATGACGGCTCCCGCCACCTGGTCGGGGAGTGCCAACGCACGCAACGGCGTCCGCTCTACCTGTTCAGCTCGCCAATGGTCGTCGAGTCCCCTGACGAAATCAGTATCGACCAGCCCCGGTGCCACTGAGATCACGCGTACGACAGGGGCCAACGCACGCGCGAGGGACTTGGTCATATTGTCGACTGCCGCCTTCGAAGCACAGTACATGACATTGCTGCCATTGGCCGTGACGGCCGCAATCGACGAGATGTTGACTACCAGCGCCGCCGGACTCTTCCGGAGCAACGGGAGCAGGGCTCGAATAGCCGCGAAAGGTCCGCGAACATTGGTGGCGAGGATCTGGTCGATGAGTGCGTCGTCCAGGGCGTCGAGGTCGGCATGCGGAACGAACCGCGTCGTGCCGGCACAGTTCACCAGCAGATCGCACGCGCCGAACCGTTGCTCGACGGCGGAGGCGAGTGCTCGCAGGCCAGCGGTATCGGTGACCGGCGCACGCATTGCGCAATGGCCGCCGGGAACGTCTGGGAGTGAGTGCGCCAACGCTTGGGCAGCTTCTTGCGAGCTGTTGTATCCCACGACGACGTTTGCACCGGCGCCTGCTAGCCGTCCGCAGATGGACAGGCCGATGCCTCCAGCGCCGCCGGTTACCACGGCGACACGTCCAGCCAGTTCCGAGCGGCTCATCTCAGACCACAGCCTTCAGGCGGCGCACGCGAATATCCGCCTGCTCCTTGTGTCCCGCCATGTGTTCGAGCGCGCACAGCCTCGAGCAATACTCGCCCACCATCACCGATGCTTCGTCGGTCAGCACACGTTGGTACGTGTGCGTCTTGATGAACTTGCCAACCCACAGGCCGCCGGTGTATCGACCCGCACGCATCGTCGGCAAGGTGTGGTTCGTTCCGATCACCTTGTCGCCGTACGACACGTTCGTGCGATGCCCGAGGAACAGCGCGCCGTAGCTGCGGAGGTTCTCCAGGAACCAGTCGGGATTGCCTGTCATGACCTGCACGTGCTCCGAAGCGATTCGCTCTGCCTCCTGGAGCATCTCGTCGTCCGTCTCGCAGAGGATGATCTCTCCATAGTCTCGCCACGAGATGCTTGCTACCGGCGCAGTCTCCAGGCGTGCGAGAACAGCTTCGATGGCGGCGGGAAGTTCCGCCGCGATCTTCTTGCTGGTGGTGATACAGACGGCGGGCGACGTGGGACCGTGCTCTGCTTGACCCAACAGGTCCACGGCAACCAACTCGGCGTCTACCGAGTCATCGCAAATCACCATGGTCTCGGTCGGGCCGGCCAGCAAGTCGATGCCGACGCGCCCGAACAGCTGCCGCTTGGCTTCGGCGACATATGCGTTTCCCGGCCCCACGATCATGTCGACGGGCGCGATCGTTTCGGTACCGATCGCCATCGCAGCGATCGCCTGCACTCCGCCGACCACGTAGATCTCATCGGCCCCTGCGAGTGCCATCGCAGCGACAATTTCTGGCGAGGCCTTGCCGTCGAACGGCGGTGCGCAGGCGATCACGCGGTCCACGCCGGCCACCTTCGCCGTCAGAACGCTCATGTGCGCCGAGGCGATCAGCGGATACTTGCCTCCGGGGATGTAGCAGCCGACGGACTTCATCGGAAGATTCTTGTGACCCAGGACCACCCCCGGCAAGGTTTCGACTTCGACGTCGTGGAGCGAGGCAAGCTGGACCTTCGCGAACCGGCGAATTTGCGCCTGCGCAAACTCGATGTCCGCCAATGCCCGAGGACTCAGCGAGTCGATGCAACGTTGGATCTCGTCTTTCGAGAGCCTGAATGACGCGGGATCCCACTTGTCGAATCGCTTGGAATAGTCGCGAACCGCAGCTTCCCCGCGCGCTTCGATGTCGGCGAGGATGGTGGTCACGGTGCTCTGCACCTGCGCGTTGATGTCGAGCTTCGCCTGTGGCGCCTTGCCCTTCTTGAGATACTGAATCATGGATGCGCTTTCGATGTCATGCGCCCGTTGCGGCGCGGTTGAGTGAGGTTCAATGCGGTTGCGTGCGCGAGGGATTCGCGCACTGCACGCACGCAGCGCGTCCGTCGCGACGACGCACGCGGATGCCGGGCGATGGCTACTTGATGGCCATCGGGTTGATGGGCGAGCCGACGGCTTTGCTGATCGGCAGCGGTGGTGCTGTGAACATGAACTCGTAGACACCGTCGTCCGCACAGTCCGCGGCCAACTCCTTCAGATAGAAGATCTCTCCCATCGTGATACCGATCTTGGGGATGACCACCCAGTGCCACGGCTGGGTGCAGTCGTCGGTCTCGTTCGGGCGGACCTCGCAACCCCAGGTGTCCGTGCAGATCGCCGCGATCTCCTTCTTATGGATCCATTCCGCAGTTTCGAACGACAGGCCCGGGGCAGCTCCGCCCGCGTAGCCGCCCCACTCCTCCTGCTCCAGGCACCGCTCCATGTGGCCGGTGCGAACAATCACAAAGTCGCCCCGCTTGACCTCGACCTTCTGGTGGTCGGCAGTGGCCTCCAGGTCTTCGATGGTGATCGCTTCGCCATCGGGAAAGGAGTGAACGCCGCGAAAGCGCGCAACGTCGAGGAGCACGCCGCGTCCGACCATGCGGTCCTTGGTCTTCTCGATGCCGTTCTTTTGTGCGCCGGTACTGTCGACGAGGCGAGCGTCGTAGCCGTTCCACATCCTGTCGTCATAGAAGATGTGCCCGAGCGCATCCCACTGGGTTCCGCATTGCAGGGGCATCGAGACTGCATCGTCCGCGTAGCGCAGGCCGCCCGCGTCCTGGTTGCCGGCGACGGCATCGGTGCCGGTCGCAAGCATCACGTGGATCGGGTTGTAGCGGTTGCCCCACAGGCCCTTCTGGGGCCCGTTGCGGTCGAAGTTCAACCCGAGCGAGAACACCTTTCCGCGTCGCACCAATGCGGCCGCGTTCACGATGTCCGCTGGAGTGACGAAGTTCAGGGTTCCGATCTCATCGTCGGGTCCCCAACGGCCCCAGTTGCTGCATCGTTCCGCGACTTCGCGCAGATGCGCCATCTTGAATTTTTCAGCGTCGTATCGTCTTGTCATGATTTCCTCTGCTTGGCCGCAAGTGCGGCACGTTGATTGATTGGGGGCGACTCTCTTGTAATTGACCAGTGACTTAGTTGCGCAAGGCTTCGCTCAGGTCGTCTCGGTCCGAGTGATTGCCCGCCGTTCCTACGGCTTTCACGTGTGAGCTGCGCAGTGGGAGTCCGCGGTTTCGGGGATGCTTCGGCCGGGTTCTGTCTTCATTATTGAGCAGATGCTCATTTGTAGTTCCTAAGGCGCTGGTTGTCAACGGGGGTTTTTCGGTACAGTTCGTTCGCCCGTCGGTGCGCGCTGTCAGCGAGCCGACGCAAGTTCGGCATTTCATCGAATCAGGACGACGAGAAATTGAGCACAACAAGAGCGAAATCGAGCAGGCCGGCAGAGCGCACGCGGACTCAAGAACCACGTGAGCCGCAGCGGCGCCTGCCTCCGAATGAGCGCCAACTCCTGATCGTGGAGGGCGCTGTGAGCTACTTCGCCGAAGTTGGGTTTGAGGGACAGACGCGTGAGTTGGCCAAGCGCCTCGGGGTCACGAACGCGTTGCTCTTTCGCTACTTTCCTACCAAGGAAGACTTGGTCGAGCGTGTCTACGAGCAGGTGTACCTGGGCCGGTGGCGGCCGGAATGGGAAGACTGGCTCAAGGATCGGAAGTTGCCGCTCGAGGTCCGATTGCGCCAGTTCTACAAAAGCTATCTCTCAGTCATATTCACGTACGACTGGGTTCGAATCTTCTTTTTCGCCGGTCTTCGCAACGTGAACATCAACGAGCGCTATCTCCGGGTTCTGGGGCAACGCATCGTGGCCCCGCTGTGCGTTGAGATTCGGCACGAATACGGACTTCCGCCGCCGGACGTGGTTCCGATATCTCAGCACGAAACGGATGCCGTTTGGGGTCTGCAGGGTCAGATCCTTTACATCAGCGTGAGGCGGTACATCTATCACCAGAAGATCGGTGATCCGGAACAAATCGCCGATCGCGCGATCGATGTCTTCCTCTCTGGTATTTCGTCGGTTGCGCGGCGAGCCTCCGGGACAGGTTGACGCGACTGGCCGGGTTCGCTCGCGGATAGAAGGAGTGCGGTCGAGCGCTTGTCTGATGCGATCGCGAGCGGAGTGCCGGCGTCTTGCTCTCGTGAGTGCCGACGTCACTCGTCGGGCCTCAAGGTCGACGGTCGTAGGCCGACGGGACTCGACTCAAAGCACACTAATGACGCGAGTACGCTTGCGACTTATCCATGCCGCGCCTGCAGAATCTGTCTTATGAGCTCTGGCTTTCGTACTTTGCCGGTGGGCGTCATCGGAAGCTGGTTGAGCAGTTCCAGCTGCTCGGGAAGCTTGTAGTCGGCAACGCGTCCCTTCAGCAGGCTGACGACCTCTGCCAACGCGATCGTCGCCCCCGGCTTGAGCACCGCGCAAAGGCAGTTTCTCTCGCCCAACCGCTCATCCGGCAGACCCACGACGGCAACAAGGAGGAATGCCGGGTGCTGGTAGAGAAGCTCCTCGATCTCACGCGGGAAGTATTTCTTTCCGCCGCGGTTGATGATCTCCTTCTTGCGACCGGAAATGCGAACGTTGCCGGCGGCGTCCACCACCTCGCCGAGGTCTCCGGTGCGAAACCACCCGTCCTCGGTGAAGCTGTCAAGATTGGCTGAAGGGTTGTTGAGATACCCCAGGTGCACGGAGGGGCCCTTGGCCGCCAGCTCACCCGATTGCCCATCCGGGACCAAGCGGCCGGCTTCATCGAGAACACCCAGCTGGAGTTGCGAGATGCACCGGCCAATCGTTCCATTGACCTTGAGAGGGTCGTCGTCAAGCCGTGTGTAGCAATGAAACCCCGTCTCGAGCATGCCGTAGAGCTCGATCAGCTTGGCACCAGGTATGGCGGTCTGGAACGCCTTGATCGCTTCCAGCGACGCCGAAGCCCCTCCGGTCAGAACGACGCGCAAGGAAGAGAGGTCGCGGTTCTTAACGCCTTCGGCGTTGAGGATCGCGACGATCGACGCCGGGGCCGTCGGAATGTAGGTCACGCGTTCCTTCTCGATGAGGTCCAACGCGGCTCGACCCGAGAATCGGTCCAGCAGCACGCCCTTGGCACCCGCCATGACCACCTGAAGGAGGGTGAGGTAGCCCCAGTTGAGACCGACCGGAAGATAGATGAGGAACACGTCGTCCGACGTCACCTGCATGTCCGCGCTTAGAAACTCCGCGGCGCACAGCGTCGTGTTGAAGCTGTGAAGTACTCCCTTTGGATTGCCCGTCGTGCCCGAGGTGAAGCACATCCGCATGATCTCGTCCGGGTCCATGTGGAATCTGTCTGCCTTGCGAAGAACCGGGCTGGAGGTGACGGCCGAGGCGAAGCTCGCCACGCCGGGCGACTCGACGTCGTCGACGCAGACCACGACCTTCAGACCCGGGAGGTTTGGACGAACGGATTGAATCAGATCGACGTAGTCGAATCCCTTGAATTCGCGTGCGCAGACGTAGGCGGCGGAGTCGGAAAAGCGCAGGATGTAGTCGAGTTCCGTAGCGCGCAGGTCGGAACTGATCTTGTTCGCTATGGCGCCAATGAGCTCGAGAGAAAAGAACACGACCGCGAACTCGATGCGGTTGGGCATTTGAAGTGTCACCACGTCGCCGTGGCCGAGGCCCTGGCGCCGCAGGAACTCGGCGAAGCGATTGACCTGCGACCAGAGATCGCCATAGGTGATGCTTGACTTTGCATCGACGAACGCCGTCCGGTCCGGATGGTCGCCCGCGCGTTTCGCCAGGATGTCGGCAAAGGTTCTCGTTCCCCACCAACCTTGCCGCAGGTAGTGGTGGACCTCGTGTTGTGGTGGCCTCTTCGGCGTATCGATCATGTTCGTCTCCTGACTAGCGTACGCCGCGGAGCAGTCCGCCATCAACTTGGATGGCGGTCCCAGTGATGTAGGACCCCTTGGGAGAGACCAGAAGGGCGACCAGACTGGCGATGTCTTCGGGCGTCCCGATGCGCCGCACCGGTACCTCGAGTGCGAGGCGGTCCTGGACCGATTCCGAGGACTCGTTGCCGCTGGCGAACACCTT